>OHSH01000027.1_pt1 | contig 131276 bp, 100 predicted proteins | sample 1578611 | NCBI WGS metagenome assembly OHSH01 (sample SAMEA3879576, study PRJEB24766) | human gut metagenome | biome: human-associated habitat; feature: feces | place: USA | collected 1985/1987 | reverse complement strand
CCACGATTCATGGGCATAATGAATTTGCCAACAAAGCCTGTCCCTGCTTTGATGTGAAGAAGGAGTGGGGCTAACAGATAGGGAACGCGCTGCGTTCCCTATTTATACTTATTACCTGATGCGCCATACGTAGAACATTACATCAGGTCACACTTCTCCCCAGTGTTCTTCTCAACCTTCTCGCCATCTTTCAGGATGCGAGCCTTATAGCCAAACTTCTCAAAACCTTTCTGGAGCTTCTCTGGGGTTGTCTTGCCGGCATTATACAGTACTGTGACTGTCTGGTCTGGCACAGAAGTCTCAATGCTCTTGATACCCTTCTCAAAGCGAAGGTTGCTCTTGATCTTATTCTCACAAGCCTCACAGTGCATCTGTGGGGTTGTGGTGAACACTATGGTCTTGATGTCCTTGGCAAAGGTTACCATTGCCACCATCATCATTGTGAACATTACTAAAATCTTCTTCATAACTTTTCTATTTGCTTTAATCATTCAACTTTAAACATTTTCAATTAAAAGTGTACTCTCACTCCTGCGTAGAACATCCTGCCCTCTACAGGTCCCCAAACCAAGGTTGGCTCGAAATCGCTTCCCCATGGGTTGCTGGCACCATAGATAGGAGTTTTCTGCTTGAAACCAGTCAGGTTCTCGCCTCCCACATAGATACTCCAATGGCGGAACCATCTCGTAACCTGCGCACTCACTTGCTCGAAGCTATGGAAACGAGGAGACCATGACTGGCTTCCATCTGCCAACTGGTAAGGCTCTGGATTTCTGCCTCCACCATTTAACTGCACGGTGGCATCAAATTGCCAAAGACCAAGTGGGGTCTTATAGGAAGCCGTGAAGAGCGCCTTATACTTGCTGGTCAATGGCTTTTCTTTCAAGGTTTTGCCATAATCGTAGGTACACTTCACATCGTTCAGACGATAAGCCGCTGTTATCTCCAAGCCCTTCAGCAATGGATAAGAGGCATCTATCTGGAAGGTGTGGGAATAAGACTTACCCATCAAATTGTAGATGGAGATAAGCCCCTTGTTGGCATCATAATCCACCACCGCTTGATTCTTGAAGTCGGTATAGTAATACTCGGCGTTCAGTTTCAGTGTCTTGCCAAACATCGGGATGTAGAAAGCGGTACTCATACCATAGTTCCAAGCCTCCTCTTGCTTAAGTCTATCACCCGTAATCTGAAACTCCCTGCCGCTCGCCAAGAGATAGTTGTACTCTGCCAAGCCAAATACCGTGCGATAGCCCTTACCTGCTGACAAGCGGATGCTGATGGCATCGACAGGCGAATACTTCACGTGGAAACGAGGGGTGAAGAAATTGCCATAGATAGAACTATGGTCGAAACGGACACCTGCCATCGCTGTCAACTTCGTGCCTAACGTATAGGTATATTGGGCGTATGCTCCAGGAGTCGTCTCCTTCTCGTTCATTCTCTGCATCTCCGACAAAAGATAAGGAGAGTCTTCTTGCCCTACTGCCGGTCTTGGAGAAACATTCACATTGGCGCGCTGTCCCAGGTAATCATGGTTGACGCTCAAACCTACCGACAAATTGTGCTGATGAGTAAAATTGGTCTCAAATATCAGTGAGCCATAGAGATTCTTCTCATTGAGGTTGTAGAACCTGTTGCCATACTGGGCATCGAGCTGGTGCATCGAAGCCGAGGACATGAAGGCAATATTGGTGCCATGCTCGTGATTGAGGATGAAGGCATGTTTCATATAACCCTCATAGCGGTTGGTATGGAGTTTGATTCGATAAATATCATCACTATGAACATGTTCCTCATCCTGCCCGCTGGTACGAATCTCCTTCAAAGCCCCAAGTCCACCATGAAAGATGTAGTGCTTGCCTTTATACAGCCAACGGTTCTGTACATTATATTGTTCTCTGCCTGGCATATCATAGAAGCCATCGCCATTGTCATCATGGTTTTTGAGGATATTCTCATGATGCAACAATATCTCCGTTGCCCACTTATCCGACAGATGAACGTTGGCATCGGCATTTGCCTCGATTCGGCTCTTGGTATCACCAAAGAGGTTTACCTCCACCTGTTGCTCATCCTCTGGCTTCAAGTAATCCACATTGATTTGACCTGTAATCGACTCATAGCCATTCTTCACCGAAGCACTACCCTTGGATACTTGAATGCCTTTCATCCAAGGTCCCGGCACATAGCCTAGGGCGTATGGGATGGCTGCACCACGGAAATTCGGCAGATTCTCGGTGAGCATCTGTACGTAAGTGCCCGAAAGACCAAGGAGTTTGATTTGTCTTGCGCCCGTCGTGGCATCATTATAAGCCACATCCACCGATGGATTGGTCGTAAAACTCTCGCCCAGGTTGCAACAAGCCGCCTTGAAGAGCTCATCCTTGTTCACGGCGATGCCATTCACGGCACCAGCCAATCGGGAAGTGCCCGACTTACGAGCCACCACCTTCACCTCATGCAAGGTCTCGTCCTTGAAAATGGAATCCTGAGAGGAGAAATCTACAGAGTTATTTTCTATAGAATTATTATATGATGATGACAGAGACACAACCTCTGTCTTATTATTTTTTGCATAAGTCTCAGCACCAATAACCAGCAAGGCACTGAGCAATATATATCTTGAATACATAAATATATTTCCTTTTATCCGAATCTTAAATCTTCGCTTCGGATGATTTTACCTTTTTTATATATGTATGCAACCCTAAGTTTTTACTGATAGGGATAGGCATACGACAATCTTGGCTGCAAAAGTACCAAAAAACTTTTGCAACCTATTTGCAAATATGGAAAAATCAAATAATCAGGAAGTTAAGGAGGGCAAGATAAGCCCTTGGAGGCGAATGCGGAACATTCAGATTCCAATATCTTGCCTTTTGAATGCTACAGATAACAGGACGAGGCAACGTCTGCCAAAGGGCTGGCGCGATGCCTGCAAACATTGGTGCTGCATCGAAATCCAAGTGTTGGATAGAGACCGTAGGCGACAGTTTTACCAGCTCCACTTTCATGCAATGCTTGTTCACCTGTGTGCCCAGCTTACCTTGGCAACAGTCTTGGTGCATGCTACGTTTCACGCAACAGTCAGTCACCATACCCACCATCACCTTGTCATAGTGAAGGCAGTGCATGACGGTAGTACCCACGCTCAAGTAAACCACCATGAGCGAGAGCATCAAAGCCATCAATATGTTGAGCGAACGTTTCATACCTATTTTTTGCACCTTTCTTTTCTCAAGTTGCAAAATTAAGCATTTTCATCAAAACAAAAACTTAATACCCCTATAATTTAATAACCTTTAACAGCTCTTGAATGAGCATGAATGACCCCACACTTTCTGTTAATCTTTACTATATTCCTGCGAGAAAACTTGCAGGATAAAGAGAATATGAGTAACTTTGCACACGAATTTCTGAAACTATTGTCTTACAAAGACATAAAATAAGAGAGAAACTATTTTTTAAGGATAATATTGACTCATAAGAACAAATGAAAAAAGGACTATTTGCACTCGCGCTGGGTACCTTTACCTTGGGCATCGCTGAATTCATCATCGAGGGCATCATCACAGACATCGCCAACAACATGAACGTTTCCATCCCGGAAGCAGGACATCTCATCTCCATCTATGCACTCGGCGTCTGCGCCGGAGCTTTCTCGCTGATTCTCATGCATAAATACAGACCCAAGAATATCCTGATGTTCCTGGCTTCGCTCATCACCTTCGGAGCTGTCCTCGCCTCAGTAGCACCTAACTACTGGCTCTTGCTCTGCGCCCGCTTTATAGAAGGTCTGCCTCATGGCGCCTACTTCGGAACGGGTACCATCGTGGCGGTGAAGATTGCCAAAGAGGGTAAGGGAACCAATGCCGTGGCGATGATGTGTGCAGGTATGCCGGTGGCTAACCTGCTGGGTGTGCCGGTGGGAACCTTCCTGAGTCACATGTTCAGCTGGCGAGTACCTTTTGTCAGCTGTATCGTGCTCGGACTCATCACCTTATACATGATTCGCAGATGGGTTCCGGATGTAGAAGCACTGCCCAACAACGGTATGAAGGCACAGTTTCATTTCCTCCGCAACAAGGCTCCGTGGCTCATCATCGCCGCCACCTTCCTGGGCAATGGCGGCATCCTCTGCTGGTTCAGTTATATCTCGCCGCTGCTTCAGATGGAGGGCGGATTCAGCGCAGCCAGCATCTCTCTGCTGATGATTCTTGCAGGCGGCGGAATGGTAGTAGGCAATCAGGTGAGTGCCTTGCTTGCCGACCGCTTCAAGCCGGGTCGCTTTACCTGTTATCTCCAGTTTCTGGCAGCAGCGGCACTTCTGCTCACCTTCTTCCTCGCCCCTTTCGGCTGGGTATCAGTGGTGCTGATGTTCATCTGCTGCGCCTGTCTTTTCGGCATCGGATCGCCTGAGCAATTCCTCATCGTGAAGCATGCCAAGGGTGGCGAAATGCTGGGCGGCTGCTGCATTCAGGGCGCCTTCAATCTGGGTAATGCCATGGGAGCTTTCCTGGGTGGTATTCCTGTTGCGATGGGATTAGGATACAACTTCCCTGCCCTTATCGGTGTGCCGATGGCATTGGCAGGAGCCATCTGTCTGCTGATTTTCCATAAGAAATATGAATAAAAATGCGATAATCCGAAATAAATGATTATCTTTGCAAACGAATTTCAAATAAACAAAGAAACATGATGAAAATTAACAAGACTTTCCTTACCCTGGGCTTGGCCGCAACACTCTTGCAGATGCCAGCCTCATCGTTCGCACAGACTGCGGGCGGTAACCGTCAGAATCCTCTTTTAACAAAGAGCAGTCTTCCATTCGGTGCTCCTGACTTCAGCAAGATTCAGGAGAGCGACTACCTGCCAGCCATCGAAGCGGCTATCAGGGAGCAGCGTGCCAACATCCAGAAGATTGTAAACAACAAGAAGAAGCCTAACTTCCAGAACACCATCCTCGCCTATGAGGAGAGCGGTGCGCTGCTCGAAAAGGTGACTAACATCTTCTTCGGTCTCACCAGTGCCCACAAAACTCCGGGCATCGCCGAAACCGAAAAGAAGGCTACCCCATTGCTGACCGAACTCGACAATGAGATTTCGTTCAACAAGAAACTCTTCGAGCGCATCAAGTATGTTTACGATAATGAATATAAGAAGCTCAAGGGCGAAGACAAGCGCCTTACTGAGGTTATCTATAAGAGTTTTGTACGTTCAGGTGCCCTTCTTTCTGCCGAGAAGATGGAGCGCATGAAGCAGATCAACTCCCGCATCTCTGAGTTGCAGCAGGAATGGGGCAACCTTCTTCCTGCCGCTACCAACAACGCCGTGGTTTGGGTGAACAGCAAGGAAGAGCTCGCCGGATTGAGCGATGCAGACATTGCACAATGCAAGAAAGATGCTGAGAGCCGCGGAGGCAAGGCGCCTTACTGCATCGTCATCATCAACACCACCCAGCAGCCTATCCTCACCAATCTCCAGAACCGCGAACTGCGCAAGAAGGTGTATATGGCAAGCATCCACCGTGCCGACGGTACCAACCCAAAATTCAACACCTTCCCTATCGTAACCGAGATTGCCAAATTGCGTGCCGAGAAGGGCAAGCTGATGGGATATGACAACTATGCCGACTATTCGCTCGAAAAGACGATGGCTAAGAACAGCAAGAATGTGGATGATTTCCTGAAGCAACTCATCAAGGAATATGCTCCTAAGGCTGATGCTGAAACCAAGGCGATAGAAGCGTATGCCCAGAAGACGGAGGGCAAGGACTTCAAGCTGCAGCCATACGACCGATTCTATTATTCTGCGAAGATGAAGAAGGAGATGCTCAACATTACCGATGATGAGATTAAGCCATACTTCAACATCGACAGCGTACAGGTGAACGGTGTGTTCTATGCCGCCCATCGTGTATACGGACTGAACTTCAAGCAGCGCAAGGATATCCCAACCTATCACCCAGACATGAAGGTATTCGAGGTGAGTGACAAGAACGGCAAGCCAATCGCCCTCTTCTACAGCGATTACTTCCGCCGTCCTACCAAGCGTGGCGGTGCATGGATGAGCGCCTTTACCAAACAGAGCAAGCAGCGCGGCCAGTTGCCTATCATATATAATGTATGCAACAATGCCAAGGCACCGGAGGGTCAGCCATCTCTCATCACATGGGATGAGGTTACTACCCTGTTCCATGAGTTCGGTCATGCACTTCACGGAATCCTTTCCGACTGCAAGTACAATACCCTTTCAGGAACAGCTGTTGCCCGCGATTTCGTAGAGATGCCATCCCAGTTTAACGAATCGTTTGCTTCTATTCCGGAAATATTCGACCATTACGCCCGTCATACCGAGACCGGTGCTGCGATGCCAGCCGACCTGAAGGAGCGCATGCTGAAGAGCATCAGCTTCCAGACCGCTTATTCACTGGGCGAGAATCTGGCTGCAACCTGTCTTGACCTTGCCTGGCACAAGATTAGCGAAGAAGAGGTGCCTTCACCTTATATGGCAGGCGCCTTCGAGAAGGAAGAGCTCCACAACATCGGTTTACTCAACACCCAGATTCCTCCTCGCTACAGCACATCATACTTCAACCATGTATGGGGCGGCGGTTATGCTGCAGGCTATTACAGCTATCTCTGGACAGAAGTGCTGGCTGTGAACATCGCCGACTACTTTGCTAAGCATGGAGCCTTGGATCCAGCCGTTGGTCAGGCATTCCGCGATAAGATTCTGAGCCGTGGCAACACCAAGGACCAGATGGAAATGTTTACCGACTTTACAGGTATGGAGAAGCCAGATGCTTCCGGATTCCTGAAAGCAAGAGGTTTGTAACGCATAAAATTACGATATGAAATAGGTAGAGGGTGTGCCATAAGTTAATGACACACCCTCTTTCTTTATCCTTTAATAGCCTGAGGTGTCCAGCTCTTCAGGAATCTGAGCACCTTTTCTTCGTTATATCCCTTACCTTCTTCCAGGAAACTGGAATCCTGGATATGGAGAACCTTTCCAGTTTCATCGAGCACAACAAAGACCGGGAATCCGAAACGCTGAGGATTATTCAGTCGCTTCATCAGCTGCTCAGCCTTCTTCACCGCCGCATCACCGGCAGTTTTTCTGCGATTGTAGTTCACATGAATATATTCAAAATGATCATTCACCATCTTGTTGACCGCAGCATTCTTCTCTACAAAATCGGCAAACTTCAAGCACCATGGGCACCAGTTACCACCTACCTGACAGATAACAAACTTGCCATTTTTCTTGGCTTTAGCCAAAGCCTCATCAATCTGAGCCATCGGATCGATGCTTTCATTATACACCTTCTTGAGAGCAGTCTGCATCTGAGCAGGTTTCAATGCTCCAGCCTGGTCGAGCGAATCCAGTTTCTTCATCATCTCCTCCGCCTTCACGGTAGAGAATGCAATCTTACCTTCCGGATTGATAAGATAAGAGGTAGGAATCCATGAGATGTGATAATCCTTGGAAATCTTTGTTTCCTTCCATTTCTTAAACTCACAGTATTGCAACCAGGTATACTGATTATCGCCCAGATATTTCTTCATCTTCGCCTCATCGGTATCAAAAGAAACACCCACTACCTGGATCTTGGTATTGTATTTGTCATAGATAGCCTTCACCATCGGCATGTCTCTTCTGCAGTCTGGACACCAGGAAGCCCAGAAATCGAGCACGGTCCAGACACCTGGAACCGTCTTTCCGTCTTTATCCTTCTGAGTCTTCTTATCTGAGAGCTGGAAGATTTTCTTCCCCGTCTTACTGTCAGTAATCGTGAAATCGGGAGCCTCGGTACCTACAGGCAGTAAGTCAAGCGATGTCTGTGCTCTACCGACGACAGCCGTCGTCAGGAGCAAAAAGAATAATAGTTTCTTCATACAATTTTTCTGTTTTGTCTGTTACTTCAAAATATATATACTTCAACCTACAAAATTACATCATTTTCCAGTATCAAGTCCATAAAGCAAGATTTTATTACAGAAAATTAACCATAAAAGACTAGAACTGATAATAAATGAACGGCTGTACACTCTCCTGAGAAACCTCAACTACCATCTGCAGACAGATGATGAAGAGCAGCAGTTTGGTCACCCAAGGCAGAAGTATGAACCGCGCCTGAAGACGGTGATACTGGCGCTCGGTAAAGAGATAGCTCAGCATGACACCTATGATGCAAAGCGTCCAGGCAGGACGGGCATGGAAGAAAGGCACCAGATAATCGATACTGAAATCATTTGCCACCTTATCCCACATCTTCCCCAACACCCCCAAATCCTTAGCACGGAAGAACGACCAAGCAAAGCATATATATAAATAGGTGATGAGCCAGCTGAGGGAATTGCCAGCCAGCGTACGAGGAAAGCTTATGCCCAACTGACGGCTGAAGAACTTATGCACCACAAGTCCGAAACCATGAAGAGCACCCCAGATAACGAACATCCAGGAAGAGCCATGCCATAAGCCTGCCACCAGCATGGTGAGGAAGTTGTTGAAATACATGCGCACCTTTCCCTTCCGGTTTCCACCCAGCGGAATATACACATAATCGCGGAACCAGAAGGAAAGTGAGATGTGCCAGCGATGCCAAAACTCGGTAACCGAGAGTGAGCAGTAAGGGAAATAGAAGTTGTCGGGTAGATAGAAACCCAGGATGGCTGCCACACCGATACTCATATCGCTGTATCCCGAGAAATCGAGGAAGATCTGGACAGGGTAGCCGAAGAGTGCTGCCAGATTCTCGAAACCCGAGAAGGTTTGCGGTGCATCAAACACCCAGTTGTTGAACTGTGCGATATAATCGCTCAGCATATTCTTCTTGACCAGTCCCAGCATGATAAGAAAGAGTCCCGTCCACAGCATTCTACTGGAAGCCTGTTCGTTTCGTTTCAGTCTGGGTATCAGATTGGCGGCACGGGTGATAGGACCCGCCATCAGCAGCGGAAAGAAGGTGAGATAGAAGCAATATTCCAGGAGCGTTACCTCCATGTCGAACTTACGCTTATAGGTATCTACCGCATAGCTGATAGCCTGGAAGGTATAGAACGAGATACCTACAGGCAGAGCAATAGACTGCAGGGAGAAGTTGGTGCTGAACATCTCGTTGACTACATCGCCAATGATGAAATTGGTATATTTGAAATAGCACAGCAGAGTCAGGTCTACAAGCACCACGAAGGTGAGCAGCGCCTTGCGCGCCTTCCCCTCATGCAGTCTCATTTCCTGGGTTACGGCATAATTGATGCAAGCCGTAAGCGGCAGCATCCACATCACCATTCCGTTCACCTTATAGGCAAAGAAAAGGCTGAAGCAGATGACATACATCATCATGGCTGTGCGCGAATAGCTCTTGAGCAGGGTATAAATGGCAAGGAAGAAGATGAAGAGCAGCGCAAACGGAATGCTGCCCATCATCAGCGGAGAATCTGCCTGATAAACAAACAGCCGCTCTATCCAATGCCACAAGGCACATATTTCGAATGTTGAATAATTCATTTGTCTTTTCTGAAGATATTATTTATTGAACTCTTTCTTATACGGAGTCTTTATGGTTTACATGTTTTACCGCTGGAACCATCTTGTCAGCAGCCGGAGCCGTTTTTCCAGCAGTTGCAGGTTCCTTGGTTGCAGCAGAACTTTCTGGGGTTTCAGGCACAGTTTCCTCAACAGGCATAGAAAGAGAATCCTTCTTCACAGCCGTACTGTCAGCCCTGTGTTTTGTTCCAGGAGGCAAGATGGTAATCTGTCTGTATCTGCGGGCACGCTTATCCGGCATTTCCAATCGGAACGGATGCACACAATGACCGCTATTCATCCACTCTACAATCTTATCCATCCACATGGCAGATGAAGCCATAGTCGGATGCCGGCCGTCTTTCTGGCGTTCGAAGGTAAGTTTGTAACTAGGATAATAGCCTCGTGGTCCCATCACCTCACGGAGGAGTTTGTTATATCCATTATCCTCACACCAGTTTGGCGGACCGATCCATATCGTCGGAATATTACCAATCTTGCTCAGGATGGCACGGATGCGTTTTTCACATCCCTTCATATCAGACGTATATAGTTCGTTACTGCCCAGACATACAAAGACATAGGTAGGTTTGATACGTTGGATATAATGCTGCAGGGTATCGGTAGTAGCCCAGTTTCTGGTGTCCGAACTCACCCAGGTAATACAGGTGAGCTTATGACCGTTCTTGTTGGCATAATCAGCCAGTCGCAGACCTAGATATTCCGACATCGAGTCGCCGAAGATCAGTACTCGCTGCGCCGCCGTATCCACGGGTTCCTTTATCATGCTGTCAGCCTTTTCCTCTTCAGCAAGTTCTGCCTCGCTTTTACCGGTGAGCGCATCCATTCCAATCTGTTTCAGCGGAATGTTTTCAGCCACTTGCTCTGGAATAAAGGCATAAGCCAGCAGTCCTCCAATGGCTACTGCCAGCAGGGCTATCATTTTCCAGGTTTCTTTCATTTTGTATCTTTAATGAGTTTTAGTTATTCTTTTTCTTATACATTCGCCCGACATTACAGCTGAAAGGGAGTGAGCACATTGAGCAACTTTCCGAAATCGGCCTTCGAGATGCGCCTTCCTCTCAAGCTGCGCACCTGCGGATAGTCTTCGAAATAGTTCTCCATCGTAGTATACCACTGATGAGAAACCACTTCCCTGACCGTCTTCAGTTGATTTTCGATGCGACGGGCAAAACTCGGATTCACTCTCGAGAGATAATGTCTTCCATCATTCATCTCGATGGCAAGCATCAGATAAATTTGCGGTCCCTTCTTCTCTTTCCTGCTTTTTACAGTTTCACTTACTTTCCAGCCCTTGGTGGATGTCGATACTCTGATATCCCAGCCATACTGGCTGTTGAGCTTATCCATCAGTCCCTTGAACACAATCCCGTGAGCCGAGGTATCTTTCAGTCCCGTATAACCGATGATGTAATGTATCATCTCGTGGAGCAAGACACTCTTTGCCTGTTTGTCGGTCATATCATAATAAGTAGACATGGAGAGCTTGAAATCGTAGAGCTTGGTGCGTCCCCATCTGAAGGCCCGCTTATAGGCAAGTTGCCCCAACCGAGTCTTGGCATGAGTAAGTCCGAGTTCAGGAACAGGCAGTTTTCCCCCGAAATATTCCTGGTCGAAACGCCTGAACCACTCCTCCATCCATTCTATTGTAACAATCATGTATGTATATTTATTCAATAATTATTCAGTTCTGTATATCAGATACTACAAAACGTTTGCAAAGATACAACTTTTTCTTTGTTTCTTTCAATATTTATCGAAAAATGAGTAACTTTGCACGCAAATTTACAACAAAAATGAACAAGACAGCACAGCATATCATAGATATTAAGAATGTGTCGAAAAGATTTGGCGAGAAAACAGCCCTCAACAACATCAATCTCTATGTGAGAAAGGGCGAATTTATGACCATTCTGGGTCCTTCGGGATGCGGAAAAACGACATTATTGAGACTTTTGGCAGGGTTTGAAACCGCCAGCGAAGGCATCATCACCATCGCCGGCAACGATATTACTAACCTTCCTCCTTACAAGCGAAATGTGAACACGGTATTCCAGAAATACGCTCTGTTCCCTCATCTCAACGTTTACGACAATATCGCCTTCGGTTTGAAGCTCAAGCACACACCGAAGGAAGAGATTTTGCCGAAGGTAAAACGTGCCCTGAAGATGGTAAACATGAGTGATTATGAATATCGTGATGTCAACTCGCTTTCGGGCGGTCAGCAGCAGCGTATCGCCATCGCCCGTGCCATTGTCAACGAACCTGAAGTTCTTCTCCTGGATGAACCGCTTGCAGCACTCGACCTCAAGATGCGTAAAGACATGCAGCTGGAATTAAAGCAGATGCACGAACGCCTGGGCATTACCTTCGTATACGTAACTCACGACCAGGAAGAAGCCCTCACCCTGAGCAATACCATCGTGGTGATGAGCGAGGGAGAGATACAGCAGATAGGTACACCTACCGATATCTACAACGAACCAGCCAATGCTTTCGTAGCCGACTTTATCGGCGAGAGCAATATTCTCTGCGGAACGATGGTCCACGACTGTCTGGTGAATGTGGCAGGTACTGAACTGCCTTGTGTAGACAAGGGCTTCGGCTGCAACCAGGAAGTGGATGTCGTGATACGTCCTGAGGATATAGAAGTTTCCACCGATACCACCCACGCCCAGTTTGTGGGCAAGATAACCTCTTCTATCTTCAAGGGAGTACACTACGAGATGCTGGCAGAAACCGAGAAGGGCAATGAATTTCTCATCCAGAACTACAAGCATTTCGAAGTAGGCCAGACGATAGGAATGAGCGTGATACCCGACAATATTCACATCATGAAGAAGGAGCGCATCACAAATACCTTCGATGCAAAGGTAAACGGCGACGGAACAATAGAATTCCTGGGATGCGAATACCAGATGGAGATTCCGGAAGAAATAAAGGACAAGATTCAGACCGATGAAAACGGAAACGAAACCATCCGGGTGAACGTGCCTTTCAACAAGATAGAACTCTTCGACAACGAGAGCGAAGGAACCTTTACAGGCAACATCAGCTTCATTCTCTACAAGGGCGACCACTATCATCTCACCATAGATACCGACTGGGGCGAGAAGCTCTATGTAGATACACAGGATGTATGGGATTTAGGCGATCATGTGGCTATCACCATTCCTCAGGAGAATATTTCGTTTGAATAAAAATTATTAATTCCTAATTATCAATTATAAATTGAACATTATCAAGTTTATCTCTTCGCGACAAAGCTGGTCGATACCTTACGCCATCTTTGCAGCGATATTTGTGGTACTGCCATTGCTTCTCATCGTAGTGTTCGCATTTACCGATGAGAACGGAGCCCTGACGCTCTACAACTTCCAGAAGTTCCTGGCACACCCCGAAGCCATCAACACCTTTGTGTATTCGATAGGCATCGCCATTCTCAACACCCTGCTCTGCATTCTGCTGGGCTATCCGGCCGCCTATATTCTGACACAAACCAGGATGAAGTATGCCAACACCATCGTCATGCTCTTCATTCTGCCGATGTGGGTAAACATCCTGGTGCGCACACTTGCCACCGTGGCCCTCTTCGATTTTGCCGACCTTCCGCTGGGTGAGGGCGCCCTCCTGTTCGGTATGGTCTACAACTTCATCCCATTCATGATTTACCCCATCTACAACACCCTGCAGAAGATGGACCGCAGCTATATCGAAGCAGCCGAAGACCTGGGAGCATCGCCTTGGCAGCAGTTCTTCAAGGTCATCCTGCCCCTCTCCATGCCGGGCGTAGCAAGTGGCATCCTGATGGTATTCATGCCAACCATCTCTACCTTCGCTATCTCCGAACTGCTGACGATGAACAACATCAAGCTCTTCGGTACCACCATCCAGGAGAACATCAACAATTCGATGTGGAACTACGGTGCAGCCCTCTCGCTCATCATGCTTTTCCTCATCGGCGCCTCCACCCTCATCGCAGGTGATGGCAGTAAACAGGAAGGAGGTATCAGATGATGCAGTCATTATTCAGTAAGGATATGATGAAGAAAGTATTCTGTCAGGGCTATCTCTGGTTGCTCCTGCTGCTACTCTACTCCCCTATCTTCATCATCATTATCTTCTCGTTTACCGAAGCGAAGGTGATGGGCAACTGGACGGGTTTCTCGCTACAGCTCTATAAGAATCTCTTTGCCGAAGGTACACACCATTCGCTCACAGCGGCACTGGTCAATACCGTAACCATCGCCCTGATTACCGCAACCGTATCCACGCTCTTCGGAACCCTGACAGCCATCAGCATCTACAACCTGCGCAACCGCTATGCACGTAATGCCATACAGTTTGTCAACAACATTCCGATACTCAACGGCGACATCATCATCGGTATCTCGCTCTTCCTGCTCTTCATCACGCTGGGCATTCCGCAGGGGTATACTACCGTGGTACTCTCGCATATTACCTTCTGTCTGCCATACGTTATTCTGAGTGTGATGCCAAGACTGAAGCAGATGAATCCGAACCTCTATGAGGCGGCACTCGATCTGGGCGCCTCTCCGATGCAGGCACTTCGCAAGGTCATCATCCCAGAGATATTGCCGGGTATGATTTCCGGTTTCATGCTTGCCGTCACGATGAGTATCGATGACTTCGCCGTCACCATCTTCACGATAGGTAACGAAGGTCTGGAAACCCTCTCCACATTCATCTATGCCGATGCAAGAAAGGGAGGACTAACTCCAGAACTTCGTCCGCTGAGTACCATCATCTTCGCACTGGTACTGGTGATGCTGATTATCATCAACAAACGTTCTGAGAAAAATAAGAAGAAATGAGAATGAAGAACAAGATATTATTGGGAGTCAGTGGAGTAAAAGGAGTTAAGACCATCGTCTTTCTCTTTCTTAGCCTGCTGATGATTCTGCCGCTCTCTTCCTGTTACAACAAAGAGAACCGCGAGGAGATTCTGAAGGTTTACAACTGGGCTGATTATATAGATGAAAACGTTCTTGCCAACTTCCCGAAATGGTATGAACAGCAGACCGGCAAGAAGATCCGAGTTATCTACCAGACCTTCGACATCAATGAGGTGATGCTTACCAAGATAGAGCGAGGTCATGAAGACTACGACGTGGTATGCCCGTCAGAATATATCATCGAGCGCATGCTCCGCAAAGACCTTCTCCTGCCTATCGACACCGCCTTCGGCAAGACGCCCAACTATATCAGCAAAGTATCACCATACATTGTTGAACAGATAGATGCCACCTCCAACAATGGGCGCATCGCCCACCATTATGCCGTGCCTTACATGTGGGGAACCTGTGGCATCCTATATAATAAGGTGCACGTACCTATAAATGATGCACAGACCTGGGGAACTTTATGGAACAGAAAATATCAGGGCAAACTCCTGATGAAGGATTCCTACCGCGACTCCTATGGCACCGCCCTCATCTGGGCACACCGCAAAGACCTGGAAGCAGGCAAGGTGACCATACCACAGCTGATGAACGACTATTCACCCGCTGCCGTAGCCACAGTAGAGAAAGAGCTGAAAGCTCTGAAGCCAAACATTGAAGGATGGGAAGCCGACTTCGGCAAGGAGACCATGACCAAAGGCAAAGCCTATCTCAACATGACCTGGAGCGGTGATGCCGTCTGGGCTATTGAAGAAGCCGGGAAAGTGGGTGTAGAACTGGGATATGAGGTACCGAAAGAAGGAAGCAATGTATGGTTCGACGGTTGGGTAATCCCTAAATATTCCCGCAATCCGAAGGCTGCCGCCTATTTCATCAACTATCTCTGTCAGGAAGGCGTGGCACTCGCTAATATGGAGACTACAGGATATGTGAGCAGCGTGGCAGGCAAGAAAGTATTAGAAGCTATGAGCGATACTGAGGCTTATACCCAACCTGTAAATCTGGCCTACTTCTTTGGCGAGGAAGGCAGGAATGCCCATCTCAACCCTATCATGTATCCAGACAGCAGCATAGTAGGCCGATGCGCCATGATTCATGATGCCGGCGATCATACTCCCGAGGTATTGGATATGTGGTCGAAGGTGAAGGGCGACAATCTGGGCGGCGGCATCGTTATCTTCCTGCTGGCCGTAGTCCTTGCCCTCACGGTATTCGTTGCCATCAAGAAATATGAGCATTACAAGCACAGAAGGCTGTCAAGAAAACACCGCAGAAGACATGTGGTAAAGGTAAAAGGGTAAAAAGGTAAAAAAGTAAAAGGGGGAAGAGAGGGGAAAACCTATTTTATAGGGGAAAATGAACATTTTTTGAAGGAAAAGAGAAAAAAGTGCCGAAAAAATTTGGTAATATCAAATAAAAGCATTACCTTTGCACTCGCTTTTGAGATATAAAGCTTTTGGGTAGTTACCAGAGTGGCCAAATGGGGCAGACTGTAAATCTGCTGGCTATGCCTTCGGTGGTTCGAATCCATCACTACCCACTTTTCCCAAAAAATAACTCAAAAATTTAAGAGTCCGACTTTCGAGAGAGAGCCGGACTTTTTCTTTTCATATAAATCCTGAACAAAAGAAGAAGAGTAATATTACTCTCCTTCTACCTGCGTCTTTGGCCAGTTCACGAGATAGAGCATCTCTGTGGCTCGTGTAAATGCAGTATAGAGCCAGTGGATATAATCGGGAGTAAGCATTTCATCCGTCATATAGCCCTGGTCTACATAGACATGCGACCACTGTCCACCCTGCGCTTTATGACAGGTAACAGCATAGGCAAACTTCACTTGCAGAGCATTGAAATATGGGTCTTGCCGGATTGCCTTCATACGGTCTGCCTTCAGTGGTATATCCTGATAATCTTCCTCTATCTTACGGAAAAGCTGCTCTTGCTGATCATGGGTCAAAGCAGAAGCCTCACTCGTCAAGGTATCCAGCAATACCGTAGCCTCCAGTTCATAATTATCATAATCGGGAAATTTCAACAGAAGGGTGGCAAAATGAAAACCATAGAGTTCGATGCGACGACTCACCTTCATCACCTTCGCCCTATCTCCATTAGCCAGAAAAGCAGGAATCTCATGACTTGAAACTTCGTTACTTTGAACTGTATGATTAGCTAAAGTATTAAATTTTTCACTCTTCACTTTTCGTTCTTCACTTAATTGCCTTTCCTTTATCTTCTTTCTTTCTTCCTCCATCCAATAATAATTGTTCTTCACAATCATCAGCATGTCGCCACTCTCCAGTTCCTCTTCCCTATCAAGCACCATGTTGCGGATGCCCTGGTTGAAGATGTTGGCGCGCTTGTTGCTACGAGTCACAACAATGGTATCGTCCAGTCCTACATGATGATAACTGTCGCCAAGAGCCTCGATGAGTTCTGCACCCGGCATCTCCCTGATATCCGAGAAACCGGAGAAACGGATTTTAGGCAGTTGGGTAATGTCATCGTGGGTAATCATCTGACGGATGCGGGTAGCATTAAAGAGAATACCCGACTGCTGACTCTGGCGGACTACCTCGTTCAAATCGCACTCATAAACCGACAGTCCATATCCCTGGAGCATCGCAGCAGAAAGGGCTGGTGATTCTTCCTCACCAACAGGAGGCAACTGTGCCTTATCGCCAATCAGCAAGAGGCGGTCGTTACGTCCCTGATACACAAAATGAATCAGATCATCTAGCAGACAACCGCTGCCAAAGGTGGTTCCGCCCAATCCCAGATTGGCAATCATCGAAGCCTCATCCACCATAAAAAGCGTATCAGTATAGAGATTATCATTGAGATTGAACTGTCCATCCACTCCGGCAAACGCCTTTTCGCGATAGATGCGGCGATGAATGGTATAGGCAGGCATCCCGCTGTTCAGAGAGAAAACCTTAGCCGCCCTACCCGTAGGAGCAAGGAGCATCACCTTCTGGCGAACAGCACGGAGCGTACGGACGATAGCACCCGAGAGCGACGTCTTACCGGTACCCGCACTACCCCGGAGAATCATCACAGCATGAGGATTACTATCCGTCATAAACTGCACGAAAACATCGAGCGCCTGAGCCTGTTCTGAGGTTGGCGGAAAGCCAAATTGCTGTAATATCTGATATTTTAACTCTTCAATGTTCATATTTCGAAAACTTTTAGTATCTTTGCAGAAAATTTACTGCACCTATTTGCTGTGCAAAAGTAATAATACTTTTTGAAATGAGAAAAAGAATAAAGAATAATTATATTTTGGGAGCATGCGTCATCATCATGATGCTACTCTGTATTCTGAGTGTGAGCCAGCCCATCCGCTTCCAGAAGGCCATGGCTAGCAGAGAAGCAGAGGTGAAGGAGAAACTGATGCAGATACGTCAGGCTGAAGAGAAATACAAGGCGAAACACGGCGTATATACAGGAGATTTTCCGACACTGGTAAAAGGCAAGTACTTACAGGAAGATGCTCAATACATTCCCTATGCCGACGGTAAGAAGTTTACACTTGCTGCCACGGTTATCGTAGGAAAAAGCGGTAAGCAGATTCCGGTGATGGAATGTGGGGCCGGTTATGAAACCTTCCTCGACGGACTTGATGAAGGTTCCATCCAGCAGAAGATAGAGGAGGCCAACTATGCCGGCAACTATCCCGGACTCAAGATAGGCGATTTAACGACAGATAATAACAACGCAGGTAATTGGTAACAGATATGCAAATAAAAGGTAACAACATTCAGCAAGCACGACTCACCATCCGCGTGAGCAGAAACACCCTCAGTTTTTCGGTAGTTGACCGTGAAGCTGAGCATCAGCTCATCTATGAACCTTATACTGTAAAGAGTGGTGTTTCGATGGCAGCCAACTTGCGTCAGGCTTTCAAGGAGAGTACTCTCCTGCAGCGGGGATACCAGAAGGTACGCGTATATCTCGATTCGCCTATCCTGCTGGTTCCTATCGAAGAATTTCATGAAGAGGATATCGATGTGCTCTATCAGCATGCCTTCAACAGCCATAACAGCGATGCCATTCTCTACAGAGTGCAGCCGGAACTGAATGCGGTAGCGGTATTCCCTATCAACAAGGATTTGAAGATGGTGGTAGAAGACAACTTTAAGGATGTTCGCTTCACACCTATCATGCAACCGATGTGGCACTATCTGCATCATCGCAGTTTCACCGGCATTCACCGCAAGCTCTATGTTTATTTCCACGACAAGAAGCTGGACGTTTTCGGTTTCGAGAAGAACCGTTTCAAATTCTTCAACTCGTTCAATGCCGAGCATGCCAAGGATGCCCTCTATTTCATTCTCTATGTATGGAAGCAGTTAGGATTCAACCAGATGCAGGATGAGTTGCATGTATCAGGCAATGTTCCGGACAAGGACTGGTTCCTCTACAACACGAAACTCTACATCAAGAAGACCTTCATTCTGAACCCTGCCGCCGAATTCAACCGTGCGCCCATCACAGAGATTAAAGGTCTGCCATTCGATTTGATGGCACTGTACCTAAGTAAGTAAGACAAGAGTTGATAGTTAAAAGTTGATTGTTAAGAATTCAACAGAATAGCTTATCATAAAGTTCAATGTTCAACATTCAAAGTTCAAAGTAAATATGAGAATCATAACAGGACAATATAAGGGACGCCATTTCGACATTCCACGTTCGTTTAAGGCGCGTCCGACAACAGATTTTGCAAAGGAGAACATCTTTAATGTTCTGCAGGGATATATTGATTTCGAAGATACCTCTGCCCTCGACCTTTTTGCCGGTACGGGCAGCATTTCGCTCGAACTGGTATCACGAGGCTGCAGCCGGGTAGTCAGCGTAGAGGCCGACCGCGATCATGCCAACTTCATACGCCAATGTTTTCAGAAGTTAGGCGAAGACAAGGATATTCTGATTCGTGGTGATGTATTCCGTTTTCTGAAGACCTGCAAGCAGAAGTTTGACTTTATCTTTGCCGATCCTCCATACGCTCTGAAGGAGTTGCCGCAGATTCCAGACCTCGTTCTGAATGGCGACTATCTCAACGAAGGAGGCATCTTCGTCTTTGAGCATGGCAAAGACTATGATTTCTCCGAGCATCCACGATTCCTGGAACACAGAAGTTACGGAAGCGTAAACTTCTCAATATTCAGATAGAAAAAATCCCCGTTTGCACCAGACAAGATGCAAACGGGGATTTATTCGTTACAGCAGCGGCGAGAGCAATCTTACCGTACTCTCGAAAAGGCGCTGCAGGAACGGACGTTTTACGAAATAAGATACATCATCTACCAGGATGCTCTTCGCCTCATCCCGCAGATAGACAGCCTTCACGCGCTGTGCCATCCCCTCATCAAAGAAGAACGCATTCGCTTCGAAATTATTCTCAAAACTTCGGAAGTCAATATTCGTACTGCCTATCGTACAGAGATCATCATCGCTCACCAGCAATTTACTATGATTAAAGCCTGCCGTATAGAGATAAACCTTTACGCCAGCCTCTATCGCTTCCATCACATACGAACGTGATGCCCACTCTACCAGTTTGGCATCAGCATGACGAGGCAACATCAGACGGATATCCACACCCGCCAGAGCTGCTGTTCTCATGGCAAACAATACAGGTTCGGTTGGCAGGAAATAAGGCGTTTCCATATACACATACTTCCGGGCCTGAAGCAGGATACGGACATAGCCCTGCATGATATCAGGCCAAGGACTGATAGGACTGCTCGTAACTATCTGTACGAGACAATTGTTGTGGATATGCACACTGACCGGTGGATAATACTGGCGATTGGTAACCAACGTACGGTCTACGAAATACCAGTCTACCAGAAAGGCTCTCTGAATGGCGTAAACTCCACCGCCCTCAATACGGAGATGCGTATCGCGCCAGGCCTGTTTCTTATCACCCTTCACATAGCGCAGAGCTATATTCATGCCGCCGATAAAGCCCACTTTACCATCTATGACACAGAGTTTGCGGTGGTTACGATAGTTTACCTTACTCGTAAAAGCCGGAAAGCGGACTGGCATGAACGAATGTACATCAATACCTGCATCACGCATACGTTCAAAGAATTCATCCTGCACCTTCCAGCAGCCTACATCATCATAAATCAGTCGCACCTCCACTCCCTGCTCCGCCTTATCAATCAAGGCATCAGCTATCAGATATCCCAAGGCATCGGCTTCGAAGATATAGGTATCGAGATGAATATGATGCTTTGCCTGTCCTATATTATATAATAAGGTGAGGAAGAAATCATAGCCATCAGTATAAATATCCACCTGATTATCTTTAAAAGGCAGCGCCCAACTCTGGTTGGCAAAGAGATTCATCAGCGGTTTATTGCTGTCTGGCAGGTGAAGATTCTCCTGCTCTACGAACTCGAGCATGGAGCGCTTGGTGAGCTGGTCCATACTGCGGTCGCTGATAAGCCGTTCCTTGCGGGTATTCTGTCCGAAGAAGAAATAGAAGATAATACCCACAAAGGGGATGAAGAAGAAGACCAATATCCATGCCATCGTCTTGGCGGGCTGACGATTGTCCATCAAGACGGTGATGATAGCCGGAACGGTTATCACGACATAAAGCAACAGATATATCCAGTGAAAATAAATCATATAGCATTTCTCCTTTTAAATCTCTAATACTTCATTACAGAGTTCCTCCCCACAGAACAGGAGTTCCGGTTAATTGAAGATATTGTTTGCCTGACTCGCCAGAAGCGTGTTCATCTGCTTGAGTTTCATAAACTCCTGCAGCAGTTCACGATTGGTCGGATTCCTGGCAAACTCCTGCTGTACCTCAATAATACGCTGAGCAATATAATGAGTGCGGAAACTCAAGATGTCTTTAAAGACAAACTGACGGAGCTTATCGGCGCTCATCTTCATCTGCAGACTAGCCGTAGATACCTCCTGGTCACCTGTAGGCAAACCTGCCAACCTGCTGATTTCCGGATTCGGATGATTGGCAAAATAAGTTTCGGCGACAAAATCATCTTCTTTTTCGAGATGTTCCACAGCCTCCTGCATAATCTGATTATATAAATCATTATGAAACTTAAAGCCATCTCCACCCAAATCAAGACTGATATACTGGGCCACAGCTACCTCCACATCATTTCCGTCTACATCCTGTACTGTGATGAGCTGGTCGCCATGATGAATAATCAACTGTACCAGAAGTCCTTCTACTTCCAGAAGTTTATCCAGTGGGGTAACCGCTCTCATAGCTGATTGCACCTGCTGCGCTGCCGCTACAGGCGAATCTTTCAATCCCGCTGCACGTCGCTCTGCCTTTACCTGCTCACTCATACCGTTGCGCACAAAATTGTTCAAGGCATTCACGATAATTGCCTCGTTCACGCCCAAACGGTGAGAACAGTCAGTGATATAAGAAGCGCGCGTTATCTGATTCTTGATTTTCGAGATGCTCTCTACAATCGAATTGATAGCCTGGCTTCGCTTTACAGGGTCTGTCACGCCGCGTAGCAGAATATCGGTCTTAAACTGTATGAAGTCGGTCTGATTCTCCTGAATATATCTTCTGAAATCCTCTGCCGAATGACTGCGGGCAAAACTATCTGGGTCATTACCGTCAGGGAGGAAGAGTACCTTTACGTTCATCTCTTCTTCGAGCAGCATATCGGTACCTCGCAGCGCAGCATGAATACCCGCATTATCGCCGTCATAGAGAAGAACGATATTACTGGTAAAGCGGTGCAGCAATCTAATCTGATGCACGCTCAGCGCCGTACCCGAGTTGGCCACAACATTTTCGATGCCACACTGATGCATCGAGATAACATCGGTATATCCTTCCACCATAAAGACACAATCCTCCTTGGCTATCGCCTTCTTGGCCTGATAGAGTCCATAGAGTTCGCGCTCCTTATGATAGATAACGCTATCAGGCGAGTTGACATATTTCTGGCTGATGCCCTTGGTTCTGCTGTCGAGCACTCGTCCGCCAAAAGCCACTACCTTGCCGCTCACGCTGAACCAGGGGAAGATGGCTCTGCCCGAGAAACGGTCAAGAACTTTATCCTCACCCGACTTATTGCCGGCTTCGTCCTTATCCACCTTGAAGCAGAGTCCCGTATCAACCAGATATTTCGGATTATAACCAGCCGCCTTAGCCGCCTCAGCAAGAGCAGTACGCTTAGGGAGCGCAAAACCCAACTGGAATTTTCTGATGATATCATCCCTGAAACCTCTTCCTCGGAAATAGGCCATACCGATAGCGATACCATCCACATCATGCAAGAGAATATCCTGGAAATATTTCGCTGCCCAATCGTTGACGATAAACATGGATTCTCTTTCGCTCTCGCGCTGTTTTTCTTCGTTGGTCAGTTCCCGCTCCTGAATTTCTATTTTATATTTCTTGGCGAGCCAGCGAAGGGCATCGGGATAGGTCATCTGTTCCAGTTCCATCAGAAAGTTGATTGCATTGCCTCCCTTTCCACAGGTAAAGCAATGACAGATACCTCTTGTTGGAGATACGGAGAAAGATGGATTGGAATCGTTATGAAAAGGACACAAGCCGACATAATTGATGCCACGCTTCTTGAGCGTAACAAATTCAGATACCACCTCTTCTATCTTGGTGGCATCCATAATTTTTGCTATCGTCGGTCTGTCTATCATTATATATATTCTTTTTTCTGTTTTTACTATGCAAAATTACTATTTTTCTTTGAAAACACAAAGAGAAACGGACAGAAAAGTAAAAATGAAACATATTAAAAACTAAAGATTACATAAAATAAAGTATATCCGGATAGTTTTGGCTACCTTTGCAACCGGCAAAAACACATTGCTGACAATCGGAAAATAACAACAAAATAAATAAACATGAAACTAAACAACATCAAGCAAACATTCCTGGCTGGCGCTGCCCTGCTCTCAACAATCAGCATGAGCGCAGCCGACAGATTTGTGAATTTCAAGCAAGGAGACTTGCTGCTGAATGCCAATAACCGGGTAGAAATCTACATGGATACCAACGACTGCAAAGGAGTGAGCTATGCTGCTCATGCCCTGCTGAAAGATATAAAAAGTGTGAGTGGAGCCACAGCCACCCTCACCTCGAATGCCGGTTTTCTGAAAAAAAGCGACACAGTCCGACCAGCTATCCTCGTAGGCACTATCGGCCATTCTGCAGCCATCGACCAACTGGTGAAACAGAAGCGCATCAACGGAAATCTGCTGAAGGGCAAACGTGAAAAGTTTATTATCACGCTCATAGATGGTCAACTCGTCATTGCTGGCAGCGACCGACGAGGCACCATCTACGGCATCTACGAACTCTCGCAGCAGATGGGCGTATCGCCTTGGTATGACTGGGCAGACGTACCTGTAGAGCATCACGATTCCATTTTCGTAAACAAGGGTATCTATACAGATGGCGAACCTGCCGTACGTTATCGCGGCATCTTCCTCAACGACGAGGCACCTTGCCTAACGTCATGGGTAAAGAACACCTACGGCACCGGATATGGCGACCACCGTTTCTATCAGCGCGTCTTCGAACTGGTATTGCGACTGAGAGGTAACATGATGTGGCCTGCCATGTGGGGCTGGGCTTTCTACGCAGATGACCCGGAGAACGAGAAGACGGCAGATGAAATGGGCGTAGTGATGAGTACTTCCCATCATGAACCGATGGCCCGCAACCACCAGGAATACGCCCGCAACCGAAAGGGATGGGGACCATGGAACTATCAGAAGAACAAGGCTAACCTGCAGAAGTTCTTCCGTGAAGGCATTGAGCGAATGAAGGGAACTGAACAGATTGTAACCATCGGAATGCGCGGCGACGGCGATGAAGCGATGAGTGAAGAGGCAGATACGAAACTGATGACCAACATCATCAACGACCAGCGTAAGATTATCGCTGACGTAACCGGCAAAAAGGCTAGCGAAACCCCACAGGTTTGGGCACTATATAAAGAGGTATTAGATTACTACGACAAGGGCATGAAGGTGCCTGATGACGTAACCCTCCTGCTCTGCGATGACAACTGGGGTAACGTGCGCCGTGTGCCGAATGCCAAGGAACGCAAACACAAAGGCGGTTGGGGCTTATACTATCACGTAGATTACGTAGGTGCTCCAAGAAACTCAAAGATGCTCAATGTAACTCCTGTGCAGAATCCTTGGGAGCAGTTGACGCTTGCTTACGAGAATGGCATTGACCGTCTCTGGATTCTCAATGTTGGCGACCTCAAGCCGATGGAATATCCTATCAGCCAGTTTATGGACATGGCTTGGAATCCACATAAATACGATGTAAACAACATCACCCGTCATACCCGCGACTGGTGCGCACAGCAGTTTGGTGAATCGCAAGCTGATGAAGCTGCCCGCATTCTGAACCTCACCTGCAAGTACAACGGCCGCTGCACCCCTGAGATGCTCGACAAGAACACCTACAGTCTGGAAAACGGAGAATGGCAGGAGGTGGTAAATCAGTATCTCCAGCTCGAAGCCGATGCGCTGCGCCAGTACAACTGTCTGCCGGCATCCTATCACGATGCCTATCGCCAGATCATCCTCTTCCCTATCGAGCTGATGAGCAATCTGCATCAGATGTACTTTGCCCAGGCACAGAACCATGCCCTCTATAAGCAGGGCAATCCGAAGGCGAATGTATGGGCTGATGAATGCGAGCGCCTCTTCAAGCGCGATTCCCTCATCTGCGACTATTACAATCATAAGATGGCTGGCGGCAAGTGGAACGGCATGATGACCCAGAAGCATATCGGCTATAAGAGTTGGAATGATGATTTCGAGAAGGATACCTGTCCGGAACTCTTCCGGGTAACCTCCAAGGATGGAGTGATTATCAGCGAAAACAACGGCGTGGTAGAAATCGAAGCTCCTTACTATAGCAGCAAGACGGATGCTGCCGAGGCAAAATGGACAGAGATTCCATTCATGGGCAAAAGTGTAGCCGGTGTCACCCTGATGCCATACACCAAAAGCGTAAAAGGAGCCAGCCTCACCTACAGGTTCAAGATGAACGCTCTGGCACGCCAAGGCGCATCATCTGCTACTGACAGCAAGAAGGTACGCATACATATTATCACCAAATCTACCCTTGATTATCAGAACAAGGGCGGCCTGACTTATGGCGTAAGCGTAGATGGAGCCGAGCCGGTCGTCGTCAACTTAAATCATAATCTGAACGAGAAGCCGGAGAATATCTACAACATCTACTATCCTACGGTAGCCTCCCGCATCATCGACAAGGTGATAGAAATAGAACTGCCCGTTACAGGCGATGGCATCCATACCCTTACTCTCACGCCAAACGATCCTGCCATCGTCTTCGAGAAAATCGTGATTGATGAAAGAGGAGGAAAAAAGAGTGTCAAGGTGATTTAAAGGTAGCATATAATAAAAGGTATAGGCACGCACCCACGAAAGGATGCGTGCCTATTCTTTTTACGCAAACTATCACTATCTTCTTATGTTCCATACTTCGTAGCATTCATTTTTACATAAACAATCACAATAGTAACAAATAAATGAAAAAAAGAGTATTTTTAAAATCTTTTTTGAGAAATATACGTTTATATGAGTAAAGTTAGAAACATAAAAACAAGAAACGAATGAATATAGACAACCCAAAACTCATAAAACAACTGGAGAGTCTTGTCGACAATCGGCAAGACTGGCTATTTCGTTTTGCCTATATTCGAATCGGGCAACGTGAGGATGCAGAAGATATTGTACAAGAGGTGCTGCTTGCAGCTTTCAAGAAACTGAAAGAAGGGCAACAAGTGGAAGAGTTGGACCGCTACATCATTCGCTCTGTTAGCAACGCATGCCGAAACTACTTGCGCAAAAATCGTCCGCAAATCATAGCTATCAATGAAGCGGCAAGCATACCTAACAGCAATGGTGACAAACAAATACACGAGGAATTTCTCAGAATATCAAAACTGCTGGAAGATATTCCACAGGAGCAAGCGGAAATCGTAAGAATGAAATGTTACGACAACTTGACGTTCCGAGAGATAGCCGAACTGGAGGAGATACCAGAAGCTACCGTGAAATCTCGCTATCGCTATGCCATCCAACATATCCAACAACGACTCAGAAAGGAGAAAAGTATATGAAAGATCAAATGAACATCCATAATGACAAAGGATTTGAGGATATAGAGCAACTGCTCCAACCTCAATGTGATTTCCATGCCTCCTCCCAAACCAAGCAACAAGTAATAGAGAAGGCAAGGAAGAGCTTGGTCAGCCATCGCACCTTGCGTATCTTTCCATGGATTTGCGCAGCATGCGTGGCTGGCATCATCGCTATCATCCTGCAACCACCCAAGGATACCACTTCTGCGTCGGGCAATGCGACAATGGCTGTGAGAAAGGCTACACAGCCGATGCAAAAAGCTATGATGCAAGAAAAGAATTTGACGGCAGAAAAGAAAAATACAGCAGAAAAAGCCATCACAGACGAGAGCAGAACATACGAGAAGAAAAAGACTTTCGCCAAGCTCAATGCTCCCAAAAGGGAGGCTAAGCCTAAAGCTGAGTTTGGAGATGACATGCCAGACACCGAAGAAAAAGGTCCGGTACTCTTCCCTATGTCAACCTTGCCCGAAGAGCATCTTTTCAAAATGCAGACAGCAGAAGCTCAAGCCACTACAAGCAATGCCGTGCAAAGTGAGGATGACCGCCAACAAATACGGCGAATCACCGTTAAACTCTAAAGAAAGTATATATAATAAGGTATAAACATTAAAGAACAAAGAACATGAAAAAGTATTTCATATATTTATTACTCATGATGTTCTCATCAATGGGAGCACAGGCACAAAAGTCTTATTTCAAAGAGGCTTTGGAGAAATTGGTAAGCAACAAGGCGTTCACCATGAATCAATCAGGAGCAAAAAATGAGGTTGGTGACACAGCACAATGGAGTTGGAAAAAATATCGCTTTAAAACTCTCAAGAAAGACAAGTTTCTCAAGGAACTGGACAGAATCAACAAGGCTTTTCAAAAAGATTGCAATCAGCCTGTAACTGACTTTTACTATATGGTAGATGGAAACAACAACCCACTTAAAACATGGATGAACTTTGACATATCTGTAGGCAACGACCTTATTATGGTTGGAAATTTCTCGGCATATAGCGTCCTTATCAATCGCCAACAGATGGGTCACTCTGGCATGCGCAGAGTCTGTGCCATAGAATGGGGTCATATCATAGAGAATGGTTGGGTTAACGAAAAAGGCTATGAAGGAAACATCAGCATCGTAGAAGGAAAAGCTCCTTTAAACAAGCACCACGTGGCTGATGAAGTAAAACAGCAAACATATAAAGCCACACAATATACAGGTGTTCTTACCCCAATAGACACCCAAGAAGAAAAGGCTGCTCCAAAAGAAAAGACCAAAGAAGAAAAAGAAGAAGTGCCTAACGAGCAATTGACCAAGATGCTAAAAGATGCTCAGACCAACCTGAAAGGCAACTTTGAGATTATTGGCAAGCGTGACCCTGAACTTTGGGACCGTGGCTATTTTATCTGTTACAAAGACGAAACAGATATGTATGTAGAACCCATCCTTGTGGCTACCAACGGCACTAACTTCTCATACAAGCACGACCTGAAGGACATTACCATGGGAAGAGTGAGAGCACTGATGAAAGATGGAACCATCTGCTCGGAATGGATAGACATTCCTTTTGTACCAGGAGAGATAGCAGAGCTAAGCGTACACAATGGTTACTACAGCCTCACAGGATCAAGTTTCTATAAGCAGTGGGTGGAAGAGGAAAGCAAGAACCATGATGGATGGGACGAGCGCAAGTATACGGCTTACGCACTCAGCAATATCCATTCTCCTGGTATCATCTGCTATCTGTTCTATCAGCATTTGATAAAAGATTCTTCGAATCAAAAGAAAATATTCAAAGCCCTCCCAACAACTCTACAAGAGAATCATGTGGGTCGCTTTATCAAAAAGCATATGAACAATAAATTATAAAAATCTCAACTTTCAGTCACATTCATTTAATACATATGTGATGTAAGAAAGGACATACTGCATAGAACCCAATGCCACCTCTATCAGTTTTGATGGAGATGGCATTTTTGCTTCAAATTAGCGCATCCCCAATAGAGGTAAATTTCAATGCCGACATGAATGAGAAGCCAGAGAACATCTACAGCATTTACTATCCTACGATAACCACTCGATGAGTAATTTCTATCATTTTTACTCATTTAGAATGAGTAATTCTGAGCAAAACCACTCATTCTGAATGAGCGTTTCTTGAAAAGCGCCTTCTATTCACCTTCTACCTTGCATCCACTGAACCCCATTTCCTGCGCCTTCTCAGGTCCGAAGGTATAATAGATAGTCTCAGCCTCATCACATACCTCCCCTGCGAATTGCCAAGGGTGAGATGGATGGTAACAATGTTGTGACTTATATGATGCAAGAAAGCAATTATAACGATGCAAGAAAGCAATTATAACGATGCAAGAAAACAATTATAACGATTGCGTGACATTTGTCATGTGATTATACGACACTTATCATACGGTCGGATGACAAATGCCGTATAATCATATGACATATACCAATGTTTAAATAAACCTAATAGTTTACACCAAAAGATACAAGTTATCACATTATTATATATATTTGCATCATCTTTCATAGAAGACAAAGAATATAGAAAACAACGAACCATCAAACAACAAGAAATATGGAACTGAAATACGACATTTACATGCTCAACAATGCCCAGGGCACAGGAGAAAAGCGCCAATACATTCGTATCGTGCAGCATGAACCTATGACCGAGAAGCAACTGCAAGAGAAAATCCAGAGCCGCTGCTCACTCACCAAGGGAGATGTGGCTGCGGTGTTGGCAGAGCTTCACGACCTTATGGTGGAAGAATTCTCACTGGGACGCCGCTTTTACATCCCAGAGATAGGCTACTTCTCCATGTCGGCTAGCCTAGAGATGCCAGAGGAGAATCCAGACAAGAAGATTACGGGCAAGGAAGTACGCATCACCGGCATCAACTTCCGACCAGAAGGTAAGCTAATGGAGGAAGTACAGCGCAACGTCCATTTTGTACGCTCTCGTTATTCCAACCAATCCACAAAATACTCTGAGGAAAAGCTATTGGCGAAAATCAAGGAGTATCTCCAAGAGAACCGCTATATCACCACTCGCATCCTGCGCATCCTCTTTGGCTTGACTCCTTACATGGCACAGAAGTGGCTCAACCATTTCTGCGAGAAAGGCATCATGGAGAAGGAAGGCACCCAGCATGCTCCTATCTATTTCTTGAAGTGAAGGGAGGAAGAAATTCTATATTTCAATTTAATCATCATTATTATGACAAAGGAAGAGCTGATAGACAGAATCAACGACATCGAATGGGAGGACTTCGAGGCTAAGGAGGCCAAGAGCGAACTCCCTAAGAATATATGGGAAACCGTAAGTGCATTCGCCAACACTTCCGGCGGATGGATAGTGCTTGGAGTGAAGCAGAATGGCAAGAAGTTTGAAATCTCCGGAGTTGACAATGCAGAGAAGTTGGAACAAGACTTCTTGGGCACCTTGCGTTCCCAAAAGTTCAATGAGCCAGTCGATGCCAAGAGTATGCTCTATCATATAGATGGGCATAGGGTCTTGGCATTTCATATCGCCTCATCACCCCACAAGCCTATCTACTATAACAATCCACAAAATACATTCATCCGATTTGGCAGTGGAGACCAACGAGCAACCAATGGTGAGATAACCGCCATGTTTCATAACCAATCATTCGGCATCAAGTCTGAGCAAATACTCTTAGACTCAGACCTCTCCATGCTCAATGAGGATACCATTCGTGACTATCGCAACTACTTCAAGCTCTATAGTCCTCGTCCTAATCTGATAGGCAATGACATCGCCGACTTCTGCAAGCGCATCGGAATTGCCGACAATGAGGGACATCTGAATTATGGTGGTTTGATGTGCTTTGGCAAAGAAGAATGGGTTCGCCGTTATGTTCCTACGTTTTGGATGGACTTGGTGGAGATTCCAGGTAGAAGTGTAAGAGAAGCCCGAACCCGCTATACCTACCGCATTCCCGAGCAAGAGAACCTTTGGGAGTATTTTCAGATTATGATTAGGAGACTGCGCCTCATCGTGGATACTCCATTCATGATGAACGACGAGGGATTCAATGTGGAAGATCGCTCGCAGTTTAAGATTTTGCGAGAAGCATTAGTCAATATGCTCTCCCACTTCGACCCTTTCAGCACCATTCACTCCTGCATCCATATCTACACCGACAGAGTCGAGTTCTTCAATGCAGGTGGCTATCCTGTGCCTATATCCCAACTGGGCAACCATCTCTATTCCAATCCTCGCAACCCGATTATCGCCAAGATATTCAGACTGGTAAATCTATCAGAGACTATCGGCTATGGTTTCGATATGATGAACGAGTGGAAAGAAATCACTGGCAATGACGTGACTTTTGAGAGTGATATTTGCACCAGCACTGTCACTTTTTGGCTGGATAGTGACAGAGTTAGTGACAGAGCAGAAGATGATACATATATCGATGCCACAGACAAAGTTGTATCCATTCTTAGATTCTGCAAAGAAGCAAAATTTAGAAAAGAAATATTTGAACTACTAGGTGTTACTTACCAATTCAAGAACTTCAAAGCATTCATCGAGCCACTGCTCCAACATGATTATCTGGAACTTACGGTTCCTGACAAGCCGACAAGCCCTAAACAGCAATACAGAACAACCAAAAAGGGACTTTTGTTCTTGGAGACTGTATAAACAGTAACAGAGCTAGTAACAGAGCTAGTAACAGAGCTGGTAACAGAGCTAGTAACAGAGCTAGTAACAGAGCTAGTAACAGAGCTAGTAACAGAGCAATAGTAACTATGTCGGTAACCATGTTGGTAACTATGTCACAAAAAATATAATATACAATGAGCAACTTAACATTATCAATAACAACCATCGGTGATTTACTTCTTCGCCAGAAGATAACGAATGGTGATAAGCCCATAGAAGATGTTAGCCTCAACATCCCTATCTATCAGCGACCATATAAATGGACAGCACGCAATGCCATCCAATTGCTTGATGACATCATCGAAGCGATGAATAGCAACAAAGAAAAGTATAGAGTAGGCACTCTCATCTTGCACCAGCAAAAAGGAGACCGTTATGACATTGTAGATGGGCAGCAACGTACCATCACATTCTCTCTGTTATTAACTGCATTAGGCGAAAAGAATATCAGTTTCTTACAGCAGTCAGTTTACAACAATGAGCATAACTGTCGTAATATTCCAAACAATTATCAGGCTTTGTGTCGCCGCATAGGTAAGAAGTCTGAAGATAAAAATGATGAGCACGAGAAGGAAAAAGAAAGATTGAAAGGGTATATTGAAAATAATTGCGAACTGATTGTTGTAATTACAAAAGATATATCAGAAGCTTTCCAATTCTTCGATTCTCAAAATGCTCGTGGCAAGGCTCTCTATCCTCACGACTTGTTGAAGGCATATCATCTACGAGAGATGGCAGGTGTAAGCGAAGAAGAAACAGAAAAAATTGTCAAAGGATGGGAACAAGTCTCCCAAAGCAACTTGGCTAATCTTTTTGGCAACTATCTCTATCGCATCAAGGAATGGGTAAATGGTAACAAAGCTAATGTACTCAATGAACATAACATTCAAATGTTCAAGGGCATTACTCGTTATGCCAAAACTCCTTATGCCCAGTTCTTCAAGGCAGCATATTGCTATGCCGACATGGTAAATTCATCTGCAATGCCATTTGTATCAGGCATACGTAACATCAACGCTTTCCAATTGAATACACCAATCATTGCAGGTAAGCCTTTTTTCGAATATACCAAACATTACTATAACATCTTGAAAGATATTCAAGACAATAGTAAGTACGAAGGTTTTTACATCAACGACAATGAGATTGTAAAGACTCTCGATAAATATTTCAAGCGAGGAACGGGGAATGGCATAGCACGTTTGCTGTTTGACACATCAGTCTTGCTTTACGTAGATCGGTTCTGCCCTGAAACTTACCCATCCAAGGAAGATTTGGCACAATTTGAGCAATTCGTAGTCTATGCCTTCATTTGGGCTTACTCTCTGAGAGCACAGTATAGAAATTTGGGCTGGTTGTCTGCGCAGAATTACATTATGGGCGAAAGCAACAAATTTGGTATCATCAATGGCTTTAACATGTACCAATTAATTGCTCGACAAGATTCCCCAACATCCCTTCTCAGTGCCCTTGCCGACAAATTATGTTCTCTATCAATCGGAGACATATATGACGGTAGAGTACTTGAAAGCAGCAGTACTAGCAAAAATATAGATGCCAAAGATGAGAATGAAATTTCTTGCAATTACCTCTATTTCTTCAAGGAAAATGGATTTTATAAATAATGACAAGCATGAAAGATTTATCACATATTCTGAAAGAATGTTCTGTAAAAGACATCTATTATGTCAATAGTGGAACAGTTACCTACTACAAAATTCCCATCTATCAGCGTAATTACGCCTGGGAACGAGATGAGATTTCTGCATTAATAAAGGATATCTATGACTCCATGGTCATAGACAAGCCTATATACTATATCGGAACACTTGTAACCTTTAAACGTGACGAGAATGTATTCGAGGTTATAGACGGACAACAACGTCTTACTACAATATACATTATCCTCACTGCTATGGGCGAGAAGGTTACCAACAAACTTGCATATTCCTCACGCAAAGCTTCTACTCAAACCATAGAAGTCATGTCTAAGTTTGAGAAAAATAAGGAAGTAAAAGATTCTGATTTTGGGGAGGAATATGACCTTGGCATAAAGAATGGCTATAACTTTGCCAAAGAAGCACTAAAGGAAATAGTAGGTGAAAATCAAGTTGATATGGACAAATTCAAGGAGTATTTTTTGAACCATGTGCATATCATACATTATCGTGTGCCTAAGGATGTTGAGTTGAATCATTATTTTGAAGTAATGAACTCTCGTGGCGAGCAACTTGAAAAGCATGAAATTGTAAAAGCCAAATTGAGTGATCAACTGAAGAATGACAATAAAGCGATGGAAAAGTTCTGCAAAATTTGGGAGGCTTGTAGCGATATGAGTTTCTATATCCAACAAAAGTTACCTAACATGACTGAGATATTCGGTAAAGATATGAGCAACTTCAAGTTGGAGAGATTTGACGATTTTCCTATTGCACCACAACAATTAGACAACTCCTTTGGGATGAAGACAATAGAAAAACTACTCGATATTCCTGTAAAAAAGGAAAAGGAGGTGAGCGAAATTGACTATAACGATTCGTTCCAACCAATCATTGATTTTCCAAATTTTCTGTTGATTGTTCTCAAAATTACAAGAATGCAAGAGAAAGATTTTAATCCATCAGACTTCACACTCGATGACAAGGAACTTATCAATGAGTTTGACAAAGTCAAGCTCACTCCAGAATTTGTCAAGCAGTTTGCCTATAACCTGCTATTGGCAAAATATTATCTCGACAACTACATGGTGCACCACATAAATGGTGAAGATAAAGCCATTGAGAATCCTTGGAAACTACAATATTACTGCAAGAAGGGCAAGTCTGCCTACATGGCAGATTTGATTGACAATGACAAGTCTAAACAAAGAGAGTTGGTTCATCTTTTATCTATGTTTGAGGTGGCATTTACAGCCAAGCAACGCAAGAACTATCTCTTCTACTGCTTGTTGCACCTATTCCAGGACTGGAATGAAGATAACTATTTGAAGTTCGTGAGAAATTTAGCAGACAAGTACTTCTTCGATGTATATTTGGATGCAAACAAACTGAATGAAAGAAACCAGCCAAAGCCAAATAGTTTCGATGAAACCATCATTCGAAATGGCAAACAGAGTGTTGAATTGGAAAATGTGGATCATCCCTTCGATGATGTCTATCCCAAAGGTTCAAGCAATATACCTCTCTTTGTATTCAACTATACCGACTATAGATTGTGGAAGAAATACGCAGAAGAATTGCGAGGAAACAGAGCCAAGAAAGGTTCAAAAGCTAGAATTGAATTCTTTACCGCCTTGGGATGCAGCGACTTTGGCCTTGATACATTTGACAATTTCTATTTCTCTCGAACTCGCAAAAGCCTTGAGCATTACTATCCTCAGGCAAAAGCTGGCGAAGATAAGCCTATCACATCAGAAGAGATAAACTGCTTTGGCAATTTTGCCATGATTGGTTCCGATGCCAATAGTTCTGGCTCCAACTGGAATCCTATAGATAAGAAGAATCGTTATCTTGATTCCAAATCAAATCAAGTAAGCGTGGCTTCCTTGAAATTTAGAATCATGCTACAGATGTGTCAAGACAATTATGATGAAGGCATTAAAAATAGTATCAAGCGTGAATTTGGATACGAGTGGAATGCTGAAGATATGCAAAAGCATCAGGAAAAGATGCTATGCATCATCATGCAACCAACGCACTAGAATTACGCAATTTAAATAGAAAGGAAATATGAAACATTCATTAAATAGAGAAGAACTTATTGAGCAGCTAAAGGAATTGGCTGCTCAAGAACTGCCAACGTATCTTGCAAATCACATAGGAGCCATGTGCTATGCACCTTCGATGATAGATAGTTTTTCCACAATATGCCAACATTGCCATCGTCCATTGACCTATCAAGCTTTCCACAGTGATGAAGAAATGTTCAACTCCATCATCAAAGAGATAAAAGATTTGGGATATGATGCGTCTCTTGAAGTAATATGTGGTTCATGCGCCCTAGAAGCGAAGGAAGAAGCAGAGTTTTTCGATTTACCGTTAACCTCCGAGGATGACATCTACGAAGAAGGAACATATCATTTGTTCTGTTTCAAGGCAAAAAGCGATAAAGACTATCATCAAGCTATAACCGACATAGAGTCATTTGATGACTACCAAGCCGTATTGGCTTTTTTGAAAGGGGATGCCTACTTTAAAGACTGTTATGATCGCTACCATAGCATCATGGATGAGCAAGATACTATCAAGAGAATGACAGGAATAGGAATAAAAGAAAATGATAGCAATGAAGAATAGCATACCCATTCTTCCAAAATCTGTTGCTTTGGAATTGACATATAAATGCAATCACCATTGCTTGTTTTGCTCATGCCCTTGGTATGCGCCTAACTCTTCATATCCATTAGGAAAGGAACTATCCACCACTCAATGGAAATGGGTAATAGAAAAACTATACGACTATGGAGTAAAGACTTTCTCTTTGTCTGGCGGAGAAGCATTGCTAAGAGATGATCTTCATGAAATCATTGGACACATCCGAATGATTGGCAATCAAAGGAAGATGAATTATCCCATCATACTCATCTCCAATGGAAGATTCATGAATGAAGAACATCTCAAATTCTTCAAGGAAATGAATGTTCATCTTAGCATGAGCCTTCCTGGCTACCTATCATTTGAAGAGCATACTGGAGTTGATAATGCAGACTACGTGTTAGAATGCTTTTCGAAAGCTAAAGAAATCGGCTTAGAATGCACAGCAAACATTACTGTTACGAGAAAGAACTATTATGAATTGTTCGAGACCATATCGCTTGCCATCATCAATGGTGCATCCGATATTCTTCTCAACCGTTTTCTGCCTGGTGGGCGTGGTTTACAATACATGAATGAGCTAAGTCTCTCGATGGAGCAAATCAATGGAATGCTTGATACTGCAGAAGAAGTACTAACACTAGCTAATCGCTATGGAAATGTGGGTACAGAAATACCAAAGTGCATCATAGCTTCTGCTAATTCATACAAAAGAATACATGTAGGGTATCTATGCGCTGCGGCAAAAGGATTCTTCGTTATTGATCCAGCAGGACAAATAAGAACCTGCAATCATTCTCCTCACATCGTAGGAAATGTATGCGAAGAACCTTGGATTAAGGATACAGATTATTGGAACAAATTTACATCCCGCTCTTATCAACCTACCTTCTGCAATGATTGTTCAACTAACCAGCATTGTGATTGTGGATGTAGAGAAGTAACCGATATTTTAGGACTTGGTATCAATGGAATTGAACCCAACTTAACTCTCAAGAAACAATAGTTTCTCTATAAAAGTGCCGATAGTGGTGCCAAAAGTCGTTTTTTAAAGCACTTTTGGCACCACTATCAGCACTTTTTCCATTGATTTCATCCAATCAATTGGACGGTTTTATGCTTATTTTATCCAATCAATTGGACAAAAAGAGAATCAACCTCTCTGATACTGACAATGGAATCATGAAATAAAAGGGGAAAGTGCCAAATCACTTTCCCTCTTTCTCCTCCATCCATTCTTCCAACACCTTGCAATATTCATCGTTTTGCTCGGCAAATGGCATGTGTCGGGCTCCTACGAAGAGATGCCACTTGGAATCTTGGATACCATCATAAAGTGTCTTTGCTACCAATGGAGTACAGAGGTCGTTGGTGCCACTCATCACCAAGCAAGGCACTTGGATTTCGCCCAGACTGTCGGTGTAATCATAATCACGGAGCGTACCAGTAGGAGTGTATTCATTTGGTCCCCAACCATGGAGATAAGCCTCAGCACCAGCACGCTTCTTCCGGCGAAGACACTCTGGACTATCCTCCGTCACCTCACCGGCACAATGCAGGAGCATGAAGTGTTCATTCGCCTTGGCATACGCCTCGCTCGAAAAGTCATCCTTCGCCTCAGCCTCAGCGATGGCACGCTGGTCTTCCTCCGACATAAACTTAATCATGCGATGTTGCTCACTTGCCCAAAGCTTGCTGCTCGAAAGAGTGCTGCTGAGGATGGCTGACTTCACGCCCTTTGCTTGCTTCTCTATCAGATAGATGATGGCGAGCATGCCACCCCACGACTGTCCCAAGAGATGAAAATGGTCGATGTGGAGATAGTCGATGAGCACACAGAGTTCGTTGAGCCAAGTCTCAGGAGTCCAGAGTTCGGGATGTCCCTCCACAAATGAGTTGCCACAGCCCAACTGGTCGTACATGATGACAGCTCTACCTGATTCCGCTACCCTATCCAATAGCTCGAAATAGTTGTGGGTACTGCCTGGTCCACCATGCAAGAGGATGATAGGGCTCTTGCCCTCCTCTGTTTTACCTACGATACGATAATATGTTTGATAGCCCATGAAGGGCATATATCCTTCCTTGATTTCCATTGTCTTCAAATGTTTTTATTGTTACCTAAACTGTGTTATCTAATTTTGCTGCTCCTATACCTTAATTATATAGTCTTCATTATTCTTCATATTCGGTGGAGTTTTGAAAAGACATGTATATCACATTTATCATGTGCATATATTATGATGTGCAAAAATATAAAAAATATGGCAATTAAACAAATATATCTTGCTTATTTTATCAAAAGAACTTAAATAATTTGGCTGTTTCTAGCTAATGTAATATCTTTGCATTCTAAATAATAATGAAACCAAATAAAAATAGAATATATGTTTAGTGGAATCGTAGAAGAAATGGCTACCGTCGTAGCTATCAAGCATGATAAGGAGAACATCGACTTCACATTGAGATGCTCTTTTGTTGATGAACTCGGCATCGACCAGAGCGTGGCGCATAACGGCGTCTGCCTTACTGTGGTGGAAATCAAGGACGGTACCTATACCGTTACCGCCATGAAGGAAACCCTGGACCGCAGTAATCTGGGTCTGCTCAAGGTAGGCGACAAGGTGAACGTAGAGCGTTCTATGGTGATGAACGGCCGTCTGGATGGTCATATCGTACAGGGACATGTGGACGAGACTGCCAAATGTATCGCTATGAAAGACGCTGATGGCTCTACTTATTTTACTTTCGAATATGAGCTCAATAAGGAAATGGCAAGAAAAGGCTATTTCACGGTGGACAAGGGCAGCGTTACCGTTAACGGCGTTTCGCTCACCGTCTGTGATCCTACAGACAACACATTTACCGTTGCTATCATTCCTTATACCAGAGAGAATACCAACTTCTGCGACATCGAAGTGGGAACGGTAGTAAATATAGAATTCGACATTTTGGGCAAATATATCGCTCGACTCAAGAGCTTTGAATAAGCCGGAAAAGTTAAGTACGGACGTTCTAAAAAACATGCACATTTCTTGCGTTTTGCGCACAAAGCAAGACTAAATGGGCATTTTTTTAATAAAATATTTGCGTAAGCCATAAAAAAGTGTTACTTTTGCCCCTGTGTTTTGTCCCAAATTGAACATTGGACAGTAACTTATTAGACGATAGCAAGTCTGACAATCGCACTAGACGACGTACAACTTGAGTACTGAGCACTAACAAACTTAGGAAATTATAACAATAACCATTTTTAAAAATATGAGTTTAAAAATCGTAGTACTTGCCAAGCAAGTACCTGACACAAGAAATGTGGGTAAGGATGCGATGACCGCCGAAGGCACAGTAAATCGCGCTGCCCTTCCTGCAATCTTCAATCCTGAAGATTTGAACGCATTGGAGCAGGCTCTCCGATTGAAAGAGCAGAATCCAGGTTCTACAGTTGGTATTTTGACTATGGGTCCTCCACGTGCTGGCGAAATCATCCGCCAGGGTCTTTATCGTGGTGCTGATACGGGTTGGTTGCTTACCGACCGTCTCTTTGCCGGTGCTGACACATTGGCTACTTCCTATGCCCTTGCTACTGGTATCCAGAAGATTGGTGACGTTGACATCGTGATCGGTGGTCGCCAGGCTATCGATGGTGATACAGCTCAGGTAGGTCCGCAGGTGGCTCAGAAGTTGGGATTGAACCAGGTAACCTACGCAGAGGAAATCCTCAAGGTAGAGGATGGCAAGGCTACTATACGCCGCCTCATTGATGGTGGTGTGGAGACTATTGAGGCTCCATTGCCATTGGTTATCACCGTAAACGGAAGTGCTGCTCCATGTCGCCCATGCAACGTGAAGCTCGTAATGAAATATAAATACGCTACCTGCCCTATGGAGCGCAAGGGTGATGAGCCTTGGGCCAACCTCTATGAAGAGCGCCCTTACCTCACTCTGAACCAGTGGAGTGTTGCCGATGTTGACGGCGACCCTGCACAGTGCGGTTTGAGCGGTTCACCTACCAAGGTGAAGGCCGTGAAGAACATCGTGTTCCAGGCTAAGGAAAGCAAGACCTTGACCAGCAGCGATGAAGACATCGACGGACTGATGAAGGAATTGTTGAACGAAAGTATTATCGGATAATTTTGAAAAAACAATGAACAACGTATTTGTATATTGCGAGGTAGAAGGCACAACCGTTGCCGAGGTATCTCAGGAATTGCTCACCAAGGGTCGTAAGCTCGCTAACCAGCAGGGCGTGGAGCTCCATGCTATCGTGGCTGGTACCGGCATCAAGGGTCAGGTAGAGGATCAGATTCTCCCTTATGGTGTAGATAAATTATTTGTTTTCGATGCTGAGGGATTGTTCCCATATACTTCAGCTCCTCATACAGACATTCTCGTCAACCTCTTCAAGGAGGAGAAGCCTCAGATTGCATTGATGGGTGCTACCGTTATCGGTCGCGACCTCGGTCCTCGTGTTTCTTCTTCATTGACCAGCGGTCTTACTGCCGACTGTACAGAACTTGAAATCGGTGATTACGACGATAAGAAGAGCGGCAAACACTATGAGGGTCTGCTCTATCAGATTCGTCCTGCCTTCGGTGGTAACATCGTAGCTACTATCGTAAACCCAGACCACCGTCCACAGATGGCTACAGTCCGCTCTGGCGTGATGCAGAAGAGCATCTACGAGGGTGAGTGCAAGAAGGAAGTAGCTTACCCTGAGGTAAGCAAGTATGTTCCTGCTGAGGACTTCGTAGTAAAGGTACTCGACCACCACGTAGAGGCTGCCAAGCACAACCTGAAGGGTTCTGCCATCGTCGTAGCCGGCGGTTATGGCGTAGGAAGCAAGGAAGGCTTCGACCAGCTCTTCGAATTGGCTCATCTCCTCCATGGTGAGGTAGGTGCTTCCCGTGCTGCAGTAGATGCAGGTTGGGTAGATCACGACCGTCAGATTGGTCAGACTGGTGTTACCGTTCATCCTAAGGTATATATCGCTTGCGGAATCTCTGGTCAGATTCAGCACATCGCCGGTATGCAGGATTCAGGCATCATCATCTCTGTAAACAACGATCCTGATGCTCCAATCAACAAGATTGCCGATTACGTTATCAACGGCAATGTTGAGGATGTGGTTCCTAAGCTCATCAAGTACTACAAGCAGAATTCTAAGTAATCTGCATTACACATTATTTAAATAAGAAAAGCAAAATGGCTAATTATTATACAGACCATCCTGAGATAGAGTTCCACTTGAATCATCCGCTTATGAAGCGTGTTGTGGACTTGAAGGAAAGAAATTATGTAGAAAAAGACCAGTTTGAAGATGCTCCTGTCAACTACGAGGATGCCATCGAGAACTACAAGCGATTGCTGGATATTACCGGCGATGTAGCTGCTAACATCATCGAACCAAACTCTGAGGATGTTGACCTCGAAGGTCCACACTTGGAGAATGGCCGCATGATCTATGCCAGCAAGACATTCGAGAACCTCGATGCTACCCGCAAGGCTGGCCTCTGGGGCTTGTCCATGCCTCGCCGTTACGGCGGCTTGAACCTGCCTAACGCCATCTTCTCTATGGCTTCTGAAATCATTGCTGCTGCCGATGCCGGTTTCCAGAACATCTGGTCTCTCCAGAGCTGTATCGATACACTCTATGAGTTCGGTTCTGAGGAGCAGCGCCAGAAGTACATCCCTCGCATCTGCGCTGGCGAGACCATGAGTATGGACTTGACTGAGCCTGATGCAGGTTCTGACTTGCAGCGCGTAATGCTGAAGGCTACACAGGATGAGGACGGCACATGGCGTCTGAACGGTGTGAAGCGTTTCATCACCAATGGTGACTCAGACATCCACCTGGTTCTGGCCCGTTCAGAGGAAGGCACCAAGGACGGTCGTGGTCTTTCTATGTTCATCTACGACAAGCGTGATGGTGGCGTAACTGTTCGTCACATCGAGCACAAGTTGGGTATTCACGGTTCTCCTACCTGCGAGTTGGTTTACAAGAATGCCAAGGCTGAGCTTTGCGGTAACACCCGTCTCGGATTGATTAAGTACGTAATGGCTTTGATGAACGGTGCCCGTCTGGGTATCGCAGCTCAGAGTGTAGGTGTTGAGCAGGAGGCTTACAACGAGGGCCTGGCTTATGCCAAGGAGCGTGCTCAGTTTGGAGAGAAGATCATCAACTTCCCAGCTGTATACGACATGCTTTCAAGAATGAAGGCTAAGTTGGATGCAGGCCGTTCACTCCTCTACTGCTGCGCTCGCTACGTAGATATCTACAAGGCTTTGGAAGACATCGCCCGCGACACTAAGCTCACTCCAGAGGAGCGTCAGGAGATGAAGAAATACACCCGCTTGGCTGATGCATTTACTCCATTGGCTAAGGGTATGAACTCAGAGTATGCCAACCAGAATGCATACGATGCCATCAGCATTCACGGTGGTTCTGGTTTCATCATGGAGTACAAGTGCCAGCGCCTGTTCCGTGATGCCCGCATCTTCTCTATCTACGAGGGAACCACCCAGCTTCAGGTAGTAGCAGCTATCCGCTACATCACCAACGGCACTTATCTCAGCATCATCAAGGAGATGTTGGAGAATGAGGTATCAGATGACTTGAAGTCATTGAAGGAGCGTGTAGCTAAACTCGTAGAACTTTACGAGGCAGCCATCAACAAGGTGAAGGAAGCAAACGATCAGGCAGTTCACGACTTCCTGGCTCGCCGTCTCTACAACATGACTGGCGACATCGTAATGTCTCTTCTCATCCTCGACGATGCTACCAAGGCACCAGAGATGTTCCAGAAGAGTGCCAATGTTTATGTTCGCATGGCAGAGGAGGAAGTTCTCGGTCATTCAGCATACATCCAGAACTTCAAGGCAGAAGACTTGGAGAGCTTCAAGGCATAAGATTATCATTACAAATATTATATAAAAAGTCCGTGGGAATTTGCTTTCCTACGGACTTTTTCATTTTATTTTTTCTTCTTTGTATTACTTCGAGTCATTGTTGGGTCTGCCACAAATTTTTGCTGCGGATGTCTTACCGTAAACTTATTCGCTTCATGGTTCGACCTAAAAGTTGGTGTATAGTCGTACAACTAAAGAGGGTATAGTCGTACAACTAAAGAGGGTTGCCACTAGGCTCAGCAGAGCTGCTGAATGCAGTCGGAATCTTCTAGAAACAGGCTTCGTATACTTAATATATTAGTTCATTGAATCTGATTAAACGCCTTTCGTTACTTACCCAGTCGTCTCGGTGCGTTTATTCAGTCATATTAGGCTTTAGCAGTAAACAATAATCTCTTTTTATAATCACAGCCATTCCCGAAAAGTGAAACAAATAACCAAAATCGGAAATAGGGATTTTCCCTTCTACTTTAGGGAATCCTTCTCTTTTTATTTCAAAAGAAAGCTGTACTTTTGCAACCATAAAACAATATAATAACTTATAAAAACAGTTTAGCTTATGAAAAGGAATGATTGGATGGCGCTCATCGCCACAACCATATTGATGTTTGCCGTATGCCTCTCGGCTTCGGCTAAAGGAAAAAGAAACGTAGAGCGCGGAATGACCAAACAAGAAGTGATTGCCATCTTGGGAGAGCCTAAGCTCACCAGTTTCGACATGTTTGGGGACAAATGGGAATATGCCAAATATAATAATCTGTTTGGAGATTCCAAGTACATCACGGTCTTCTTCGACAGAAACGGAAAGGTTATGCAATACGATACAAGAATCATAGAACCCAACAGCCAGACGTCGAATGTACAGCAGCCACACCCAACTCCACCCCTCTACGATGGAAGATGTGATCCAGATGGCAGAATGGATTACGGCTATTGTCTCAATGATGCTTCCTTCTCCAAACTATATAATAAGGTGAAGAAGGCAAGCTTTGATGACAATAAGTTCGATCTGATAGAAGTGGCTAGCCTCGGCTGTTACTATTCTTGTGCCCAAGCCGTCAGCATGATGAATATATTCACTTTTGGTGACAGCAAGATGAAAGCCCTCAGACTGATGGCTCCCCATATCATAGATTTGCAGAATGCCACAATCATCTATCAGCAATTCAGTTTTGAAAGCGAAAAGCAAAAGGTAGGAGAAATATTAAGAAGCAGCAGAATATCTCCTCAAAACTTGCATATTCAATGAAAAAGCATTAATTTTGCACTCAAAAATTGCAAAATAAATGAATACAAAGATATTATCAAAAGACAAAGACCCGATGGGTGCCGCTATCCTTGATTATCAGAAATCGGGAAGAGCAGGAAGATTACGTGTGCTCTCCTCTATGTTCGAAGAGGACGAAATGCCGGTGAAACATCTCTTCAGAAAAGTTGAAGAGATGCCGATGCTGGAGCAGAAGGCCTTGCAACTCACAAAAGGGCGTGTACTGGATATCGGAGCCGGCAGCGGCTGCCATACGCTCGCCTTGCAGGAGAAGGGCTTGGAGGTAAAAGCCATTGATATTTCTCCTCTGAGCTGCGAAGCGATGGAACTGAGAGGAGTAAAGGATGCGGAATGCATCAATCTTTTCGATGAACATCTGGAAACAGGCTTTGATACCATCCTCCTCCTGATGAACGGCACTGGCATTGCTGGGAAAATAGAAAACCTCCCTACCCTCTTCAACCGTCTCAAGGCTTTGCTCAACAAGGGCGGACAGATTCTTATCGATTCCTCCGACCTCAAATATATCTACGAAAATGAAGACGGAAGTTTCGACATCAATCTGAATGGTGCCTACTATGGTGAAGTGGATTATCAGATGATTTACAAAGACATTAAGGGAGACTGTTTCGACTGGCTCTACGTAGATTTCCCATTGCTCAAATCCATCGCCGAAACCTGCGGTCTGCATGGAGAACTCGTGGCAGAAGGCGAACATTACGACTATCTGGCTAGGATTTTCTAAGCATATAAAGATAAAAGGAGTTAAGATGATGGTCTTAACTCCTTTTTATCTTTTCTTTCTATTTAATCGTCGAAATCGTAACGTCCGAAAAATCATTCATATAATCCAGAATCTCCAGCGTATGGAACCCCCGTTTGGCTTTTATTTCAATGCTCGCCTCCACAAATTCTTCCTTAGAAAATCTCCGTTCTTTCAGTTCGTAAGAATGAACTTCCATGCCTTTCTGTTTGATTTTACTGATGAATTCCTTCACGCTGTCCCTTGATGGAGCAGAGAAATTCAGTTCGATGGTAGAGGTTCCCAACTGCGGTATCAGATAATTCAGCACCTCCAGTCCCATCAACACCATCATCGTAGTAATAGCTGCAGCCACATACATTCCCGTACCGCACGCCAGACCGATGGCTGCCGTCACCCACAAGCCTGCAGCAGTAGTCAAGCCCCTGACCACATTCTTCTGGAAGATGATGGTACCGGCACCCAGGAATCCGATACCCGAAACCACTTGGGCAGCAACGCGCGAGGAATCCTTCAGATCAAAGCCAAATCCATACTGGGAAACAACACAGAAAAGTGCACTACCCAGGGCTACCAGGAAGTGAGTGCGGAACCCCGCCTCCTTGGCACGGTATTCTCTTTCGATACCTATCGCTCCTCCCAAAATGAGAGCCAGAGACAGGCGAACAGTCAGGTCTATATAGGTTGCATCCATAAATATCCTTTCTTTTTAAAAGATGAAAGAAGCATCACAAAATGCCTCTATTTGATGTTATCAATGCAAATATACAACTTTTCTTTGAAAGAAAGGCGAGAATTTCAAAAAAATAATGTATCTTTGCAACTGTTAGTGCCTATTTCGGCAATTTATTCACAAATACACATTTATTTATATACATGGCAACAGTTGACGACAAGAAGATCATCTTCTCAATGGTGGGCGTATCTAAGATTATCCCACAAAACCAGAAACAGATTCTGAAGAACATCTACCTATCGTTCTTCTACGGAGCAAAAATCGGTATCATCGGTTTGAACGGTGCCGGTAAATCTACGTTGATGAAAATCATCGCAGGACTTGAGCAACCTACCCAGGGTGAGGTGGTTTGGAGCCCAGGCTACTCTGTGGGCTACTTGCCTCAGGATCCTCCGCTCGACGAGAACAAGACCGTGAAGGAAAACGTGATGGAGGGTGTGCAGAAAATCTATGATGCACTCGCAGAATACGAGGAAATCAACAATAAGTTCGGTCTCGAAGAATATTACGGAGACCCTGATAAGATGGACAAGCTGATGCAGCGTCAGGCTGAGGTGCAGGATATCATTGATGCAACCGATGCCTGGAACATCGACTCCAAGCTGGAGCGTGCGATGGCTGCCCTGCACTGTCCTCCTGGCGATTGGCCTGTTACCAATCTCTCGGGTGGTGAGCGCCGCCGTGTGGCCCTCTGCCGCCTGCTCCTGCAGAAGCCGGATGTACTCCTGCTTGATGAGCCTACCAACCACCTGGATGCTGAGAGCATCGACTGGCTGGAGCAGCACCTGCAGCAGTATGAGGGTACCGTAATCGCCGTAACCCACGACCGCTACTTCCTCGACGATGTGAGCGAGTGGATCCTGGAGTTGGACCGTGGCGAGGGTATTCCATGGAAGGGCAACTACTCTTCATGGCTCGACCAGAAGACCAAGCGAATGATTCAGGAGGAGAAGACTGCCTCTAAGCGCCGCAAGACATTGGAGCGCGAGTTGGAATGGGTTCGCATGGCGCCTAAGGCCCGTCAGGCTAAGGGTAAGGCTCGTCTGAACTCTTACGAGCAGATGCTCAACCAGGAGCAGAAGGAGCGCGAGGAGAAACTGGAAATCTTCATCCCTAACGGTCCTCGTCTGGGCAACAAGGTGATTGAGGCTCAGCATGTAAAGAAGGCGTTCGGCGAAAAGGTTCTCTTCAACGACCTCAACTTCATGCTTCCTCCTAACGGCATCGTAGGTGTAATCGGTCCTAACGGAGCCGGCAAGACTACCCTCTTCCGCCTCATTATGGGCTTGGATCAGGCAGACGGCGGTACATTCGAGGTGGGTGAGACCGTGAAACTGGCTTATGTTGACCAGCAGCACAAGGACATCGACCCTCAGAAGACTGTTTACGAGGTGATTTCTCAGGGCAACGAAACCTTGCGTCTGGGTGGCAGAGATGTGAATGCACGTGCTTACATCAGCCGTTTCAACTTCTCAGGCACCGACCAGAGCAAGCTCTGCAGTGTTCTCTCGGGTGGTGAGCGCAACCGTCTGCAGTTGGCATTGGCATTGAAGCAGGAGGGCAACGTATTGCTCCTCGATGAGCCAACCAACGATATCGACGTGAACACGCTGCGTGCCTTGGAGGAAGGTTTGGAGGCATTTGCCGGTTGTGCTGTGGTTATCAGCCACGACCGCTGGTTCCTCGATCGTATCTGTACCCACATTCTTGCCTTCGAGGGCAATGGTGAGGTCTTCTTCTTCGAGGGCAGCTATTCTGAGTACGAAATCAACAAGGCGCGCCGCCTGGGCGATACAGAGATCAAGAAGGGTCGCTATCGCAAGTTGATGGAGGAATAAAAATTTGAAAACGAAAAGAAGGACTTGGTTCTGAAACAATAAAAAACAAAAGAAAAGGTGTGTCTTTGCCTTAAGACACACCTTTTTTGTTTCTATGCAGCCGTTTTCAAAAGCTTTACCAGATGCAACCAAGACGTTCAGGAAACTGCGTCGCGACGTATCTGGCTGTACGTCGGGACATAACGATTATTACGTCGGGACGTATCAGATGCTACGTCGGGACATAATTTCTTCTATGTCGTCAGTTAAATTGCAAAAAAACAAATGAAAAAGCCAAGCATTGAACCGAAAAAAAGGATTTTTGCTCTATGCTTTCTTAGTTTTCACCCCAAAATCCCTCTAAAACACCTATATTTCGCTGTTTTTATGGCAATATATGGCAGATAGAACCGAAGAACAGAGAATTGCCATACCCATAATACATTCGTAATCAAAGAGATAACCTATCAGTATGGCAATATGGCAATTCTTTGACGCAAAAACAAAAAAACATATAATACAGCAGATAGGGAAAACTAATCTTTTTCAATATTCTACCTGTTGCAGGTAACCCAAAAGGGTGCACCATAAAAATATGACACACCCTCATTCTTATTTTCTGAAATTTCGCTTTGCTATAGAAAGCAGAATTACTTGACAACTACCTTGCGGGTAGAACCATCGCTCATGCGGATGATGTTAATACCCTTCTGAGGAGCAGAAATGCGCTTACCATCAATTGTATAGCGAGCCACCTCACGAAGCTCTACGCTGTTCCACTTGTTAGCAGCAATGCCAGTAGAAGTATTCTTCTCACAACCTACATTGTCGATGCAGACATAGCAAGAAGTGTTCAATCCGTAAGAACCTTTATCTGTACCGTCAAAGCTGACGTTCAGGGAAACCACCTTGCCCAAAGAAGAAAGGTCAACCCAAGTCCAGTCGGTGAGGCAAGTCCACTCTGCCTCATTTGCAGAACGGTAATCAGCCAGATAATAATCTACAGAAGCAGTAGTCTTGTCAGCCTTCACACCGGTGAAGGTAACCTTGAACCAAGAACCCTGCGCAAACTTCTGAGCTGAGCCATTGCCATTCTTCACGCACTCTACAGTCCATGCAGAGTTGGTGATGTTCATACCCTTGATAATTTTTCCTTCAGCATCACCATCAGCCACCTTGACAATCTCCATCTGCTCGTTTGGAGTACTGCTACCGTAGATGACGCCATAATTGGCAGAACCCTCAGCCCCATGACCTGCAGCTGAATTCCACTGGTCAGTTTTGTAATCAGCAAAAGATGTTGCTGTCTTATTACTGTAAGAACAACCTGTCCAGGAAGCCCATGCTGGAGTATAGGAGTTTACAAACTCATAAACACCGCTCTTAAAGGTACCTACCATGTTCTTGCTACCCCATTTACCTTCTACTTCTACAGCATTATCAGCAGGACCAGCCCAGTGGCTCTCAGGCTCCAAGGTCAAATCCTCGAAGGTTGCCACAGCAGCATCCTTAACGGTCACCTCACTGTTATCCTGCGCATTCGCTACAGATGAAACACTCAACAAAGCTACAACGAAAGCAGCCGACAAAGAATACGAGTAAATCTTTTTCATACTTTACCTTATTTATTATTACTAAAATTATCTTATTATTTATTATCTCTTTTTCTACTCTTGGCACTGATTGACTTTTGGAGATGCAGGTCCTCAGCCCCACTCACCTCGGTAGAAGTCTCACCTAGCCAACCACACATTTGATTCTGTGCACTATACACTCTCACGAAGTCGATGTGATCGAGCGCCACAGGCTTACGATTCTTATCAACTGCCCACGAAATATCGAAGCTACAGCCATCGATGTCACTATTGCTCACATTGTCAACATATCCATACCGGAAGGCATCACAAACCCAATGGGTTCCATTGCCGCTGGTATCATGGCCATTACGCGGCAAAAGGGTACCCTCGAAGCGTAATGGACTTGACAACCACAAAGGGAAATATTCCTGGGCATGGAAGGTATTGCGATTGACAACTCCACTTCCACCCTGATTGTCTGTCCACGGAATATCTTGCATGGCATCCTTGGTGTAGGTTATCTCATAGCCATATACCACCTTGACCACACTGTCAACATCAGCACTACCCGATAGTTCATACCAAGGATCATCTGGCAACCCATTGCCATTCTCATCCTGCGATACCATCACGATGCCAGGCTCGCTATTGTCCTTGAAAGCATTACCCTTTATGTAAAGGTCTTTTTCACCCTTCACATTCGCTATAGAATGATCGAAATGAAAGGTGATGTAACCACCATAGGCACCCAGACTCACCAAACCGCCCTTGTCTCCACCGATGGCTTCTGTACATTTTCTTGCCATCTCCTTAGCATCGTCACCCTCCTCATATTGAGGCATCGAATTGACGAATTGTCCTGGAGCCGGCACATACTCATCTACCGCTAAGATATACTTGCTATACTTCTCGGCTGGTTGGCTCGGATCCGACGATGGCAACTGAGGTTTGCGATAAACAAACGCTGCCTCTGCCGGAATATCGCCCGTCCACACTCGCCAATCGAAGGTGCCATCCGCCTTGAAGTGCAACAACTCACCACTTGACACGTAATTCTTAGCATCCATCAGATAGAAATCTTTCTTCTGAGGATTGACAATGATGCCGTATGGCATTTCGATGGATTGTATCTCAGGAGCACTAGACAAGGAATGAGCAATTACCTTGTGTTGACTGACATTCACGATGCCATACTCTATCGAATTCTTCTTTGAAGTCTCATTCCACTGCACACCTATATAATATAGTGAATCACCCACGATACACATGTTGGAGACCGGCACTTCCAGTTCACCTCCCTTTTCCATCTGCCCTGCAGCATTAGGCTTGAGCCAATACAATCGTGAAGGCACCTCCTTGTAGTCGCCTCGGGAACTCACCCATAGCTGTCCATACTTATCGGCACGACAGCGATGCAAGTTGATTGCCACATCAATCTTCCGCTCCTCCTTAAAGGTCGTGAGGTCGATGACGCTCACCGTACGATCGTAGTTGGGATTGCGATAACCGCCACTGTTGGCAACATACAGTTTGCCATGCACAACAGCCAATTCATCGGGCTGATAGCCCACCGTCACCTTGTCCACAACCTTCATGGTCAGCGTATCCACCTTATAAACAGCTCCCACTTCGGCATCCTGGCGCATATTCACAGGAGCCACATAGGCACTCACATAGGCAAATCCCCCATCAAAGGCAAGGTATCGACAGTTGGGGATGTTTATCTTCGCTACTTTTTTGCAAGTATAGGCATCTGCCACCTCCACCTTGTTGGAGCAGTTGATGACCATCCACAGTTTGGAGCCATATATCTTGATATCATTGCCAACATCACCCAGTTCCTTAATCTCGTTAGGATTGCGTTCAGAGTAGATGTTGCGATGATAAATGACGTTTTCACTATTATCGCCCGACAAATCCAGGAAATCGAGGGTAGCCTTGTTGCTGCCCATATTGCCCTGGTTGAGCAAGTAGAGTCCCATGACATCGCCCTTCTCTGCCTTACTGCCTGTATCCTCAGGCTCAGATGAGATGACGGTGTCGCTATCCCGACACGACTGCATACATAAAGCCAGAAAACAAAGCAAGGCTAAGAACCAAGACTTTGCCAGGTTGGGTTGATGATATATCTTATCCTTCATTTTTTTCAAAAGTTATATTCCAATGTCAGCATATAATTGCGCTTCGGCATCGGATAGTTAAGTATCACGTCATAATCCTGACTGAAGATGTTGTTGACATCCAGTCTTGCCGACCATCTTCTGGCATGATAAACCACGCTCATGTCGTGCGTATACCAGGGCTGGAGATGGTTGTAGAGGATGTTCTCTTGCTGCGAATAACGTTCACCGGAATAGATGAAGCTATACGCCAAGTCCAACTCTCGCCATGACAGGCCCAAGATAGCTGACCCGCTGTGCCATGGGATATAAGGTATCTGGTCCTTATAATAAGAGGTATTGGGATCGGTCACGTCGCGAGCATCCTGATAAGTGTACTGCAAGCGGGCCGTAACTTTCCAGTCCTTGGCTGGCTCCAGTCCCACCTCGGCCATGGCATCGACGCCCTTGATATGCACCTTGCCAAGGTTAAGCATCGTCCAACGGAATTGCTGTCCCTTGGGATAAGCTACAATTTTGTCGTACACCGTATTGTAATAGCCATCCACCTGTAAGCGGAGATGGTCAACTATGCCTTGCTTCCAATCCTTGTTCAGCACAAAGCCCAAGTCATACTGCAACGCCGACTCTGGATTCAACTTACTATTGCCCATATCTGCATAGTAGAGGTCGTTGAAGGTCGGCATACGGAAGCTTTTCTTAGCGAAGGCCCTCACTGCCAGCAACTTGGATTCGAACGGATAGACATTTACAAAGAATGCTGGCGTCAGTGTGCTGCGAGATGACGATGACGCCCCATACTTCACATGGTCCTTGACCACCTGCTCCACCAACGAGGCTTGTGCCTGGATGCGTGACAGCGTCAATGCCGTGGCTAACGACACAAAGTTGGAGTAACGATGAGGGAAAGCAAAATCCACCATATTGGCATTCAACTTGTTCCACTTGAAGTCATAGCTCATTGAGACACTCCACTTTGACAATATCTCATAGACATTCGAAGTGGAGAAATACATCTCCTGCTGACGATAGGTATTGTCTACATGTATCTGCGTCTCATCATTATTGACATAGCGCGTCACATAATAGGCATACTTAGCCAATGCCTTGGTAGAGAATTTGTCACCAAATGACTTTTGGAATACAGCCTGTCCGAAGGTATTGTGGTCCCACTGGCGTTCGCCTCGTCGCCACACATTGTTGACGATGGCACCAGGTATTCCCCTTTCCGAATGGTAGGTATATGCCTTCACGTTCCAATATCCATCGGCAATGCCTCCCCTCACATTTTCCTCAACACGGAAAGCCCAGATGTCACCATTGTGGCGCACGGCGGTGGTATCATAAGCCACCGTATTATCTTCGGTCACTCGCCTATAACGAAACTTATAGCGACCGCTCGATGTCAGCACACCTGTACTTAACGAGGAAGATATATGATCGGAGAGTTTCTGCTCCCAAAGCGATGAAAACCGGAAGGTATCGCTCGACCCATACTTAGCCCTCACCAACAAGTTGTATCGCCTGCCCATCATGAAGCGGGGAGCCTTGGTACGGATATAGACGGAGCCAGCATTACCAAAGTCGCTCGCTGGTTGGAAGATGGCACTACGCTGACCGTTGTAGAGCGAAATCTCCTCCACATTGTCGAGCGAGAACTGCCCCAAGTCTATCTGCCCGTTCTGTGCATTGCCCAGTTCGATGCCGTCATAGAAGATACCCAAGTGATTGGTACCCATACTGCGAATGTTGACTGTCTTGATGCCACCCACGCCTCCATAATCCTTGAGCTGCAGGCCCGAGAAATAACGCAAGGCATCGGCCACCGACAAGGAATTCAACTTTTTGAGTTCCTCACCTCCCAATGTCTGTGATGGAATAGTTTCCCTGGATATCAATCGTGAGGTAACCACAACCTCTTGGATGTGATGCACTCGTACAGAGTCCTGCGTTTCGCCATTGGCAAAGGCAGACCCTGCAACAACACCCAGCATGGCTATTGCAAACAATCTTTTCATCTACTATTATGTTTTTATCTTCATTCAAAAGCCTAACCCACGAGGCTCAATGATTTCATCCTCCATCACTTTCTGATGGTAGAGATGGCAACGGCAGGTCTTCTGACTTGCGTCCTCAAACTCATGGCAAGCGGTCTTCCCGAAAAATTGTCAGTGACCATGGTGCTTGCCGCAATAAGACGCTTACAGCAGCGGGACTGTCCGGGCTTCTCACCCGATTCCCTTTTAATCACTACGCACTCATCCTGCCTGAGGCGGCAGAAGGTGGCAGCGAACCAATTGCGGGTGCAAAGGTACTATAAAAAAATGAATAAAAAGATAACTTTATCCGCTTTTTTATTCCAGCAAGGATAAAATTATCTTTTTATTCAGAGTTCAGTTTATTCTTTTACGATTTCCAGGAGTTCTGCGAAATCATCGATGATCCATTCGGCAGAGGCGAGCTGTTGGCGGGTTCCGTTGCCATAAGTCACGGCACAGGCCTTGCAGCCGGCATGATGCGCCATATCCACATCGAAATTCATATCGCCCACTACAAGGGTTTCATCTGCCGTTCCCTTCATCTCCTTCAATGCCTTGAAGACCATATCAGGTGCTGGCTTCGCATGCTCCACATCATCGCCTGCCACGATAGAAGAGAAAATATCTTCCAGCTGCATCTGATGCACGTATCCATCCAGCGAGCAATGGTTTCTGCTGCTGGCCATTCCCAGAACATAGCCTTGACGGTGCAACGCTCTCAGGGTTTCTATTACGTGAGGAAAGGGCTGCACAATCATCGTCATCTTGTTCTCCAGGAAAATCTCGCGATAGGTTGCTGCGCATTCCATTCCCTCCTCAGCACTCATTCCGAAGAGCGAAACGAAGGCCTCATCCAATCGAAGACCGATGGTCTTGGCACAAGCCTCATCCGATTTCACTTCCAGCTTTCTTGCACGCATCGTATCCTGCAGAGTCTTCACAATGAGACTCTGCGAATCGCCGATGGTTCCATCAAAATCAAAAATTATATACTTCATTATTTCTTATTCTTTTTACCCTGTTTTGATAATCGGGCGCAAAGATACGGATAATAACTGAAACTACAAAGCAAATTGCCTACGAATCGCCTTGATGATATTGTTACGGGCCACACCCGGCTTCATCGCTTCTTCTAAAGGCATAGAATCAGGAGTAATCTGGATCACTCTATCAAAGCCTGCATCCTGCATCACTTGCCTGTCGCTTACGCCACCCGAAACGAGCCAGATTTTCTGATTGGCTCCATGCTCAAGAATTCTTTGCGGCAGTTTCCCCATCAAGGTCTGTTTGTCGCTATGACCTTCGCCCGTTATCACGAGATCAACATCCTGAATCAAGTCATCAAAACCTATCTCATCCAAAAGAAGCTCAGCCCCAGGACGTGCCTCAGCATTGAAATATTGCAGGAAAGCATAACCCAGTCCGCCGGCTGCACCAGCCCCAGGAGCCTCACTCCTATCATATCCGAAATGCTTGGCACTTACCTCGGCAAACTTCCTTGCTCTATCATCCAACATCTGCACCATCTTAGCATCAGCTCCCTTCTGAGGGGCAAAGACATGAGCCGCCCCATTTTCGCCGCAAAGCGGGTTGGTAACATCTGAAGCCAGCACAAAGCTGCATTCCCGGCGAATCTTCTTCCAGTCATCGCCCATCGCCTTGAGCATTCCGATGCCGCAATCGGATGTGGCGCTGCCACCCAAGCCCACGATGAAACGTCGCACGCCCCGGCGATAAGCATTCATAATCATCTCGCCCACGCCCCAGGAAGTAGCCTTCATCGGGTTGCGCTGTTCAGGCTCAATCAGAGCCAGTCCTGCGGTCTGCGCAATCTCGATAATCGCCGTATCATCCACGATTCCGTATTCCGCCTCAATCCATCTCATCAGCGCATCATGGGCATGAATCTTCACTCGCACTCCCTTCATTGCCGAGAGGAAAACATCGAGCATTCCCTCTCCCCCATCACTCATTTCCAGGGTAATGATTTCGGGAGAAGCATCATCTGCATTCCATTCCTTCACTCCCGAAGCAATCGCCTCATTTACCTCTCTGCTCGAAAGGCAGCCCTTATAAGAGTCGCAAGCAATTATTATCTTCTTATATCCAGCCCCATCCATCAGTCTGAGGCCATCATTTTTCCTATCCATATCCTATTTATAATATATCATTCCAAGAATCATCGCCTATCAAGCGATTCCCCTTTCAGCCCGCAAAATTAGCCATTATTCCTGAAACCACAAACCTTTTTGGGAAAAACTTTCAAAAACAGATGCTTCAGATAAGAGCTTTTCTCGTTTCATATACACTATTCAAGTTTCTTTACTTCAAAATATTGACATATCCCTTATTCTGTATCAATTCAGAATTTAAATCAATGCATTTCTGAGGAATCGGGAAGACGGAGGTGTAGCCGGAGGATTCACCCTGAAGAGGCGTACGGAGATCGTAGGCACCGGTGAATTTGCCGAAACGGATGAGATCCTGACGACGCCATCCTTCCCATACCAACTCCAGCAACCGCTCTTCCAGAATGTTATCGAGCGTAGCCTTACGGTAAGGCATTCCCACACGGGCACGAATCCTATTCAACTCCTCATCACCATTCTCTCCGTTTCGGACCTTTGCCTCTGCCTTCATCAATAAAACATCTGCATATCGGAAAAGAACTATGTCGTTACTCTGCAACTTGCCGTCCATATAAGAGGTTCTATCCACCTCATACTTCGCCATCCTCGCTCCAGCCGTCTTGACAAACTTACTGTTGGTCAGGTTTTGAGCCACTTCAAAAGGCTGATACTCCAACGGCTTTCCATTATCCATCAGCAGTTCATGACCATCTACCTTTACCACTCCCGCCACAAAGTTCATCTTGCAACGGACATCTTCATCAGCCTCGCCATAATGATTGGCTTTCATCGTAGAAATCGTGGCACAGGTACCATTCTCACTTCCCCATCCCAAGACACCGCCATGCGTATAATGGTAAGAGCGGAAGAGATAATGGAACTGGTTGGTATAGATATTCTTATCCATCGGAATCGTGAAGATATTCTCCTTCGATGTCTCATTATGCGTAGAGAAATTGAATGAATCATCCGACTCCAGGACATAGCCTTCTTCTGCCAGTTTATCACAATAATAAATGCAGGTTTCCCAGGCATTCAACTTTCTGCAGTCCACCTTATCGCCATTACACAAAGAGGCATCAGAAGCCGGCACAGAGAAATGAATGTCACTTCCCTTCGGACGGCTCGCATAACCCTGGGTCCAGTCATCATACATATAGATTTCTGCATTCAAAGCCAATTTCGCCAACAGAAAGTTGACTACCGGCTGGGTGATGCGACCATAATAATTGCCTTCCTTATTGCTGTGCTGGTCGGGAAGTGAAGGCAATACCTGCTGCAACTCCTGAAAGACAAACTGGAAGATAGAACTGCGATCTGTCTGACCTTGGAACAGGCTGGAATGGAGCTGTTCTGCACTGGAAAGGACCAATGGGACCCGACCGAACATGTCCATAGCATAGTAATAGAACATAGCCCGGATGGCTCTTATCTCAGCCCGATATTCCTCCTGCTGTGCGGCAGAAAGCAGGGCCGACTTGTTGCTGATAATATCCAAAGACTTATTAGCCAGCACGATAACCTTATAAAGGTACTTCCACGTATCATAAAGAGACTGGTCATCGGCACTCCACCGATGCTGGTACATGGCATTCCAGAGACCACCATCATACCAGTCGCCGCCTCGAATCGGAATCATCGCCTCATCGGTGGTCAGCGTATTATAATCGTAAATGCCACGGCAGGTGCCCTGGATGCCCTCACTCTCGTTAGCTCCACCTATATAATTATAGAGAGAAGCCACGGCATTGATATAAATATCAGATGCAGAGCCATAGATGGCATCCTCGTCCAACTGATCCTTAGGATGTTCGTCCAGGCAGGATGTCATAGACAATGCCGCCAGCAGCAGAAATAAAAATCTATATCGTTTCATAACTTTCTAATTTTAGAATTGAACACTTAAACCCAATGAGAAGGTTCTGTAAACAGGATAAGTCCGCTTATCATCAATACCCATCGTACTGTTCACCACGTAGCTGTTAATCATCGGAGTCAAGCCGCTGTAACTACTGATGGTGGCAAGATTGTTGACACTCGCCGAAACTCTGAGCGACTGCACCACGCCCTTTCGGATAGGGATATCATAGCCCAGCGTGAGATTCTCTAAGTTGAGATAATCGCCCTTCTCCAGCCAATAATCAGAAACATTCTGGTCAACGATATTCTTCTCAGGAGCTCCCTTCAGCACATTATAATCCGGGAAACTCGACATATTGGTGTAGGCTAAGCCCGTACCATTGAATATCTTATGTCCGAAGGCTCCGTTCATCTGCAATGAAAGATACCAGTCGCGATAACGGAAACTGATATTGGAACCCAACGTTACTTTAGGAGTAGCCTGACCGGCAATATATCTGTCACCGCCATCACTCAAATCTACGGTTCCGTTTTTGTCCAAATCTTCGATATCATAGCGGTAATGCCCATTTCCATCTTCTATAATTCCCTTGCAATGAGGAAGATAGAATACCCCCAAAGGCTGACCAACTATCTGATAGACCACATTGTTGTAACCACCATGCTGACCGGCACCCGACAAGGCACCCATCGCAGTAATATCGGCTGCCGACATCTGCATTCCGTCATATTCACCACTCAGCGAGAGGAGTTTGTTCTTCTGCCAGGAGAGATTCATATTGATATTCAGTTCCATGTCCTTCTTCTGGATAGGAGTGAAGGAAACGCCGACCTCCAAACCCTGGTTGCTCATAGAACCCAGGTTTGCCAATAGTTTATCATAGGCAAAAGGCGGAACCGGCACATCATAGGCATAGAGCATGTCGGTGGTCTTGGAATAGTAATATTCTGCCGTCAGAACCAGCCGGTTGTTCCACAATCCCAAATCAGCTCCGATATTCCAGGTAGCGCGGGTTTCCCACTTCAGATCAGGATTGTTATTGCTAATCATTCCCATCGTAACCGTAGGAGAACTGTTCACCGAAACAATACCATTCTGCCGTACCGTATTCAAAGTGGTATAAGAAGATATTCCGCCAAGATTACCTGAGCGTCCATAGCCCGTACGCAGTTTCAGCATGGTAATTTCCTTGAGAGAACGAAGCCATTTCTCCTGCTTCATATCCCAGGAAAGAGAGACGGATGGGAAGAAACCCCAGGTATGGTCATTGCCCACCATCGAAGAACCATCGCCACGCATGGAAACCGAAAGACTATACTTATTATATAAGGTGTAGTCGACATTGCCCATCACAGAAGCCAGGGTCGGATCTTCGTACTTGCTGTCTGTCCCACCGAAAGGCCGTGATGCAGCAGCACCTATATTATGGTAATACATGTCGTTGTTGGTGATTCCCTTCGCAGAAGTCCAGAATCCCGTTCGAATATCCTTCTGATATTCTGCACCCACCATTGCCTTCAGATTGTGGATTCCCCACGAATGCTGATAGTTAAACGATACATTGGCAAGCCAGTCCTCGCTCTTGAACTCCCCACGATAGAGATTGCCCTGCGCCCAAACCCAGGTAGGACAGAACTGGTTGTTCTCGTTGGAAGCATAACTGTATGCTCCGAAGGCAGAAACACTCAGAGAATTTGTCATATCATAGTTCAACTTCAGATGAGCATTGAAGTTCATGTTCTTCGTATCATTACGCTCCTTGAGCACGGCACCGGGAGGATTCACCTGAGATGCAGCCCCATTCTTCACCCAACTGCCGTTCAGCTTATCATAAGGATAAGTAGGATTCATGGCATCGGCAGAATAGAAAAGCATCTGACTGTCGAAGATATCATTGTTCTTGAAAGACGAACCGAACACGCCGAAATCTCCCGTCAGTTTATCGCCAAATGCCTTCTGGGTGACATCAATCTTAGCCACCAGATTACGATAGCCCTTGCTCCGAATAATCGTGTTATGGTCGATATAGCCAAAAGAAGCGCGGTAGTTGCTCTGCGGAGTGCCACCGCTGAAGGCCAGATAATGGTTCTGGATATTTCCGGTTCGGGTAATCGCCTTGCGGAAATTGGTATCATATCCCTTATTGTTATACTCCAGCCCATACTTCTGTGCAGCAGCTATGTATTCGGCGGCATTGAGCATCTCCATACTTTTGTACATCGCCTCTATACCATAGTTTCCCTCGTAAGAAATCTGAAATCCCTTACCCGTACCCTTCTTGGTCTTTACCTGGATAACGCCCGAAGCACCACGGGAACCATAGAGTGCCGTTTCGCTGGCATTCTTCAGTACTGTAAAGCTCTCGATATCGGCGGGATAGATTGTAGCAAGCGTCGCCACATCAGAAGTAACACCATCAATAATCACCAGAGGATCATTGCCGCCCATTATAGAAGTTGTACCGCGAACCCGGACGGAGTTCAACATAGCAATACGGTCAAGACCATTGGTAGTGACGTTAACACCTGCCGTCTGTCCGCTCAAGGCATCCAGGGCATTATTGAGCACACCCTTCTTCAGAAGTTCAGGCTCCACTACACTCACCGAACCTGATAAGCGCAAGGAGTCTAGGCCTTCGATGTTCACAGACTGAGCACAGAGGGTTTGGGGTGCAAGAATCATCGCACCCATCGCATAAAATATGTTTTTTAAGTTCTGTTCCATAACTATTTCATCGTTTAGTCAAGGTTCAAATCGATTTTCGATTGCAAATATAATAAAAAAGAGTGATTCAAAGTCCATTTCTTTGAAAAAACTTCAAAAAAACCGCAGGCTTAAGAGTTAAGACAGAAGAAAAGCTCGCCAAGACGTTCAAAATCTTAGCGAGCTTTCTCTTTTTATATCAGCATTTTATTTCACTTTCACTTCTATCACATTCTTCGCAGCCTCAGCACTCGAACCACCTACGAATATCTGATATTTGCCGGGAACCACACGCATGGTATTGGTCTGGGAATCCCAACCCTCGAAACTCTGGCGAGGCAGACTGATGGTTACCTGCTGCTGTGCGCTGGCAGAAAGCGACATCGCCATCAGCATCGCCATAAAAAATAGTTGTTTCTTCATTGATCTTATATTATTTATTCGATTTATGCTTTGATTTTTAAGTTGGTGACAAAGTTACACTTTTTTGTTGAGATAACCGCATCATCTGGCAGAAAAGTTTAAAATATTTATCCTTTCGTGCCAACATTACCACTTTCAGTCCGCTGGCACATAAGTTGCAAAAACAGAGAGTGAAAGCTGAAGCTAAAAGATAAAGGAGTTCGGAAGAACAACGGAGTTTCGAGGCGAAAGCAAAAAAATAACAAGAATATTAACAAACAGAAATCCCGACGGAACCGTAAGGAACCGAGAGGACGAGTAAAATAAAATTTGGAGGTTTTAATTATGTTGTTAGCACGTAGAAATAATGATTCAGATTGGTTGAGTAACTTCTTTGATGATACTTTATTCAATACCGAAGTAATGTCACGTATGAATGCTACTGCTCCTGCCATTAACATCAAGGAGACAGATAAGAATTACATCATGGAGGTTGCAGCTCCTGGCTTGAAGAAAGAGTGGGTTCGTGTAAACATCGATAACGATGGTAATCTGAACATCGCCATCGAGAACAAGATGGAACACAAGGATGAAGACAAGCACGAGCACTATCTGCGTCGCGAATTCTCTTACAGCAACTACCAGCAGTGTTATACGCTGCCTGAGGATGCTGATCGTGAGAAGATTTCAGCAAAGGTAGCTGATGGTATACTCGAGGTCGAGATTCCAAAGCTTACTCCTAAGGAGGAAGCTAAGACTACAAAGAACATCGAAGTCAAATAATCATCTCCCATAAATGATGGAGGCAGATTCCAAAGTAATTTGGAACCTGCCTTTTTTTGTGCCCTTACCTGAACCATCGCATTTTTCATCTACCTTATTATCATGATTTTTATCCATCCATCGGGATATTTCTTCCATAAATCTTGCGGGGTTCATAATTAATATGTAATTTTGCAGGCAGAAGAGCAGATATCAAAGTTTCTGCTTATCCGTAACGGAGAAGATATGGGCTATCATTTCCTGTTGCCCATACGCTACGTAATATGTATATTTATAAACAAGCAAGTTGATATTTATTCACTTGCGAAACTTCAGATTAAAGATTAAGATTATGGCAAAGCAAAGACAGCGTCTGGTAGAAGTGCCGTTCAACAAGACGGATTGCGGCGTAGATTTCTACATCAATACAGCTTATGGCGGCGAGTGCCCTTGGGTGCTTACGGAGCATGAAGTGTTCAAGACCGACTTCTTCGAAATATTTTTCATCAAGAAAGCTAATGGATACGTTCTGATAGACTACAGGAAGATAAACCTGAAAGATGGTATGGTGCTCTTTGTGAAGCCACACCAGCAGCAGGAATGGCACATTGATGAGGCGGCTCTCGAGTACGAATTTCTGATATTCCGTGAAGATTTTATGCGAACCTTCATTGCCGACAAATTCTTTGTCTATCGTCTGCAATACTGCCAGCAGACCGAAACACCGCCCTATTTGATGTGTTCGGGAAATGAATGCGAAGAATATCAGCGGCTGCTCAAGAAAATACGGGCAGAGCTTCGGCAGCCTCAAGCCGACAGCTACCACATCATCGTCAGCGTACTCTACTATCTGCTGGCAATTATGAATCGCCATTACACCCTTGAGTATCAATTGCCTCTGGCTGCTCCTAAGAATTATTATGCCTTTCAGTTTGTGGAATTGATGGAAACCCACATCCGGAAGTTGCAACGTGTGCAGGACTACGCCTCACTGCTCAAGATTAGCCGCATCACCCTGAACCATAGCGTGGTGGCGCAGTATGGAGTATCGGCTACCTATCTGCTGAAACAGCGACTGTTGGCAGAAATCAAAAACGAACTTCTGTTCACCGACAAATCTATAAGTGAGATAGCCTATGCTTTCAACTTCTCCGAACCACCCCACCTGATGCGTTTTTTCAAGCAGCAGACGGGCAAGACATGCAGAGAATTCCAAGAGGACTATAAGAATGGTGTGTATGAATGAGAATGATTTATATTCATAAAATAATAAATCCCGGCAGGAGATAGCATTCAGCTATTCTCTTGCTGGGATTTTTAGCAATATAGCTTAGCCCCTACCTGTTGGCGGAACTAATTTAATGATGATGCTCTTCTCCGTAGCCACCGGTGTCGATGTGGTTGTGGCGATTATGCTCACGACTGTCGGATTTTCCGAAGGTATAGGTGATGGCCAGACGTAATGTGCGACCTCCCGACCATTTGCGGATTGACTGCGTGTAGCCGTTCCCATAAAGGACATTGTTCGTCTCTTTTGAGTTGAAAATATCCTTGCAGAGAAGCGATATACCCCAAGAACCGATATTTTTGCGTATCCCGGCTTCGACATCCCAATCGGGTTCCAGCGTCCCCTGCGCGGTGATACGGCGCGAATTATAACGGCCTGTGGCCTGGAAAGTCATGTTCCACGGCAGACGTACCGATGCCATACAGCGCACATCCCACACAAAACGGTTCTGTTTGTCACCATGTACGGCATAGAAGCTGTCGTGCAACGGATAGTCTGCACTCCAATCCTTGAGATGACTATTGTAAAGGTTCAATGTGGTGGTGAGTGTCAGCCGTCTGAACAGCAGGTTACGGGATATAATCTCCACTCCAGAGTTTACCATGTTGCCCACGTTGGCGTGACCGTAATACATCGTGTTTACATTGGGGTCTGAAGCCATAGGCGCGAGAAAGCTGACATGGCTTATCATATCGTTGTTGATACGTAGATAGCCTGACACGGAAAGCATGTGTCCAGTCCAATTCTTGATGTACGACAGTTCCACGGCATTGCTGTACTCGGGCAAGATAAGCGGGTTTCCAAGATGAACTTCCGAAGGGTCAGAAATATTCTCAAAAGTATTGAGCTGGGGACCGAAAGGACGGCGTATGCGGCGGGAATAGTTCAACTTCAGCTCATTGTTGCCAAGAAAAGACCAGCCTATTGAAGCCGATGGGAATAGCGCGAAATCATTTTTCTTGAAGAGAGCAACGTCCGCATCTGTCTGGCCGTAGCCCAAAGAACGTGTCCGTATCTGCCACATTTCTCCACGAAGTCCAGCAGAGAAGGTCAGGTGTTCATAGCTACCGGAAAAGTTTACATACAGGGCAGAAATGTCCGTGTCGTATTTGAAACGATTATAGAGCTCGTCAAGAGGTAAAAGGCCGTTCTCGTCAGGACCTCCTGCATACGATGACGGACTGTTCTCGTGGTTGTAGTTGCCCTTATAGCCGGCTTCGAAGCGTAGCCACGGCAATGCTTGTAATGAATAATCAAGCGCTGCTTCCCAGTTACTGATTTTTACATCCTGATGCTGGCTTTGCCAGATGGATTCCTCCGTGCCGTCATCCCAAGTCTCATTTTCCTGAAACAGGTTGTCATTAGGACCCCTCCATATATTATAGCTCACGTTCATGTCGATAAAATGGTTGGGATTGAACGTGTGCTTGTAACCAAGCATGACGTTTGCACCACGAGTATCGCCACTTTCACGCATATTATTGACATTGCCGACCCATTGCCCCGGCACATTGCTAAGGTGAGTGGTTGTCGTACATCCCCATTTGTGTCCGAGCATTCCGATTGCGCTCAGGTAAACTTCATTCTTGTCATCAGGTCTGAAATTCGTACCCAGACGAAGGAACATGCTGTTTTCATGCTTCTTGCTATCGCCGTCTGAGTTGAGATACGTTCCATTGTCATAACTGCGGCGCGATGCCGTGCCTCCGGGTACATGTTGGGTTTTAAGTCCGATTCCAGCGAATGATTCAAACTTGCCTTCGTTGTAATTGAAATTAAGATTCACGTTTGCCGTCCCGCGTGTATCCACATTAGCCTCGGCGTTGACAAAATAACCATGACGGTGATCTTCCTTCAACCGTATATTGATGATTCCGGCAGTTCCCTCCGTGCTATGCTTGGAAGACGGATTCGTCATGACCTCAATGCTCGCTATGGCTTCAGCAGGAAGCTGACGAAGTATTTGGGCACGGTTGTCATCGTTCATCCCCATCTTTTTGCCATTTATCCACACAAGTACATCGGCATTGCCACGCAATGATATTTCTCCCTCGCTGTTTACATCAACCGACGGGACAGCGGCAAGAAGTTCATCGGCAGATGCACCAGTGGCGTTTATGTTTGAGCTTACATTGAAAATCCTGCGCTCCGCATTGACCGACAACTGGCTTTTCTGCCCGGTGACGACTACTTCCTGAAGCAACTTGGTGTCCTCTGCAAGTTCTATTTTTCCAAGATTTATCTCCGAATTCCCTATTGTGATTTCACGTTCCTGTGTGACATTACCTATCATGCTGACACGGACAATATATTTTCCCGAAGGTGCATTGGGGATAATAAACACTCCGTTCTCATCGGTTGTGGTGCCAATAGGCAGTGGCGCACCCGTTTTCGAGTTCACAAGAACGACTGTAGCGAAGTCAAGAGGTTCGGATGTCGTCTTATTAAAAACTGTACCTGTGATGTTGCCATCGGCATACGCACTTCCTGAAATCATCAGGAAGGCTGTTGCTAAGGAAATCGATATTTTTTTTCTCATATTCTTTTATAATTTTGTTTTCTGGGTGCAAAATTACGCAATCTCCAATGCAACCCATTTGCAAAGATGAATCGGAGGCTTCATCCTTAGAAATAACTTCCGCAAATATCGTCTTGAACGCTTGTTGTTCTATCTGCAAAGATAATCATCGGTATTGATGTTGAAATCTACACCACATTCCGTTTTGCTGAAAGGAACTTGTATAAGTTCTTGGGGGGTGACTCTCTAATTTCATGCAACAAATGTACGAATAATTAATGATTTATCAAAATGGTAGAACATATATTATTAATGGTAGAATGTGTCTCTGTTTTTTGCACTACCTTTGCACTCGTAATCAAAACAAATAGCATTATGAAAGAAATTAAAATTGTAGAAAAAGGTGAGAACTTCACCACGGTGAACGTAGGTAAGTTGAATGAAATTAAGGAATATGAGTTGGCTATGGGCAATTTCTCTATCCCGGGAAAGATGTTTGCCGGACATGCACTACAAGCAACAGGCGCAGAATTGTCTTTCCAAAGTCTTGCAGCTGGGCAGGATTATGGCACACGCCATACCCATAAAACCCACGAAGAGCTTTATTTCATTCTTAAAGGTGAAGGCATTTTCAATGTAGACGGCAAACGATTTCCCGTTTCAGAAGGAAGCATCGTGAGAATTGCGCCCAATGGCAAACGTGCTTTCAAGAACACAGGCAGCAGCGAAATGCTCGTGCTTTGCGTACAATATAAGGCAAATTCGTTCTCTGATGATGATGAACCTCTGAAGGATGGTATTATGTTGGAAGCCAATGTTAAACTTTAATTTTAATAAACAATGAATATCCAGCAAGTAAGAAACGCAACGATAATCGTTGAATATGAGGGAAAGAAAATTCTGGTCGACCCCATGTTGGGAAAGAAAGGCAGCATGCCTCCTTTCCCCTTTAGTAGAAATCAACACCTGCGCAACCCACTTCATGAACTACCTTTTCCTGTAGAAGAGATGCTAAAAGGTGTGGATGCGGTGTTGCTTACACATCTACACGATGACCATATCGATGAGGCAGCCTATGAAATGATACCTAAAGATATGCGATTTTTAGTGCAAGACGAAAACAATCGGCAGGTGGTGATGTCGCATGGATTTAATCATGTGGAAGTTGTCGGCGACAATACAAGGGTTGGGGAAGTGAGCATACAAAAGGCCGAAAGCCAGCATGGTAATTTCATCATGAAGTATCCTGCCGGACATACAACGGGTTATGTATTCACTCATCCACAAGAAAAGACGCTCTATCACGCCGGAGATACCATCTGGTATGCTGGTGTGAAGCGCAATTTGAAGCGTTTTCGCCCCAAGGTTATCACCCTTAATGCAGGTGGCAATAGCTTTCGCTTGGGTGGACGCGTTATTATGAACGATGAAGATGTGGTAAAAGTTGCTGCAGCTGCACCTGATGCAAAGTTATTTGTGACGCATCTTGAAGGCGTGAACCATAATAGCGTGACGCGTGAAATGGTGAGAAAGCGTGCGGAAGTGGCAGGAATTTTAAACCGCGTCTTTATTCCTGAAGACGGTGAAACGGTAGAGTATTTATAAAGAATAAAGGAAGAAATATGGTAAATACACTCATTAAAACGAAAGAGGTGCGTGGCATCATGACCAAGTCCAACCTCCCTGTTGGTGGCTATTCGGTGAATCCATACGTGGGTTGCACCCATGCTTGCAAGTATTGTTACGCCTCATTCATGAAGCGCTTCACAGGACATAAAGAAGAATGGGGCACTTTCTTAGACGTGAAGCATTGGCCTGCAATCGAGAATCCGAAGAAATATGCCGGACAACGGGTGGTTATTGGATCAGTGACCGATGGGTATAATCCCGAAGAAGCAACGTTCCGCAGGACACGTAAACTGCTTGAAGAGCTCAAAGACAGCGATGCAGAAATACTCATTTGTACAAAGAGCGATCTCGTGTTGCGCGACCTTGACCTGCTCCGGCAAATGAAAAAAGTCACCGTATCGTGGTCAATCAACACGCTTGATGAGACATTTCGTGCCGACATGGACAAGGCCGTGAGCATAGAGCGGCGCATCGCAGCCATGCGAAAGGTCTACGAGGCGGGCATCCGAACCGTTTGTTTTGTGTCGCCCATCTTCCCTGGCATCACCAATTTCAAAGCTATTTTTCATAAAGTGAAAGATATTTGCGACCTCTTTTGGCTTGAGAACCTCAATCTGCGGGGTGGTTTTAAGGCCAACATTATGGGTTATATCAAATCATACTATCCCCATTTGTTCCCACTTTATGAAGAAATCTATTTGCATAAAGACCGAACATATTGGAAGCAATTGGAGCAAGAGGCTGCGAAAATGGCGCAGGAGGCTCAATGTAAGTATGTGGATAATGAATTGCCTTACGAACGAAGTCCCAAAGGACATCCCTCGATAGTGAATTATCTTTATCACGAAGAAATCAGAGGGTCAGGAAATACGGGTAAAAGGAATGTTATGCAATAAAACAGATGCGTATCTCTACTGTTGATAGACTAACTACTTATAAGTTATAAGGCTTTCGGTATACTTGAAGGCCTTAAAAACATAGTTGTGTGTAGTTAGACGGTAGTAATAACCATTCCTACTTTCTGCCTACAATACCAACCCTTTCTCTTTCACTGTATTATCTTTCCTTGTAGTTATGTAGTAAGATAATGATAGAAATACTGAAAAAAAAGATTCAGGAGGCAGAAGCCATCATCGTGGGTGGTGCCTCTGGATTGTCGGCAGCAGCAGGTTTCCGCTTTTACTATATGAACGATGCCACATTCAAACAGATAGCCGGACAGTTGGGCGAGAAATATCATGCTGATGGTTTTTTCCCACTGTTTTATCATCCGCAAATCAAGAAAGGGGAGCTATGGGCAGCATTGCTCCGCGAGTACAAATACTTGTATGAGTGTCATACGGGTGAGCCATACGAGAATCTGGCTGAACTACTCGAAGGCAAGAACTATTATATTGCCACCACCAATCAGGATGCGCAGTTTTTCCGCACCTTCCCTGCCGAGAAGATTACTCGCATTCAGGGAGATTTCCGCTACTGGCAGTGTAAACATACTTGTACAGACGAGATTTATCCCAACAAAGAAAAGGTATATGAGTTGCTGGACAAGATAGAAGGTGACAGACTGCCCGACGACCTGATTCCCCGTTGTTCACATTGCGGTACGGAGATGGTTCCATGGTGGCGCAGTCGCGAGTTTCTGGAGGGCAGCTATTACCGAAAAGAGATGCAACGTTATATGGATTTTCTCAAGAAGAACATGAACAAGAAAGTGCTTTTTCTCGAACTTGGTGTGGGTATGATGACTCCAATGTTTATCAAGGAGCCATTTATGAACATGGTATATCGCTGGCCCAATGCCACTTATGCAGTCATCAATCCAAAAGATGCCTATGTTCCAAAGGAGATTGCCAAAAAGAGTATTGCCATTAAGGAAGATATCGCTGTGACATTAAAGAAACTGTTAGGCAAACCGGCAGATCATATCGTATCAGATACAAGTTTCGAACCAGGAAGAATATATTAAATATGAATGCAAATATCACTCTAGCCCAAGAATGGATTGCCCAGGCAGATGCCATTCTCATAGGAGCCAGCAACGGACTCTCTATCGCCGAGGGCTATCATATCTTTGCCAACAACGAGATGCTTCGAAGGCAGTTTGGCGACATGCAGCAGCAATATGGTTTCAGAAATATTGTGGAAGGTCTTTACTTTCAGTATCCTACTGCTGAAGCACGCTTAGAGTTCCACAGACGATTGGTAAAGTTTTGGGTAGAAGATTACCAACCTTCACAGGTAATGCATAACCTCATGAAAGTGATTGGCCAAAAGGATTACTTCATCCTTACCAGCAATGGCGACTTGCATCTGGAGAAATCAGGGTTTGATGAAAAACGCATCTTCGAGATAGAAGGTGTCATGACCGACCTTTTTGCAGCACCAGCCCCCAAGAAAAAAACACTCTTCCATCACTTTCTTACAAAATATTCTGGCAAAAAACTCGTTATCTTAGAGTTGGGTATTGGTTCGCGCAACCGACTCATCAAGCTACCTATCATGCAGCTGGCTTATCGTGAGCCGAATGCTAAATATATCACGCTCAACATGCCTCAAGAGCTCTATATTCCTGAGGAGATAGCAGAAAAGAGCGTGGGCATTGCTGGCGATATAGCCCAGTCGCTCAAAGAATTGAATACAAATGATTAGAACACTGAGCCCACTTTAAAATGCAAGAAATAAGAATAGGATTTAAAATAGAACAAAAATGAAGAAAACAATTCCAGTAATAGGCATGGCTTGCAGCGTATGCTCTGCCAATGTTGAAAAGAAACTGCAGTCGCTAGAAGGCATCAACTCCGCCTCGGTTTCCCTGGCGAGCCGAACTGCCCTGGTAGATTATGACCCCGACATTATTTCTCTGGAAGATATGAAACGGGAAATCAGCAACGCCGGCTACGACCTCGTTATCGAAAACGACAGAAGCGTGGAGGAAATCAACCGCCGTGAGTTCACCCTCCTGCGCCGCCGAACCCTCGCTTCCTGGCTCTTCGCCATCCTGACCATGTGTTTCTCCATGGGCTGGATTTCCCTGGGCATGGAACAGAATATGATTTCAGATGGCGTTGCCTCGGCTCATCACTCGAGTTCCTTCGCCAAACAGATCTGTCTGCTCCTGGCACTCGCCAACCTACTCTACTGCGGCAAACAGTTTTATGTTTCCGCCTGGAAGCAGCTCCTGCATCATACGGCAAACATGGATTCGCTCGTAGCACTCAGCACCCTCATCGCCTTCCTCTTCAGCACCTTCAACACCTTCTTCGGAGAAATGGTATGGGGAGCGAGAGGCATAGAATGGCACACTTATTTCGATGCTTCCGTAATGATTATCACCTTCGTGCTGACCGGCAGATGCCTGGAAGAAAAGGCAAAGGACAGTACGGCGAGCAGCATTCGACAACTGATGGGAATGCAGCCGAAAACCGCCCGACTGGTGACTTACGAGAAGATAGAAGGCACCAACGACTACAAGATGGAGGAAGTTCCGATTTCCACCATTCAGATAGGCGACATGATAGAGGTAAGAGCCGGCGAGAAGATTCCGGTAGATGGCGTGGTTACCCAGGCAGAGAGTTTCATGACTCCCGATGCTGCCTATGTAGATGAAGCGATGATAAGCGGCGAACCGACTCCGGCGATGAAAAAGGCAGGCGACAACGTGCTGGCTGGCACCATTCCGAGTCAGGGAAAGCTCCGCATGAGAGCCAAGCAGATTGGCGAGAACACCGCCCTGGCGCACATCATTCGAATGGTTCAGGAGGCGCAGGGCAGTAAGGCACCCGTGCAGCGCATCGTGGATAAGGCGGCTCTGATCTTCGTTCCAGCCGTGACAGCCATCGCCCTCATCACCTTTTTAATATGGTGGCTGATAGGCGGCAACGCAGCTCTTCCACAGGCCATTCTTTCAGCCGTAGCCGTATTGGTCATCGCCTGCCCTTGCGCCATGGGCTTAGCCACTCCTACCGCCCTGATGGTGGGCATCGGCAAGGCGGCGCAGAAGCAGATTCTTATCAAGGATGCGTCGGCGCTGGAGAATCTCCACAAGATCAATGCCCTCGTAATCGACAAGACCGGCACTCTCACCATTCCTAACCAGAACATCGATTTCACCAAGCAGGAGGATTTGGATCTGGAGACAAGAGAGACCCTCAAGCCTCATGCCCAGGAAGCAATGAAGCAGTTGCAGAAAAGGGGAATAGAGGTCTATATGATGAGTGGCGACAAGGAGGAAGCGGCTCACTACTGGGCAGAGAAAGCCAGCATCAAGCATTACCAGAGCAAGGTGCTGCCTGGCGACAAGCAGGCTTTGGTAAAGAAACTTCAGGACGAAGGCAAGCAGGTAGCGATGGTGGGCGACGGAATCAACGACACCCAGGCCCTGGCCCTTGCCAACGTGAGTATGGCGATAGGAAAGGGAACGGATGTGGCGATGGATGTGGCGCAAATTACGCTGATGAGCGATGACCTCTTGTCGCTTCCGGAAGCCGTAAAACTGAGCAAGAAGACGGTTCACATGATTTGGCAGAATCTCTTCTGGGCGTTCATCTACAACATCATCTGCATCCCGTTGGCAGCCGGCGTCCTTCATATCTTCGGCATTGATTTCCAAATAACCCCGATGTGGGCTAGTGCCCTGATGGCCTTCTCCAGCGTAAGCGTAGTGCTTAATTCACTGAGACTGAGATTGGCGTAAAATGATAGAAAATGGCAGGTTCCTGATGCATTAATTGGAAGCCTGCCATTATTTTATCCCCTACTTAAATACACTTTTCCTATGAAAACAAGGGGCGAAAAATACACTTTTCCTCTAAAAATAGGGACCGAAGACTACACTTTTCCAAAAGAAACAGGATTTTAGCCTTAATAGGACATGGATTTCACCCCATAGCCTCCCCTTCTACCTTGCAGCTGTCGAACCCCATCTCCTTGGCTTTGTCAGGACCGAAGGTAAAGTAGATGGCTTCGCCCTCATCACAAACCTCGCCTTTGGAGTTCTCCAGAGTCAGGTGGATGGTGACGATGTTGCGGCGCTGACTGGCGATGTGACCACGCACCGTAATCTGCGAATCGGTGGTCATCACAGGCTTCTTGTACTTCACGTTGAGCTGCATCGTCACACCCGTGGTCTGCAGTTTTCGGTTGATAACCCAGCCTGCCACTTCATCCATCAGCATACTGATGATTCCGCCATGCAGGGTATTGATCCAGCCCTGGTAATTCTCGCCGGGATTCCAGATGGTAAGCACATCCTCACCCTCTTCCCAAAACTCAAGATGCAATCCTACAGGATTGTTTGGGGCACAGCAAACGCAGTTGTAACCCTCCTTGTTCAAATATGGATTTAATATCTTCTTCATTTTCTAACTTTTTTAAACAATGCAAAGGTACGAATAATATCTGATAAGACAAAGTTTTTAAAAAATATTATTGTTGGTAGCCGTTTAATACCTAAAAATAAGAACAGAACAGAACCTTCCATCCATATAAGAGAACCACAATACCTATAAATGGGGATAACAAAGAGCACTTGTCTATTTAGACTAAATAAAAATACTAATTATTAAGTATTGCAGGATTTTAAAATATCAAGTATCTTTGCAGCGTGAATTAGAAAGATGCTCGCAGACAGCGGGCAAGTGAACAAGAAATTATACAAAACATTAAGAAATGAAGAGAATTATTTTTATTATTTTAGGCTGCATCAATATCTGCCTTACTTATGCACAGAGCTTTAACGGACAATATATTTCTGAATGGCAATGGGACATGAACAAGAATACCAATCTGACTAACCAGCTGAGACTGGAACTGAGTGTTCCGATAGGAAAAGGAAAGGATTCGTTCGAGGCGGCTACGCTGCATGTGGCAAAGACCAACGATGGCATTATTGACGACTGGCAGGGCTTTTCGAACATAGATGCGGATAATAACTTCGCCATGCTTGCCGTGCTGGGTTACATGCACGAGTGGAATTCGGGCCATCTGTTTGTGGGTGTGAGGAATGTAAACGAGGATTTCTTTACCTCTGACGTTACGGCACTTTTCCAAAACAGTTCTGAAGGAATTTTTCCTACGGTTGCTTCCAGCTATCCGATAGCCAACTATCCGTATTCGGGCTTGACCCTTTACTTTGATGTAACCAAGGGGGGATGGACTTTCAGAAACAGTCTGTATAACGGCGTAGGATATAATGGCTGGAAAGCCCACGACAATCCTTTCCTGGTTCGCCCGAAGAAGGATGGAATCTTCAACATGTCGCAGTTGGAGTATGAACATAAAGGTGGAAAATATTTTGCGGGTGCTGCCGTCCATACCCGTCAATATCCAATCAACGAGGATGGCGAAATGGCTTCTGCCGATGAATCCAAGGGCAAAACAACCTGTGGCTGGTGGATTTACGGAGAGCAGAGCGTTTGGAAGGCTGGCGACAAGAACATTTCGTGCATGGTACAGTATTCCGAGAACACCAGTCATCAGAATGCCTGCTACCGATACGCTGAACTGGGCGGCGCCTATCAGGACGAGAAGAACGAGTGCGGCTTGTCAGGCCAGTACGCCCGCTTCCAGCAGGGTTCGGAATATTCGCTGGAAGTAACCTGGAAAAGACAGCTGACAGAATCCATATCCCTTCAGCCATCGTTCCAATACATCAAAAACGACAATGGAGATTTCACGGCACTCAGTGCCCGACTCTATGTCAGTTTCTAGCAATCCATTTCGGCAAGACCAGGGTGCCCATCACCAGGAAAGGGTAATAGAAGATGGCGCGCCAGAGCATGGCGGCAAGGATGGCTACTGAGGCATCGGGCAGGAAATCGGAATAATAAAGGCGGAACATCAACTCTGCCACGCCACTTCCGCCAGGCGTAGGACTCAGAATGGAAATCATCCACATCACCCATTGGCGGCACCAAGCCACCAGCATGTTGCCCTGGCAATGGAAGGCAATGAGAATAGCTACCACGATGGCGAATCTCGACAGCCACGCCAGGGAAGTATAACCCATCAGCTGCAACCAGAATCTTCCGCCCTCCAGCTTTGCCTCCTCCGAAGCCATCGTCATCTCCTCGGAAAACTTCTCTACCTTGGGCAGGAATCTGCGAAGGAAAGGAATCTTGCAGCATCCCTTCAATACCCAGCCCAGAATCTGAGGACGATGCAACAATAAGAGGTAGAGGATGGCCGTCCAGACAGCAACGATAAGGGTGCTGACGATGAAGATAACCTGCACTCCGCCCTTAATCCATTCGTTCGTAGCATCTACAGAAATCCCCACTCCATCAACCAAGCTGAACAAGAGATGCGACGGAACACAGAAATAGAGCAACACGCAACTGATGGCAAGAAAAGCCTCATCAGCCAGCAGGGCTGCAAACATGGTGAAGATACTTCTGCCCATAGAAACTCCCTCGCGATTGAGATAGACAAAAGCCAAACCACTTCCCCCCACCGCCGAAGGAGTGACGGCAGAAGTAAACTCGCAGAGCACATTGATGCGAAACGCCTCGGCTACGGATAACTTACGCTGGCAGAGATGACGGAAACGGAGGGTGAGCATCAGATTCTGGACCGCAAAGAGCAACACGCCCATTACTACCCCCAGAAAGAACCTGGGAGATAAATCTATCCTGCTCAGAACTTCCACATCAAACTCCCGAATCATCATTCCAACGATGACCACTAGTCCGATGGAAGCCGCCAACCATAAATGCCATTTTTTCATATTACTCTCAAAATAAAACTATACTTTTTATATATAGTAATATAACGATTAAATGGCCAATCTATTTTGTTGTCTGTCTATTAAATCAAAACTTCTACAGCTATATCATTCCAAGAGCGCACCAGAGTCTCCGCGGCTGTCGTATAGTTCATCTGCATCAACTCCCGAGATTGCATACTTCCGAAGAAGGTTATCATTTTTCCGATAAGAGCATATTAGAATACGATTAGAATAATGATGTTAGAATACGATTAGAGCCCTATTCCAAAATCGGAATCTCGGAATAGGGCTCAGAAACATAAAATCAAAATCTAGAATATCGGCTGACCTACGCAACCATTTGGCGCCTGCACATGAAGCAGGGCGGCGATGGTTGGCACAATATCGGTCATGAATGTCTGCCTGGTGGTTGCACCGTGCTGGATTCCACAACCCATGAAAATCAAAGGAATGTGGGTGTCGTATGGATTCCACTCACCATGATCGGTTCCCTTCATGCCGTGGGCATAGAAATTCGGCTTCAATACGATAGCCACATCACCGCTTCGCTCACGGTTGTAACCATTCACGATGCGCATCTTCACATCCTCAGGAATGCTCTCGGTCATCGTCTTCTCCATATCGCAGGCATACTGCACGCAACAGTCTTCCTTCAACACGTCCACCACGCTCTGCTTAATCTTGGCGAAATCCAACTTGTTTTTCTTGATGATGTTACGGTTGAAAAACACCTGATAGTTCATCACGGTCTTCACCAGATTGCCCACGTTAGGATACTCCTGAGCCAGGGTCTGATTCAGTTTCTCAGCCACCGCATCACCATCCCAATTACCCGCAGGAATGCGGCAGTCTTGCAGGAAACGGGCGTTGTTCATCGCTCCATGGTCGGCACTCAAGAAAACCAGATAATTTCCTTTGCCCACCTTCTCATCGAGATAAGAAAGGAAATCGGCTATCGCCTTGTCCAGACGCAGATAAGTATCCTCGGTCTCTACCGCATGAGTTCCCACCTGATGACCGATATAATCCGTGCTTGAGCAGCTTACTGCCAGCAAGTCGGTTTCATCATCTGCACCCAACTGCTCGCCGTCTATCGCCGCCTTTGCCAAATCAATCGTCAGCGAATTGCCGAAAGGAGTTTTGCGGATAATGCTGTAACCATATTTCTTATAAAGGGCTGGAAGATTGAGCGGCAGCGTAGCCTTCATGCCCTTGCGGATGCCATCCTCATACTCGTTCTCATCTTCCGTACTTTCAACGTAAGTATTCTCAGGATAGAGTGTGTTCCATTTTTCCGAGAGATAACGCTCTGGCAGATGCTGGTTGTTGAACGCGTCCACCCACTTCGGCAACTGGTTTATATAATAAGAACTGGTGATAAACTTTCCGCTCTCATCATCAAACCAGTAGGCACCGTTCGGATTATGACCTGCAGGAAGAATGGAAGCACGGTCTTTCAATGCCACTCCCACTACCTTGGCTCTGCCGTTGGATGCAATCTTCATCTCATCTCCGAGAGTCGTAACCCAGAGGTTTCTAGGCGACATCAAGCCCGCCTTGCTGTTGGAGCCCACCGGCTTCACGGTTTCATCATCCGTGCAATACACCTTCTTGCCATTCTTCACAAAATTGTTTCCGGCGATTCCGTGGATAGAAGGCACACTGCCTGTATAGAGACAAGTATGACCGATGGCGGTAACCGATGGAACATACGGAATACGGGTGTTTTCACAAGAGAAGCCCTCGTTGAGCAGTCGCTTGAATCCACCTTCACCATAGCGCTTCTGATAGCGATAGAGATAATCCCATCGCATTTGGTCAACCACGATGCCCACTACCAGTTTGGGGCGCTGAACGTTAGAAACATTCACCTGTTGGGCAGCAGCAGAGCCGCATCCCAGAAATGCCAACGCAATAAAACTAAATACCTTATTCATTTCTTTCTTCAAAAATACTGTAATACTTTTTACCGCTGCAAAGGTATTTAAAGGATGTTGCCATCGTGTTACAAAGAAATGAAAGAAGAGTGAAAGCATTGCCTTTTTACAAAAAGATTTTAAAAATGGGACTGAATAAGACAAGGTAACGATATTTTTGTTATATTTGCAGTATTATTGCAAAACTAACAGATTTACGATATGAAAAAACTACTCTTATCCATCGCCTTTCTGCTCCCTGGTATGGGAATGATGGCGCAGACTCAGGTAACGACTGCCAAAGGTATCCTCGAAGGAAAAGACCTCTCAGGCATCACAGTATTCAAGGGTATTCCGTTCGCTGCTCCTCCTGTAGGAAATCTCCGCTGGAAGGCTCCGCAGCCTGTACAGAAATGGCAGGGCGTTCGCGAGGCCAAGGAGTTCGGACCGAACCCGATGCAGGAACCTCTCTTCGGCGATATGAACTTCGGTACGAAGACCAACAGCGAGGATTGCCTCTACCTTAATATATGGACACCGGCAAAGACCATGAAGGAGCATCTGCCGGTACTCATTTATTTCAACGGCGGAGGACTGATGGCGGGTAGCGGAAGCGAACCTCGATATGCGGGCGATGCGATGGCACGCAAGGGCATCATCTCCATCACAGCCAACTATCGTGAGGGGATCTTCGGATTCTTCGCCCACCCACAGCTCTCTAAGGAAACATCCTACAAGGGTTCCGGCAACTATGGATTCATGGACCAGGTGGCTGCCATCCAGTGGGTAAAGGATAACATCGAGGCTTTCGGCGGCGACCCTAACCGCATCACCATCGTAGGCGAATCGGCAGGTTCCATGTCGGTCAGCGCCCTGATGGCTTCCCCTCTCTGTCAGGGACTCTTTGCCCAGGCAATGGGTTCCAGCGGTTCGGTGATGGGATTCAAGAAGGTGGCTACGCTGAAGGAGGCCGAGGAGAAAGGAGTGCAGCTTGCCCAGAAAATAGCCGAGAAGATGGGTAAGGAAACCGGAAAGAAGGTGAAAAAGAACGCAGGAATGAAGAACCTCAACGAACTTCGTGCCCTTCCTGCCGAGGAATTGATGAAGCTGGCGGAAGTAAGAGCGGTTCCTGTCTATAATATCGACGGATATTTCATGAAAGAACAGCCTGTAGAGGTATTTGCCAAGGGCGAGCAGACCAAGGTGCCTCTGCTTATCGGCGGCAACAACCAGGAGATGACTCCTGCAGCCGTATTGATGGGCAAGCAGCCTACCGTCGAGAATCTGAAGGCGGGTGCCAAGGCTACATTTGGAGAAGAGAACATCGAAGAACTCTTCCGCCTCTACGGCATCAACAGCGATAAGGATGTATTGGAGCAGCCGGGCGTGAACCTAGCTTCGGATATCTTCCTCGATTATTCTACATGGAAGTGGGGCAACATGCACAAGCTGACCGGCGGACAGCCTGTTTACCGCTACCGCTATTGCCATCCTCGTCCTGCTATGGCCATCAAGGGTAAGGTGGCTGCATTGGCTGGCGGCGTGGTAGATGCCAAGGAAGATGCGGCTCCTGCGCCACAAGACAAGGGAGCCGTTCATTCTGCCGACATCGAGTATGCAATGGGTACATTGCCAACCAACCGCGTGTTCAACTGGCAGCCGGAGGATTATATGATCAGCGACATCTTCAGCCAGTATTACGTCAATTTCGTAAAGACCGGCAATCCGAATGGTCTGGGTCTGCCGGAGTGGCCATCCACCAACGGCAAGGCAGTAGCCCCTGTGCTTCAGATAGACGTGAATACCGTCGTAAAAACTGATGCCCAGATGGAGAAGCGCTATGATTTCATAGACAAACTGTTTTGGGAGAAGAAATAATTCTCTCATTACATTGAATCAATCGGAATACAGATTTCATTGAATAAACCAGAAATAGAGATGTTTCAGAAATTCATTATCAACAGAGACGGAGTACTGAAGTTCGGGCGTGTCTACCTGCACCGTGACATGCTGTCACCCGGCGAGCAATGCACCTACGGGGGCGGTTTGTGGAAGATAGATGAAGGCAGAGGCGCCATCGTGCTCTACGGCAGAAGTTTCGACTTCGGCCCTCCCGATTTCGACTTTGTGAAACAGATAGACTGGACGGGCTTGGGCGGCACCCCTCGCCCGCTCTTCTATCTGCCTCATTGGCCTAGCGAAGAAGAGATTGTGCCAGTCATCATCAATTAAGAAAATAGTATAATATTCTATAATTTTCTGTGTAAAACTTGCGGATAACAGAATAAAACACTATTTTTGCGAAGAGAAATCCTTCTCGGGGAAAGTGCTCTCTAAGAGAAGAGATTCCGTAAATAAGTAACAATTAAAAAGCAGTATAGTATGAAAAAGAAATTAGTTTTGACAGCAGCCGTCATCGCTGCATTATCAGTTGTCTCCTGCAATGGCAAGAAGACAAATAGCCAGGGGGCTAACCAGGATAGCCTCAGTTATGCTGAAAATGATTCGCTCAATTCCAACGATGTCATTCTCGATTCCATCGCCGGCACCTACGAGGGAACTCTCCCTGCTGCCGACTGTCCGGGCATCAAGACCGTTTTGACGCTCAACGCCGACAGCACCTACCAGTACTCAGCCGACTATCTGGAGCGCAAGGATGGTCACGACGAAGCGAGCGGTATCTTCAAGGTATTGGCTAACAACGTGGTAGAAATCATCCGTCCATCGAGCGGCGAGACATCTTACTACAAGGTAAAGGATGCCAACAGCCTCATCATGACCGATTCACTCGGAACAGAGCCGGAAGGCGCCATGGCTAAGCACTATGTACTGACTAAGAAAAGGTAAAAGAGCCTTTAAAAGGTAAAAGGGTAAAAAGAGCCCCCTAGCTTAACATTCCGCTAGGCTCTTTTTACCTTTTTACTTTTTTACCTTTTTATCTTTAAAACGCCTTTTTTGCCGGTTCTCACAGCGCTATTATTACAAACCTGTTACATTCCTGCCTTTCAAGTTAAAATCAATTAAGTTTTGCACCGGAACCTTCGCTATTCCAGATATTTTTCCTAATTTTGCGCCCACGTTTCTAACAGATGAAATGATTTTAAGATTCAATGGTATATACTAAATAGATTAAGGATAAAGAAAAATGGAACATGTTTTTACTGAATCGATGTTTTTGGTGGGATTCGTGATTTTCATCGCCGCCATACTCGTATTAGACATGCTGGTCATCGACCGAAAGGCACATGTGGTGTCTATCAAGGAAGCCGGTTCATGGACGGCTGTATGGATTATTCTCGCGCTCGCCTTCGCCGTATTCATCTATTTTCATGGCGACATGGTGCACGGCATCGAGAACTTCGACGACCTGAAGCTGATAGCCTCGCGCTATGCTTCGCATCTCAAACTGGACCCGAACGACTATGAGGGGAGTCTGCAGCAATACCGGCACTATATGACCATCTCCTACATTTCGGGTTATCTGATAGAGAAAACGCTCTCGGTAGATAATCTCTTCGTGATGATGATGATTTTCACCTCGTTCGGAGTAGACAAGAAAGATTACCAGCACGTACTGAACTGGGGTATTCTGGGAGCCATCGTGCTGCGCTTCGTCTTCATCTTCGCGGGTGCTGCGCTCATCAGCCGGTTCGCCTGGATATTACTCGTATTCGGAGGATTCCTGGTTTACAGCGGTGCCAAGATGTTCCTCAACAGGAACAAGAAGGAGGAAATCAATGCCCTGGAGCATCCGGTAGTGAAGTTTATGCAGAAGCGCCTGCATCTGGGTCCGCTGGTGATGACGGTGGTGTTCATCGAGTTCTGTGATCTGATTTTCGCCTTCGACAGCATCCCAGCCGTATTCTCGGTATCGCTCGACCCGTTCGTGGTGTTCTTCTCGAATATCTTCGCCATCCTGGGCTTGCGTGCCCTCTTCTTCCTGCTGGCAGCGATAGCAGACAAGTTCCGCTATCTGAAGGTGGGTGTGAGTGTGCTGCTGGTGTTCATCGGTGTGAAGATGCTCATCCACGATTTCTTCGAGATTGATGCTGTCAGTTCGCTGGTATTCATCATCCTCGTACTGCTCGTCAGCATCGGGGCTTCGGTGGTGATTCCGCAGAAACAGGAAGCGTTGGAAAATACGAAATAAGCAAACCATTCGTAAAGGAGATTATCATCAGGTAATCTCCTTCCAGGAAAACATAAAAAGGGCGATTGCTATTCCCCACACAAGGGATAAGCAATCGCCCTTATCTTTTATGAACTCAGTTCAGAAAGAAGAGCAAATGAATTGGCTTACCCTTCGGCCGCCGAACTTTGTTTCTTCACTCTTCTCTCTTCACTCAATTTACTTCCAAGGATTCTCTGTTGGGTAAGGCAGGCTAGCTGGCTGGTTGTAAGCGATATCCTTGATGCCGAGATACTTGAATACCTCGAACAAGGTCTTACCTACGTGAGAGAATGCTACGGCTCCGTGGTGTGGATAACCCTTCTGAATCAATACGTGACGATAGAAGCGGCCCATCTCGTTGATGGCGAAGATACCGATACCACCGAATGAACGGGTAGGAACATCGAGAACCTCACCCTCTGCGATGTAGCTGCGGAGGTTGCCCTCAGAATCGCACTGCAGACGGTAGAATGTGATGTCAGAAGCTGCGATATCACCCTCCAAAGTACCACGGGTGAAGTCTGGTTTACCACCATTCTCCAACAAACGGTTCTGGATGAGCTGATACTTAATCTTACGGCTAGAGCACATCTTGCACTGTGGAGTGTTACCGCAGTGGAAGCCCATGAAGGTATCAGTCAACTTATAATCATACTTGCCCTTGATGTCCTCATCATAGATATACTGAGGAACAGAGTTATTGATATCGAGCAATGTAACGGTATCGTCAGAAGCACACATACCGATGTACTCAGAGAGCGCACCATAGACATCTACCTCGCAAGCTACAGGAATGCCGCGGCTAACGAGACGGCTGTTTACATAGCAAGGCTCGAAACCGAACTGGCTTGGGAATGCAGGCCAGCACTTGTCAGCGAATGCTACATACTGGCGAGAACCCTTGTGAGCCTCTGCCCAGTCGAGCAATGTCAACTCAAACTGTGCCATTCTGCGACTGAGGTCAGGATAGTAGCAGCCTTCGCCCATCTCCTTGGCCATATCAGCGCAAACCTCGTCGATACGTGGGTCGTTCTCGTGCTCCTTGTAAGCTACGAGAAGGTCGAGCTCTGAGTTCTCCTCAATCTCTACACCGAGTTCGTACAAGCCCTTGATTGGAGCGTTGCAAGCGAAGAAGTCCTGTGGACGTGGACCGAAGGTGATAATCTTCAAACCCTTCAAACCGAGGATAACGCGAGCTACTGGTACGAAATCCTGAATCATCTTAGCTACGTCCTCTGCTGTACCTACAGGATACTCAGGGATGTAACCCTTCAGGTGGCGCATGCCGAGGTTGTAAGAGCAGTTGAGCATACCGCAGTAAGCGTCGCCACGACCATTGATCATGTCGCCGTCACCCTCTGCAGCTGCAACAAACATACAAGGACCATCGAAGTTCTTTGCAATCAAAGTCTCAGGAGTCTCAGGACCGAAGTTACCGAGGAATACAACCAAAGCGTTGCAGCCCTGCTCTTTCACTTCGCCCAAAGCCTTGAGCATATCTTTCTCGTTCTCAACAGTAGTCTGGCAGTTGAAAATTTCACCCTTGTACTCTTTTACGATGTTCTCACGGCGCTGAGTAGAAAGCGCGATTGGAAAACAGTCACGGCTAACGGCAATAATACCGAGCTTTACTTGTGGAATGTTGTTGCTTACCATAATTTTAGTTTATTACTTAAGTTTTTGTATAAATTGCTTATATTTATTGATTCTTTTCTAAATTTGTTTGGCTGACAATTATTCATTGTTCCGAGCACAAAGGTACAAATATATTTTGTATCACCAAGCGTTTTAAGGAATTTTTAATCCAAAAAAATGGCGCAAAACCGAAATTCTGCGCCAAATGTAACATATGATAAAGTTCTTGATACATTTCATACATGTCTCTATTATCATCTGATACCCCTTTTCTGCCTTAACATCTTCTTTAATATCTTCGCAGCGGGCGGTACCGGATGGTGTAAATCTGATTGAAGTACTCCTTCCAGCTGTTCGACTCCTTGTCGTCATCACGCACGATGCGGATGCCATAGAATCGGGTACCCGTCTCCTTGTATTCCCGGAATCTCGACAACAGCTGCTGTGGCGGATCTGGAATCAGGAAGTCGGTAATCCAAAGCACATCGGCATTCACGTAATGGAGTCCGTCGTTGTCGAGAAGGTCGAACATCTGGATCATCATCTTCTTTGCCGATGTTCCGCCTCCGATAAATGGAAGGTGGGTTGTGGTAGGCTGCCGCCGGATGCCTCGCCCGGTATGTGCCTGTCCATCTCCGTCGGACGGAGCTGTATCTGCTTCGGCTGATTCCATCATAGTGATTCCTATTCTCTTCAGGCGCTCTGCCTTGCGCTTCGCCATCAGGTCGATGGCATGGGTACTGACGGAGAAATCTATCAGGAAGCAGTCTCGCTCCAGATCTTCTGCCGTTTCTTCCAGCAGAGAGATGAGTGTAGAGGATATCCTTTCAGGCGTGCCATACATACTGGCTGAGGTATCCAGACAGACGATCATCGGACCCTTGCGGGAGGCATGGGCAAAGCCCAGTTTGCGGGATGGTTTCGACATTTCGCTCTTATAACGGAAGGTCTGGAGTCTTCGCGTGCGATACTTATAGATAAAGAGGCCCTCCATATCTTCATCGCTGTACTGTGCCAGTTCGAGGGGGAGAAGGGAGTTGAGATCATCGCCCACGGTAATGCCCTCGATATCGCTACCCGCTGAATGCTCCATCTTCATCTCTACGCCCGATGCGATGGTGAGCCGGTCTTTGCCGTTGGCATCGGCTACTCGTCCCATCTTCGCCACAATTTCCTTGATTTCGGGATATTTGTCCTGAATCTTCACCTGGTTCAGACGGCGTTCAAACTCCGTTTCGGTCCATCCGTTCGTCATCAGTTCCCAGGCTTGTACGGCGCGCTGTTCCGAAACGCCCTTCGTCTTCATGTTGCGGGTTATCTGGTCCATCATGCGCACCAGTCCTGTTTCGAAGTTGTTCTGACGGAGCGAGATGAAGTCCTTCAACTTGTTCAATACCTGATGGTCGATGCAGACCTTCCAGTCTCTTACCAGCCTTTCCCAGTTTTCGGGTTTCGAAGCCCCGCCTCCAGTCATCAGCTTGAGGAAGAAAGGTTTATCGAACCCATCTTCAGCATGTTCCTGTTCCAGCTGGTCGAGCAAAGGGAGCCACACCTGTTCATCCATCCGCTTGAAGGGAGCCCAATCGAGCACATCATCTGCCCGATGACTCTCGGTCCAGGCACGCTGGCGCTGGAACCGCATGTGATGGACGCATTCCACGATGAATTTTCCCACGCTATCATAGAACACCTTGCTCTTAATCTTGCTGTTTACCACCTGTCGCACGAATTTCTGCACCTCTTCGCCAGTTTCTTCTATGGTTACTTTCAGGGTAAAGAGATGAATGAGATAATCCTTCAGCGGGTCTTCCTTCAAATTCCAAGGCATGGCGATGCCTGTCGGATCAGGAATCTTCACCTGTCCCGACTTGCAGAAGTCATCCAGCATCTTCAAGTAATACTGTGCCTCCGCCAAGTCCTTGTTATTCTGGTATTTCATAGGAGTAAATCCTTATTTTTTCTCCATCAGATATTCTGCGAAGATTCTTGCAGCACTCTCTACTTTGGCTGCGCAAGGGCGAGACTTGTAATATTCTGCCGTTCTTGCCGAAGCCACATAGCTGGACTGCGCTTTCTCGTGGCCCTTCAAGCCGAGGATTTCGGCACAGATGATACTGCCGTTCTGCTCCTTCGATTTGGCGAGCAAATCCTGCACCACCTTATAGCAGGCCGACTTGCCCTCGCGGTCATCCCCCTCGGTCTGTCCGCAATCCAAGCCAACGAGTACCACGATGCCCGAAACGGCACCACACATCATTCTCATTCTGCCTACTCCACCACCGAAGCCGGCACCAATGCGCTTCGCCATCTCATCATCAAGACCATATAAATCGGCAAAGGCAGCCACTACCGACTGGCAGCAGCCATAGCCCTGCATAAAGTTATCCACCGCCTGGTGAACACGCGCCTCCAACTCAGGAGTCAATATTTTCTGTTCATTCATCATGTTTTGATTCTTCTATATATAATAATGTAATAGGAGGCGATTAAACCTCATAAAGTTTCATCGTATCCTGACGGGTAAACGCCAGTTCCTTATAGAAATCACGGAGATAAGCCGATATTTCCGCCTTATCATCAGCAGATGCGAAGAGATTCTCACCCAACTGCTTTTCCAACGAGGTCAAGCCATCCGAAAGGTTTTCTATCTCCCCCTCGTAATCCCTTCCATCCTCCGGATTCCTGCGTACACGATGATATTTGATGTCCTCAGCAAGCGCATTCTTCATCTCCACGAGTTTATCTGCAAAAGGAGAAAAGAGGGCACGGATCACGATGTTTCGGATAGCATCCCGCTCTTCCGGCTCCTGCCACAGACAATGGTAGATAGGAAGCAAATCGCAGATATCCACCTCTTCCCTATCCTGCATAAAGGCTGAAGTGCGAAGCAGGCGGACGATATTCTTCCATCTTCGGTCACTCACATAGATATTTCTGCGCTCGGCAGCCTCATCCACATTCACGGCTCTCAGAGATTTACGGATAGCTGAAATTGCATCGAGAACCTCGATTTTCACGCCAATCTTATCGATACGCTCCGTCCATTCAGCATACTCCTCAGAAGTAATCTTCAAATCAGAAAAATCTGCATTATCTGCGAAATCTGCGTGACCTAATCCCCCTGTAAAACCTGAGAAATCTGTGGAATCTGTGAAATCTGTGGGACCTAAAAAATCTGCGTGAGATTCCAAGAGCATCGCCCGGAAATTCTTCTCCAGTTTTATCGGTCTACTCTCTATTCTGATGACGAATCGGTCCCAGAGCGCCTCCAGTCCTTCTCCCTTAGCCGGCAACTCATTACTTGCAGCCACGAGAAGTTTCAGAGGAAGATGCATTTCCCGATTGCCGTTTCTGAAGATTTTCTCGTTAATCACCATAAGGAGCGTGTTCTGGATCGCAGGTCCCGCCTTCCAGATTTCATCCAGGAAAACCACATCGGCAGTAGGCAGATAACCCTCCATCGCACGTTCGTAAGTATCCGAAGTCTTCAGTTTCTGAATGCTCACCGGGCCGAAAATTTCATCGGGTGTAGAGAATCGCGACATCAGATACTCAAAGCTCTGAGCATCCCTAAACGCCGTCTTCAACTGTCTGGCTACCATACTCTTTGCCACTCCCGGAGGTCCCAGCAGGATGATACTCTCACCTGCCAGAGCTGCCAGGAGCGAGAGCGATATCTCCGTCTCCTTCTCATAAATGCCCCGGTTCATCTCACCGAGTAATTGTTTGAATCTTTCAAGCATATTCTTACTTTCCTATTCAGAATCGTATAAAGACGAAAAGAAGTTAAGAGATAAAATTCATTATCCCTTAACTTCCTCATATTCTTTTATATAAATAAGGTATGGCTTACTTTACGTTGCCCACCTTAATCAAGTACTCAGCAATCTGAACAGCGTTCAGGGCAGCACCCTTACGAATCTGGTCGCCAGTCAACCACAATGTGTTACCATTGTCATCAGCCAGATCCTTGCGGATACGACCTACATATACATCGTCCTTGCCGGCGCTCTCCAATGGCATTGGATAAACGTAGTTCTGGGCATCATCCTTTACGGTTACGCCTGGAGCAGCCTCCAAAGCCTTGCGGATGTCCTCTACTGCCAATGGCTTCTCTGTCTCGAACCAAACACTCTCTGAGTGAGAACGGAGTGAAGAAACGCGAACGCAGGTAGCACTGGTGCGAACATCAGAGTGCATAATCTTGCGGGTCTCGTTATACATCTTCATCTCCTCCTTGGTGTAATCGTTAGGAGTCATCTTGTCAATCTGTGGAATGACATTGTATGCCAACTGATGAGGGAACTTATTGATATGCTCAGTCTTACCAGTCTCGAGGATATCCTTATACTGCTGCTCAAGTTCAGCCATGGCAGCTGCACCAGCACCTGAAGCACTCTGGTAAGAAGAGATATGAATCTTCTTGATATGGCTCAAGTTATCGATAGGCTTCAACACTACTACCATCATGATGGTGGTACAGTTAGGGTTGGCGATGATGTTGCGAGGGCGGTTCAGGGCATCCTCAGCATTTACCTCAGGCACAACCAGAGGCACGTCGTCGCACATACGGAATGCGCTAGAGTTATCAATCATCACGGCACCATACTTGGTGATAGTCTCGGCAAACTCCTCTGAAGTGCCGCCACCAGCAGATGTGAAAGCAATATCGACATCTTTAAAGTCATCGTTATGCTGCAAAAGTTTGACCTCATAGTCCTTTCCCTTGAAGTTGTATTTTCGTCCAGCAGAACGCTCAGAGCCAAACAACACCAAATCATCCATAGGGAAATTTCTCTCAGCAAGGATACGCAGGAATTCCTGTCCTACTGCGCCACTTGCACCAACAATTGCTACTTTCATAATCGAATCTTTTAATTTATAAAGTTGTTATAAGTGTAAACTGTGGAAGAGAAAGCCAGCCCCCTTATCAGCTTCATGATTCCTCATCTTTCTGACAGCTTCATAATTTTTCCTCATTTTCTGATAGCTTCATGATTCCTCATTTTCTGATAGCCGGAAACTGCTTATTTTCTCAAATCCGCTGCAAAGTTAAGACTTTTTCTACAATATCAAGCATAAATTCCCAAAAATTATTGCTTTTTGCTGCAAATTTATCATGTTTGCTTACTTTTTTGCAAGAATATGCAGAAAATTGGAGAAAAATAGTTGCTATTGCGTTTGGCAGCTCAAAAGAAGAATACAAGCATCCTCATAAAAAACATCAGGAAATCTCGCCTTGGATTATATTCAAGGCACGATAGAGTGCAGGAAAATTGAATTATCTTTCTTGATGAGTCATAATCATCCTCAAAGAGTTCTTGCAATCCTCGCACAACCCATGTTTCATGTAGAAGGTATTCTTGCCATGGGCATCCTGCATCAGGCACTTTAAATCATCCTTCTTGCAATGCGATAAGCCGCGAGAATGCAGGAATTCATGGATTGTTACTTTCCATAAGTCATCCTTTCGTTTCAATCGGAAGGTTGAAACCACACAGGCGTCACCTGGCCGGAAACTCAATCCCATGATTCCATAGTTGTATTGTCCATGAATAGAAGTAGAGATATCTCGATGCGTCAAACCTATCGTTACGATTTCATCATTACCTCCATGCTCTTCATGCAACATTTTCAGGATTCCCCCAGCCCAATACCTGTTTCTTGGTTTGTAGAGACATGAGGCAGGTATTTCTTTCTTGTCTCCGACAAATACAGAAGCCTCCAACTCAGCCTTTGGTACCTTATTGAAAATGATACCCAATTGCTTCACGAGTTCTTCTCTCAACTGTTCTGCCTCCTGATGTGAGAAATTTCCCAAAGGCTTTAACTCTATGACATAACCCAATGGAGGATCAGCAGGAAGGCTGTCTCCCATGCCCTCATTGCCATGGCTCTGATTTCCATTGTAACAACCTGCTAAAAACAGGATTGAGATTCCAGCTATAAACAACAATAACTTCTTCATAATCTTCAAACATATAATTAAAAAAACATAGACATTTCTATTCCCAATATGATCAATAACTTCTTCATAATAATGCAAAAGTAGAAAAAAATAAGCAAGTAATGATGCTATCCATACGTGGATTGTATCAAATACTCGCTTATGTGTATGAAATCATCAATGCCTATAGCATCAAATCCTTGATGGTTGTACCATTCATGAATCTGCTTAAATCTACCCTTTCTCCAATACCATGCAAATGTCCGGTTTCGGAATACTGCCAGATATTGCACTTTCCTCTGCCGTCGATAGAGGGTTGTCGGGAGTTATAATTGGCGATGAAGAGATAATAGCGATTGAACTTCGCCCCCATCTCCTTATTATAGAAGCTCTCGTTGCTATAGATGATAGGATACTTGCCATAGTGTTTCTTCACCAAATCAGCAAACACCTGTATGCTATCCTGCAACTGTCGTCCCTTCCATCTTCCCTGGATGCCTTTCTCCTCCACATCCAATACAGGAATCAAGTCCTGCTCGCCCTTCTTCACCATCTTTTGGAAATCCCGGAACTGAGCAGTTACTGAAGAGCCGGCAGACATCAGATGATAAGATCCCACCTTCAACCCATATTTACGAGCCAGTCTGATATTTCGGCGATAATGTCGATCCACATATCCTTTACCATGTGTAGCTCTGATATAAACGAACTTGATTCGCTTATTCTTCGCTATTTCCTTCCACTTGATAACTCCATTGTGTTTCGAAACATCAATGCCGTCATATCCGCCATGGGTATAAGGTTGCCCTTTCAATCTATCAACGAACACATCAGAATAAGATGAAGCGATGCCCACCCATCGCTTCACCTTATATGGCGACACCACATACATGATTCCCAGACCAATACCAGCCAAAACGACCAGGCAGCCTAAGGAAACCAAAGTATATTTTAATCCTTTCTTCATTACATTTTATTTTTTAGTTGTTTTCAGGGGACAAAGATAGTGAATTTATCCGAAACGGCATGGAAAACAAGGGGATAAATGTATGAAATGGGGAGCTGGAAGTACGAAATGACAAAACGGCTACCTGACATTACTCATCAAGTATCCGTTTTAAAGATTCTATCATTTCCTGAATTGCCTTTTTCAAAGGTTGCAACTCATTTTCTATAATCCACCAAATCTGATCGGCATCAACCTCAAAATAATGATGAGCTATGATATCACGTAAACCTTTCACATTTTTCCAATCAATTTCAGGATGAGTTGTAAGAAGTTCTCCTTTAGTAACCTTATCAAGTCCCTTTAAACTTTCTCCTATAGCAATAAATTGCATACATATGGAATCAAGAATTGCTACCCCAGTAGAAGACATCAGAAAATCATCGCCACAATGATAAGGTTGTGAACGCTCTTCTATATGCTCAATAGAAATATGTACTCTATTAAGTATATCCAATGCTACATATTTATCGTATTGCATAGATTCCATCCCGTTCTATTCTTGATTTAAAAAAAGGATTCATGTTTTTGTGAATACGCACTACATCAACTGAGCACTTGAACAAGCTCTCTAAAAACTCTTTCAAGTCGGCCAATAAAAATGGATTAGGAGTTTCTGTTTCTACACAAATATCCAAATCGCTTTGCTCTGTTTGCTCATTTCGTGATACGGAACCAAAAATGCGCAAGGTCTTGATTCCAAAATCTTTAGTAATCTTGGAACTATTTTGCCTTATTATTGCTATATAATCTTGAACTGTTCTCATAACACTTATCTTTTAAGACAGTGCAAATATAAGAAATTATCTGGTATCTTCCAAACTTTTTGCCATGTTTTTGCAATTCATCCCACAAAATATCATTTTAAAACTTTGGTACTTTCAAATATTAATCGTAATTTTGCAACATATTAGAGTAACCAAAATTAAGGAGGATTACAATATGACTAAAATAATGTCAAACTCAAAAGAACCTGCAGTTACCTATCGTCACGATTATGCAACAGAGGCTCATAACGAATCCGAAGAATATCCTTTTATGACATCATGCAATAATGACGAGTTGGCGAATCATGTCTTAGCCCGTGAAGAAGAATATGCAAGAACAGGCTACGCCGTTGATTTTCTAGAAATGATGGCCAATTTCAAAAACGAATTCGAATGGTAAAGATACGAGTATTTAATCTCTCACCATTTCATTACCACCATATTCCCATCAAATTTACCCCACATTACGGGATGTTGACGATTCCCTGACACTTCTACTACTCCCTCATGTACGAAGTTATAGATTTCCTTAGACGTGATTACTCTGATTCTAGAATTTTTATAATCTGCAGGAATTTCTAATGCTAGGCAGAAAAAGACAGATGATACCTTGCATTATCTTAAGAAATATCAGAAAAGAGGGTCAGTCATAAGTTCATGACGCCTCCTCTTTGTCTTTTGATGAAACATAATCATCTTTAAAGAATTCTTGACTACTTACAAGTTTTCATTATCTGTTCTGCAATCTTTCTAAATGTTTGTCCTGCCATACCTCCTCCGGAAACCGGAATCTCCGATCTTTTATAGCTGACAAATACCGTGTATTTCGGTTTCTCTACGGGGAAGTAACCACAGAAGTCAGCATAGATGCCATCATCCGTATGGATAGTTCCAGAGGTACCAGCCACATTGACCATTTTTGATTCTGCCTTCTTGCCCAAGCCATTTGTAACATAGAACCTAAAAGCCTTCTTCATGGATTCGATATTCTTCTTTTCTGCAATCATAGAGTCAACCACGATAGCAGAACTATCCTGCGATTTCAGACTAACCATTTTACCTCCATTGGCGATGGCATTGAAGAAGCTCACAAAATTGACTGGCTTTATATGGTGGAAACCCAAAGCATACAAGGGCCAGGAACCTTTGAAAGTAGAATCCTTCTCTAATCCCATTTGCTCCAGCTTTTGCAAGAAGACATCTTTATCTTGATAAGCTACATCTACAGCCTTGTCAATGGCAATACTGGAATTGTATGCTAATCCTTGCAGAAGAGTCAATTCCCCATATCCACCCTTTCTCCAATTATGGTCATAGATGGTATCCTGCCCAACAACATCAATACCGGCATAAGTATCAAACATATCGTCCAGCGATACATTTCCTGTTTCAAGAGCAGCAAGAAGGGATGCACTTCTGAAAAGAAATGTTTCGCGAGCCTTGGAAAATAAGGTGGTATCTGAAACAAGTTTCCCACTATTCTCCTTCAACCCTACCATCGCCCTGAGATTACCAGTCGATGTCTCCACCACAATTGCCATACCTTCCGTAGCGCCATACTCTCCCATTCCCTGTTTGAGCAAACTGTCAACAGAGTTCTGTAACTGAAGATTGACTGTACTTACAGGAACCTGTTTATTAGAACAAGCTGCAAATCCCATCACGATAAGCAACACGAATGCTGCAAAAAATACTTTCTTCATCATATCACCTTTATATTATTGTCACTACTATTTCCTTTATTTGTTACAACTTCAGATGTCCTGATCATATTATTAAGGGAAACCTATGTTCTCTTATTAAGACTATTCTGAATGGTTTAAAAAGAATGCATCCAATACTTCCTCAAACACATCATTAGGACTCACTTTATTGAAGAGACGCATAGAAGTTTTGAGTTTCAGCACGTCAATTCCGCTTCCCATGATATATTTGATGTCTTTACCCTTGTGGAGCAAGAGCACCTTGCAGCATTGACGGAGTCTATCACCCAGAATTTCATGTTCAACATAGGCTCTGGCTTCACCCTCGCCATCCAAGCCATAGAATTTAGAATTGTAACTATGTCCGAGTCCCTTCTGTTGCGGGAAGATATACCATATCCAATGGCTTTGTTTTCTACCTTCTTTTAGTTCTTTCAAAACCTGGGTATAGTCAAACTCCTGTGCATCCAGGAAACGCGAGAGATCATAGTGTGGCTGCTGAGCCTTTGGATATCCGATACTGTCCGAAGGTGTAGAATCGGACGCCAAGCTTTCACCAGCAACAAATTTCTCATTATCAATTTGTTTTTGGCATTTACCGGGAACGAATAAAGCACTCAAAGACTTCACAAAAGTGACACTTAATTTCAAAAAATTCATCCTCGTTTTAACGTTTTATTAAATTATATGAAACGGCACATACTATATTGCTTACTTCTTAAATACTATCCAATTCGTTTGATATTTAGACCATGGCTTTATTGGATGTATTTCATGGACAGTTCCTACAGAATCACGATACCACGAATAATTCCATCCTGATCCCATATCCAAGTACAGAGCATATTTGACCTTCAAGTTTGCCAACTTTTCCACAAATTCGCTATAAGCCAACGCTTGCTTAGCCTCAACAATGCACAGCTTGCCATCCAGCTCGCATAATGCCCGATAAATATTCAATGGCTTATCCTTTCTAAATCTAGGCATAACTCGCCCATTATAAATAATCATATTCTGTCCAAAGCCCATACCTCTATGCTTTTCCGCTTTCCTAAGTTCACCAGCGTAACTATCATACAGGAACTTCCATTTGCCTTGATACCAAACAAAAGACCCCGTATTCGTTTTAGCCACGTAGCCTCTATAAAAAATACCACCAGACACATGATTCCCTGCTACATTGCGATGCGCAAAAGAATCCAAGCATTCCCCTGTAAATGCAGCCTCAGCACAATAGCTCACAGACATATCCGTGTCTTTGCTTGGTCGCTTACCGCAAACCAAATCTACAGTGTTATAAATCGGTGTGAAGACAACCAAATCCCCAGAGTCTTTCCGATTGACAAAAGTTCTAGCATTGGAACTTGGCGCTGTATTCATTATTGTTTCAGATAGGCTGTCAGCATTTACCTCTACCACAGAAGGTTTAGGCTTATGGTTACAAGATAGCATAACCATAAGCACAAAACACATTGATAGAAGATTCAACTTTCTCATATCAAATCATTTTCTTTTTCCGAAGATGGCATTCAACACCATCTTACCCACTTTTCTTTCTAATCCAGCCTTAGAGGTTGGAATCCCCGTCTCACGTGCAAACTTCTGTTTAGCCTGCGTGATACCGAGTGCCCGATTTAAAGAGAATGATACTCCTGGAATTTTAAACTTTGACATAAGCTAATCATAAAATTTATTGCCGCAATTAAGACAAGTAAAACTATGAACATAACTACCATCTTGATGTTGCAAACCAGTACTCCATCGACTCGCATGACATAATGTTCCACACTTCGGACAACGCCTAGTTATCTTACGTCGTTTGTCACCTGCCTTTTTACACAGAAAAAAAAGAAAAGCTACTCCCAAAAGTGTCATTATTAAATGTTCCATATCATTTTGTTTTAAAATTAATATCCATAAATATTTTCACTTATTAGCAATTTTTTATACCTTTATCGATATAGTTTATCTCAAATTTTAGTGTATATATATATTCACGCTAGGTAGAGAGTTTACTCTTTCAAGTTCTTACTAAACCATTGCAAAACCTTTGTGCTAAAGTTTGAAGCGTCATTAGTTTTTTACAACAATAACGTCTGCTAATCGAAGTAATCTTCCATTTCTTCTAAAACCTGCCTTTTCTATTGATATAATCGTATCGTTCTCTTTTGTTGCATCAGGCTCTGTTTCTACAATTTGGCAATCATCCATCTTTGCATATCCATCAGGAAATTGAATTTCACTTACTCCATTTTTTCTCAAAATTTCCATTAGTTTCTTCTTTGATGTTGAAAAACGTTTTTTAGCTTTTATCACAGCCTCATTGTCGGAATATTGCTCATCTAAACGAGCCTCAGCCTTTTCATAAGCATCAACAACAGACAACAAATCCTTGAACAATGTATCAAGCTCTCTTTCTTTTGAATTCTTAAGCTCTTCTATTTTATGCTCTTGCTCTAGAATTTGACGCTGAAATCCTTGAATCATTGTTTCAACTTCAGAACGGTACTCATTAATCTTTTCAGATATACAATTATTACTTTTCATACATAAATCATTGTCGCCCAACATTCTTGTAGGACATATGTTATACACTTAGTTTATATTTACGTGAGTATTAAACACAAGAAAGAATAGCACTAATCAGTGTTGTCCATTTCAATATGAGTAACACCAATAGCTAACAGCCTTTCTTTCATTTCTGCCAAATAACTCGTGAAGATGGTAAAAGAACGTCTCCTTTCGGATACCCACACCGTCAATTGTTTTACCATCACCACCACCATCAAATGGACGCTGATACCACTGTCTCGCAGAATCAACTGAGAAAATGTAACGTCAATCATAATTACTCAATGTTGGTTAGATACAACAAAAATAGCATTTAATTTCCAATTTACATTCGCTTTGGCGAGTTTTTTAGCTTATGGATGTTTCATAATGAATCATATTTATTAGGGTTCAATTTTTCTACAGTTAACCCAGACACTTGCACAGTAGGCTCTATTGGAGTAATCTTTTTACGTGCAGGAAATATGGGCAACGTGAAATCTGCAGCCAATCTTGTTGCAGGCTTTGACAAAATTGTTCGCGCTTCTGCAATTTCACGTGTTGAATATTCTCGTTTACGCATTGCCATAGCAACAGCTCGTATGATATCTTGGTTAGTGGCATCTTGTGACACGCCCAATATTGTATAAGGATTTTTCATTTTATCGTAATGCTTTTAAATAATCTAAACCTTTTTTCAATTTTTCTCCTTGCTCATTTAATGTCCAAGGAGAATTTGTGATTGCGCTTTTTGCACTATATGGAAGCTGATTCCATAACATATCATATGCTTTTCCTATCTCTGAATTATTTGCACGAAATGTCATACTCATATCACGCTTTAAAGCATTTAAAAGTGTTTCAACCGTCAACTTTCCTCTTTTATCTGCTATTATATATTCCATAACACACATAGGTACTAAAGTTGCTAAGTTTTGACAAACCCGAACATTATTGTTGTCCTGCTTATATAAATTATAAACCTTTTGAAGCGCATTACATTTCGTTATCGTATCATTATTTACTCCTGCAACAATTTCGCTCAATTCTAATTGTATTTTCATATCAGAGATCTTTGCATACGTATCAGAGAATTGTCTTTGTATCACAAATGACTTGCCTTCTATTCGATACTTCAATTGAGAAAATCTTTGTTCATTTGATGAAAAAAGCAAGATCATCATGTCTTCTGACATATCATCACTTCCTTTAAGAGCTTTTACAACCAATGAGTCAAATTCACGAGTTGAAGATAAAATTCTGTCTAATTCCGTAAGATTTTCACTATCCCCATCTGTTATATAATTATGAATAAGAGCCTCAACAATATTTTCAACATTTCGTTTCAAATGAGGATTACACTTACAAAAATCATACAGTTGAAACAATAAAGGAGAAACTTTAGCCAAAGTTTCCGTCTTTTCGTTCAGAACCTTAACTGCTTGTAGATTTATATAGTTAGAAAACGTAAATGACAATACATCATCATTTATTGTCTGAACAGGTTTCTTATAATACAAATAAAAAGTTCGAAAATTTGTCTCTTTAGCTATATCGTTGTTCATACAATCCGCAACAGTTGAAACAATATCATTATATAATCCAGCAAATTTTTTTAAATGTACAATCTGATCAAATGCCCCCACTAAATTACACTTACTTTTGATGGCCAAAGTTGCTTCTTTCAAGATTTCCAAAGCTGAAGAGTAGCTATTAAAATCACCATCATTTAATCCATAGCGAACACCTATTTTAAGTATATTCTCCCAATTCTCGTTATATAGACTCGCTTCATGAAATAGAGCTTTTTCTATATTCTTCTTATAAGCCCTTGAAATAGAAGCCAAATATGGCGCTACTAACACACAATTATGCTCAAGTTCTTGTGATGCCAACATATCCATTGCTTCTAATTGCGATGAAAAAAACAAAAGATACTCCGAATTATCACATATTGCAGTTTCCATTCTCGAAATCAATGCCTTTTGCACATCCAAAATTGATACATTTTTTTTATCATCAAAATTTGTGTCATAGTTAACATTATCAGGCAACTCTTCATCAGACATCATACCAAGACATCCCAAAGCAGAATTCAAACTGAATGTATACTGATCATCCCAAGAAGTAAAATCTAAAGATTTTACAAAGATACTTTGCTGATAAATAGCAGTAGCCCACATAGCCAACAGTTCTTTGTAATTTGAATTCGACAGTTGTCCATTTTCTGCAGCGACAAGACTCATTATAGCCATATTACGCAAAGCTATAGGGTTTGAAAGATAGATGGAATCTTGTACTTTTAATCCATTCAAACTTTTAAGTGCATCTCCTCTATTATAAAACTCTTCAATGGCATATAATCTTATAGACTCTTTTATTGCATTAGCATTTTGTGCAGAAACCTTAGTTACCAACTCTATTTCTCCTATTTTTTCAGACAAGTTCTGTCCGAAAGCAACAGCTTCTTCTGGCAACAGTTCTGAGTTGTTGAGTTTGAGGATTTGTTTGTTGAGAATATTCAGTTTTTCCAGACATGACGCAATTTTCATATCTTGACAAATCTGGCTAATTTCTGAATCAGAATTTAAAATATTGATATTTATTCTTTCTACCTCTTCCATATTCCCTTCCGAAATAAGATAAAGACACCATCTGAATGCCAAATCACGTTGATAAGGTTTGTCTTTATTCGAAGATAATAAATTTGAAATTTGTTCTTTGTCTTCTGAAAGAATGTCTTTTCCTTTTTTTAACTTACATATAAACAATCTTTCCTTTGCATCATTATAACAACTTGATAATTCAAGTATATATTTGTAATCCTCCATAGCCTCATCATACAATTGTTTTACCTCTTCAGCTTTTGCAATTACTATTAGATGGCTACAAAGTTTTTCGACAATATCCTTCTTACATTCAAGCTTATTTTTAGACATACATTGAGAATCGACCAACTCCAATAAAGCCTTCAATTCTTCAATAGCAACATCATCCACTTTACTGCATATAGAAATCTTCACGCAAATGAACTTTGCCCATAATTCATCTTGCACAGAAGCCTTTAGCCCATGTCCTTCTGTAAGAATAGAGTATATTTGGGTTGCAAGTTTTTCTGTCTCTTTTTCTTTTTGAATAGATTCCAAGTAAAGTTTTCCGTAAACATCAAACCACGACAAACCGTTATCACGTAATAAATATAACAGTTCAATTGCACGAGACATATCAGAATTATAAATCTTTTTAGCGAGTTTTATAATGCCCCTTTCTATTCTTGGCAATAGGGTTGCATAAGCATTATTATCAAAAATAGGATCATGTACTTTATTAAAAGAAAGTGCATTACGCAACTTCTCTTCCTTAACAACGTCATTTCTCGATTTCAAAGACTCATCTATCAATATCTTTGCTATTAAAACTTGCGCCATTCCTTGCTTTCCAACCAACATTTCGGCTATTGGCAATGCAAATTTCCAATCATAATGATTCGTACCAATATAATCATTAAGATAAGCTATCGCAACAGAATACAATCTATTTGTTCTGACACGTTTAAATGCCCTTTTGACTATTTCAACACGATCACGACTATTAGCAACAGCATGTCGCGCCATTATTAATATTTGCTGTTCATATTGATAACAAACATCTTTACCTTTATCCAGCAATTGTTCCAATGACGATACAATAAACTCAGAGAAATCCATTTTAATCAATTCCTCCACAAAAATTGCCAAGTTTTCTTTAGAAGAAAGCATGCCATCTGAATCTATAATCATTTTAACAAACTCTCTTTTACTTGCTTCTGTACCGACACTAAAGACTGCTTTTAAGAATTTTTCACTTTGCACAAAGCCCCATGCTCGCCCCAACAACTGCTTTGCCAATGAACAATCAGTTTTTACCAATGCTACCAATTCCTTCTCAACTGTAACTATATATTTTTCACGATACGTAGAATAAGGTATAAATGGCTCTAATGCGCTAATAAATTCAAGCCCTTCACCAAGGCAACTATAGAATACCGGAACATTTATCAGTGAAATGCTCTTTGACGAGGATTCGTACAATCTCAATGCAGATTTAGAGTAAATTTCCTTTGCCTCAAAATACAAATCAACGAAACGTTGACTGATTAACAACGAAAGAACATAATTCTTATCGTCATACATTTTTTTTGCTAATTCTATTCCCTTAACAAATAATGTTGACTTAGCTTTAAGTGATATTCTTTTTTGAGAATAATCCAACACAGTGTCTAATTCGAATAGGGATTCTTTTGTAACTTCCTTACCTATAATTATATCGAAACGAACCTTTACATACAACTCAAAGAATTGAGGGTTAAATAAATAAGGTGCAATAAGCACGCACAAACGCTTACTTTTCTCTAAACTTTTTTGCTCGTAATAAAGTTCTGCTTTAACAAATAAAGCAGAAGACAAAGCTGTTAACAACACTGTGTTAGCAGACAGACTTGAAAGACTATTTAATTGAATAAATGTTTCAACATACTCAACAGATGCATTTAAAAAATATGATTGAAATTCAGAAGCGCCTTTACAATATAAAGATTGGCAATAATATATATATAAAGAAGTATTCAATATTTTAGAGTGTTTAACAAAGTTGAGACAATCGTCTTTAAGTTCCTCATGCATTCCATATAATCTCACAACTTGAGAAACATAACTTTTATTTCCTCTTAATATCATTGAATGATAGACTTCAAGTAAGGTCTGTGGAGCATTAGGATGCTTTTCGAGAATACTCTCTAAAACTCTTATCGCTTCATCTGTATCACCTTCGGCTATCAATGTTTTAGCTTTTTGAAAGCTAATATCGTAATATTTATCTTTTATCCAAGAAATTATTCCCATTATTTTATTGGCATTTTTAAAGTATCCCCTACATATAAAATTGATGTTTCCTGTAATTTATTCAATTCAGCTATTCTAAAATAATATTTCTCCGATCCTAGTATTTTTTTGCTTATTTTACAAAAACTATCACCTTTCTTTACCACGTATATATTATCTTTTATACATATAGTATCTGGCCTTAAACTCTCAATTTTCTTATTCAGTTTTACAATACTATCATTCAATAGCTTTATCTGTTTATTTACATATTCTGTTGGTTCCTGTTTAAATACTTGTTTTTTTACTATCAAGAGTTTTAAAACAACACACACACTACAAACTACAAGCAGAACTACAAGCCCCCAATACATTGTACTTTTTCCTCTTGGCTTGCAAACTTTGTCGCTTATAGTTATTAATCCATCAAGCTTTCGGTACACAGACAAATCCGAGCCACAACAAGGACATACCACGTCTTCCTTACGGAAGTCGGGTATTCCTTCTTTGCCACATACTGGACACATAATTGTTTTTTCCATTCTACGCTATATCTTTTTAAGCAATTCCTACACCCATACCAATATTAATAGAGCCTTTCTGAATTTCCTCCAATAAGTCTTGGTTGGTTCTAATCAGTTCATTAACCTCACTTACATTGTTATTGTCCAATGCACTTACCATTTCATCATAAACACAAACGGCACGTCCTGCAACCTGAGGATTATTTGAACTGTCACCAATCAACTTAAATAAGAATACATGAATCAACAGAGAGTATTTTTCTGCCGTTATTTCAAGCTTTTGGCGTAACGAATCCTTTTCAAAATTATCAGATGAATTCTTGATTTTGAAAAGAGCATCTCTCATCTCTGCCACATCTACATCATTTAAGAAACGGCTGAAATTAGCCAATAGTATTGTTGCATATATTTCCCCAATATTATTCTCTTGTTTATCCCCCATAAACACTCTCGTATTGGCTGTTCGTATTTCATTTTCATGGTCAGCCCATCTACTATCAGTTGGAGAATAATTGTTTTTATTTATCGTGTCTATCACCTGTTGCATTTCCCCTACAAAATTAGCTTTCTTCGCATCAGCGACCTGAGGGTTCCCCAATACTTCCTCTATCTTTTGAGAAAGTTCAGACAAACAGCTACTGTCATTCTGCCCACGCCCCAACCTGATTTCTGTAACCTTTCCGGACTTTACGACTTTGACTTTTGCTGTCATCGTCTCATCCTCATCAAGATTAAATGTGAAATTCAAGTCACTCATTGCAGGAAGATTTTCTGATATTGTGAAAAAGCCAGAGGCTATTTTTGTATAGCATCCATTCTCGGCATCAGTAAAAAGTTTAAGTTCTACAATTTTTTGATTATTTGTGACTGTTCTGAATTTTTTATTTGCTTCAAAAGGAAGAACCTCTTGGCTATCTATTATCTTCTCCATTCGATGTGAACCATCAGGATTTTCAAGTTGGATAAATATCTGGTGCTTTGTTGTTAATACCACACCTATGCTACCATCCGTATCATCAGCAGATTGCTCTAAGATTGCGACATCATCAGAAGGTAAAGATTGCGCTAAGATTGCGGCACCTTCTGCAATAGCCAACATAGGCTTTTCCGAAGACAACACCTTGTCTGCTCCATATTTTTCAGAAAGCATACTTTTCACCAAAGGGATACAGGAAGAACCACCAACCAATAGAATATTATCTATTGTATCCATCGGTATAGAAGTTTTTGCCAATAAATCTTCTATTAAATCTATTGTACGTTTTATCAATGGAGCAATCAAAGAATCAAATGTTGTTCTTGACACAACAAGGTCATCAACAGGATCCCCATCTTCGTTTTCGAGAAAATCACTGAAAAATATAGTTGCGCTCTCTACTTGGCTTAAAGTTTTCTTACATTCTTCCACACCAGATTTTAAGCCACCTATAAATTCAGCCTTTTCTTTTTCCGTTTTATCATCCAACAAATCTGTAAGTTTAAAATTATCTCGTCTTTCAATTTCTTTACAAACATAATCAGACAACAAGCGGTCTATATCATCACCACCAAGCCAACGATCGCCACCACTTCCTGATTCTATAAACTGTCCATCAACAGCCATAAGAATAGATAAGTCAAACGTTCCACCACCAAAATCATATACCAAGACTTGCTTACTTTCACCTGGAACCATTTTATCAAACCCATAAGAGATAGCTGCCGCCGTCGGCTCAGCAAGTAAACGCTGGACGCGGAGACCAGCCAATTCTGCAGCTTTTTTAGTTGCAGTCTTTTGTTTTTCTGTAAAATATGCAGGAACCGTAATGACTGCATGAGTAACATCACCTAGTTTTGTTGCAGCATCTCTTTTTAGACTTTTCAAAATCTCTCCACTAATAAACTCAGGACTATACTCTTTACCACGAAGTACGATAGAGACTGCTTCACTTGTTCCTCCCAACGGTTTCTTTATACCAAAAGGATAAGCCTTACTATCAGCTCGCATTTTTTGCACTTGAGAGTCGGAAAAGGCCGTACCCATCAAACGCTTCACCGAAACGACAATATTCGGAGAATATCTTTTCCAGTTCTTATACACAGAATTACCTACCAAGAACTGTCCACTTTTGTCTAATGCGACACATGACCGACACAAATCCTCATTATTTGCACCCGTCTGAATCACTTTAACAGCCGTGTCTTTAAATGCCACAACCGAATTGGTTGTTCCTAAATCAATTCCTATTGCTTTTCCCATTTTATTTCTTTTTATTTAAAAGTTCTTTTATTTGTACTTCTGATTCCTTCTCCATTCTTGCAATCCCTTCTTGCGACATCATTGCCTCATTAGCTTTTACATAAACCTCATTTGGACTATCCTCACCTGCAATATTCTCTTTTTTATCTCCAGAAACTGTTATATTGCTAGTACATACAGGGTCTGACTTTTCTTCATGTCCCTTTTCCACTAAAACGCTTACTGATTTTAAAGTGCGGCTAACTGTTTTTGTGATTTTACAAGCTTCTTCTTTCAATTCTGAAACGTGTTCTCTATTTAATTCTATCCAAGCAGAAAAAGATTCTTCTTTTTTTGCTATAATTTGATTTAATTCTGCCAATTTAGATTGACTATTCTTGACTTCATCAACCGACGACTTATAAGATTCACGTTTTTTAAAAAGCTCGTCTAATTGAGCACGCCACCATTTTTTTGTTTCTTCTGCTTTTTTGTTACAAGAGTTACACTTATTATCTATATCTTCAGACAACTTATCTCGTTTCACCTGTAATTGTTCAAGCTCTTCTTTAAGACTATCGCGTTTTGCATTGATGTTACGAACTTCAGAGATTATCTTGTAGTATTGTATAGCCGTATCTAATTTATCTCTATCAATAATCGTAGCAACAGACATATCATCATGGCTACCTCGTTTACTCAATTCCGCTAAATGAACTTTAAGCAACTCTTCTGCTTCTTTTGGATTGCGCTCATTGAATACACAAAGAATTTGACTATAAAATTTATGTATAAGATCCGAATGCAAAAATGTATCATCAATACCATCACTACCAAGTGCAAATGCTATTGGAAAATTGCCAGTCCCATCAAATGCATATCTGAAATCATTTGCAGGAAAATGACCACAAAGGGAAGTTGTTGTATTCATAAAACAATTACAATCCCATGGAACAGGTTCTGTCCATTGCATTAGGTCATCACAAGCATATAGTTTTCCATCTCCTATATGAAAAGCAAACCAATAATCCGGAGTCCTAACTGCTGCCATTAAAGTTGTACCATAAGCCTTTTCTATTCGCTTGGATCCAATTTTTTCCTTTTCAGCTTTCGTAAAAGGATGAACATCAGCATCTTGTTCTACACGATTCTTCCATTCCATACAAATTTCAGAAAACATTTCTCTAAAAGCCTTCTCTATATCTGGATATTTTTGTGATTCTTGGATATAGCTTTTCAGTTGACGCAATAATTCTATTTCGCTTTCAGACAAAGCAGATATATCACGACGTTTTCCATTCTCATCAACTATAGGGTCTCGTGTTGGCTTTACAGTAACCGCACCTTTTTTGTTTTCAAACAAGTTGTTCGGTATTTTTCTTATAAAAGCTTGAATTTTTTCAACAACAACATCTGCTGCAATTTGAGCACCAATATCACTTCGAACATAGCTACTTCCACCATGTCCATCACATACCACAGATATATATACATTATCCGCTGCAAAATACCTGCCACTATCTTGACATGGTTTTTGAGATGACAGATGACTATATCCCAATGCATTTATATAGAAACCTATTATATCCATATACTTATATTACCACCCTGTCCAATCATCCGTACCTGAATTCGTTGTAGAAGAACCTACGTCAATACCCTTCAAAGTTGGGTCATTGGCAATGTCCGTCCCTATCGCGTCAATAGCTTCAGTTGCCTTATCTGGAGCATCTTTTCCTACAGAAGCTGTTTTACTATTAACACGCGAAGCTGTTACTGATACCATACGGATAATTTTTTTTAGTTCATCTATTGTATGTACAGTAAGAACAGCTTCTTGATTACCAGTAAAATCCATAAGCGTAGATTTTACACAATCATCACCTATGGCTATAGCTATTCTTGTAGCAACTTTAAACCAATTATTTGTCTTTAATTTTTCTAAAGCATGCTCAGGATAATCTGTAGGAGCACCATCAGAAAGAAGGATAATTACAGGAGCAAATGACCCTGTTGCTTCCATCATAAAGCCATGACTATGCGACAATTGCTGATTAAGATTATCATACGCCTCACCCAAAACTGTCAAACCACCCGCCTGCAAGTCTCGCCATTCAAACGCTTCGATGTCTATTGGGGTTGGATACATCCACTCACAGCCACTTGAAAATTCAAGCACTGCTATTTTTATTTTTGAATCAGAATTGGTCTTTGATATCTCTTCTATTATAGGAAGTGTTTCGCGAACAGCAGTATTGAGTGCTCCAATTTTTGCACCAGACATACTACCAGAAGTATCCACCAAATAGAACAAAGTCATTGCTTTACGTGGAATTTCATCCACAATATTAAAAGGATCGTTTACCATATCAATTATATATTATAATGTTGTTAATGCAGTTATATTATGATTAAACTTAATTTTCAAATCAGGAATTGCCGGCAATCCTCTACCACTTTCAACATTTCGAACCTCTCCATTTGGAAGAGTTACTGCCCATGTTGTTCCTGATGTGTTCTGAATACCTAGTTTTCCTGTAACAGAATTTTTTATCACAGAGCCACACACTTCGGATAAATCTACATTCATAGACGCTTGCGACTGACATCTGTAAATTTTTTGTTCTTCCAAAAGAGGTATACGATAATTTCCTAATTTCAGCATTATCGGACGATTTATATCTCTATGACAACACACACATTTAGATACAGGAGCGTCAGGATCTATAAACGTTTTTTTGTCACACCATGGACACTTAACATATTGTGCCCGCAATTGAAGCAGCACCTGTTGCCAAGTCTTATCCATAACTCGTTTTGTAGGATTCATTATTGCTTCCTTCGAAAATGCCTTGATAAATGTTTCACGTAATAAACGTGGGAAATACGCCCAACGTCGCATTACATTTTTATGGAAACGAGGATCAGGACGATTTGAATCATCATTTGGGTTCATTATAAAAACACAATCCATTCCATAGAGTTTTCGTTCTGCCTCTTCTGTAAAACAAGGGCAATTTAACACACGCTTACCTTCGAACGGTCTGTTCAAATAAAACAAAATAAACAAAATAATACCCAAAGAAAAATAATCCGTATAACGGTCAGGCATAGCTTGCTTGTCAACGATTTCTGGTGCCATATAGCCACTTTTGCCAACAATTCCCATATTCACCTTATTAGGAGCAACATTGTCATTATCACAAATGAGAACATCTCCAGTTTGAGGATTTATGAAAAAATTTCCATCATTCATATCTTGATAACTAAGCCCGATAATATGCAATTTTTGAAAAGCCGAACATATTTGCAAAGCAGCCTCAATAAGTGCAGAAGGTGTTGAAAACTTGGCTTTTGCCAACATAAACGAACCAATCTCTTCATAACCACTTGGGCGCAACTTCATAATATAGCCAAAACTTCCGTATTGACTAGGCTTACTAACAGCCAAAGGCCATAGAAAAGAGTCATTAGGTGCTCCCGTCATTACATTATTTTCAAGATTGGCATAGAAAGCTGGTTTATTCTTTACTATATACCATTTCAATGCGTGAGGAATCCCCTCATATTCAACCTTATAAACTATTCCTTGACCACCTCTTCCAAGCTCTTCAATAACCCGACATTGCTTTCCATTAGTCAATTCAATAATGGTATTTGGTGATAATTCTTCCATAATAATATCATTTTTTAATAATTTTAATAAAAGCACTAGGAATATATGCAGTAACACAAGTCATCACTCCATCTAATACTACGCCAACTCTTTGCTGACCACGATATCTTGCCACTTTACCAACAACACCTTTAAATTTTCCTTCCACAATACGTACCAATTCTCCTTTCTTGAATTTGTCTATCTCATCACAAGACATTATAACATCATTTGCCTCAGATTCACATATAATTTTCAAACTGTTGATTTGTGAATCAGGAACAACCATTGGAACACGCTTAATTAGATTTCCAATATGCAAATGGCGATAATAAAAACGAAGAAATGGAAGGTTTACATTATCATAAACAAAAGTTTTTATTTGTTCCTCTGAACCATAAGCAAAAAAGAGATTAGGCAAACGTGAAGAAGTTATTATTTTACGTTTTCCATCATGCATTTTTACCTCGGTTATAGTTGGTAGGAAAGCATCTATACCTTTTGCTACCAAATAATCATAAGCTTTTTTTTCTCTTCCATAGGTTGTCCTCAAAGCGAACCAATGAGAGTCTAAATCATTTTTTTGCATTTCAGGAAGAACACTATTGGTGGACACCCCTGTTGGTGAACCCTCAGCAAAAGTGGTGCATCGAGTTTCGGGGAGGACGTTGGAGATAAATCCAACGCAATATGAGGTTTCAAGACCTCTCTGATGTATTGTTTCGACTTTCATTTCGATATTCAAACTTATTCTAGACAGAAAAGTTTTGAGTAAAAATTAGCGTGGAACTATTGCCTATTACTGGGATAGAGGTTGTGGAAGGACCCGTCTGCAAGTAATATAGCAATAGCCCACGCCATAAGATATATCGGTACCTTTCCCTTGAGTGAAAGGTACAATAATCCATATGCGTGAGCCGAATTGCATATTATCATTGCAGACTTTGAAACTTCCACATTCCTATCTCGCAAGATAACGCTCAATACGCTCATTCTTTCGAGTCTTCAGCGCAGCCGTTCTTTTCCGTCTGCTCCAACTCTGACCGCAAAAGTAAGCAATATTCCTGATACTGCCAAACTTTTAGCGATGTTTTTTATCCCGAAGGACAAAAAAGGCATTGAACACTGCCATTGCCGAGAGAAAAATACTTCCACATTTCTATTCCGTGACAACAATTCAATGCCCTATACCTATATACCATCCCTTACGAAAAGGTAAACAACCAGTTACGATTATTTTTTAGTTATCGTTCCTTTTCTCGTATTTACAGAGAAATTACCGAGTGATGACTTAACCTGATACACACCATTCTTGGCACTCACCAGCTTTGCCGATATTCCCATAAAGCTAACACCGCCATCCTTCTTCTCTATGGTGTACTTTCCAAACGGAGTTTTCACAACAATATGGTGTTTGGTGTTCTCAACTACACCATACACAGTGCCGGATGGAGCCTGCTTTACCTGCTCGGCTACACTCTTTACGGCATTTGCCACATCGGTATTGTTACTCTTTGCAAAACTGGTTGTGGTGGCAGCTACTACCATCATCAACGAAATCATAATCTTCTTCATTCCTTATTATATATTAAAAGGGTTATACTTCATTGTACTCGTTCCACGATTTTTTCTTTTCTACCGCTTCCCGATTACGAGCGCAAAAGTAAGAAGATTATTTCTATCCTCCAAATATCAAAACCTACCTTGTATGAAATGCCATTCTGTATGTATCAAATGACAAAGAGGAGGCGTCATAAGTCTAAATTACAGTTGGCGCATAACAGTTGACCTACGCATGCACATCACCTGTTGTGCAAGCGCATATCAGCTGATATGCAAGCGCACAACAGCTGTTGTGCGACCGGAGATACTAACTAACTCAAAAACATATACTATCTTTTCTAACAACTTATACTATGTTTTCCAACAACATATCAGTAACATTCCAACAAACAAAAAAAGGTGAATCATTTACTTATGACACACCCTCTTTGCTAAATCAGACACGCAACTGATCTTATCTTATAATATTATACCCAAACTCATAATCCCCATTCTTCAGCCATTCGGGAACATCTTCCCCATTTTCCATAAGGCCTTATTCCTCCTTTTTTAGTTCAAATTAAAATTGCAAAAATACCTCCCGTCAATATTTATAACCAAAATTCATATACCTACAAGTTGGGAATCTAGCGATAAAAATAAGGAGATTGAGAGGCTGGAAATCCCCGTTTTCTGCTCTATATTAAGAACAAGACCTATAGTTGTACGACTATAAAGTTACAGTTGTACGACTATACATGCTATGGTTGTACAACTGTAGAGTTATGGTTGTACAACTATAGGGGTTATAGTCGTACAACTACAGATTTTCCTCAACGGCATCATCTTGTCAAGAAATCACAAATATCTGATTATCAACAAGTTTCTACTCTTCTTCATATTTGCGATATTCTCAAAGAAACAATAAGCGGCTGAAAATACGTGAATCTCAGGCAATCTAATGTAAAAAAGTTTCATTCTTAACAACGCCACATCACTACATCTTCGGGATATTCTTACTGATTACTTACTTCATTTTCCACCCATCAATGGTTCCCGTCTTCGATGAGAAGTTGCAGCCTATCTGATAAATCTTTCTGCCATCTGCTGCATATTCCCTGGCATAGCCCATATCCTCTATCTGCTTCAGAGCTTCCTCTGCCGAACCATCACGCTTGAACTCGAAGATGTAGATATAGTTTTGGGTCTCAACCACACAATCTACCCTACCTTCGCTTTGCTGCTTTGACCAACGTCAGGAAACCGCTCCTCACTTCATCATTAGGGAAATCCAGGAGATAGGAATCGGTATCCATATTCCAGTCCTTAATGGTAAGATAACCGCTCTGATAAATCATTGGCAACGGTGCTTCCACATCCGCCTTGTAATCGATGAAACTACTCGTAGGATAAAACCTGTTCACCATCTTATTGATGTTCTCATCAAAATGAGACAATAGGCGAACCAGATAGGTTGGCGAACCGGTGCGGAACCAATAATCTGCCAGAATTTTCTTGCTCAAAACATTCAAAATACTGAAAGGATTATAGATATCAAGCATATTGGGACTGAAGTGGTAACCGTCAAACTTCCTCTTCAGTTTGTATTTCATTCCTTCCTCCGTGGTCTTGTATCTCACAGCCATCGCTTTGATCTGTTCCTCGAAAGTGGAATACAATTCCTCTTCCGTAATACCACAAAGTGCCTCGTAATGCTCATCCATACTGATGTCGTTAGGCTGATTGAAACCACTGAACACGCTTACCTGCGAGAACTTGGTAACACCTGTGAGCAAGACAAACTGTAGGTCAGCATCAGCTTCCTTAAACACAGAATATACGCCTTTGAGCAGATTGCGATTATAATCCTCCAAAGTCATCTTTCCATATTCATTCTGCACAGAAATATCCATATCCATCACATCAAGCAAAGGCTTGTCATACTCATCAATGAGTACGACAGCTCTCATTCCTGTTTTCTTATGAGCATTCCCTAACACAGCCTTAAAGCGACTACCTAAAGTTTCGGCCAACTCCTCACGCCCATAGATACGTTCTGCCATGGCAACAAACTCCTCCAACACTTTGTCTAACGCATAAGGCTCTACAAAGTTTTGACCACCAAAAGAGAGATGAAACACAGGATATTGCTTCCACTCCTTCTCCAGCTTGTCGATGGCAAGCCCCTTGAACAGTTCCTTCTTACCCTCGAAATAGCATTTCAAGGTAGATACGAGCAATGACTTTCCAAATCGTCGTGGACGACTCAGAAAGTATATTTTACCATTAGTCACTAAGTCATAGACCAATGCCGTCTTATCGAGATAAACATAACCATCTTCTATGATTTGTTCGAAACTCTGTATGCCGATAGGATATTTCATATTGCTGCCGTTTTAATTTTCTTTCGGCAAAGTTACAAAAAATAATGATACAAGCAAAAGAATAGCCCGAAAAAAATAACGAGATTGCAAAATACCATATTTGTGGGATTGTTGACAAGGAAAAAAAATAATACCTTTGCCTTTTGAAAATAATAGTTTAAAATCATGGTAGAAACAATGAATAATATTGGAAATAGACAGTCGGATAGCAATGCTGGCTGCAGTAAGCAAAAAGGAGTGAAGAATAAGCAAACCCGGCAGCTGGTACTATGGATTGGTGCTTTGATAGTAGGCGCCGTCTTGGGGATATTCGGCATCAGCTGGCTGGATGGTCTGATGAATTTCATAGCCACGGTCTATACCCGCTTATTTCAGCTTCTGGCAGTACCAACCATAGCCTTGGCAGTTATCACAACCCTGGCATCCTTGGGCAACCAGGCAGATACCGGTAAGATATTCCGCCACGCCATCACCTACACCCTGCTCACGACGATAGCAGCTGCAGCAGTGGGACTGGTGCTCTACAACATCGTTTCTCCAGGCAATTTACCTACAGCCTTGGTACAGAGCGGTATGGCAGATGTGCCCCAAAAGCTGGGAGAAACCAGCTATTATGACCATATTCTTGGGGTAATACCCAACAACATCATCAAGCCGTTTGCCGAAGGAAATGTACTCTCCATCCTGATTTTGGCGGCAGCAGCAGGTATTGCTTTAACCAAAATGCCATCAAGCGATAAGAAAGAAGTCGTGATGAAGGGATTGTTTGGATTACAGGATCTGCTCTTCATGCTGATTCATGGATTAATCTGGGCTCTGCCTCTGGGTATCGTTGCCTTTGCAGCACAACTCTCAGCCCAGTTCTCTGCGGGTATCGTGATGGCTTCTCTGGGAAAGTACGTAGCTGTTATCCTGGGAGGCAATGTCATTCAATTCTTCATCATCCTTCCGCTCTTCCTCTTGGCAAGAGGCTTGAATCCTGTGCGTACACTGGGCAAGATGATGCCGGCAGTATTAATGGCTCTGTTTACAAAGAGTTCTGCAGCTACGTTGCCGGTGACGATGCAGACTGCAGAAGATAGACTGGGAGTTTCCAATCAGGTTTCCCGCTTCGTATTGCCTATCTGTACTACCATCAACATGAATGGCTGCGCTGCGTTTATCCTCGTAACCTCCTTATTCCTGATGCAGAATGGAGGAATGCCTTTACCTTGGACTACGATGATTCTCTGGCTCTTCATTTCAGTTATCTCAGCAGTGGGTAATGCTGGAGTGCCGATGGGATGTTATTTCCTTACCCTATCTCTGATGTCCGGTATCAATGCTCCTATCGGCATCATGGGCATCATCCTGCCAATCTATACCATCATCGACATGATAGAGACGGCAGAGAATGTATGGTCTGATTCCTGTGTCTGTGCCATGGTGGATAGGGATTTGAAAAGATAGAAACAATAGTGAGCATGCAAAAATATCACCATGATTGTAGGATAAGGGAAGAAAAACTTTGTGCTTTCAAGATTTATTCGTACTTTTGCAGTCAAAAACAGAAAGGGAGGGATGAATGCTAATGCAGAAATCCCTCTTTAAGTATAACAAAAAAGGAGAAAGCCTATGTTCCATATCGCTCAATACTTCCCTATCACTGACCCTACGTTGATATTCTTCGTAGTGCTCCTCATCATCCTCTTTGCCCCTATCATCATGGGTAAACTCCGTATCCCGCACATCATCGGAATGGTGCTGGCAGGTGTGCTCATAGGCAAATACGGACTGAACATTCTGGAACGAGATGCATCTTTCGAGCTGTTCGGCAAGGTGGGACTCTACTACATTATGTTCCTCGCCGCCCTGGAAATGGACATGGAGGGTATGAAGAAAAACAAATCGCGGCTTATCATCTATGGTCTGCTCACCTGCTTCGTTCCCTTCTTCCTCACCTTCGGCATGAGCATCTGGTTACTGCACTATTCCACCAGGGCATCGTTTCTGCTGAGCTGCATCATGGCTTCCAATACCCTGATAGCCTATCCTATTGTTTCCAGATATGGTCTGCAGCAGAAACCGAGCGTTACGCTGAGCGTGGGTTCCAGCATGCTTTCGCTCCTGATAGCCCTCATCATGCTGGCGGGTCTCGTCGCCTCATTCTCCAGTCACGATGGTCTGCTCTTCTGGGTACTCTTCACCGCCAAGTTTGCCGCATACTGCGGAGTAATGATATTCCTGATACCGCGACTCACGAGATGGTTTCTGCGCCGGTACAGCGATTCGGTGATGCAGTTTATCTTCGTGATGGCGATGCTCTTCATGAGTGCGGCTCTCTCGCAGATGGTGGGCATCGAGGGCGTGTTCGGTGCCTTCTTCGCTGGTCTGATATTAAATAGGTATATCCCGCACGTGTCTCCGCTGATGAACCGACTGGAGTTTACGGGCAATGCGCTCTTCATCCCTTACTTTTTGATAGGTGTGGGCATGCTCATCAACGTGGGACTGCTTTTCCAGGGCAGTCATATCCTTTGGGTCATCTTCTGCATCGTGTTCTTCGGAACCTTGGGAAAAGCCATCGCTGCCTATGCCGCCTGCTTCGGATTCCGGTTGCCGCTGTCATCGGGTCACATGATGTTCGGTTTGACTTCTGCCCATGCCGCCGGCAGTATCGCCATGGTGATGGTGGGTATGAACCTCCTGGTGGGTCCGAACACCTATCTGGTCAACGATGACATGCTGAATGGTGTGGTGATGATGATTCTCTGCACCTGCGTCATCTCTTCGATGCTCACCGACTGGAGTTCCAGAAAGATTATCCTCCGCGACAAGGAGCTTCCAGATGCCGAGGATACCAAGAAGGCAAGCGATGAGAAGATTCTCATACCGGTGAAGTACCCGGAATATGCCGATAATCTGATGAGTCTCGCCTTCCTAGTGAGAAACCAGAAGCTGAACAGAGGACTGGTCTGCCTGAACGTAGTGTATGATGACAAGGATATGCGATACAAGCAGGAACAGGGCCGACAGCTCCTGGATCATTGCAGTCAGCTTGCCGCAGCCACCGACGTGATGACGCAGACGCAGGTTCGCATTGCTGCCAACATCGCCAACGGCATCAAGCATGCCTTCAACGAGTTCCAGTGTTCCGAAATCATCATCGGCATGCACATGCATCCGGAGGTTTCGCCTAAGTTCTGGGGAGAGTTTCATCAGAGTCTCTTCAATGGTCTGAGCCGTCAGATCATCATGGCACGCATCAAGCAGCCGCTCAATACCATTCGCCGAATACAGGTGGCAGTACCATCGAGGGCAGAATTTGAACCGGGTTTCTACCGCTGGGTAGAGCGACTGGCGCGCCTGTCAGGCAATCTGGATTGCCGCATCCAGTTCCACGGCAGGGAGGAGACCCTGGCACTCATCAATGAGTACATCACCAACCGACATCAGGATGTACGTGCCGAATACACCCTGATGCAGCATTGGAACGAGATGCCTCAGCTTGCCTCCCACATGAGCAAGAACCATCTCTTTGTGGTGGTGACAGCCCGAAAGGGAACCGTTTCCCACAAGTCGGCATTAGAGCGATTGCCGGAAGAGCTAACCCGCTTCTTCTCGGGCACGAACCTGATGATTATCTTCCCAGACCAGCACGGAGATTCATCGGGCAATGTCCTCACCTTCGCTGAACCTCAGCACCAGGAGGAAATCAGTGCCTACGTGGCATTCAACCAATGGTTCAAAAAGAAATTCAGAAAATAAAGAGAAAACAAAGAATACTAAAAAAGGTCGCCAAAATGCTGGTGACCTTTATTAGTATATCCCGGATATCCACCGCTAGGCATCCCAGCGGATTTGAAATCCGCTGTAAAAAAATGTTCAACTTATTAAACCCTGGGATTTGCAATCCCGTCAACAAGCAAAAAAGAAGCGGATTTTAAATCCGCAAAATAAATTGGTCGAACATTTTTTAACGCCGGATTGCAAATCCGGGGGACGCCTGGCGGAAGACAATGGCAAGTAGAATGCCTGATGTTGAAATCAAAGAAATTCGCAAGCTTGTTTACTCTATGGTCGGAACCGAAATAGCGAAGAAAGGCGCTCGCGTAGATTGTAGATACTATTTAATTTAATGGCTAATAAAAAAAATAACCGAAAAATAATTTTTTGTTAATAGATTTACAATAACTTGATTATCAGATAGATGTTTTTTATCCTTTTATTTTTAGTTAAACACAGAAAATAATATGATAAGAAAAAGGCACAACCGATTTGCGTCAAATGGTTCTACAGTATCTCAGCAATGCAGGCTGTGAAGGTGCCAAGCGAGATAGTATATACGAATATCTCAAATTTCGACGAAAAGCAATGTTTTTCCGTCGAAACTTAAGCCAATCCGTCGAAACTATATCAGTTACGTCGAATTTCGACGGATATAGCGAAGTAAATCAACTAAAAAAAGATCGCCAGCATTTTGGCGACCTTTCTTAGTATCATATTTATTTCGTATTCAAAACCAGTTTCTTGGCTTTCATCTTTTCTCCCGCTACCGAGAGTTCTATCTTTCCCGGCTTATCACCGGCGCGCAATATCACGAGGGCGGATCCCTGAAAGAGATGACGCTGGATGGACTTCTCCAACTGGGTCTTTCCGATATGAAGCTCATCAGATGCGATGTTTCCATTATCCACCGCCACGATATTCGCATCGCCCTTCACGGTGAAGGTTAACTTGTCGAATGCCTTGGCATCCTTCACGTTCAGCACTCTTCTGCCCTTTTTATCCACGGCATAGATGCGAACATACATCAGATCCTTACCATCAGCATGCCAGGTCTCTATATCCGGAACCAGCTTCAGAGCCACAGCCTCGCCCGTAGTCTCTATCTGATGGCGAGCCACCACCTTGCCGTTCTTTCTAGCTACAGCCAGAAGCACACCCGGTGCATAGGCGATGTCATCCCATTTGATGCGGGCACGGAGTTTAGGGGCTTCGCTGTTCTTTCTTACTCCCAGACTCTTACCGTTGAGGAAGAGTTCCACCTCATCTGCATTGGTATAAGTGTAGAGCGAAACCTTCTCGCCTACCTCACGGTTCCAGTTTTCTGAGAGTTTTCCAGCAGAAACATTGATGCCATTCCACTGGATGTTGCCACCCGACTTTTCGATGATTCCGATATGCACGACAGGTTCTTCTGAGAACATACTCTTCACGAAATAAGCATCCGGCTTTGGCTGGAGAGAAAGATCGAACACACCCTGGTTCCATCCCTTGACAGGCCATCCCATACTCTCGCCCAGGTAATCGATGGTTCCCCAATAAGCCAGACCCAACACCTTGTCACGGTCCATCTCATAGAAGTTTGGTCCCATCGCAGCCACACTCGCCTCACTCTGATAGAAGGTCTTTTCAGGATAACGCTTCATATCACCAGGGAAGTACATATAGCGATAGTTGTAGGAGTTTACCTCGGTTGCCACCGCCAGATCGGCAGGGATAGAATCAGTCTCCAGGTTGCGATAACGGGGATGCATCGCCACGGTGGTGAGTCGGGTATCGTCATAACGGTGCAGCAACTCCTTCTGAAGTTTATAAGCCGTAACGCCCCAATCGTTGAAAGGCAGGTTGCTATATTGCTGCAATTCATTTCCCAGACTCCAGAGGATGACCGACGGATGATTTCTGTCTCGCTTCACCCACTCCGGAATATCCTTCTGCCAGAGGCTCTCCCATTCCACTCTGCCTCCGGCATACTGGGTGAGCCACTTATCATAAAGTTCATCCACCACCAAGATGCCATACTTATCGCAGAGTTTCAGAAAGTCCTCGCTATAGGGATTATGAGAGGTGCGGATATGGTTCATGCCGAATTCCTTCATCAGTTTCAGCCGCTTCTCGATGGCACGCGGATAAGCAGCAGCACCCAAGGCACCGAGGGTATGATGGTTGGCATACCCCTTCAGCAAAACCTTCTTGCCATTCACGAGCAAGCCCTTCTCCGGATTCATTTCGATGGTGCGCACACCAAACGGCTCCTTAATCTGGTCAGCAATGTTGCCTTCGTTGTCATAAAGTGTCACCTCGGCAGTATATAAATAAGGTGTATCTGGCGACCACAGTTGGGCATTCTCCAGAGAGATGGCAGGCAACTCATATTCTCTATCACGCCATTTGGCATTGAAATCGATGTTATTCTTCTGTTGAGCCACCACCTTGCCATCGGCATCCAGAATACGAACCTCTACAGGAATAACAGCCTTTCCCTGTCCTTTTGCCAGCTTCTGCTGGTTGATAATCTCTGCCTTGATTTTCACCTCTTTGTTATCCTGGGTGCGGATAAAGAGCGGATGGCGGGGGAAGAACAGATTCTTGTCGGTGATGATGAGATTGACATCACGATAGAGACCGGCACCCGTAAACCAACGGGAATTGTTAGGATTGCGGGTATCTGCTTTGACAGTTATCTCGTTAGCCTCGCCCCATTTCAAGAGTTTACTGAGGTCGATATCGAAACCGAGGTACCCATAATCGGTACCTCCGATACGCTTTCCATTTAGATAGACATCTCCCACCAGCATGATGCCCTGGAAATCGAGCACGATGCGCTTTCCCTTCCATTCATCCTTCGGAGTCAACTGATAGCGATACCAGCCGATGCCCATCTCCTTAAAGCCACGCGGACTCAATCGGCTGCGCACATTGCTTCCGGCATCACTATTGTCAGGACGTTCGCTGGCATCAGGAGCCACCCAGTCCTGACCGATCAGAAAATCATGAGGCAGATTTACCACGTCATCATCCCCCTGAGTTGTTTTCAATTCATCTATATTCTTCACATCTCCGCGATGGAACTGCCATCCCTGGTTGATACTGATTGTATCGCGCACCGCTGCATCAGCCGAAAGGGTTCCCATCAAAGGCAAACCACCCAATAGCAACGAGGCGAAAAGTATTGTCTTTTTATTCATTTCAAATTCATTTTATTAATTTCCGTCTGGCTTGGTTACATCCTGATTCACGGATGGATACCACACGAACTTTTTGAAATCATCTGGCTGGGCAGGATTGAAATCCTTCCAGTCTGCACGAAGATACTTCACGATAGGCAGATTGAGCAGCTTCATACCCATCACAACCATCTTAGCCACCTCGTAGGCTCCGTATGGATTGAAGTGGGTGTTATCCTCCAGGGCCTTAGGCTGGTTGGGATAAGTATTTGCCGGATAGTGAACCAGCGACTTCTTACTGTTCTCGTAACCCAAAGTCTCGAAGAAAGTGCGGGTCATATCGTGAAGTTCTATCACAGGCACGCCCTCTCGCTTCGCCACAGTTCTCATGGCATCAGGATAATCGCCATGAGTTTCCAGAATCTTGCTATGGGTAGCATCATCAAAACGGCGGCGCTGGGTAGGAGTTACGAAGATGATGTTGCCACCCTTCTTGCGTACCTCGTCGATGAATTTCTTCAGATTGAAAGAGAAATTATACCAAGCACCACTGCCTGCATACTTCTCCTTCTGGTCGTTGTGTCCGAACTCACAGATGACATAATCGCCCTTCTTCATCATCGCCAATACCTTGTCCAGACGGTTGGATGCGAGGAAAGAACCTGCAGTCAATCCGCTTTCGGCATGGTTAGAGATAGCTACCTTCGGCCCGAACCATCGGGTAATCATCTGTCCCCAGGAAGCGTATGGCTCTGTAAACTGATCTACTACCGTAGAGTTGCCGCAGAGGAAAACGGTAGTGGTTTCAGCAGGAGCCGGTTCCACCTTGATGCTCTTTACAGCTGGGGCAGCACCAGTAAACTCCAAGGTCAGCTTCTCATCCCAGGTAAACGTCTCCTTCTCGCGAGGTTTGATTTTTACGTTCATTTTATCGGTAATATAAGGAGAACGCTTGTTCACGACGAAGGAGAAAGTCTTGAACTCCCCCTTCCTGGTACTCACCTCATCGAGCATCAGTCTTCGGTTCTCGGCACGAACCACAGTCCTGCCTGCTTTCTTCTTAGAACCGAGCACCACGGTGACCTTATAGTTGCCATCTGCCACCTTCACAGAATAGAAGAAAGGGGCATTACTCTTAGCTTTTGGTGCAGCCACGATGTCATATCCCTGCCCCTTCTCTGCGGAATAGACAGGCTGCACCTTCAACATATCAATATCAAAAGTCTGGGCATTGACGGCTACAGTAGAAGCTAGCGCCAGCAGGCTGGTAAATAAAAAATTTCTAGTTTTCATATAAATTATTTTTTCTGTTGTTGTCATTCATCTTGGCTATGATTGAATTTCGAGAGCAAAGATACATAAAAAGGACAAAAAGATATTATGCTTTTTATCCTTCTTATATAAAAATCGTTCAAAAACTATTATTCCTGTCTATTTCTGCAGGGTAATTCCCATTAATCCGACAACCACCTCGTTGCTCAGCGCCCTTAAAGTGAAACGCTTCAATTTCTTCCTTGCATCCAGAGGCATGTCGAGCAATATCGCAGCTCCACCCTCTATTTCTGCCACGGCTTTCTTGAAACCAGGCACATCTGCCATGTTTTTGTTGACTTCCAGATGAAGATCACGGAAGAGATGACGACTCACCTTGCCCGATGCCAGACCTATGCGATAAGGACGAAGTTCCGGCTGCGGGAAGGCAGTGGCATTCTCCAAAAAATCCTGCTCTATTGGACACCAGTTAATCGGTGGAGTCAGCATCAGTTCATCCCTGGTTCCATCAGCATATTCTACTCTTACCACTGCATTTTCTATAGCATACTGCATCGGATTGGTAGAACCAGCCATCAGGAGATAAGCATGAGAAGCCTTGCCTCTCAACATGACAGAGATGCTGTCCGGATAGTTGTCCCAGAGAGAAGTATAAACGATATTCTTACCTTCCTTTGGAGAGCGGAACGGCAAATCGCCATCTACGTGTGCCCAGAACACACCATCCTTGATAAGACTTCTGAACTTCGTATCATCAACATGAGCCGTCTTCTTGGTAGAACACCAGTCGCCGATGCCCTGGGTTGGCACACAGAGTGTAGTATATGGCGAACGAGGCGATAGATACTGGTTCTTGAAGATGTCGCTTACGTTTGCATTAAACACCTTGTTCATGTTCACCCATCGGCACTCTTCCGGTTTTACTTCGTCAAAGTCGTTACCCACGCCCTTGGTAGAAGCCCAGACATCTACAGATTGCTCTGCGATGCTTTCCGCCAACGTATATGCGCATTCCAACGTTCTTTTCTCTTCTTTCTCAGGCTTGACTACCGGCAATTCAATATGCTGTACCTTTTCGGTAGAGAAAGCAGTATCCAGATACTTTCCTTCTCCCATATTCTGACGAATCACAATCTTCAAAGGCTGCTTGAAATTCTGTCTGATTTCGAAAATTTCCTTCCCGTTCACCCGCTTAAACGAATAATCGAGATAAGGAGTATGCACCGAAGCACTATCCCAGGTAGCAGGAAATCCCGGACGGAGGATACACTCACCCTCCAAAGCGTTAGGTGTGATACCATACAAGCCTTGGATAAGGGCACGGGACGAGATGCCGGTAACATCGGCAAAATCACGATAGCCTTCACCTGTGGCAACATCCATCTTCGATAACTGTCCGAAGTTGGCAGGACTGCTACCAAGATACATGAAGTCGAGAATATTTGCCTTCAGCAACTGATAAGCCTCTTCCGTTCTTCCCGCCTGATAGTAAGCCAGAACGGTATGCATCACTTCAGCCATCACCACATTGTTGATGCTCCATTCGTAAGGAGCCCAGTCAGAAGTGCTCAGGGTCTGATATTCCACCTTATTATATATATAAGGGATGTGCGGAATATGCCGGTCGATATATCTGGTTGCCTGATAGTTCTGTACAGGAGTTCCCACTCCACAATCTATCGGAGTATAGATGCTCCAAAGAGCCGCATCCCGATGCACACGCTTCAAGCCCATGAAATCCTGATACTCAGCCCAATGCCCGGAATCCTTCAGCCATAATCTTTCGTTCATAGCTTTCAGAATTCTATCAGCTTCCTCCCGATAAGGCCCCGGATTCTCACCGATGATTCCGGCGATGCGAGCTGCCAGAAGATTAGCCCGATAGTTATAGGCGGAAGAATGGGTCACGGCACCGCTGTTGTATTGCAGGGCATCGCTCGCCCAGATACAGCAATAAGCATCATAAAGGCCATCATTGTCGGGATCCCAAGCCTGCTTTTCCCAAGCTAGATGACTCTTGATGACAGGCCACATCTTGCGCATATAAGCCGTATCTGCATCAAACTGGAAGTGCCAAAGCAGTTCATCGATAAACACAAGGTTCATGTCGTAATGATGAAACTGGTTGTTCTTCTCCGGATTTCTGCAGATATAGCCGTTACTATACATAGGAGTACCCCATTTATAGGTACCGCGCGCCAGGTTGTTCTTCTCGTCCATGAGATGCGGTTCGGTAACCGGCACATCGGTTACCTGACTTTTGGCGTATGCAGCAAAATGGATACGCTGTCTATCCTGCATGCCGAGGAAATCGCCCATATAGGCACCTCGCCAGCCGGGCAAAGACATGCGCCAGCCCACAGCTCCATGCTGCCAAACTTTCCCGTCCCAGGCACCATCGGCAGCCATGACCAGAGCGCCACCTATCGGATTGATATAGGCATCGGGGGTATGGAAGACGACAGATGAAGCAAGTTTGTTACGCCATTGCTCTGCTGCATCATACCGGGACTGCATCTTCGCATTTTCAGCAGTAGAAAGCTGGTTTTCTCCATCTACCGAGAAATAAAAGATGGAACCGGGAGAAAGCCTGGATACAGACCCGAGAACTGACGTTTCTGATGTGGCTGGTTCAAAGGTTCCTGGTTTCAGGAAACTTCCGATATCACCCGAACGGACTGGTTTAGGAACAGCGGTCTGGCTCAAGACTGCCTCTACCTTCAGTTTTCTGTTATCGAATCCACGAACGATAAAACGCCAGACAGCTCCTTCTGTATCAGGAAAAGCCAGGACGGAAATATCGAGTTCACCCTTTCCCCATCGCCTGTCTTGCAGGAGATAGTTACGGCGTCCTGCCTCATAACTCGCCTTGCAGTATTCAGCCTCATCGAGCCACATCATCTGTTCCCCATTCGAAATCCGGAAGCGGATATTGCCCGTCTGGTTCTTCTTGTAGGTGGCAAAGACAGGGCGGTCGCTGGTTTCTAACCGCCATTCAGCCGTACTGCCATAGAGAGCACGGGTATAACGGCTGCTGCCATTCACACAGACGAAGGCATTACCTTCGGGCATATAATGAGCAGTGCGCTGTACGATATCTCGCGCTCCCATCGTGAGAGTACAAGATAACGCCAGCGCACTGAGCATTCCTATTTTAGAAATCTTATTATTCATAACGTTTTCAAACCTTTGTTTTTATATTTATAAACCCGAAAACGGGCATTTTATTTTATCACGGCTCAGGTTTTTCTTATTTCAAATATTTTGCCAATGGACTCTTCATCTTCTTCAACCCCTTAGCCACGCACCTTGCATTGTGCCGTGCACCCTTCAGACTGGTGTGTGTATGATCTTTCTTGTAATAAGCCTTCACCTTTTCCTTACCTATCTTATCGTAAGAATCAGCAGCGATGTTGTGGAGGTCGAGGAAAGCAACGCCCGTTTCGGCTACCACCTCACGATACCACTTTCCGTAGCTATTGTTACGACGCTCCATCTTGCCATGAGCCCACTCGTTGCGAGGAGTCAGGGAAACGAGAATTGGAGTAGCTCCCTTCTCACGCACATCCTGGATGAACTTCTTCAGGTACCAGCCGAAAGAATAAACCACCTCATACTGCTTGCTCTCTTCCATCTGATAAACATGACAGGTATCCTTGGCACAAGGAATGGAACCGCGCATCTTCTTATCTGTCAAGGAACAGATATCATTATGACCGAACTCGATGAGCACATAGTCGCCTGGCTGAAGACTGTTATATACCTTCTCCCATCTTCCTTCATTAAGATAAGAACGGGAACTGCGACCCGCCTTGGCTGCATTTACGCAGGTAATCTTCTTAGGATTGAAGATGGTATAAGCCTGAGAGCCCCAGCCCCACATGCCGTCTTCTTCCTTATCGGCATTCTTCACAGTACTGTCGCCTGTGAAGAAGACAACAGGTTTGCCCGGTTCGCGCTTGAAATTCTCTACCGGCAAAGCCACATTGATCATCATCGCCTGCAAAGGAGCCAGACTTGGGTCCTTGCTCTCTGCCAATCCCTCAGCAGCCGAACGGGCATTCATCATCGCGCCGAAGCGGGAAGTATGGATATGGTCTGTGAAGAAATGATATTTCTCCTTCCAATGACCATAGCTATCGAGCTTGGCTGCCGAAATCTCGTTCAGATCTACAAAAGGAACGCCTTCCTGCTCAGCCACCTGCTTTGCCCACAATCCGAAGGTCTTGTTGACCCGGACAATCTTATCATTCTCATCGTAGGCATCACGTGGAGTCAGCGACATCAGAATAGGATGAGCACCCAGAGCCTTGCAGTCGTTGATGTATTTGCGCATGTATTCGCCGTAGGTATAGACGGTTTCCTTCACGCCCGTCTCCTTGATGGTGACATTGAGCGAATCCTTGCCGATGCCAGGGATGCTGGCACGAGCTCTTCCGCTATCGTAAGGACCATTGTCGTTATGACCGATGGAGATGATTACCCAGTCACCAGCCTTGATGCCCTTGCGCACATCCGGCCACAGACGGTTGTAGAAGGTACGGCTGCTCATACCTCCGAGCGCCTGGTTCTCTACCGTAATCTTGTTGGCATCGAAGAACTCGTGCTCGTAGTATCCCCAGCCCCACTGACCGTTGTTACCATTACCCAGTGTGCCATTGCGCATGGTAGAGTTACCTATCAGGAAGAGTACCGGATTATTTCCCTTGCGACTGGTTCCCGGCTGGATTCGGGCGGTCATCGCCTTGTTCAGGCTATCTACGGTATTGTCGATAACTTTGTTGACATCTTCCATTGGTTTTGCCACCTGGGCAAAAGAAGCTGTTGTTGCCGCCATCAATGAAATGGCGAATAATATTCTTTTCATATCCTTTATCGCTTTATATTCTAATTCTCTGTAATTCCTTATATCTTATAAACGTATCAGAAGAATCTGTATTTCATCTGATTCTCTTTTTTTATTTCAAATTCTTATTTCAGAATCTTCTCTGCATGATTGGGCAGATAATATCCCAGATGCGGAGGCTGGTTATAGCCTACATTCTGCCATGCCACTCCCATACGGTAGATATGATCGTGCATCAGGGTTGGAACCCGATATTCCGTAGGGATATTGGTGGTGAAGATATTGAGATGCGATGCATCGCTCTTATCCCAATAGATGACTTCCTCTCGCCAGTCGCCAAAGAGATCAGCCTGCAGATTCGGGGTCGCTTTCGACCAGTTGCAACTCACCGAGTTGCCCATCTCATACATTTGCTTGCCATTGCTCAAAGGTAAAGCCACCGCCTCGCTGCCGTTCCATTTCTGGAGATAAGGAGGAAAATGGGGAGGACGTCCGTTTGTCAAAAGTTCATCCTGCAAGTCACCATCCCAATAGATCCGGAAGTTCATTGCCGGCATTCCGGACACAGCTCTGAAACTCGTTTTCTCATTACTTCTGAAATGATCAGTTTCATGATTCTTCTTATAGGATAAAGATGTTTCTGCCGAAACTGTCTTACCCTTGATGTCTCTTACAACAGGAGCATCCGAACACCAATATTCATATCCCCTATGCCTGGAATCGATATCAGCAGCCACTCCTCTTCCGGTATCATCCTTATCGAGTGTACGGAACAGGATTTCGCCTGTTCTCGCATCCCGCAGGTCAGAACCGTAAGGATATTCTTCGTGTACCATATAATATTCCAAGCCCGGACGGTCGGGATCCAGGTCAGCAAGATGCTGCGCATCGCCATGTCCCAATCCGGTAGAATACAACAAGGTTCCGTCATGGTTGATGGCAGCCGAACCGTATGTGATTTCGTCACATCCGTCTCCGTCCACATCGCCCACAGCCAGACTGTGCGCTCCCTGGGCATAGGCAGTTGCCTTACATCCATGAGCTTCCTTCAGCACCTTTCCGTCGGCATCGGTCACCTTCCAGTCGTTGGGAGTCAGCGAAGCATGGAGCCATTTGGTCTTGAGTTCCTTTCCATCGAAATCTACCGCCCAGAGATAAGAGCGGGTATAATAGCCACGGCACATCACGGCACTCGGCTTCTTGTCGGCACCCTCTAGGAAAGCCACGCCAGCCAGGTATCGCTCGCCACGGTTGCCATAGTTTGCCTTGTCGCCCCATACAGAAGAATAGGCAGGGAATCCGTTCTCCAGATGCTCCCCCTCTTCCACCTGATTGCCTGTACCGAAGGCTCGGTTGGGCTGGTACCAGATGGTATGCATCGCCTTTCCGGTTTCGCCATGGAAGACCGTCAGCAGTTCAGGACCGGTCATAATGCGACCTCTGGAATTGCGATAGTCGGCATGGTTGTCGATGGAGCGGATTCCGTCATCCGTAGCCGCATCGCTCACAAACCTGCCCCTGGCATCTACCGAACCCGCCGATGTCTTGCAGACCATTTCTGCCTTGCCATCGCCGTCGAAATCATAGACCAGGAACTGGGTATAGTGGGCACCGGCACGGATATTCTTACCCAGATTGATGCGCCAGAGTTGGGTTCCGTCGAGCTTGTAGCAGTCGAAGATGACCTCTCCCGTATAGCCGTCATGCGAATTGTCATGGGCATTGGTCGGGTCCCATTTCAGGATGATTTCGTATTCTCCGTCTCCATTCACATCGCCCACGCTACAGTCGTTGGGGGTATATTCATAGGATTTTCCATCGGGAGTGACACCGCCGGCAGGACGGTTGATGGGCAGGGAGCGATAGAGATCATTCCATGGCTTCACCGCCTTCGAAACTTCTCTTTCAGCCGGAGCATCCATCCTGGGTTCCTTCTGATAAGTGATGATTCGATAGCTGCTGGCAGCAGAACCTTTCCGGTCTGTATAATTGGTCAGCTTCACCTGATGGGCGATAATCTTTCCATCTCTTTCTATGTCGAAGCATACGTTCTTGCTGTCCGTACCCAGCAATCGCCAGCTGAGGAAGATTCCCTTGTCCTGGGCAGGCAAAGCCACCAGGCCACGGTCCAGCTTCTCCATCTGCGATACCGGAGTCTGCACTTGTGCATGGAGATGAGAGCAGGGAGCCATACTCAGCTCCATACTCATCATCGGAAATAACATTTGTTTGATTTGCATGATGATAGTTGTTTATTGTTTTATATTCTGCTACAAAAGTACACATAATCCGCTTCATCTACCTAGTAATATTATCCGAAGAAGCGAACTATCATACAATTCTCCATTATTCCATTCTTACAGTTTTCTGTATGAGAAGAAAAAAGCGATACCTTCTACCGGGAGATGTCAAAGCAAAAATACACTTATTCTTGCCGACTATACTTTATATTTTGACCATTCACCTTTATTTTTTGACTTTTGCCCATTTTTTGTTTTTCACATTACATTTTCTCTTTCTTTTTGTTTTGCAGTCTAAGGATTTTATCGTATTTTTGCAGAAGAATCAAACGACCTATCAAATGAAAAGAAACAAAAAGACATTCTACACCTTATTATATATAGTAGGATTCATCTGTTTTTGGCTGATGCCTCTACAGGCATCCGGCAGCATCAAACTGGACGGGAAACGACTCTCGGCTAAGGACGGTCTGTCGTGCAATACGGTGAACGACATCATCCAGGACAGAGACGGATTCATCTGGTTCGGAACGCCGAACGGAGTGAGCAGATATGACGGCTATCAATTTATCAACTTCACCAATCTCAGCAAGAACTCCGGACAAAAGCCCCACCACTCCATCTCACAGCTCATCAACGACGAGAAACACGGACTCATCTGGGGCTACAATCCATCCAACATCCTCTGCTGCTTCGACCTGGAAACAGCTCATTTCTCCAATTTTTTCGATAAGGAGAATGCTGCGCTCTTGAAAAACCGATTCAAGAGCCAGAATGGCATGTGGCTCTTTTCCGGGGATTTCGGAGCCAGATACCTGACCTATAGCAACGGGAAGTTTCACGCCACAGACTATACTACAAAGAACGGCAAGCTGATAGGCGACCGTCAGCTACAGATACAGGAAGATTTCAAACACAATATCTGGATAGCATCCGATAAAGGACTCAACCGCATCACCCCTGATGGCAAGAGCCATCTGAAGCTCAAGAACCAGCATATCATCACCCTGACTACTGACGGCAATCATATTGCCGTGCTGACCGACAAGGGCGATGCCTTCCTTTATGACAACTCGGGCAAACTCGTCCGGAAATCCCATCTTCCATCCATGGTGGGATATGTGGGTAAATCGCGCGCCTCCTTCTTCTGGCAGGGAGAATGGTATATCTTTACCCAGGAAGAAACTTTCGCCATGAACCTGAAAACCGGCATCTTCCACAAGCCAGCCATCCAGATACCGAATGCCATGTCGAAATTTTTTCTCAAATCCTATGAGTTTCTTTACGACAAGAAGGGAAACGCCTACCTGTTCAGCAAGAATGGAAAACTCTATAAGAAATTCCATCTGCTGGACGACAAGGCTTACATCAACAGTAGAGACAAGAACTTCGTGGCTGCCGAAGATGCCAACGGAAATGTATATATCGTATCTTATGGTAACGGACTCTTCATCTACAACCGGAAGGAAGATGAACTCCAGCACTTCTCAACAGCTGACAAGAATTCACTCTTCCACTCCAACTTCCTGCTGAGCGTATTCATCGACCGCAGCGGATGCATCTGGATCTGTACGGGAGAGGGCGTATATTGCTGCCGTGAACTAAAGGATCTCAACACAGAGCATGTCAAGATAGAACCAAATACCACCCGGGAATGGAGCAACTACGTGCGCCATATCAGCAACATAGGCAATGACAAGCTCGCCGTCACTACCCGTGCCAACAGGACTTATATCTATGATACCAGGACCCAACAGCGAACATTGGAAAGGCAGACCGACGCCTGCGTCTATGACTATGCCATAGATCCGCAGGGCAAGAAATGGATATCTACCAAGGGAGACGGCATCTACATTGACAATGTAAGATATTCCAAATATAAGAAGGAACATTATGCGCCAGGTGCCGCCTTCTACAAGACCATCTTCGACAAGCAGGGAAGAGCCTGGATTGCCACCTGGGGAGAAGGTCTGCTCATCACCCCACAGACTATGGGGCAACAGCCACGGAAATTCGAGCAGTTTCTGAATGCTGACGGCAAGGAAGCCCAAATCCATGATCTGCTTCTGGACCGCAAAGGCAGACTCTGGGTATGCAGCAACAATGGCATCCTGATGGTTAATACTGCTGAAAAGAAGATCACAGCCCAGAAGTTCCTCCGCTTCAGCGACGAAAACGGAAAGCTGCCCGTAAGCGAAATCAATTGCGGCATCGAGGCACATGACGGAAAACTATGGTTTGCAGCAACAGGAGGTATACTGAAATGCAGCTACAACGAGAAGACCGGGGAACTGAAATACGAGCTGTTTGATACCAGCAAAGGACTCACCGACAACAATACCCGCTCGCTGGAGGAAGACAACTACGGCAATATCTGGATTGGTACAGAGGAAGGAATCTCCCGTCTCAACGCCAAGACTAATGATATCCGTTCGTTCCAGATAGGACGCACCATCTTAAGCAACAACTTTACGGAGAACTGCGCCACCAAGCTGAATGATGGCAGACTGGTATTCGGTGTTTCCGACGGTATGATCTTCATCCAGCCATCCCGCACCATCAGCATGCCACCAGCTAAGATGAAGGCAGTCATCACCGACCTCGCCATCAATGGTATCTCGATATACGAAGCAGAAAACGAGCAATTCCTGACCAAGGCGCTGAACTATACACGGGAAATCAGCCTGCCACACGACAAGAATTCGCTCAACATCCACTTCTCCAACTTCGATTATCCGCACATCCAGAATGCGATGTACCAGTACTATCTGGAGGGAATAGACAAGACCTGGCGCCCGATGACCAGCATCAACCATGCCGAGTTCAGCGACCTGAACCCAGGCAGCTACACCCTACATATCCGTACCCGTATAGGCAGCAACCAGTGGAGCGAGGAAACCTTGCTGCACATCACCATCTACCAGCCTTGGTACAATACGGTATGGGCGTGGTGCATCTATCTGCTCATCATCAGCGGAGCCGGAGTACTCTACTACCGTTCATGGCAGAGAAACTTCGAGCTGAACCAGCAGATTGCATTGGAGAAACAGATGTCTGATTTCCGAATCAACTTCTTCACCCATATCTCTCATGAGTTCCGCACCCCGCTCGCCATCATCCAGAGTGCCGTGGAAAAGATGATGACCAAGGGAGAAGGCTATGCTTCCAAGAACACCATCTATACTCTCTCCAGAGGAACCAAGCGACTGCAGCGACTCATCAACCAGCTGATGGAGTTCCGCAAGATCAATACGGGCAATATGAAGCTGAATGTAGAAAAGGGCGAAATCATCGGTTTCGTGCGCACCATCTACAATGATTTCTATACCGTAGCCAAGCAGAAGAACATCACCATGAGTTTCACTCCTTGGACCAGCAACCACGAGATACTCTTCGACCAGGAAAAGGTGGAAACCATCGTCTATAACCTGCTGAGCAACGCCGTGAAATATACCCCGGACAGGGGCATCATCAGCGTAAGACTCTATCTGGAGAACGACATCGTATTCTTCTCGGTAGAAGACAACGGTCCGGGCATCAAGCCGGAAAGAGAGGCTGACCTCTTCAAGCCATTCATGCACGGCTATGCTTCCAAGGGCGGTATGGGCATCGGTCTCTATACGGCGCATAAGATGGCAGAAATCCACAAGGGTTCGTTCACCTATCAGCGTTCCCGGAATCTCGGAGGCAGCCGCTTCTGCCTTGCCCTGCCAGACGATGCCGGCAAGTATCAGCCGGAGGATATCATCGAGAAGAAGGCGCTGGACGACCACAGCATCGACAAGGACGAGATAGACATGATTGTGAAGGAGATGACTCCGAAAGCCATCAACAACGTTACCGTGATGGTGATAGAAGACGATCCGGACATGCTGGAACAGATCAAGTCGGAGCTGTCGGTCTATTTCCATGTGGAAACATTCATGAATGGCAAGACGGGTTACGAGAATATCCGGAAGATTAAGCCAGCCCTGCTCATCAGCGACATCCAGTTGCCGGAAATGAGCGGCTACGAGATTGTAAGCAATATGAAGGCAGATCCGGAAACGCAGAACATCCCTGTCATCATGCTGACAGCCTTCGATGATACCAGCCATATACTGAAGGCATACAAGAACTTCGTAGATGACTATATGGTGAAGCCTTGCAACTTCAAGCTCTTCATCGCCCGAGCCCTGCAGTTTGTGGCTATGGACCTGAAGGCGAAGCAGCAGGCTGAGGAGAAGGCGAAGCTTCAGGAAGAGACCCTGCAAGAGAATGCTCCGCAAGAGAACACAGAGCAGACGTCAGGCGGAGAAGCCATCCTGATCAAGCCTGTGAAGGAGCTCAAGAAGAATGAGCCAACCCTCCTGATGTCAACCCTGGACAAGAAGTTCAAGGACAAGCTGGAGGCAATCGTGGCACAGCATATCAGCGACAACAACTTCAATGTAGACCGCCTTGCCGAGCTGCTCTGCCTGGGCAGAACCACGGTATATAACCGCACGAAGAGCATCATGGGTGTTTCGCCAAACATCTATATCCAGAACGAGCGTCTGCGCATTGCCGCCAAGCTCCTGCTGGAAGGCGAATACACCGTAAGCGAGATTAGCGAAAAGGTTGGTTTCTCCGATTCCACCTATTTCTATAAGTGCTTCAAGAACAAGTATGGAATAGCGCCTAGCAAGTATGGCAAGTAAAGATTGCCTGCCAAATAGATTACAAAAAAAACTCGTTGGCTTCTTTACCAACGAGTTTTTTTATTCTTATAATTATAAATTACCAGCCTGGATTCTGCTCCCACTTCTGTCCATACTTCTCGTGCTTCAGCATCACGTCGTTAGGGATTGGGAAGAGATACATCTTGTCATCCCACTGGCGCTGTACGGTTTCACGGGTATAGGTGAAGGAACCATCATCGTTCCTGGTAATCTTCATCTCCTGAATGTTCTTGAAGAACTTGTCAGCCTCCTTCCATCGGCGTACATCCCAGAAGCGATGACCCTCGAAAGCCAACTCTACCATACGCTCGTTCTGATACTTGCTCCACCACTCATCATTGCTCAACGAAGTAGGGAAATCAGGCATACCGGCACGCTTGCGAATCTTATCTACAGCCTCGTCTGCCGACATAGGGAGATCGGCACTTGTAGCAGTGGCACTGCCCAGATACTTGAATGCTGCCTCAGCATAGTTGAGATAGAACTCACCCAGACGATAGGTAACCCAAGTATGATAGTCGCCCTGGAGCTTGGTTTTGGAAGTAAGATCGACATCTCCATGAAGCAGTTTCTTCAGATAGTACCCCGTAGGAGTAGCACCCACCAATGGTTCAGCATTCACGCCGCCATAATAGGTCTGCAGCTTAGCCTTCTTATATATAGTTGGCAGCTGTAGGCCATACACTACATTATCAGATGGATTGGTAGATGAAATCTTGATACCGTAGATACGGCGGCCGAATCGTCCTCGTATAGATCATCCACACTCAGCCCTGAAGAATACTTACCTGCGATAGATACCCAGATGTTGGAACGGTGCTGGTAGATAGTGAGGAGGATGTCAACACAAAAGGCTGTCACGACGGAAGTCACAAATGCCTTGGAAGAGAAGGTACTAATGCGCTTGTATAGCGAACCAACGAAGGGCACAGAAGACATTAACGTCAAACAGAAGTACAAGAAGATGCCTTTTAGAAAAATCCGATTTTGTAGTACATAGTGACGCAAATTATAAACCGTAGTATGTTTAACTTTCAACATACAAACTCGCAAACACTTACCAACGAGTTAATATTTTATAATAATAACCGAACACCTTTTCAAAAAACATTATTTTTTTACGATAGGAACATTAGGATATTCTTCTAAATACAGGTGGTCATCAAAACGAGAATAATCCCATTTTAAATAAGGAACAAACTTGTGATATAAAGAAACCATGTTACCTTCTTTTGTATTTATCTTTATGTTAAACAGAGAAATGAAATCTGAAAATGTATCAAACTCTGAACGAGCTCCAGGAAGACCATCAGGCGTAGTTGGTATATAAGTTTCAATTGGAGCTTGTGAAATATCCATATCCTCTATAACATTGCCTTCTTCATCCCAAAATGGCAAAGTTACCCTGTAATAAGATGCCCCCATTTCATACGTTGAACCATAGAGTCGATTTCCTAATGTTACAAACCTAACCAATTGATGATCTGTATATTTTGTACCAAAAGCATAATACTGCCTTGGACCTCCTATTTGAGTATCCATCCAAACCTGAGCAGGATTAGAACCACCTAACCTAGAAACCAAATCAGGATTAAAGACAACATACTCTCTATTGTCCCAATCAGTACTAGCATACATCCTATAATCGAACCAAAATGGAGTCTCAATATTTTGCTTTTCTAAAACCACATAAGGATTTACAAGAACAGCAGGCTTCTTTGTAAGGCACCAAACTCCTAATCGCCCAACATTTTTCACAGATATAGACATAGATAAAGGCACAATCAATCCTGTTTGCAAAGTTTTCAACTCGCCATCTAATTCCACAGAACCAACAGTATTTAGTTGAACCGTTTGAGTAGTTTGAGTAGTCTTAGAAAATACGCCTATGAAAGAGCCTAAAGCTGCTCCTATACCAGATGTAACCAAAGAATTAGCACCACTACTCAAAACCTTTATTATTTTATTTCCAAACTTAGCTTTCTTTACTTGATCAGAAACCCAATCTTCAGCTTTGGCTCCCACTAAGCTTGCTACACCTTTTACGACTCCATTCAATGGATTTGAAGTTGTGGTTGAAATTATTGTACCATCTGTTTTGGAGTCAAAATTTCCTGTGAATTTAATAGAAGAAGTTGTCATTGACATTGGAATAATCTGCAAACTTCCTTCTGAAAAATCGGGATCATAAGCTAATTCTACTTGAAAACAATTCCACCCAACAGTATATCCTTTAGAATCATCCTTTGTAATATTGCTCAAATAAATGTCTCTTACTGACTTATCTGAAGAAAGGCGAGCATACTCACTCGTAAACGCCAAAAAAGATTGTGGATTTTCAAAATGAAGCTTCCATATTGCTGTATTTTGTAAATTTGAGCTATTTGGCTCTAAATAATAAAATATCTTTAGTATTCCTGTACAATACTGCGTTAAATTAACATTTAATCGTCTGTAAATCAATAACTTATATTAAGAAATGCTTATGAAAACTTAA
>OHSH01000009.1_pt1 | contig 192690 bp, 154 predicted proteins | sample 1578611 | NCBI WGS metagenome assembly OHSH01 (sample SAMEA3879576, study PRJEB24766) | human gut metagenome | biome: human-associated habitat; feature: feces | place: USA | collected 1985/1987 | reverse complement strand
ACTGGAGGATGTCACCTGCTGCCGCGGTAACCGTGGTGGAAACCGTGGAGGTGGAGTTTGCGACGTTGACGTTGGTGCTCTTTGCAGCATCGCCGTCTACGATCCAAGGATGGTCGCCTTCAGAAGTGAAGGTGAGGGTTCCGCCTGCAACGTTGAGAGCCTCATTGAGGTTCGCAGCGTCTGCGGGTGCTGCAGCGGTACCGGTCTTGGGCGCGGTGCTAAGACGCGGATCGTTCGCCGCAGGGGTCTCTGCCATGACAGGAACGGTAACCAGAGAGAGTACCATCATGACTGCCATAAGCATTGCGAGGAATTTCTTCATGCGTGAATCTCCTTCCAAAGAATTATAAGTCTAATATCCTCTGCGGAGTTCCGCTTCGGATAATAGCTTTGAAGCAATGACCGATTCGAGTGCGCTGCGAACGCCGAATTGTGCCGTTGTTCCGCACATACTCTATGGTCGATTAATATTATATCAAATCTTTCGCAAACATGCAAACAATTTTTTGCATTATTTTGATTTATTTTTGACACAATCTATTGCCGCATATTCCTTTTAATTCAAAGCGTTTTCTATATTACCTGAATTAATTTTGCTCAGTATCGCAAAAAAAGAACGGAGAATTTTAAAAAAAAATTTAAATTTTACGCAGACTGTTTGGGCGTTCTTTTTCGTTTGAGAGTGCGGTAATACTATTCATTTTTAAATTCTTAGCAGAGCTGATTGCAAGCGCTCCGCATCACATGCTCCGCCGGATTCACACGCTCCGCCGCACCGAAAACACGCCGATATACGGCTTATACGGTTGACATTTGCCGCCCTCAATTGTAAAATTAACATGCGTTCGGCGGCAATGCCCGTTTTACCGCCATGCATCCGAAAAGCCGAATCAAATGCGGTTCAACTTTGCAGATTTGCTCAACTTTTCGGTTCAGAAACTTTTTGGAGACAAAACTATGCGCTTTATTCCGCTTTTCAGCGGTTCATCGGGAAATTGTTCCGTTATTCAAACGGAGAAGGTAACCCTGCTTGTTGATGCGGGGCTGACCGGCAAAGCCGTTTGCGGAGCGTTGGCTTCCGCGGGCATCAATCCCGCCTGTATTGACGGCATTCTTGTTACACACGACCATATTGACCACACCCGCGCCGTCGGAATACTTTCACGCAAGTACGATATGCCCGTTTATGCCAATGCCGGCACATGGGAGGCAATGAATCCCATCGTGAAGCAGGTGGATTTCAGGAACGTGCGTGTTTTTCGCACAGATGAAGATTTCTATATCGGAGACATCAATATTCTTCCTTTCAAAACGCCGCATGACGCAAAGGAGTCCGTCGGCTTCATATTCATCAGCCGCGGAAGCAAGCTTGCGTACATGACCGATATCGGCTGCGTTCACGAATCCATGCTGAATCAGGCCGCGGGAGCACAGCTTGTTTTCATTGAATCGAACCACGATGTTCAAATGCTGAAAACCGGCCCTTACCCTTATGTGCTTAAGAAACGCATTCTGTCCGATAACGGGCATCTCTCCAATGCGGACTGCGGTGCAGCGCTTGTCCGCCTGTATTCAACCGGGGTTCGTCGAGCCGTACTCGGGCATTTGAGTCAGGAAAACAACACCGAAGAGACGGCCTTCTCAACCGTTACGCAAGCGCTTGAAGCGGCGGGAATATCCGATATGCAGCTTGTTGTTGCAAAGCGCGACGGAGTCACCGGAGTTTTTGAAGTTTGATTTATACACGCCGCCGAACCGTCGGAGCCGAACGGAGGCTGCCGAATCTGATGCGTTAATTTAAAAGTTTTATTATGAAAATCAAAATTATCTGCGTTGGCAGACTGAAAGAAAAATTTTATACGGATGCCGTGAACGAGTTTCGCAAACGCCTCGGAAGGTTTGCGGAAGTTGAGATTACCGAACTTGCGGACGAACGCGCACCGGAGGGATTAAGCCCGGCGGAACTTGAGCAGGTCAAGGCAGCGGAATGCAGCCGCATCCTTGAAAAAATCTCACGAGAGGACACGGTTATTGCGCTTGATATTGCGGGAAAACAGCTTTCATCACCTGAGCTTGCGGATAAACTTTCCTATTATATGTTGAACGGCAGAAGCCGGCTTGTTTTCGTAATCGGCGGCTCAAACGGGCTGAATGACAGTGTGCTGCATCGTGCCGACTTCAGGCTCAGCTTTTCAAAGCTGACGTTTTCGCACCAGATTTTTCGGATCATGCTGCTTGAGCAAATCTACCGTGCCTTCAAAATCATGAACAACGAACCGTACCATAAATAAAACAACCCGTTCCCGCATGGGCGGCAAAACAACAAAAAGAAGGAAATGACAGAAAATGATGAACGAAAAAGAGCTGCCCGTTTACGCCGCATTGGACAGAATGGGTATTGAATATACCCGCATTGAACATCCCGCTGCCGCAACCATGGAAGCATGTGCCGCGATCGGCGAGGGCACCGGTGCAAGCCACTGCAAAAATCTGTTTCTCACAAACAGGCAGGGCACGGCATTTTTTCTTGTTATGCTCGGCAGCAGCAAAAAATTCCGAACCGCATCGGTCAGCAAACAGCTCGGCGCTGCAAGGCTGAGTTTCACAACGGCGGAACAGCTCGAAAACATACTCGGACTCACCCAAGGTTCCGTGACGGTCACGGGACTTCTTAACGACACAACGCACTGCGTTCGCGTTGCAATCGACAGGGACTTGCTCAATGAGGAGCGCATACTGATTCATCCAAACATAAACACAGCGTCCCTGGTCGTTAAAACAAGCGACATCCTGCGTTTTCTTGACCTGCTCGGATATGAATTCACACCGATTGCGGTTGAAGACGCGGATGCTGCCGTTCAGAGCGGTTCACTTTGCACGGATAAACCGCCGAACGTTTTCTGTTGCAAAAAACCGCCGTGCAGAGTATAATAGAATATGCCGAATTCTGCGGGATACAAGTCGCTTTTGTCAAAGCCCCTTGTATGCGAACACGCAAAAAAGGTCGAACGCGTTCCGAATCCGGCTTTCGGAGCTGCAAAAAATTAAACAGATTGAAAAGGATTTTTTAATGGATAATAACGGCAGCAACGCCGCAATTCGCGGCAAGGTTCATTTCATCGGCATCGGCGGCTGTTCGATGAACGGGCTTGCACAGATTCTGCGCGGGCGCGGATTCGAAGTTCAGGGGTCGGACAGCACAACATCGCCCTTCACAAAGCGGCTTGAGGAACTCGGCATTCCCGTTTTCATCGGACATGATCCGAAAAACGTTGAAGGCTGCGGCACTGTTATATATTCAGCCGCAATAAAACCCGACAACCCGGAACGCATCCGTGCACGCGAACTCGGCATTCCGGAAATCGAGCGTTCCGTTGCTCTCGGAATTATCAGCCGAAGCTATCGCGAAGTCATCGGAATTGCCGGCTGCCACGGCAAAACAACAATTACCTCCATGCTTGCACTCATTGCCGAAAACGGCGGACTTGATGCGACCGTTCATGTCGGCGGCATGGTTGATTTTCTGCACGGCGGCATTCGCTTGGGTTCCCACGACCTTTTTGTTACCGAAGCATGTGAATACGTTGAAAGCTTTTTGACGCTGCATCCAACGGTTGTGCTTATCAACAATATCGACAACGATCATCTTGACTATTTCAAGACAATGGATAACATTGTCAATGCGTTCCGCAAATTTGTTGCAAGAATGCCCGCCGACGGTTTGTTTGTCGGCTGCACCGACGATTCGCATGTGCGGCAATTGCTGGACGAATTCGGCGGCAGAAAAACAACATACGGACTTGACCTCACCAATTCGCCGGATTATTACCCTGCGGATGTGCATTATGATGGACTCGGCTGTGCTTCCTTCGACCTTATGCACCGCGGGGAAAGACTCGGAAGAGTCACGCTTCATGTTCCCGGACAGCACAATATGCTCGATGCAATTGCAGCATCCGCCGTTGCACTTGAACACGGCACGGATATTCAAACGGTCATAACCGCACTTGCCAGATTCCGTTCGGTGCAGCGCCGCTTCGAATACTACGGCGAACGAAACGGCGTTCGTGTTTTCCATGATTATGCGCATCATCCCGCCGAAATTCGCGCCGCAATGGACTGCGCACTGCGCACTCCGCACAAAAAGCTTTTTGTTGTTTTCCAGTGCAACAGCTTCACCCGCGCAAGAACGCTCTTCACCGAAAACGTTGACTGTTTCAGGGGCGCGGACAAAGTGCTTGTGCCCGATATTTACCCCGGCAGGGAGAAGGACGACGGCTCCGTTCACGCGCGCGACATGGTTGCGGGCATCAATGCCCAAACGAACAACGCCGAATACATACCGACTTTTGAGCAGATTAACGATTACCTGCTGCACAATGCTGCCGCCGGAGACATCGTTCTGACGCTCGGAAGCGGCGATGTGTACAAACAAACCAAACTTTTTTTGGAGTAAAGCGATTAATTAATCAAAGCACTTACCTCATATGAAAAAACTTAGTTGCGGAATACTTTTGTTTATTTCGGCTCTCATCTGGGGCATAACTTTTGTTGCGCAAAGTGATGCCTCGGCGCATATTGAGCCGTTCACCTTTAATTTTGTTCGCTTTTTAATCGGTTCGGCGGTGCTTCTGCCGTTCATTCCGATATTCGGCCGATTTGAAGCAAAAAAAGCAGCGAACAGCTCTGCGATTGATTCAGCCCCGGCAGCTCATGAAAAAAGCAGTTCAAAAAAGCTGCTTGTCGGCGGCATTCTTTTGGGCATCATGCTTTGCATTGCCTCAAATTTGCAGCAATTGGGTATTACAAACGGCGACTCCGTCGGCAAGGCTGGGTTCATAACCTCCGTTTATATAATGCTCGTTCCTGTTGTCGGTTTGTTTTTCAAAAAAAAGACACATCCGCTGATTTGGCTCTGCGCCGTCGTATCAGCTGTCGGATTGTATTTTTTGAGTGTTGACCCCGCACTCGGAGCGTTCAATATTGAGTTTTCGGATCTTGCGTACCTTGGATGCGCGGTTTTTTTCGCTGTGCAGATAATCCTTGTTTCGATTTACTCCCCACAGGTGAACTGTATCGCTCTGAGCTGCATTCAATTTGCCGTTGCGGCCGTGTTCAGCGGTATCGGCATGTTGTTTTTTGAAACTCCGTCATTTTCTGCAATACTGAACGCCGCAGGGCCGCTGCTCTATGCGGGCATTCTGAGCTGCGGAATAGCTTATACCCTGCAAGTTATCGGGCAGCGCGGCATAGACCCCGCGATCGCTTCCCTGATTATGTGCCTTGAATCCGTTTTTTCGGTAATTGCAGGTTTTTTATTGCTCAACCAGCGTATGACCCCGCGCGAAATTCTCGGCTGCGGAATCATGTTTGCCGCCACGGTCGCCGCACAGCTGATTCCTTCAACACAAAAGAAAAACAGCCGCAATTAACTTACGACTGCATATAAGCACCGCTGAACATTTCGGTATTAAACCCCTGCGAATCGATTGACCCGCAGGGGTTTGAGTTTTGATTTGCGCGTATCGTTCTCAACACTCCTCCGCTTTCATAAGCAGCTCAAACTCCTCGCAGACAACGGGAATGTCCTGAGAAAATTCAAGTCCGCAGGCAGCATATTCGTCCCGGAAGAACTCCTCGTGAACCTTGCGCCAGTAGGCAAGGCTTCTGTCGCCCTCGCCCTCGCAGAAAGCATGATGCGCACTTACGTCACAAAACGGAACAATGTAGACCTTTGTTGTTCTGATAACGCAGACCGCCTCATCTCGGGAGTTCAGTATAACGCTGTATTCTCCCTCCGTCGGAATCGGCTCATTATCGATTTTGTAAAGCTCCTCGGCGGAAGCCGTGCCCGTTTTTATGCCGCGCAGCACAAGTTCGGCAAGCTTGTCCGGTGCGTCGCCGAATTGCCACGCCTCGTATTCATTATGTTTGATGCCGTTTTTCTCGGCAAATTTGCTCCACAGCTGCTCTGCTGTCATATTTTTCACCTTCTTTTTAATGCAGTAAATACGTTGATGCCCCGTTCCCGCCCTCGCTTTCGGTCAATGCACGGTGGTAAAAATGCTCAATGAGTTTTGCAAGCGTAACAATCGGGGCCGAACGATAATAAAAACCTGCCCGACGGTTCAACTTGTTGCAGCTTATAACTCAGCTGCGGAGTTTTGCATTCGCCCCGAAAGCTACATACACCTATTTTTTATTCAATTTCCGTAAGCCAATTAAGCTGCTGAATCATGTTGTCGGTGCAGCGCAGCTCACGGGACATTGCATCGATCTGCTTTTGAAGCGCGCGAACGTCCACGGTGCTCAAAATCACAATTTCGGAACGGGTCACGCGGTCGCACAAGCTGCTTGCATTGCCCGCAAGATCGCGATAAGCATCGATTTTTATTTTCAGGCAATCACGCTTTGCAATAAGCTCGGTAATGCTTTTCCCGTCGGGAGTTTTTGTGTTACAATTGCATATATTTATCTTTGCGATCAGGTACTCCAGCCGCGAAATGCAGCCGTCCAGCTCCGAAATCAGCTCTGCGGGATCCTCTTCGGGGTTTCTTCCCTGCTGAACCTTTGAATTTCTGTACAGCCTTGAATTCAATTGTTCAATGCGGCGATTTAAATCCGCTCTTTCCTGCAATGCTTCTGCAAGTTTCATTTTTATGACCATACCTTCCGCCGCAGCGAAAGCTTCCTTTCTTTAATTTTTATATCAGCTTTTGCGGAATGATATCGCTGCCGTGAAACGGTTATAGCCGCAAAGCACATATGTCCGCCGCTCAAACGAACATCAAGCGGTTCAATACGCACTTATTCGGTCCGTTTAATCCTCCGCAAATTGTCCGAATATGCTGCGGTATTTATGATAGAACTCCTCAAATTCACCGTTTTCGATGCTGCTCCTCATGTTTGCTGTCATCTCGTTGTAAAACCACAAATTGTGCAGCACACAGAGGCGCATACCGAGCCGTTCGTCAGCCTTCAGCAAGTGACGTATATATGCGCGGGAGTAACTTTTGCATGCGGGACAACCGCAGTTCTCCGCTATCGGCCGGGAATCAAGTTTGTATTTTTCGGCGAGCAGCCGCATTTTGCCGCTCCAAGTGAAAACATTTCCGTGCTGTGCATTGCGCAGCGGCAGCACACAGTCAAAAAAATCCACCCCGCGATAAACAGCCTCAAGGATGTTCAGCGGTGTGCCGACACCCATTAAATAGCGCGGCTTGTCTTTTGGCATATAGGGTTCAACTGCCTCAATTATATCGTACATTTCATCGGCAGTTTCGCCGACGGCAAGTCCGCCTATCGCATAACCCGCAGCGGGAACCTGCGCGATCTGCCGCATGTGACGAATGCGGAGATCCGAATACGTTCCGCCTTGATTGATTGCAAACAGCAGTTGATTCGGGTTGAGCGTGTCCTCAAGCGCATTGAGCCTGTCCAATTCGGCACGACAGCGATGGAGCCAGCGCGTGGTGCGTTCAATTGAATTTTCAACGTATCCCCGCGGTGCAGGATTCTGAATGCATTCGTCAAATGCCATTGCGATCGTTGACGCAAGATTGGATTGGATACGCATGGATTCCTCCGGACCCATGAAAATCTTCTTCCCATCGATATATGAAACAAAGCTCACGCCTTCCTCACGGATTTTTCGCCTGTGTGCAAGCGAAAAAACCTGAAAACCGCCGCTGTCCGTCAAAATCGGTGCATCCCAATTCATGAATTTGTGCAGACCGCCGAGCTTGCGTATAAGCTCATCACCCGGACGAATATGCAGGTGATATGTGTTGGAGAGCTCCACCTGACAACCGATTCGGCGCAGATCATCCGTTCCCGCTCCGCCGCGAATTGCAGCCGCAGTGCCGACGTTCATGAAAACGGGAGTTTCAATTTCGCCGTGAACCGTGTGCATCCTGCCCCTTCGCGCATTGCCGCAGGTCGTTATCAATTCAAATTTTCCGTTCTGCATTCTTCCGTTCTGCATCAATCCCGCTCGCTGTCCGTGTATTTATAAATAAAAATCGGAATCGGAGGTTCCTTTTTCCAATTGTGAAAAAAAGTTGAAATAACCTGAAACCTGTCGCTGTCGATTTCGCGAAGCAGCTCAAGCAGCGTGTCCCGTTCCTCGAATCCCGTCGCCCCTCCGTGGTAGATGGTTACACACATCAGACCGCCCTTTTTCAGCAGTTCAAGCCCCGCCGAAATTGCAGCAAAGCTCGTGTCCGCATGGGTAAAAATTCTGTGGTCGCCCCCGGGCAGCCAACCAAGGTTGAAAACAATGCAGTCCACCGTCTCCGGTTCGGCATAATTCGCCATATTCGAATGGGAATCAAGGTGAACCTCCGCCCGCAATCCGCGTGCGGCAAGCAGAGCGTTTGTGCTGTCCACCGCTTCCTGCTGAATATCAAAAGCAATGACGCGCCCGCAGGAACCGACAAGTTCGCATAAATATGCCGTGTCACGTCCGCGGCCCGCCGTTGCATCGATGCAGAACGCGCCTGCCCCGATGCGGCCGTTTATAATGCTGTGTACAAGTTCTGTTGCGTTCATGTTACTAATTATATCAGCCGAGTTTTAATCATGCAACCGCACGAATACGAATAGTTTCAATATTTCCCGGGAAATGCCGCCGAGAAGCCGCTTTTTGCCGAAAGCCTTTCTCGAAACAATTTATTTCCCGAGAAATAACGCTTATCGAACGACGCGGCATGTTCCGACGCCGTAGTATTTGAAGCACTCCAAAACCTCGCGCGTTATAACCTCACCCGGCATGACCGGAGGAATTGCGGGAGGGCAGCCGACGGTGGAAATTGAGCAGATTCTGCCGAGGCAATCCTCCGCAGGCAGCAGCTCGGACGGGCTCAGCAGAGCTTCGCGCGGGGAAACAGCGGCGGGCGGAAACGGAATTTTCGGCGGTTCAGATACAATTTTCGGCTTTTTCGGAATATTCAAAAGTGCGTTGCTCAACCTTTTGAAATGCACGGCGGGAAGCAGCGGCGACAGCATAAAGACTATAAAATCATCGTCAAAAAACTCCGAAAATACGCCGTCATTTTCCAGCATATGAGCCAAATCCGCACCGGTATAGCCAAACGGTTTCGGGCAAAGCGTGAGTTTCAGCGGTTCGGATTCAAACACATTGAAACCGTGTAAAGTCAGTTTCGCTTTAAGCTCCGCAGCCTGTTGAAGAAAACCCGCAAGCTCGGCGCAAAATTTCTCCGCCGATGCGTTAAATGCGTCAAGGGACTGCAAAATCAAATATGATGGGCTGCTTGACCCAAACACCGAAAAGGCCGCTTTTGTTTTTTCCGTCATGCCTTTCGGCGCATTTCGGGAAATATGCAGGTATGCGCCGCCCGTCAGCACGGGCAAAGTTTTATGCGCCGAATCGCAGCAAATATCCGCACCGGCTTCCGTCGGATGCAGCGGAAATGCCGAAAAATCGCGCTGCTCGGCTCCGCCTTTCGGCAAAAATCGAAGGTATGCGCCGTGCGCATTATCCACCGCAAGCGGAACACCGGCAGTATGGCATTCGCGGGCAATACCTGCAATATCAAGAACATTTCCGAGATAATCCGGGCTTGTGACATAGACCGCCGCAGGACGGCGCGGGCAGGCCGCAAGCGCAGCGCGAACATCGAGCGGAGTGATGGGGCAGCTGTGATATGTCCCTCCTGCCGCAGGGCGGAGCCATACGGGCTGAATGCCGAGCAGCGCAGCGGCGTTCACAAACGCCTTGTGCGCATTTCTGCCGGCAAGGATGAGCGGCGAAGCATTCGGTTCATCGGGTAAATCGAACCTGCACGTTTCGCCGTTCCGCCGTTCGCAAAAATCGGCCGCAAGCAGATACAGCATTACCTGTATGCAGAGCGTTGACCCGCCCGCCGAATAGAATGTATCGGCTCCGAACAGGCGGCTTGCATTTCTTTCGCTCTCCGCAATTATGCCGTCAGGTGCAAAAAGCTCGTCCGCACCCGTAATTTCGGTTATATCAAGACTTTCGCAGCCAAGAACAGAAACACCCTTATGTCCGGGCATATGCAGCCGTGCGGCATCGCTCTTTGCGTAATTATTTACAAAATCGCATATCGGTGTTTTCATTGATAAAGCGTTTTACGCAGGCACCGCGCGGACAAAATCACGCGGGTGCATTTGCTTCATCGGAGTCCGCTGCCTTGATCTCGCGTGCAACGGCAACCATCAGCGCGCATTCCATCCTTTTGCGGAACAGGTCGCAGCCGTATTCATAAATGCCGCGAACGGAACCCGTGGAATGATACGCATTTGCGGCACAGCCGCCGGAGCAATAGAGCCTTGCCCAGCAGTCGCGGCACTCCTTGCGCGCATAAACATTGCAGGCGGCGAATTCATCGCGCACGGCGGTGTTTGTAACGCCCGTCCAAATGTTTCCGAGCAGGAATTTATCATCCCCGACGAATTGATGGCAGGGATACAGATCGCCCCACGGAGTGACCGCCATGTATTCCGTGCCGGAACCGCAGCCCGATATGCGCTTATATATGCACGGACCGCCCGCAAGGTCGATCATATAGTGATAGAACGTGAACGGCTTGCCCTCGTCATCGCGCTTGAGCATAAGTTCGGCAAGTTGTTCGTATTGTTCGAACACTGTCGGCTTATCCTGTTCGGTAAGCGCAGCGGGGTCGCCCGCGCTTGTCACAACGGGTTCCATGCTCAATTCGGAAAAGCCGAGATCGAGCATCACCTTTATGTCCTCCAGAAAATCGGGGTTTGCGTGAGTAAACGTGCCGCGCATATAATACCCCTTGCCCTTGCGCGCTTCAACAAGCTTTTGGAACTTCGGAACGATTGTTTCCCAGCTGCCCTTGCCCGCATAGTCCACGCGATACCTGTCGTGAACTTCCTTCCGTCCGTCAAGGCTCAGAACGACGTTGCTCATCTCCCGATTTGCAAAATCAATAACATCATCGTCAATAAGCATTCCGTTGGTTGTAAGCGTAAAACGAAAGTTCTTGCCCGCCTGCTTTTCAATGCTGCGTGCGTATTCAACAAGCTGCTTCACAACATCAAAATTCATCAGCGGCTCACCGCCGAAAAAGTCAACCTCAAGGTTGCGGCGCGAACCGGAGTTTTCAACCAAAAAATCCAGCGCGCGTTTACCGACATCAAAGCTCATCAATGCGCGTTCGCCGTGGTATTTCCCTTGGCTTGCAAAGCAATAGGAGCAGTTGAGATTGCAGGTATGCGCAATATGCAGACACAAAGCCTTAACAACGCCGGATGTTGCGGCTTTCAGTGCGCCCGCCATCGGTTCAAACGTATCCTCAACGAAGAGCTTACCCGAATTTTTAAGCTCGGTTATTTGGTCATAGCATTCATAAATATCGGAAATCGTCACGGCATCGGCCGTGCTTCCGCATTCGGTGCCGCAGTATTTTTCGGCAATTTCCGAAATAAGTTCGCCGCGGGTTTTTGATTCGTATCCCGCGATAAGGTCATAGGCGATATCGTCAACAACATGGACAGCGCCTGAGCAAACGTCCAAAACGATGTTGTAACCGCCGAGTTTATATTGATGAATCATAGGAAACTTACCTTCAGTGCTGCATTTCTGCAAGCTTATTATAATGTCAAAAATGCCATAATGTCAAAAATGCCGCCCCGAAAGGGCGGCACCTCGGTTTAAGAAACTTTGAACAAAGCAACGCTCCCGATAAATCGGGCATCATCGCTTTTTAACCCGTAAAGCTTATTTGTCTTTGTTTTCGCAAGCCTGGTTTGCAATGCCGCAGCTGGTCTTGCAGGCAGACTGACAGGAAGTCTGGCATTCGCCGCAGCCGCCGTTCTTGGCACTCTCGCAAAGATCGCGGGTCTTAATGGTGTTGATGTGCTTCATATCGCAAATCCTCCGAATTTTATGTCGCTGACTGTAATTATAGCACGTCCGCAAAGGACTGTCAACGAGTTGACCGAAGAAAATTCACCGAAGCGATAAAATCGGGTTCTTCTCTCAGTGTTTTCCGTATGTCGGCACGGGCGCAAGCTGCGGCGGGGTGTGCCGCTCGTTCGGCGGAATAAGCTCGTAAAGATAATACACCCGAACCTTTCCTTCAAGGTAGAACTTCTCCTTGCTTATAAGCCGATAGTTATATGTGGAAAGTGTTTTATCCCTTGTAACAACAAAATCGACTTTGCCCATCCGCACCGCCTCGCGCTGTTCGCGGTTCATCTCCGTGAGCGGGATATTCAGCGTGCAGAAAAATTTGCAGTTCGGCAGGATTCCGCTTGCGGTGTAAAAACCGCCGTCCAAAAAGCCGTAGTTCAGCAAGGTCGGATTTTCAATCCCGGATTGCTTTATTTTTTCGGCAAATTTATACTGGGGAAGCTCTTCTTTTTTATATGACATCAGATATCTGTTAGGTGTTGCGATCAGTGCAAAAGCCGTGCAGAACACAAGGAAGAACCCAACGGCGCAGCGGAACCCCCGCTTTGTTTTTGCAAAATCGGAAAGAGCCGCCTTTTTTTCACGCTGTGCGGATAAACCGCGTTTTTTGCGGACTTTGAGCATTTTTTTCAAAACATCGGGCAGCATCGCAAAGCCGTATATTGAAAAGACCGTCAGAATAAATGCATAATACGGATAGGCGCGCCCGCCTATATAAACGAAAAAGGCCGTGAACAGAAAACAGGAAAGCATATATGCGTTTTCGGGGCTGCGCCTGTCCCAAATCATGCCGAGCGGAGCAAAAATCAAAACCTGCGGATTCGTCACAAAAGCTTTGCCGATGTTAAAAAGCAGCTTCCAAAGAGTTTTAAAAATTCCAGTCTTTGAAAAACCTTCCGTTGAATAAACAAATATGTTGTTGTAGAAATATGCCAGCCAACAATCCCGAAGTGCACCGTTGAACGCAAAATACGCAAACACCGGCAGACTGACCGCGGCAACGCCGAGAAATGCGGTCAAAAAGCTTCCCGCCACGCGCAAAATCCCGTGACCGTGCAGCCTGTGCCGCCGTGCCGCATCTATGAAAAACATCAGCGCAAGCCCGATATAGAAGCCGAGCATTGTGAACTTTATCCAAAGGACGCAGCCTCCGGCACAGCCGAGCGCAAATTTTTGTGCGGCAGTGAGCGGCACATCCGCTTTGACCGCCCGAACGGTAAGAAAAAGGCTGTGCATCAAAAGCGGCAGGCAAAGTTCCTCCGCACTGTCGCCGTATTTGAACGCCGTGCAGGAATAAATAAGCGCAGCGGCGGCGGGAAGAAGAAAATAAACCTGTTTTTCCCCGACCCAAAGCCGCATGAACCTTGCCGCAAAGTACAGGAAAAAACCCGCACATATTATTTCAACCAGGTAAACACCGATAAAATTCGTTTCCGAAACAAGCCCCGCAAGCCCGTGAACAAAATAAAGCAGCGGACCTTTTTGCTCGTAAATATCGCGATAAAGCACCGAACCGTTGAACATTGCGCGCCCTGTCGTGAAAAAGCACTGGGAATCCACCCAATCGTTGATGGGATAGAGGAAGGAAGAGCGGCTGCAAACGGTTATGACAAGAAAAGCCACGGCAAAGCTGAACAAAAACAGCCTCCGCAGTTCGCGTCCCTCATCGGTTTTGCCGAAAAAAACGAAATTCAAGCCCGCTACCTCGCAATACAACCCGTGTATTATATCACGATTTTTCCGCAACTGCAATTATGCCGCAAAAAAGTCAAAAACTGTTCCGGCTTCAATGATTGGTTACACTCAGCACACAAAATCACGTTGATGAGAATGAGCGTCTAATGTTTTGTGAATTATAACCATATCACACGGTTTCTCTTCCTCATGCTTTTTGCTGCCTCTCTATTTTATCATAATAACATAACATAACGTACTGATTGTGAGTGTATGATAAAGCTTGACACGAGCGGAAAACGCATTTATTATTCTCTTAACTACGATTGCACAGAGGCTTTTGTTGAAAAGCTTCAACAACTGCTTTCACGCAAAAAATAACCGCGCGGAGCAAACTCTGCACAGGAACGGAGAATTAAATGAACAGAACGAATATTTTTTTCAGCAGAATCATTGTTTTTATCGCTGCGGTATGCAGCCTTGTCTGCGGATGCACGAGCGGCGGTGCGCAGGAAACTCCTCTGCCGAAAAATACTCCGCAAATCACGCCGGCACCCGTCCCGACCGAGGCGATTTCCGAATTCCCGACGTGTACCGCTCCCGCAATTACGGATGCGCCGAATCATGATAACGACAGTGAAACCGTTCTGACAGCGGAGCAGATTTTCTCAATGAACGCTGCATTTTTGCAGTTCCCGGGCGAATCGGCAGGGTTGTTTGACCTTGCTTCGTTTAAAAACGGAATTTCTGCCGAACGGCTGAAGGCTCTTATCGCACGGGGAAATCTGCCCTCCGCAAACGGCTATGTCGGGCAAACGCCGCTTTCCGCTCAGCAGCGGAATGAAATTCTGAACAACCGTGCATTGGATGCCGTTCGGAATAATTCAGATGTACGCTTCGGTTTCTGTGTGCAGCGCAGCGACCTTCGCTCCGTTCCGTTTGCGCAGCGCGTAACTTCAAAGCCCAACGACCGCTTCGGTGACACTCTTCAGGAATCCGTTGTTCTGCAAAACGAGCCTCTCGCCGTGCTGCATGAAAGTGCCGACGGTAAATTTCTTTTCGTTGCAGCATATTTTTATGTCGGTTGGATAAACTCCGACAGTGTTGCGCTGTGCAGCAGCTTTGAACAATGGCAAGCTCTGCTTGCGCCCGAAAACGATTTTCTTGTTGTAACGGGCAGCAGTTTCCGTCTTTGCCGCGATCCGTACGAACCGTTGGTTTCGGAGCTTGAATTAACGATGGGGATGCGGCTTTCGCTTGCGGAAAAGCCCGGAACGGTCAAATCCGTTCGCGGAAGAATGTCATATGATAACTATATTGTGAACGTTCCCTCCCGCGCGGCGGACGGGAGTCTGAAATTCATTGAAGCTCTTGTTCCGATTTCAAGGGATGTTCATATCGGATATCTGCCGTTTACATACAGCAATGTGATTCGGCTTGCGGACAAAACGCGCGGAGAAATTTACGGTTGGGGCGGAATGCTCGACGCACGGGACTGTTCCGCGCTTGTTATGGAAATCTACCGCTGTTTCGGCATAATGCTGCCGCGCAACACATCCGACCTTGCCAAACTTCCCGAAAAATACGCAGCGGACGTTTCTTCCCTTTCGACGGAAGCGAAGCGTGAGACAATCCTGAGTCAGCCTGCGGGTGTCATTCTTTTCTTTCCCGGGCATGTTATGATTTATTACGGCTCCGACGGCAATGACCTGCTCTGCCTGAGCGCGGCGGGCAAATTCGCCCCCGTGCAGTCCTCCGCAACGCAAAATGTCTATACCGTTGAGGTGTGTTCGCTTGATGTCCGCCTTTCAAACGGAAAAACATGGCTCGAAGCCGTCGAAAAGATTATTCGAATAGGCTGAGGTTTTCGCGGACAAATTATAAAGCGAGCTGTCGGCGGGAAAATTTTCCATCGCCGGCAGCCTGCCGAACGAAAGCCGTCAACAAACATTTTGTTTCAAACACAAACCTCAACCGGAATCATTTCTGTATTTTTCCCATTTCAATCCGGATCTCGTGCCGCTCCGGATCGGTGTTCGAGTAGGAATACAAATCGAATCCGATAATCTCAAATCCGTTTTTTCGATAGAATGCAATTGCATTTTCATTGCAGGACTGCGTTTCAAGAACGCTCATTCGTGCGCCGGAAGCTTTTGCCGCATCGGAAATTGCATTCATCAGCAGCGTTCCCAACGCCTTTGCTGCGCACATTTCCCGAAGCAGCGGTTCAAGCCGGCATTGACATATCCGATTTCGGTCACAGCTTTGTCCCCATTTGAATACACTGGTGCTGTAAGTGAATTATTCAGCGCAATTTCAAGGCCGCTCCGATTCAGGGTTGTTCGGAGTGCCGCTGACTGTATTAATGATTCCGGAGGGGTATTATGAACAGCATTATCGCACAGCTTGACGATGTGCATTTAATATATCACGAGCCGCGTGGCGAAACCGAGGCGGTGGGGGGTATAAGTTTATCCGTTCACAAGGGGGAGTTTGTTTCGATAGTCGGGCCTTCCGGCTGCGGCAAAACGAGCCTTCTGTCCATTTTTGCGGGCATATTGCAGCCGAGCTCCGGCAAAGCCGAGGTTCTCGGCGCACCGCCCGATCCGCGTGCAAACATCACGGGCTACATGCTTCAGCGCGATCATCTTTTTGATTGGCGCACAATCGAACAGAATGCTCTGCTTGGGTTGGAAGTCAAAAAAAGACTGAATGCCGAAACCCATGCATACGCTGCGGAGCTGCTGGACCGTTACGGATTGGGAGCGTTTAAGGATTATTATCCGCGTCAGCTTTCGGGAGGAATGAAGCAGAAAGCCGCACTTATACGCACGCTTGCTTTTTCGCCGGAGCTGCTGCTGCTGGACGAACCTTTTTCCGCATTGGATTATCAGCAAAGGCTTCTGCTTGCGGATGAAGTTCATTCGATCATCAAGCGCGGAGGGTACACCGCCGTGCTTGTAACTCACGACATTTCGGAAGCCATCTGCATGAGCGACAGGGTAATAATCCTGAGCGAACGCCCCGCACGAATCCGCAAACAGGTGGAAATCAACATGGGCAGCGACACGCCGCTTGAACGGCGGTCAAACCCGCTTTTCAGAGAATACTATGACGCTGTCTGGTCGGAATTCCGCCTTGCGGGAGAGCGGCAGCAGCTGATGCCGACGGAAAATGCGAATACGCAGAAAGGAGTTTGAACCGTGAAAAGAACGAGGAAAGATATAAAGAGTTCGAAATTAAAACCTCATGCAGCGGAAAAACCTTCGGCGCCGCTGCCCGCAGTGTCCGATGAACATGTGGCTTATCTTCGACGGCTGAAGCGGCACAACCGCTTTATCATTGCAATGCAGCTGGCAATTTTAGTTGCATTCATCGGGCTTTGGCAGCTATTGGGGGATCTCGGCATCGTGAACACTTTCATTGTGTCTGCACCGCTGCGTGTTTTAAAAACGCTCGCCCGCCTGAATGCAAGCGGGGAGCTGTTTGTTCATATCGGCGTCACAATGCTTGAAACAATCGCCGGGTTCACTGTAGGAACACTGGTCGGAACACTTATTGCAGTGCTGATGTGGTGGAGCAAAACTCTCTCCCGCATTCTTGACCCGTATATGGTGGTGTTGAACGCATTGCCGAAAATTGCGCTCGGTCCGATAATAATCGTTTGGGTCGGCGCAGGCATGGAAGCGATAATTGTGATGGCACTGCTGATTTCAACAATCGTAACAATAATGACGGTGCTGGCAGGTTTCAATGAAATATCTGCCGAAAAACAGCTCCTTATGCGCACCCTCGGTGCAAACAAAATGCAGACCTTTTTGAAAGTGATTCTGCCCGCTTCCGTGCCGACAATTATCGGTGCGCTGAAACTGAGCGTCGGAATGAGCTGGGTCGGCGTCATCGTCGGCGAATACCTCGTGTCCAAATCCGGTCTCGGCTATCTTATCGTTTACGGCGGTCAGGTGTTTCAATTGGATCTTGTTATGACGTCAATAGTGATCCTCTGCATACTTGCCGCTTTGATGTATTATTGCATCGCCTTCCTTGAAAAAAGGATCCTTCAGGCGAGGGGGGAAGGGTAGACTGCCGCGTAATTGGTGATGCGCGGTTAAAAAGCGAACCGAGCCAAAGCTTTCATTTGCCGAAGGCCTTGACTCGGTTCGCTGCCGTTTATATTTTTCTTCGTTGGTATTCAACATTCATATTCAACAGCGCTTATATTGCGGTTTAATTTCCGCACGAAATGCTGTAGCTCTCATTTCCGACAGTAAAAACCGCCCGGTCGTTCACTCTGTCTATTTCAACGGTGACGGGCATTGAAGTGACATGTTCGCGCAGCACGGCAAAACGGGTATCGGAGGGAACAACCCCATCGAGAAGCTCCTCGGGAGAAACAGACAGCGAGCGCATATCCTCGGCTTTTATCCCGCCGGAATCCTTTACGCGTTCATCGGTTGTCATTCCGAAGTAATTGAAAGTTCCGCCCACATCCCAAGTTGCATCGCAATAATAGTATTCTCCGTCCAGTTTTATCAAGTTCCACTGATGTGCAATGGAATCGTTGATGCAGTTGACTTCAATGCAGTCAATATCCGCCTGCGCGCAAAGGAAGGTCATTGCCTCCGCAAACGAATAGCATATGCCCATTCCGTCACACATAACGGAATAAGCGGACGTTCGATAGATGTATTCGTCCTCGGTAAGGTTCTGCGGGTTTTCATATGCTTCATAGTCGTATTGCGCATATGCGGTCAGCCTTGAATACAGCAAAAGCGCACGCTCGGTTTCGTTATCGCCCTCGCGAAGCACGGACATGAAGTCGATTGCGGTTGTTTCAAATTTTTGCAGTTTTTCGTCAAGTTCGTTTGGCTCAACGTTGATTATTTTCCATTTCAACACACCCGTTGAAGCATCAAAATCCCGATAATCATTGCAAAGTGCAAATGCGGTGAACAGCGGGCACATCCTGTTGACGGCAAAAACCGTATTCATTGCAAACGTTGGTTCATAGCTGTCGAACCCGAATTTCACGCTTGTTTCTCCTTTCAGAAACGCATCTACGACCATTCGGGCGGCTTTAATCGCCTGTTCGCCGACAAGTTTTGTCATCAGCGGCGTTGTCTTATGATAATCCGGGCTGTAAACAAGCGGTGCACGCGTCGGCATCGGCGTTTCCGTCGGCACGGCAGCAGCCGTCGGCCGAATCGTTTGCGCAGGGGTCGGCGCGTCCGTGGGATTGTTTTCTCCGCTCCCTCCGCAGCCGCCGAACAAGCCGAACACCGTTGCGGCACAGACAATCATTATAAGCAGCTTTAATAAAACCTGCCGCCCCGCTTTTCTTCCGTTCTCAGCGCATTCAATCGGCAAATGCTGTTTTTTCATGCCGTGCCTCCTCGGGACGCTTTCAAATCAATCAGCGAATGTTCCGCTTTTTTAACAATAATGCCGCCGGTTTTGAAAATCGAGTTTTCCGGCACAACCCCGCGAACGCAGGAAACGGGGTAGACATTGCTGTGCCGACCGATGACCGTTCCCGGATTCAGCACGCTGTTGCAGCCCACTTCAACAAAATCTCCGAGCATTGCCCCGACTTTTTTTCGCCCGGTTTCAATGCTTTTTTCGGCGGATTTAATCACAACGTGAGTCTTGTCGCTCTTGACATTGGATGTTATCGAGCCTGCGCCCATATGCGCTTTATATCCAAGAATCGAGTCCCCGACATAGTTATAATGCGGAGTCTGAACATTGTCGAAAAGAATAACATTTTTCAGTTCCACCGAATTGCCGACAACGCAGTTTTTTCCGACAAGCGCATTGCCGCGGATAAAAGCACCGTGCCGCACTTCCGCACCGCTGTCAATTATGCACGGGCCGTTTATCCATGCCGTGGGGTAAACGACTGCATCCTTCGCAATCCAAACGTCTTCCTTAGGGTGAGAGAATTCCTCCGACGAAAGGGCCGCACCGATTTTGAGAATTGTTTCGCCGATTTTGTCCAACGCCTGCCACGGATATTCGCATTCGCGCAGAAGATCCGCCGCACGAGTTTTGGACAGATCAAAAAGTTCATTTGTTTTATACATTTTTTGCCTTCCAAATTCAAAGTATCAAACCGTTTTAAAGCATTGCCCCGCCGAACGGCAAGGCCGCTCATTTTTGCTGTGCAAGGCCCTCACGCTTTATTGCGTCGACTATGCCGTCAACAACCTTGCGGCATTCTTCCGTTGTCTGTGCCTCCGCCATGACGCGAATAACAGGCTCCGTTCCGCTCTTGCGCAAAAGCACCCTGCCGTTGTCGCCCAGAGCCTCCTCCGCTTCACGCACACTGCCTTTGACGACATCGTTGTTAAGCACCGCCTCCTTATCCGAAACGCGCACATTCACAAGCAGCTGCGGATAAATCTTCACCGGAGCAGCAAGCACGGAAAGCGGCTGTTTGTTTGCAAGCATCGCCTGCATAAGCTTTATCGCCGTCAAAAGTCCGTCACCCGTTGCGGCATATTTGCTGAAAATGATATGCCCCGATTGTTCGCCGCCGAGCAAATGCCCGTTTTTCCTCATGCATTCGTAAACATATTTGTCGCCCACATCCGTTTTTTCGTAGTTGATACCGGCACGGTCAAATGCGCGATAAAGTCCGAAGTTGGACATCACGGTTGTTACAACGGTGTTGTTGGCAAGTTTTTCTCTGTCCTTCATGTACTTTCCGTAAATATAAAGGATAAGATCGCCGTCAATCACTCTGCCTGTTTCATCGACCGCAATGCACCTGTCCGCATCGCCGTCAAACGCAAAGCCCACATCGAGTTTGTTTTCGGTCACAAGCCTGCGCAGCCCCTCGATATGAGTCGAGCCGCAGTCGTTGTTGATGTTCAGCCCGTTCGGCTGATTGCCGATAACGACCGTTTCCGCGCCGAGAGTTTCAAAAATGCTCTTTGCCATCATCCACGTGCTCCCGTTTGCGCAGTCAAGGCCGATGCGCATACCCTTATAAGAGTGGGTTGCAAGGCTGATAAGATAACCGATATAGCGGTTGCGTCCCGCCGCATAGTCAACGGCTTTTCCGATATCACTTCCGGTCGCAAACGGAATCTCCGCACCTTTGCCGTCGAGATAACGCTCAATTTCATCGATAACGTATTGCTCCATCTTTTCGCCTTCCCCGTTCAGCAGCTTAATACCGTTGTCGAAATAGGGATTATGGCTTGCGCTTATCATGATGCCGCAATCAAAATCATCGGTGCGCGTGATGTACGAAACATTCGGCGTTGTTGTAACATGCATAAGGTACGCATCCGCGCCGCTCGCCGTCAGTCCCGCCGTCAATGCGCACTCGAACATATAACCCGAGCGCCTTGTGTCCTTGCCGATAACAACGGAACATTTATGCTCCCGTCCGTAGTATGCACCCAAAAAACGGCCGATTTTGTAGGCATGTTCAACATTGAGCGCTTTGTTTGCTTCGCCTCTGAATCCGTCCGTGCCGAAATATTTTGACATAATTTTTACCCTCCGCAGAAAATGAGTGAGTACCCGTCATTTTTATCCGGCTCTCCTCAATTGTTTATAAATTTGATTTTCACCCGTACGCCGTTTAAGCATCGGGCGGAATTCTTCCTGTATTAAAATTTATCAAGGTTTGAATATATGCCGCAATGGCTGCGGCTGTTATTGCGTCGGCACCGGCATTCAGCGTTTCGCCCCGGTTCCGCACAACTCATTTCGCTCCGTCTCCGGCACAAGTCCGCCGCCCGTTGCCCAAAGAATATGCGCAGCTCTGCTCATTTTTTCGTCAAGTCCGTGTTTTTTCAGGTAGTCCGTGCAGCTTTCGCCCATCATGCCCATGTATGCGGCGGCGGATATTGCAGCGGAAGGTTCAACAAAAATGCCTTCCGAACCGTTCAGCAGCCGCAGCAGCGGCAAAAGTCTGCCGTCCGAAACGGTGAACTCGCCGTCCAAGGTTTTGCGCATCGCTTCGAAAACAAGCTTTGAGGCGCAGCCCACGGCAAGCCCGTCCGCCTGAGTTTTGCCGCTCAGCCCAAACTCCGCAACCGGAACGCACTCGCCCTTTGCAAATGCCGCAAGCATGCATGGTGCGTTCACGGGTTCGACAAAGAAGCAATGCACGGCATCACCGAACAGTTTTTTAAGTCCGAACGTGATCCCGCCGGGCGCGCCGCCGACTCCGCAGGGCAAATACACAAACAGCGGGTGTTCGGCATCAACGCTCACTCCGTGCGCCGAAAGCTGAGTTCGCAGCCGCAATGCGGCAACTGCATAGCCCATGAAAAGATCGACCGAATTCTCGTCATCAATAAAGTAGCTCGTCGGGTCCGCATCGGAAAGTTTCCTGCCCTGCCGCACAGCCTCGGAATAGTCCGTTTGATATTCAATAACGTCAACACCCTTTTCGCGCAGCAGATCCTTTTTCCACTGTTTTGCATCCGCGCTCATATGAACGGTAACATCATAACCGAGTGCAGCACTTGCAATGCCTATGCTCAGCCCGAGGTTCCCCGTTGAGCCGACCTGAATTTTATATTTCGAAAAGAACTCACGCTTTTCAAGCAGGGTTGAATAGTCAGAGTCGGTTGTTATAAGTCCGTGTTCAAGCGCAAGCTTTTCGGTATGCTTCAGCACTTCGTAAATACCGCCGCGCGCTTTCACCGAACCCGCGACCGGCAGTTCCGAATCCGCTTTTATAAACAGGCTGCCCGCCGGAACGGCTTCCGAACAGCCGCCGCGCTTCAAAAGCTGCTTTTGATAATTCGGAACCGCTTTAAGTTCGGATTCGATTATACCGTGCCGCGGCGCCGTTTCGGGGAATGCTTTCTCAATAAGCGGCGCAAAACGCACAAGCCGCGCTTCCGCATCCTTAATCTGTTCAATGCCGAAAGGATAATCCGGCGCATTAACGGCATTCGGGTCCATGTCCGTGTTTTCAAAGAACACTTCCTCACACTTTGAAAATGCGGAAAGCTCCCTCTGCGGAACATAACGGAATTTTGCGGACTGCATACCGCGTTCCGCCTTTTGTTTTTTGGGCGGCTTATAGTTGAATCTTGTTTGCGCTTCTTCGGGCTTTCCGGCAATGATAAGCTCTGCCGCCTCCGCCGCCTGCATCATTGCACCGTCAATAAGCTTTGCTTCTTCGTCGGTCGGAACACCGAGAACATGGTCGATAAGGCCGTGTGCGGGCTTTCCGATTCCGACCCTGATTCGCGGAAAGTCTTCAAACCCAATCAGGCTTTCAATGCTTCGCATTCCGTTATGCGTTCCCGCCGAACCGTTCATGCGGATTCTGAGCGCGCCGCAGGGCAGATCTATGTCATCATATATTACAACAAGTTCATCATGCTGCGGTTTGTACCATTTCAAAAGATCGCCCACTGCCCATCCGGAATTGTTCATAAACGTTTCCGGTTTTGCAAGCACAACGCGCGTGCCGCCGAGCCGCCCCTCGCCGTACACGGAACGGAACCCTTTTTTGTTTACGGAAATATTCAGCCTTTCCGCTATTTTATCGATCGTCATAAACCCGACATTGTGACGCGTTTTGGCGTATTCCCTGCCCGGGTTGCCCAGCCCGACTATAACAAACATCGTTTTCTCCCTGTCGCTCGTAAGCTCTTATCACGCAACGCCTATTGCAATTCGTGCAATCAGCAGCGCGTCGGCAATTGTTATTCTTCCGTCGTTATCCATATCTCCGTACTGCGCAACGCCGTCGTGTTCAATAAGTTCGAGCGCAACGCGCGCCGTCACCAGTGCATCGGCAATCGAAACAATTCCGTCCATATCGACATCTCCCGGGCGTGTGATCGGCTCAACTGCCTCATATCGCGCATAGACATTCCCCGAATGTTGAACGTTCTGATATATGCCTTCCCACATAAGGAACTCATAGCCCTCGTGTTCGGGCGGAATCGGGGGAACAGCCGAACCGCCGACGGGAATGTTTGCCTGCGAAATTATTTCGTCCGTCAGGCCGTCGATAAACGTTATGGTACAGTTTTGTTCGGAATAACCGAGCCAATGTTCGATTCTTTGTTCAAGTTGCCCGTAATTTTCAAATTCGCCGACAAAATGTTCTACCACAACTCCCTGATTATTCACAATAAATGTTTGCGGAATCATGTTATATTCCGAAACAAGTGCACCCAGCACCGAATCAAGCCGAATGCAATCGTAAGTGTACCCCGCGCTTTCCATAAGCTCGGCGCATGCCTCCGGAGTGCTTGTTGCATCCTCATAAAGCAAGCCGTAGACCCCGATGTCATCGGAGAAGCCGTCCGCCGCCGTCTGCATATATTCCATCTCGTTTATGCATACGGCACTCCAGGTTGAAAAATAGTGCAGAACCGTTATCTTTTTTTGAGCAAAAACTGCTCCGTTAATGTTTTCTCCGTGAATCGTTTCGGAAACAAAGTCCGAAATGTTTTCTCCGATTTTGAGCACTGAATTGCCCCTTTTTTCCGCATTGGCATAAAATCCCGAAAAGAGAATGAGCAAAGCTGTAAAGGCTGCAAGAATTCGTTTCATAAGCTTTCTTCTGCCTTTCATTTAGTGATAAAAATAAGTGTTAGATTTTGCCGCCGTTTTCGGCGTTTTGCTTTTTACTGTGTACGAACGGCTGAACAATTTCCGCCGGGAATGTTCCTTGTGCAAATCAGTCGGGAGGTCGGAATTGCTCCGACGCTCCCGTTTTGTCTGCCTGTTTGCCGGCAGCTGCCGCACAAACACGGGTCAAGGCATTTATTCAGCCCGATTTAAGGCTTAACCCGTTCAGTTGTCTTCGTTGTTCTTTTTCTTTTTAGAGAGAGCGACTGCAACGCCTGCCGCTGCACCGAGAACAACTACGCCGCCCGCAGCAATGAAGGGCCAAACTTTGACGGTTGTTTTTTCTCCGCCGCTGTTTGAAGGCGTCTTAGTGTTGTCATTGGGTTTTGTGTCGGGAGCTTTGGTGCTGTCCGCACCGGGTTCGGGCGTGGTGCTGCCGGTCGGGTCGCCGCTTTCGGCGGGCTGTTTTGTTTCGGTGGGCTGATAGTTCGGAGCCGATGTCTTGTTGTCGCCGACAGCCTCTTCTCCGCGGTTAAATCCGCCCTCGGGGTCCTTTGCTCCGCTGATCGTGATTATCGCGTTATGGGTCGTGAACGCCTGCGGGGTGGATTCGCCGCCGACGGGTGCATTCACAAATTCGTTTACGATCATAACGATTTGCTGATTCACCGAAACGCCGTCTTTGACCTTAAAGGTCATTTTGAAGATATCGCCTTTCGCGTTCATCGCATCGGTCGGCATACCGATTCCGAGCTTGATTTTGCCCTGATAGGCAAGCGTCTCGTAATCAAGGATAACAAGGTTGTTCCCGGAACGAAGGTTTTTCATAACATCCAGTTCTTCAAGCCCGACAAGTTCGAGAGAATTGGGATCATATTCAACGGAAAGGTGAGCAGCGTGGATTGCATATTCTCCGCTTACGCTCAGCGTAACATCAAAGGTGCCTCCGGCAGGAACGTTGTCCGTGCCGTTCATCGTGAACACCGCGCCCTGATCCGCAAGCATTGCCTGCGGCAGCAGCATTGCGGCCGCAAGAAGAATTGCCGTAAAGATGGTTGCAATTTTTTTCATTCGTTATTGTTTAACTCCTTTTTCTTTTTGTTCTCATTCGGAACACGGTTCGGCTGTTCCTCATTTTGAAGCGCAAGCCGACTCTATTCCTGTCCAGTCTGCATTGTAGCATAACAGAACTTCTTTTTCAACAATTGAATTTGGGCAATTCTTTGAACATTGTTTGCAGCACCGCCTTCCGATGCTGCATGAAGTGCAGCTTTTTATTGCTGCTGTACATAAAAAAGTACACATAACATTAATATATGTTCCTTTGTGCCGCCTGTGTCCGTTTTGTGACAAAAAAATGCAATTCAGGCGCAGATTCGGCAAAATAAATTTTATTTTGTTAATATATGTTCACAGGCAACACATTGCCGCAGATATCTCGCCCCGCGATGTATCGCAAAGGGCACGGATACATCGCACCTAACAGTCCGCACACCGCTGTCATGTCACGGTTCATTTCTTTCCCTTCTATGCGGCATCAGCAGCAGTGCGCGGACACCACTTCTTCCGAGCCTTCCGTTCGGGAAGCTGCTGCTGCAAAAGCCCCTCCTCATACATCCGCTTCCCCTGCGGCTGTATGCAGTTATCGCTATTATTCTTTTGCGGCAGCAGCCCTTTCTTCAACGCATTTGCAGCATCATTTCTGCATTTCCAAAATCACTTATTCTGCGGGTCTCCGCCGTTTTGAACTGCACATAACAAATGGGGGAAGCCCCCCTTGCGGGGAGCTTCCTTTTTCATGCATCTTATTATTTTTAACGCATTCAGTCTTTTTATAATCCAAGCGCAGGCACAAGCAGCTGCATTGCACCAAACGAAATAACCGAAACCGCCGAACCGATTATGACTTGAAGCACAGTGTGCCGTCCGAGTCGAACCGATGATATGCCGATCGGCACCAAAAGCAAAGCAGCAGGCAGGAAAGCAGCACCGAGATACGCCGTCAGCATTGCGACAGGCCCCGCAACACCGCAGGCATGACCGCTTGCGCGATATTTGAATATGAAGGAAAGTATCGCCAGCAGCAGCCCGGAACAGAGATATGTTGCAAACATAACCTTTTCAACCTGCACTCCTCCGCCGAAAAAAGCAAATGCCGCACCCATAAAGTAACCCGTCACCGAGAAAATGAGCGCAACCGTCCTTTCAAACTTCCTTCCGCGCTTTTTCAATGCAGGAATCACCGCGCACAGCGCATACGGAACAACAGGCAGAAGGCTGAGCGAAAAAACAGCCTCCGCATAGTGAAACCTGTTTGCAAACGCAGCGTCACCCATTGCAATATAAAGAATCGTTGTGAGCAGAGCCGCAAATACCGGCGGCACGGTTACAACCCGTATAATTTTGGCAGCGCACAGCTTTCCCTTGCCGACCGACCTTCCGGATTTTGCGGACAAGTTAAATTCGTTTTTATTGAGTCCGCTGTCCCGACTCTCAAAATGATTCGCTCTGAGATTCTCCATGTTTCTGCTGATTCCTTTCGCTTTTCTTTTTCCGTACCGGCCTCCTCCGTTTATGTCGGCCTAGGGCAGGTGTCCCTGCTTTGCTTCGCGGTTTATTTTGTATCATATTCCCCGCCGAAATGCACCCTATTGCACGCATATGAAATTCTACGCTGCCGATTCCCGCCGGTAGAGTTCAAAAACCAGCATTCTACCGTGAGTAGAGTGTGCTTTTTTTGTTTATTTTTGTTAACAAATTTATATATCGCATTATAATTGATTTTCTGTTGCTTTTTTCCGCTTGTTGTTGTAAAATAGCCTCATGATAGTTAGAGATGATGAAAAAGTGAAAAAAACCATTGCCGAAAACATTGTGCGCTACCGGCGTGAATGCAACCTTACCCAAGCGGAGCTTGCCGAAAAAATCCACTATTCGGATAAATCCGTCTCCAAATGGGAGAGAGCGGACGGTGTTCCCGATATTTTTGTTCTTGTCATGCTTGCGGAACTGTTCGGCGTAACGGTTAACGACTTTTTGACTGAAAAGCATCGAAAGAGCCACCGTGCCGCACCTAAGCTGAAGCGCAGTATCATAACGCTGATGTCCGCCGGACTGGTGTGGCTTGTTGCGGCCGTTGTTTTTTTCGCATTCAAAGTCGCCTTTCCCGACCTTCCGCGAATTTGGCTTGCATTCATTTATGCAATCCCCGCGATGTTCATCGTGACGCTTGTGCTGTCCGCGCTTTGGCACCCGCCGATTTTCAGTTATCTGTCCGTTTGCGGAATCGTTTGGGGTGTTGCACTTTCGGTTGATATCTCGCTTAACGTTCCGAACGTTTCTCTCATTTATATCATTGCAGCGGTTCTCCAGGTGCTCATTGCACTTTGGTGGCTGATGAAAAACACCTCGCTGCTTGCAAAAGTTCGCTTTCCGAACAAAGCAGAAAGCACAGAAACCGCTGCGAACAAAGCGGAAAGTGCTGCCGAAAAATAAATTCGCCCGATTTGTTCCGAAGCAGGCTCATGCAAATTTACACTTAATTCCGTTAAAGCCTAAAAGCCCGCTGCCGCAGTGACCGTCGGCAGCGAGCTTTTGCAGCTTATCTTTAGTTTTGTTTTATGAAGTCCGTTCTCGGGCCGCCTGCTCCAATGCCCGCACAGCAAAGCTTTTACGCACAGCAAAGCTTTTAAATGAACATTAATGCGGCGAATGCAATTTCACATGCAAACCCCAAAACGCCGACGATCACCCGCACGGCGCGGCTCTTTGCAATTGCCGAAACAAACAGCGGCAAAAACGGAAACGCCGCCGTCAAAACCAATATATATTTTGCGTCAACGTTGGGCAAGGCGATTGCCATCCATGCAAAGCAAAACAGCGAATAACTCAGTCTGATTCTTCTCCCGCCCGCAAAGAGCAGAAGAATAAGTACGATGCAGGAAACAGCGCTCACCCATATTTCAGGCGCATTAAGACTTAGCAGTCCGAACGCAGATTCAAACATAAACCCGAACCCATGCCGCAGTCCGATCGCACCTTTCAAAAAGCAGTCGTTAAGCATACCGCAGTATAGCAAGCCGCCGATCATGCCGGCCGAGACCGCAGCCGGAAGCAATGCTCCCGCCGCGCAGCGAGCGCAGCTGCCCGCAAACTTTTCTCCGTTCCGTTTTTTTAAACGGCAGGCACGTATTCCCTCCGTTATCGGCAGCAGCGCAAGCAGCAGGCCGAACACATTGAATGCCGATGCAGCCGCCGCGAAAAGTCCGCTCCGAACATAATATCCGCGCCTTGCACAATATGCAGCCGCAAGCGAAAACAGGAGAAATACAGATAAACCCGATGTGGGCTGCAAAAGCAAAACGAACATCGGTGAAAACAGCAGAACCCTGACGGCAAACACCGCCGTGCGCTTTTCGAAGCCGAGCAGCATCAGCTCATAAAGCATTACAGCGGCTGCACACACTGAAATCGTGTTCAGTGCGAAAACAAGCCCCGCCGTCGGAATGCCGAGCAGCGCAGCATCTCTGTAAACCCCGATACCCGCAGCAATTGCACGCGGAAATACATATTCTCCAAGCGCGGAAAGCAACCCGAGCCCGCTCAGCGCATCAGGCGCACAAACAGGGCTGCCTTTCCCCGTTATGAACAGGCGCGCATAAGTTTGAAGGACGGTTCCCGAATAACCGTTCAGGTTCATATCCGCCGCATATATTGCAGCAATTGTAATAAATTGAATAATGAACGCGGAAAGAACGATTTGAAGCCAAGGGTGCAGCCTTCTTCGGCTTCGCGCACCCAAGTCCACACACGGAGATTTTTCTTCGTTCTCCGTAAAAAAATCAAAAAAAACGGGCAGCAGCCGAAAAATCAGCAGCTGGAAAACCAAAGCTGCGGCACCGCCGAACAAAATGCCCGCCCTGTCCGCTCTTTTCGAAAATGCCGCAAACACAGCAAATCCAACACTCACCAAACCCGGCAGTGCATAAGTCAATGCCGTTCGAACGCTTTTCTTTTGCATTTCGCTCCCCTTTCATATCGATTATAGCACATTAAACCGACCTGAGCAATAAAGGTTACGAATATCGATAATATATCATCTACATTGCAAAAAAAGCTTGCTTTTTTTCACCCGATGCTGTATTATATGCAAGTGCCGTATGATGCTTTGCACATACAGTTGGAGAGATGGCTGAGCTGGTCTAAGGCGCACGATTGGAAATCGTGTATACGGGGAACCGTATCAAGGGTTCGAATCCCTTTCTCTCCGCCAGAAGTCCGCCGTAATTTTGATGGAATTACGGCGGATTTTTACATATTGCCGCGAATTGAACAAATTAATTTTACGGGAGTGACAAGAAATGAACCTTGCACAGATGGAAGCTGCAAAAAAGAATATGGTAATATGGTTGTCTGATCCGCATGAACTCGGGAGAGAACCGAGGAAGATCGAATACGCCGGAAACTTTGAACTCCATGATATGAGATACTATTTTTTCAAGTTTAAAACCGGCTTACTCGGTCCATGGCTTATCGGCGTAAGCGGCGGTTATGAGAGCGATACTACGCTTGAACCTTGCGGGCATACGTTTAGCAACATGAAAAAATATCATGCTTCCACCGCTGAAAGCGACTGTATTAAAATGATAGAAATGATTCGGGCTTATTGGATGGAACAGGCGAAACGGTTGACTGAGCAGGACGGGTAAATGTCGGGTTGCCGCAATATTTCTGTCGGAAAATTCTGCTGCAAAAAGACGCTGCAATCACTTCAGGCTGTATCTCGCTGCTGCGGCATTGATTTTTGCACCGAGTCACCTTGCTGTTTCTTACAACAATGCGCTTGCGCTCGAACTGAAATTCCGAAACCAAACTTTTTTCAGCGGGGCTGAAGCTTCCTTCGGCTGATTCAACATTTATTTCGAAGGAATACGGCCTGCCTTGGTTCAACCTGTACGAAAAGCTGTTGTAAAGCTGCCTTTCGGGTTGACTTTTCATCGAATCCCCGATAAAATATTTTTGCGGCAGCACAACGCCCGATGTACCCGAAAGGAGCAAGCCGATAATGTTTTTCAAGGCAGCGGAACGCAGCGGAAAATTGCAGCATTTATCCCGTATTTTTCTTACATCTGTTCTGATTATTGCAGCTGTCGCCGCAGTGTTTGCCCTGTGCGCCTGTGTTTCCGACATCGGCACCGCCCCGATTTCACCTGCACCGACAGGAAATATCGGCATTGAAACTCCCGATGTTGAGCCGACAGATATTCCGTATGAGATTTCCGCAACGTATGAACTGTATTACTTCGAAAACCGCCGTTTGGAGCAGTGCGTCCGCGAGCAGCTCTTTTGGGAAGGCAAAATCTTCCTCGGCGATATTCTTTCTGTCACAAAACTTGATTTAAGTCACTGCGGCATCAACGATATTTCGGAACTTGCCGCATTTAAGAACCTTGTTGAGCTTGATTTGTCGTTCAACACCGTGCAGAGCTTAGAGCCGCTCACTCAGCTGAAAAAACTGAAGCGATTGACGCTCAACAATGTTTCGGCATCCGATTTTAACGTTTTGTCGCAGCTTTCGCAATTATGCGAACTGAGCGTTCGTCAGTGTGCAATCACGGATTTAACGCCGTTTTCATCCGCTGTTTCCCTGCAAACTCTCGATATCAGCGGCAACGCTGTTTCGGACTTATCCCCGATTTCCGCCCTTTCCCAACTTATCAACCTGTATGCGGACAGCAACGCGATTTCGGATCTTTCTCCGATTTCAAATCTTTCTTCGCTGGAAACACTCTCGCTTCACGGCAACGATATAGCAGCTGTCGGGACGCTTTCTTCGCTTACCGATTTGCATTATCTTGATTTAAGCGACAACGACATCGGCGATATAAACCCAATTTGTTCGCTGAAAAGCCTTCACACGCTGGATCTTTCGTTCAATGCTATAGAAAGCTGCGAAACACCGCTCAACAGCACCGGATTGCTGATTCTGAATTTATCCTCAAACAAGCTGACTGATATTTCCGTTTTGCTGTCTAAGACACGCAGCCTTCAGAGAGTAATATTGACCTACAACCCGATTGATGATTTTTCATTGTTTTTCAGCATGAAGGAATTGCAGTTCATTTCCGCCGTTGAAGGCACGGGAATGGATGCCGAAACGCTCATGAAGCTTCAGCGTGCCTTTCCGGACACGATTTTTGAGTGATCGTTTCATTTTTATTTAAATTTTTTATATTTTACTCTTGAACCAAAAGACGCTTTATGTTAAAATAAATATATCGGGTATGGAAATTTCAGTTCATGCTCCGATATTATGACATGAGGGGATTGTATTCATTATGCTGTCAAACAAAATCACCATAGCGGCAAAAGGCAACAGGCGCATTAAACTGAGCATCTATTCCGGACACTTTGCAACGGGACATGCCCATGTTGACAGGTATATCAGCATGACAGAGATTCGGTCAAATGCAGCAATGGCAGCCGAAGCGGCGGACGAAATATCAAAATTTTTCCGCTGCACACCCATCGACACGATAATCTGCCTTGAAAACACGCAGGTCATCGGCGCATTTATCGCGCAGGATCTCATCGATTCAAGTCACAGCGTTAACAGCGGCGCAACCGTTAACATCATCACTCCGGGCATAAATTCAAACAACCAATTGGTCTTCAGCAGCGATATGCAGCAGTATGTTACGAATCGCAATATTCTTCTGCTCATGTCCACAGTTTCCACAGGGCGCAGCCTTGCCCGTGCTGCCGAATGCATCCGCTATTACGGCGGCAAGCCCGTGGGCATAGGTTCGATATTTTCCGCTGTTGAAGAAGCTGCCGGCTTACCCGTTCACAGCATTTTCATGCGCAGCGATTTAAACGAATACAATGTCTATCGCAGCGACGAATGTCCGCTTTGCAAAAACGGGAGGAAGCTTGACGGTTTCGTGACCGTCGGCGGCTGCACGGAAATTTGATCCCGTCCGGCTTATTCGCCGATTTTTAACGAATATTCAAATGCCGCACGGACGATATCTGCACTCCGCGCGGCATTTTTTTCTGTTCTGCACCGAACAGGTTTCGTGAGTGTTCGGCTGTTTCCGAAAGGATTTATTCCGTCTGCATTTCAAGTTCCGCTTCGTCGTTTTCCGCTTCGACAGGGATGCTTTTTTCGCTCTTTTTAACGTATTTTTTCCAATCGGCCGTGCCGTAAAAAATGAGCGACAGCGCGGTTGCAATCGTCCAGCCGATGGGCCATGCAAGCCAAATTCCCGTTGTTCCGAGTGCGGTTTTCGACAATACCGCCGCAAGCGCAACGCGCAGAGTCAAATCGCTGAAGGTCGTCACCATAAACTTTTTCATCATGCCCGCACCGCGCAAAACGCCGTCCGCAACAAGCTTTGCGGCAACAATAAGATAGAACGGCGAAATTATCCGCAAAAAGCGCATTCCGATATCCGCTGCCGTGCCTGTCGGGCTTTCCAAAAAAACATAAACAAGCTGCCTGCCCGCAAAGAAATACAAAAGCACAAGCGGAACGCAGATTGCAAACACAAGCCGCAGTCCGGCCGCAAATCCTGCTTTAATTCTTTCCGGCTTGGCGGCACCGAGGTTCTGTGCAGTAAAGCTTGAAATGCCGTTTCCGAGAGTTGTGAGCGACGTTGTGACCATATTGTTCAGCTTGACGGCGGAAGAGTATCCCGCCATGACAGCCGCTCCGAAGTTATTTATAACACTTTGAATTATTATATTGCCGACGGAAATAAAGCTCTGCTGAAGAATACTCGGCACGGCAATCTCCGCAAAACGCCCAAACAGATGCCATGAAAAAACAGGAACCCTGTCACCACGGTTTTCGCACTCGAGCGCGTGAAGTCTTTTCAAAACGAAAGCAACCGCAAGAATGCAGCTCACACCCTGACAAATGAAGGTTGCCCACGCAACACCCGCAACACCCATGCTGAAACTGTGTACAAACAGAATATCCATGCCGATATTTGCCGTTGATGAACACGCCAAAAAGATGAAAGGCGTTTTTGAATCGCCCATTGCGGAAAAGATTCCGGTTGCGACGTTATAGTAAAACATGAACGGCAGCCCGGCAATATAGATATCAAGATAAAGCTTTGAATCCGCAAGCAGTTCGGTCGGAGTTCGAATGAGTTTCAGCAGCGCGCCGCCGAACAGGAAGCCGCAAGTCATCAGCACAACGCAAAGCACGCCGCTTGAAATCAGAACGGTGTAAACCAGCGTTTTAAGGTCGGAAAACTTTTTTGCGCCGAAGAGCTGCGCCGCAATAACGGAGCAGCCGATATTGCAGCCAAACGCGAACGCAATGAAAATCAATGTTATTTCATAGCTGTTGCCGACCGCCGCAAGCGCATCGTTGCCGATAAATTTTCCCGCAACGAAACTGTCAGCAATATTATAAAGTTGTTGAAATATTATGCTTGCAAACAACGGCAGACAGAACCGCAAAAGCACCTTTCCCGGTTTGCCGACGGTCAAATCTCTGTTTAAGCTCATTTTTTCTCCCCGATAAAGCCTGTTCGTATTACAGGAGTCGGGAATTTACCTTCTTTCCGCATATTTTACCCGCAGCGCAGCCCGCTTTAACGCAAGCAGAACAACGCCCGCTCCCGCAAGCACCGCAAGGCAGGCGATGCTGCCGTCCGCTCCCGCAATGCAGAGCCCCTGCGGCGTCAAAAGCGCCAGTTTTGCAAACAATCCGCCACGAGCAGCGGTATCCGCAAAGCATCCGCCCAAAAGGCTTGTTGCAAACGCAATGAACGGTGCCGCAAGGTTCATCCGCCCCGAAATATCCGCCCCGCCGACAACAAGCGCAAGCGCACTTGCGCAAAAGAGGTAACAGCCCGCCGCAAGCAATTCATGCCCGTTCGGGGAGTTTCTCCCCGCCGCAGCAGCAGCAATATACATAACGGCATACATCGCAATTCCGCATATGAACAATGCCAAAAAATTGCTCCAAAACGAAATGCTCACTCCGCCTTTTTCCGCTGCAAGCCGTTTTTCCGCCGCCCGCGCCGCATTCGAGCCCGTCCACGACCCCAAAGTCAGCAGCAGCGTCAGCACCGCAAACGCACCTATGCCCGAAAACCGTGCTCGGAGTGCGCCGAAAACCGATGAATCCGCTTTTTCAACACTTCCGCCGATGCGTTCGAACCGCACAGCCCCAACCTGCTCATTATAATACTCTTTCGCGGCGACTTCAAGCTCGGAAAGCTCTTTTCCCGTCAAGCCCCTGTTCAGCAGCTTTTTCGCATAATCTGCGGAGCGCAGCCTGCTGCGAAGCGCAACTGCACGCCCGCCGATAATTTCCTCCGCCGCCTGTGCCGATGAGGCATCGGCGGAAGCCCTGTATTCAAGAAACGCCTCGTCTCCGGATTCGAGCCCCGCGCCGAAGCCTTTCAGAATTATCAACGCACCTTCCGCTTTTCCGCTGCGAACAGCCTCCTCCGATTCCTCCCGCGTTCCGAACCTCACCGAAACAAACCGCATTTTACCGCCGGTAATTTCACCGTCAGAATCATTCAGCAGTTCGGCAAATTCATGTGAAAGCGGGGAATCGTCCTCATCCGTCAAGGCAATCCTCAGCAGCTGTGTCCGCGTCGTTCCGAGAGTGGCCGCAATGATGAAAAAGAGCGCAAACGCCGCAGCAAGCACCGCAGCAAAAAAGCCGTATCCACCCGCCATTGCGCGAATTTTTTGCAATGCAAGCCGAAGTATCATCATGCTCCCCCCTTTGCCGAACCGTGCCGGCGCGCAGCACTTCCGCCCAAGACAGCCGCCGCTGCACCGCACAGCAGAGCCAAAATCCCGGCCGCCGCCGCAAGCGGACCCAAGCCGCAGCCGCCGCCCGCCGACTCCGGGACAATGCCTGCAAACATATGCCGTGCCACGGACAAAATGCTCAGCTTTTGAACCGCTTCCGGCATCAGATTCAGCGGGTAAATCACCCCGCCTGCGAAAAGTGCCGCAAGCATCACGATTCCGCCCGCAAGCATGAATCTTTCGGTTCGTTTGAAAGCAAGGCTCAAAAGGAACATCAGCTCCGCACAGACTGTCGAGCCGAGCAAAAGCGTCAGCAATAAACGTGCGCTGAACGGTGTTTTAAAAACAAGCACAAGCGGAACGGCACCCACCGTGCAAATGACCGCTGCCGCCGCAAATTTTGAAGCCGAAAATGCTGTCCGCGACCCTCCCGAACAGATGAACCGCTTTGCGGTTCCCATTTGCAGTTCGTCGGGAACTGTTTTCATGATTCCGAGCGATACGCTGAAAAACAACATGCACACAGCGCAAACAAAATATTTTTCGCGAATCACATCGACGGAACGCACCCCGAAAGCACCCGCTGAATCCTTAAAAACGGCTCTTCGCCCCAACGCACTGTCCAAAACCGCATTGGCACATGCATCACGGAAACGCTGCACCGCCTCCGCCGAAGGTTCATCACCCTCCGCAATGCGGAAAGCAGCAAGCATTGCCGCGCGTTCACCCGCCATTATTTCCGCAACCGATTCGATTATATCGGCCGTCAGCTCACTTTCAAGCGGCATTTCTCCGTTCAGCCATGCATCAACCTTGCCCTCGTCCATATAATAAACCGAATAGAAATAATCCTTTGGAATCGTGACCGCCGCCGCACACCCCGCAAGCATATCCTCTTCAAAATCAACTGTCGGCGCCGCATCCTCGGCCGTTCGGAATGCGGAATCAAATTCCGAACCGGAAACGCAGCGAACTTCCGAAAAAAGCTCAATGCGCCGAAGCTGCCCGATAAGCATGCGGGACATTACTGTTTCATCCCTGTCAATTACTGCAACAGGGAAGGGCTCAATCACATTTTCCGCCGCAAGCGCATCATTCAGCCCGAAAGCAAGCAGGCAAGCGGCAATAAACGGCAGCAGCAGGCAGGCAATGCCCGCCGCAGACGAAAAAAGGCAGATATCCTTCCGAACACATGCGGCAAACGAACGGAACCGAAACCACTTTCGCCCCAAACCTGCTTTGTTCGTTTTTTTACCGACTGCCATCTTCAACAACCCCGTCTTTCAGTTTCACTACCCTGTCGCAGACACGTGCAATATCCTCCGCACGGTGCGAAACGAGCAGCACCGCGCAGCCGCCGTTTTTCAGAGCGGTGATTGTATTCAGTATTATTTCTATTGAGTTTTCATCCGCTCCGACCGTCGGTTCGTCAAGCAGGAGCAGTTTCACGTCCCCAACCAATGCGCAGGCAAGATTCAGCCGCCGCTGCATCCCGCCCGAATATGTTGAAACGGGCTTGTCCGCCTTGTCCGCAAGGTTCACTTTTTCCAAAAGGTACCTGCACCGAATTGTGCGCCTCCGCCCGTAAAGCCCGGCTGCCGATGCAAAGAATCTCAGGTTCTGAATTCCTGTCAATGCGGGATAAAGTGCGATTTCCTGCGGAACGTATCCCAACTGTCCGCGTCCGAGCGGCGCAAGTTCGATTTTTCCCGCATCCTGTCTTTCAACGCCCGCCGCAACGGAAAGCAGAGTGCTTTTGCCTGCACCGTTTTCTCCCGTGATTCCGACAGCTTCGCCCTTTCGAATGCAGAGCGAAACAGGGCCGAGAACCCGCTTTTTTTCTTTCGAAAACCTTGTTCCGTACGCTTTTGTTATGTTTTCAAGCACTAAAACCTGTTCTTTTTCCATAGTCATTAAATGCACCGACTGCCGCCGCAGGTTCACGCAACGCGTTCCCTCGCAGCGGCAGTCAAATTTTATCGCAATACTTTGTTGCGGATATTCAACCTCACATCATTTCCGAAAACATAAACTGCAAGATGACATTCGCAAGTTCCCCGGTCATTTCATTTAACGTCTCCTCAATCTCTTCTTCGGAAGAAAGGTTCGTTGAATCGGCATCGGGAGCCTTTGCGGTTGAAGCCTTGTCGGAGCTGTAAATCTTCATCGTCATCTCGCTGAGCGTGCCGGAGAAGCCGAGAGATTCAAGGGAGGGCGCGAGCGATTCGGGCAATTCCACCGTCATTAAATGTTCGGTTCCGCCGTTTTCCGCCGCACTCGTGCTGAGAGTGTATGTCATTTCCTCGCCATTAAGAAGATCCTCATCGGCAACCGCAACCGTCACAGTTCCGTAAGGAATACCGAGAGCCGATTTCTTTTCGCTTGAAATATCCTTCAGTTCAATGCTCATAACTCTGCTGCTTTCATCGGATTCGATATTATTGACATCAACTTTTCCGTTCAGCATTCCGTCTTTGCGGGTCAGTTCGGCAACAAAGCTTGTGCCGTTCTGACCGTCATCGTCTATTACTTTCCACGCAAGCAAAAGCTTTTCCCTGTCGGAAATTATCTCGAAACATACGGTGGACTCGCTGTACTTGACGGTCTGCATAACGGGCTTTCCCTTATGCACGGCGGTTTTTATTTCGAACCCGCTGTCAACAAGATGCTGTGCAAATTCATCGGCATGTTCCGCGATGTAATCGGCAAGTGCCGCCTGTCTTTCCTTCCATGTTTCCGCCTCCGTAACGCCGGTTTCGGAAACGATTGTGCTTTCTTCAGCATAAGCGCCGAGCATTACGAGCGCATCGCTGCCGTAATAGAACTCTGCCAGTGAACATACATAGTTAAAAAGCTCCTCATCCTCACGCATTTCCCCGCTGAGGGCTTTCAGCGCGGCCGCAATGCGCTCCTTATCGGGAGTGTATGTATAAACCTTGCAGCCCTTGAACTCCTTTTCAAGCAGCTCAAGCTTCACGGTCACGTTCTTTTCGACTTTAACATCATCATCGTCAATGCCGCCGAGAAGGATTTTGCCGTATCTCTTAACAAGGCTGTTGTACGCTTTTTCAATGTCGTCAAGCTTGGTGTACTCGATGGGGTCATATTCGCCTGCATCTTCGTCCGTGAGTACCCTCTGTGCAAGTCCCTTTTCCGTGGTATAATATTCACTTGAAAGCTCCGGTACATAAAGACCCACGGTGTTCTCGTCCGCCGTCAAAACGCACGAAAGCAGGGGAGAGCCGTTATAATTCAGCTCACCGTTCAAAAGGTACTCGCTGCCTTCGGATTTGATTTTATAGTCCAGCGAAAGCTTGTTCAGAATATCGTTGAAATTCTGATTGTCGGTGTTCATAGAAACCGAAATATCGGATGAAAAATCCCTTTTGACGGGTTGGCCTTTGCCCTTGAGAACATCCGTAACCGTTGTTTTGCCCGACCACTCGGTTTTGAACATTTTTGCCTGCGCCATAAGGAACTGCTTTGACGGGGTGTTCAAAACGAGCATGTAAACAAGAGCCGCGCCGACGCCGAGCACAACGATGACTGCCGCGATAATTGCGGCAATAAGACCCTTTTTGCCCTTTTTCTTCTTTCCGTCGTCAACAAACTGCATCTGCGGACCGGCCTGCACGTTCTCCGCCGTCTGTTCACCGCATTCGCAGTTTTCTTCGCCGCAGCTGCAATTCTCCCCGCAATTGCAGGCTGTTTCACCCTCGGCATGGCTGCCGGAATCACATTCGACCGTTGCTCCGCCGCATTTGGGGCAGAAAACATCACCGTCCTGCAAAATAAGGTTGCAGTTCTCGCATTTTTTCATAGTATTCCTCCCGATTTTTTCAAAGATACGGATTCAATGCTGCAATTTCAGCCGCATGTGTCGATTCCGTAATATTATATTACAGCAAAAAATACCGCATGTCAAGACATTTTTCCGCCCGCTGCGTTTTTACCCGTTTTTTGTGCGCATTCACCACGGCACGGTTTCTGCCTGTATTGTTCACACAAATGCGCAAATAAAAACCGACAGTTTCTGCCGCCACGGCGATCCTTTTTCAATTTTTACCGAATTAATCATAATGTTGCGGAAACTCTCCGACTTTATGTTGTTAAATACACTCAGATATGACTTGACTTTACTTTTTTGATATGATATTCTATTAGCACCGAACGATAATCCCCTTTGTTCCGGCTTAACATTTTCGTTTTGAATAATATAATATAAAAGGAGTTAAAAGTGTCTAACTACCAAAAAAATCCCAAACGCGAACTCTCCGCTTTTTACGATGAAATGGGCTTTTCCGAAAGAGTCAACTGCACTGCCGAAGAAAACGCCGCATACGCCGCACAATTAAAGCTCACAGGTTCTCTTCCCGCAGGTGTTTACCAGTACAGAGATGCATACAGCAACGAACCTGTCGACCAATTTTATACCGTTCGCCAGAGCAGTCTTACCGATGCGGAAAAGCAAGCTTATATCGCTTGCTGCAATTTCAAAAACGTATACACGATTAAAAAATGCGTTGTTTTCTTCACGGTACTTACGGTCATTCAGCTTATCGCGGCACTTATTTCCGTATCATCCTTCTCAAGCCTTTTCAGATGAAATTGCAATTAAATTAAAAAAATGCTTTCCGCATCATCTCAATTCCGCTATCGTCCTTTGCAGCTCCGCAAGGAATTCGCCCGCATGTGCGCCGTCCATCTGGGTATGATGAAATTGGAACGACACTGTGAGCTTACAGCGAAAAAAGCTTCGGCGGTACCGACCCCAAATCAGGAACGGATTGTTGAAAATGCCGCTGTTCATGCCCACGGCACCGTCCAACTCCGTTTCCACAATTGCGGAAGTGCCGATTACCATGCTGTCCGTAATATCGTTATCGGTGCAGGTCTGTGCAGCGGCGCGGGTCAAATTCAGATAATCGGCGTTGAATTTTGCAATTTCCGTGCTGAACGGAACATCGCATGAGCTGATTTCTCCGCAGCTGTTTTTCACAATCGTGTTAACGGCTATGCTGCCGTACCGCACCAAATCGTGTCCGACCGGAAGCAGATAGAATTCTTCAATCCCGCTTGCGGCCTTTCCGATGCACCAGCAGAGCAGCATGTTGAATTTCATTCTGCGTTTTTTACTCATGCGCACAAGCGGCGTCACGTCAAGAGTTTTGAAGAACGTCACCATCGGATTCGGTGCGTTCATCCAAAGTTCAAACGCCGCTGCGCGCGGAGTGTTTTTGGGGTTAACCTTTGCAGGCAGCTTTTCCGAACTCATTTTCATCCCTCCGTTGTGTCCGTGAGCTTCAGTTCGTATTTGCAGAGTCCGATTCCCGCACTGCACCGGGAAGACAAAAGAATCCGAACGCCGTATTTTTGTTTTGTTTTCGTTTTTCATTTTACTCACTTCTTCACTTTGTTTACTTCAATTATGCTGCGGCGTTCGGAAACGCCTGCCTTTACGGTTTACGGTCCGACTTTGGTTTGATGTTTCGTGTTCAGCCTTTCCGCAAACCGAACGATATGCTCATCCAATGCAAGAACCGTACTTTTTCTTTCATCATCGGTCTTTGCTCCGTCATACATGCTGTAAAGCAGGAACATCGGCCCGTAGAATTCAAGCGCAAGCTGCATCGCCTCCGCATCGGTTGACGCCGCACGGCGGAATATCCTTGCCATGTATTCCGCGGGACCCGCCGCAAGGTAGTTCTGATACAAATCCGCCATGGTCGAATCGTTGTACTGCTCAATGGTGAGCATCTTTCGGAATCGGGAAGAGAATCCGTCCTCCGTCCAGTGGCGGAACTGCGCAATGCTGTATCGGCGTATGCTGTCGAGCGCCGTGTTCATATACGCTTCGGCATATTCGTCGTCCTCCGCTCCCGGCATATCGTATTCCGCCGCACGTTCCGCATCCAACGCACTCATTCTATACAAAATCTTTTGAAAAATCTCGCGCTTGCCCGCATAGTGCTTATACAGTGCGGCTTTTGTGATTTTGAGCCGTTCCGCGATGTCGCTCATGGATGTTCCCGCATAGCCCTTTTCCGAAAAAAGCCTCAATGCTTCCTCGATTATCCTTTCTTTTGTATCACATGCCATCTTTTACCTCCGCACACAGCCGCATTATGCATACCGTCGGCTTCCTTCCGCCTTTGAATTTCGCCGCATCAAGTAACCGACCGATAACCATTATAGGTTTCGGTCGGGCTGAAGTCAATATGGGAATTGTTATTCCTTTTCGGCAATTGTGACAGTTTCTTGCCTGTCAAATCTGTTTTCAGTCGCTTTTATTGCAGTCCGCATTATTTCGGCAGTTTTCCGTTCTCCTTCCCAGCTGCCAAAACGCAACCGCGCTTGCAGCTGCAACATTCAATGAATCCACTCCGTGATGCATCGGAATCATCACGGTATAATCGCAAGCATCTATCGCAGATTGTTCAAGCCCCGTTCCTTCCGTGCCCATTACAACGGCAAGGCGGGGTTCCGCCGCAAGGCGCGGATCGTCAATGCTTACAGAGTCATTTTTAAGCGCCGTTGCAGCAAGCCTGAAACCGAGTGCTTTCAACCGCCCGAATCGGTTCCCTTCCTCGTCCGGCTGCAATTTTGCCCACGGAATCTGAAACACCGTGCCCATGCTGACCCTTATTGCACGCCTGCAAAGCGGATCGCAGCAGGTGGGGGAGAGCAGCACCGCATCCATGCCGAGCGCGGCGGCGGAGCGAAAGATTGCTCCGATATTTGTTGAATCAACAATTCCGTCCAAAACGGCAATGCGGCTTGCACCGCCGCAAACGCTTTCAGCCGAAAGGGGCGGCTTCCTTCGCATTGCGCAGAACACACCCCGTGTGAGCGGATAACCGGTAAGCTTTGAAAGCAGCTGCGTTTCGGCCGTGTAAACAGGGATTCCCGCCGTGCGTTCAATTATATCCGCCGCCTGTCCCGCAACATGCTTTTTTTCAACAAGCAGCGAAAGCGGTTCATACCCTGCATCAAGCGCGATTCTGATAACAGTCGGGCTTTCCGCAATGAATATGCCCTTCTCCGGCTCCAGTTTGCTGCGGAGCTGTGTTTCCGTCATCCTTGCAAAAACATCAAGCTCCGGTGCCGATATATCGCTTATTTCAATAACATTAATGTTTTTTTCCATTGTATTCATGCCGTTCCGCATTTCCCTTATTCTTTTATCTTTCACTGCATAGATACAGCATTGCGCTGCTGCCGCATTAAACTTCATTTTACCACGATTGCAGTCGTTTTTCCATATGGGCATCGCAATTTTTGCGAGCGTCACGCGCATATTGTGACAATATATTGTTTCATGCTATTGCATTTTCGGCAGCGCGGCTTTATAATTGAAAATGAAAATTGAACACATCCGCTGGGTGCGTACACGGGTTATTCCCGATGTACTGAGAAAGAACCTTTGAACCTGTTAGGGTAATACCTGCGTAGGGAAGCGGTGCGAAAATTTGTGCTTACACGCCTCCGCACCGTTTGCGGGGGCGTTTATTTTCAGAAAGGAAACTTTTTTATGTTGTTCGATGGTAAAAAAATCGAATTTGTGCTGCTTGAAAAGCTCAAAGGCGTTGACACAAAGGGTTGGATCTTCTTTGCAGCCGCAGCTGTGCTTGCCGCCGCGCTCATCATCTTCCTTGTTCAGCGCAGGAAAAAATGCACGGAGCCCGCCGCTTTTACCGGCAATCCCACTCCGACGGTCATCCTTGTTCACGGTGCGCTCTGCATCGCAATAAGCTTTGTTTTGAGTTATTTCAAACTCTTTTCAATGCCCAACGGCGGCTCTATAACCCTTGCAAGCATGCTGCCGCTGATGGTTTATTCCAATCGCTACGGCGCAAAATACGGCGTTATGGCGGGCGTTGTTTACGGCTTCCTTCAGTATATCCAGAATCCCGAAATGACGCATTGGATTCAGATGCTCGTTGACTACCCCATTGCTTTCGGTGTTATCGGACTCGGCGGCCTTGTAAAAGGCGAGCGCAACCTCGTCTTCTCCGTTCTTATCGGCGGCACTCTGCGCTTCCTCTGCCACCTGTTCACCGGTGCGGTTTTCTTCGGCGAATATGCCGCAGCAGGACAGTCCGCGTTCATGTCTTCCCTTCTGTACAACGCTCCCTACATGTTTGCGGACATCGCAGTTTGCGTCATCATCGCAATGCTTCCGCCTTTCCGCAAGGCGATCCGCTCCGCGCTCAAGTACTGAAACACCGAACAAAGCCCGGCTGATTTCAGCAGAACGGGCCGAACGGTTTAAGTTTTTGCATCAACAGACAAATCCGACTTCAAAGGAATCAAAACTTGCCTGATTCCTTTTCGGATTTGAAGTGCCCGGGTCGGAAAGCGCAGTTTGCCGCGTTTTCCGGCCCTTCCCCTATCCAATCATCCTGTTGTAAACCTTTTTACGAACCATGAGCAGAATTCAAACTTCCGCCGCTGTCGAAAAGCACAGCATTCCGCCTTTTTTCGGCAGCGATTCTCAAATACTCATACTCGGCAGTTTCCCCTCGGTCAAATCCCGCGAAAGCGGCTTTTATTACGGGCATCCGCAAAACCGCTTTTGGCGCGTGCTCTCCTCCGTGTTCGACGCGCCGCTGCCGCAAACGATCGAGCAAAAGCAGGAGTTTTTGCGCACTCATTATATCGCGCTTTGGGATGTCGCCGCCGAATGCAGCATACGCGGTTCGGCGGACAGCAGTATTTCGGCCGTCACCGCAAACGATATTGCTCCGCTCCTCCGTTCGACGCAAATCAAAGCCGTTTTTTTAAACGGTCAAACGGCACAAAAGCTTTTTCGCAAATATCTTTCCGAAGAAACCGCAAAATTCGGCTGCACCGTCACGGCGCTGCCTTCAACAAGCCCCGCAAACGCATCATATTCACTCGAAAAACTTGCTGCCGAATGGGGCAGCGCAATCCGCGCCGTCCTTATGATTTAAGAATCGGAGTTAACGTTCGGAATTTTGCCTGCATCCTTAAGGTTTATCCGAAATCTTTGTCAAATTGCGAATTTCAGCGGTTATAACTTATGATTTCTTAATTTCGCCGTTGCATTTCACCTGTAAATGTGTTATACTGAAACCGACCGCGGAAAGGAGGCTGTGATTAATGATCAAACGCGAACTGTATATGAGCCGTATCCGTCCGTTTATCGGAACGGAGCTTATCAAGGTAATGACGGGTATCCGCCGCTGTGGGAAGTCTGTCATGTTGGAGCTAATCAAACAGGAACTTACGGAGTCCGGTGTAAGTCCGACACAGTTTGTCTCTGTCAACTTTGAAGATATGAGCTGTTCCCATCTGCAAACCGCTCAGGCTCTGCATGACGAGATCACCAAGAGAGCCGCAGAAACAGAGGGCAAGGTCTATCTGTTCTTTGACGAAATACAGGAGGTCAAAGACTGGGAGAAGTGCATCAACTCTTTCCGTGTCTCGCTTGATTGTGACATCTATATAACCGGCTCGAATGCAAAGCTGCTGTCCGGTGAGCTTGCAACATATTTGGCCGGTCGGTATGTGGAGTTTGTGATCTATCCGTTTTCCTTTGGGGAGTTCATTGAACTGTACCGTTCTATTGCTCCCGATACGTCCGTCCGGCAGTGTTTCCAAAAGTACCTCCTGTCCGGTGGTATGCCCTACCTCGCAAACCTCCGCTATGCAGATGCTCCGTCCAAGCAATATCTTCATGATCTGTTCAATTCTGTCCAGCTCAAAGACATCGTGAAGCGGAATAAGGTCCGGGATGTTGATTTGCTGGAACGAATCATTGCCTATGTGATCGCCAATGTGGGTACAACCTTCTCTGCATCCTCCCTTGCGAAGTTTCTGAAAAACGAGCAGCGTACCGTTGCACCGGAAACGATCCTAAACTATATCAAATATTGCTGCGAGTCTTACCTGTTCTATCGGGTAAAACGGGAGGATTTGCAGGGCAAGCAAATCCTTGCCTCCAATGAAAAGTACTATATTGCCGATCACGGCATCCGTGAAGCCGTTTTCGGCGGCAATATGCGGGACATCAATCTCATTTTGGAGAATATAGTGTATCTGGAATTGCTGCGCCGCGGCTATGCGGTAACCGTCGGCAAAACAGGCAATAAGGAAATTGATTTTGTATGTGACAAGCGCGGCGAAAAGCTGTATGTTCAGGTCACCTATCTGCTGGCATCGGAAGAAACAATCAACCGTGAGTTCGGTGCGTATGACAGCATTCGCGACAACTTTCCGAAATATGTTGTTTCCCTCGATGAATTTGATATGAGTCGGAACGGCATCAAGCATCGGAATATCCGCGATTTTCTCCTTGCCGAGGAATGGAACTGAACAATAGGGGAGCTTATACAACGGTCCCTTAAAAAATCACCCGAAATTTTCCCTTTTAGAGAAAATTCCCTGTTGACTTTTGCGCCGCACGGAGTATAATCATACCGTCAACTGAATCATCAGTCTTCGAGGCGGGGCGAAGTTCCCCACCGGCGGTCACAGTCCGCAAGCGGCTTTTGCCGCACGATCCGGTGAAATTCCGGTACCGACGGTCACAGTCCGGATGAGAGAAGCTGTGCTGCGCACCTTTTCGCGTAATTTCAACGCTCTTTTGTGTCATGCACCCCGGAAGACTTATTCTTTCAGGGACAAATGATAAAAAGGAGTGTTTTTTATGTCAACACAAACCCGTGCACGCAAACTCACCGTAACCGCTATGCTTTCAACGATAGCTTTTATTCTCATGTACATTGAGTTTCCGATTCCCGCGCTGATTCCTTCATTCGTCAAGCTTGATATTTCGGATCTGCCCGAGCTTTTGGCTGCATTCTCGTTGGGACCCGTTTACGGCGTTGTTGTTTCGCTGCTCAAGAACGTGCTTTTTTCCCTGCTGCACGGCACTTCGTCGGCATATGTGGGCGAGACGTTCAATTTCATCATGGGAGCGGTATTCTCGTTTTCTGCCGGATTCATCTATAAAAAATACAAATCCCGCAAGGGTGCGCTGACAGGCGCACTTGTCGGCGCGGTGCTGATGTCCGTATTGTCCGTGCCGCTGAATTATTTCGTTGTCTATCCCGCATATGTGAAACTCTATGAGCTGCCGCTTGAAGCTATCATCGGCATGTATCAATCCATTCGCCCTTCAACCGACGGACTTTTGGAATGCCTGCTTGTTTTCAACATGCCGTTCACTTTCTTCAAAGGGCTGCTGGATGTTGCACTGTGCTTCCTCGTTTACAAGCCTCTTTCGCCTTTGCTGCATAAATAAGGGCGGCAAAAAGGCAGGGGGAAGGGCAAATCCGTAGTTTAGCATTGCATCCGAATCCTCCCGCAGTCAGCAGCCCCGCTGTGAAATAAATGAATATGCCGCATAATCGTGCAGCGCCTGAATAAGCTTATGTGAATAAGCGAAAGGGGCTGCACTCTTTATGAATGAACGGAGAATCGTACAAACAGGAATTGATGTTTCACGCTATCAGGGGAAAATCGACTGGGCGCGTGTGAAAGCCGGCGGCACAGGCTTTGCAATTATCAAATGCACACAAGGTGTAAACACCGTTGACCCGGAGTTTCACCGCAACATGCGCAATTGCGCCGCCGTCGGGCTGCCCGTCGGCGCATATGTCTACAGCAAGGCACGCACTGCTTTTGCTGCTGCCGAAGAGGCGGAACGTGCCGCAGAGGAGTGCGCACCGTATCATCTTGATTATCCGATTGCAATGGATTTCGAGGCGGCTCAGTTCCTTGCAATGCCGAAAAAAACACGCGGTGCGATAATCGATGCATTCTGTACGCGAATCGAAGCACGCGGCTATAAGCCCATGCTTTACAGCAGCAAATACTGGCTTTCGGCTCTTATTCCTTCCGAAACGACCCGCCGCTGGGACGTTTGGCTTGCTCAGTACGCACCAAGGCCGACTTATTCCGGAGATTTCACCATGTGGCAGCGCGGCACGGGAAAGGTGGACGGCATTGCGGGCAGAGTGGACATCGATATTTGTTACCTCGATTATGTTGAAGAAAGCCCGGATCGCATTGTTTTTGCACTCACAAGCCCCATGATGCAGGGCAAACCCGTGTCCGCGCTTCAGGCCATGCTCAACGCTGCGGGCTATACGGCTTCCGACGGGCAGCGGCTCAACGTTGACGGAAAACTCGGAAAGCGCAGCTTTTCGGCATTCGTCGAATTTTTAAATGCGCATAAAAAATATATTGAGTGATGTTTCCGCAGTCTCCGCCTAACCGGCTTTGATTCGGTGCTTTCGGAATTATCAGGCAAAATGCACACGGCGCAACAGTCGGGAGCGGGAAGCGGAAAGCTGCGGCCCGTCCCCGATGTTTTCTTTTTTCCGGACACCCGCGGAAATTGAAATTTTTATCACGATTATTAGAAAAACGGCCGCTTTCCGACTTTTTCGGGTTGACCGAAAGGCGGATATGAGTTATAATTGTGGAATAAATTCGACGGCGAAAAGAGTTGATTTGCCGTTAAATTCGGGGAGAAACACTATGGCATATCGCTATTTTGCAGTTGACGTCGGCGACAAGCGCGTCGGGCTTGCCGTCAGCGATGCGCTCGGAATCACCGCGCAGGGCATCGAAACCTATAACCGCACCGGAGACGATGAAAAGGACGGAGAATACATTCGCAAATGTGCGGAACGCTATGCCCCCTGCCGCATCGTGTTCGGAATGCCGCGCAATATGGATGGAAGCTACGGCTTTGCTTCCGAAAAGGTTCGTGCCTTTGCCGCCGTTGTACTGAACGGTTGGCAAGGCGAGCACGATTTTTTTGACGAAAGGCTTTCCACCGTTGCTGCGGAACGCGCTTTGTTTGAAGCGGAACTAAACTGGAAAAAACGCCGCAAAGTTATCGACAGACTTGCCGCACAGGTCATTCTCGAAGGCTATATGACGCTCCATCCGCTGAGATAACGTCCGTTCTGTAATAATTATTTACACTTTGAAAGGCAATGTTATGATTGAAGAAAACATAAAAATTAACCCGCAGCCCGAGGAATTTGATGATTCCGCCGAGCTTGAACCCGTGACTTTTCTGACCGAAGACGGCGGTGAAGAAAACTTTTGGCATATCATGACCTTCCCCTATGAAGGTGCGAAATATGCTGCACTCGTTCCGGAGGATCAGATTGACGAAGAAGAACCCGAAGTGATTTTTGTGAAAATCGCAAAGGACGAGCAGGGCGATGCTTACATTCCCGTCGAAAACGAAGTTCTGCTTGAAGAACTTTTCGAAGTCTTTGCCGAGCTTCTTGATGACGAACCCGAGGAACCCGAGAATGACGCTTGGGTTTGACTCCGGGCGCATTTCGAACGATTTTTTGCGGCGGTTTAATCGGGGCTGAGTGACTTCAAGCTGTTTTACCCACCCCCCCCGCAATTCAAACCGTCAAAATCTGTTGTGATGAGTATTTGGGAATTGTTTTTGACAGCCGTTGCACTGAGCATGGATGCAATGGCGGTTGCTGTTTCTGCCGGCCTTTCCAATGCGGGCGGCAAAGGAGTCAAATTTCGCGAAGCGGGCCTGATGGGGCTGTTTTTCGGAGTTTTTCAGGCGGTAATGCCTCTTTTGGGGTATTATATCATACCGCTGCTTGCAATGATATTCGGCAGCGGCGTTACGCGCTTTGTTGAAGGAACCGACCACTGGATCGCATTTGTGCTGCTTGTTTTTCTCGGCGGCAAAATGATAATCGAAGCCGTTCGCGCCGAAGAGGATGCCGAACCGTCAAACCCGTTCGCACTCGGCACGCTGTTTGTAATGGCAATTGCCACCAGCATTGATGCGCTTGCAACAGGCATCGTTTTCCGCAGTTTCAGCTTTTCAACCGGCAAGCTGCTGCTTGCTGTCGGCTTCATCGGCAGCGTCACGTTCATTCTGACACTGCTCGGCGCACTCGGCGGCAAAAAACTCGGAGAAAAGTTCCGCAAACATGCGGAGATAATCGGCGGGATCGTCCTTGTTTGCATCGGCGCAAAAATTCTTATTGAGCACCTGTTCTTTTAATTGTGGGCATATCCGCGTTTTGACTCTTTTAAAACAGCAGGGGCACCGAAATTTTTTCAGGAGGTATGCATGATCTGCCCTGTCGTTTCAAAGGAACATTTTCGCAGCATGCGTATAACGCTTGCGTTTTCCGTAATTGCGCTTTCGTTTTGCATTGCTTTTGCCGTGCTGACCTTTGCAGGCATACTCGCACAGTATACCGCACTGTGTGCAGCCTTCTTTGCGCTTGTTTCAAGCGGACTTTTCCTGCTCTACCGTTTCAGCCGCGATATTTCCCTGCGCAAGCTCGAACTTACGGAATCTGAAATTCGGGTGTTCGGCAAAACAGGAAAGCTTCTTAAAACCTTCCCGTATTCCGCCGTGCGCGAATTGCGCGTCGTGACGCTGATGGTGGGCAATTTCGGCGGTATGTACGGCAAACTTAAACCCGAAAACTTCATTTGCCTCAGTCTGGACGGTCAAATCCCCGCTCCCGAAACGCGTCTTACCGAACTTTACGGCAGCTTGGATTGCCTTACCTTCGCCTACACTAAAGAGGCAATGACTTTCCTCAACCAAAAAATTCCGCCGGCAGTTTGATTCAAATTATCGCTGCAAAGTCCGGTTCGTAAAAAACGAACGGCAGCGATTCTTTTTGAAAAATCCGAGCGTTCGGATAGCTATAATAAAAAACGGTTCCCGCCCGAACACGCGGTATTCATAAGACAGTTAGCAGCCACAGCAGTATGAACGACTGTAGCTGTTCTTGTGTCTTATTCTGTTATCTGATAAGATAGAATCAAGCGAATCTGCAACTCGAAATATGGAGATGGGAGTGATAAGCATGTGCGAATGGTGTGATTATAAAGAATCTGAATGGCTGCTGTATAAATCATTATATTGGTCTGTTTATTTAGCAGACGTACAGGACTATGTCGGCAGATGTATTTTGGTATCGAATAGACATTGCGGAAGTCTTTCGGAATTGGATATCGCTGAATGGATTGAATTGAAAACGATCATAGATAGATTGGAATATATTTACAAGGACATCTTAGGAGCTGAATTAAGTAATTGGAGTTGTTTATTGAACAACTTTTACAAAGAAGTAACACCGAATCCTCATGTGCATTTGCATGTGAGACCACGATATAAAAATGCAATATCAATTAACAATCACTCATATATAGACACCGAATTTGCGCATCACTATGCTCTAAACAAAGAGGTTATATTGCTTGATGATGATAAACAGACTTTGTATATACGAATGAAGGAACAGTTTGTTTTATAAATTCCGAACAAATAAAAGCGCACTTCTATACATCGTCTGGTATAGTGTGTTACGAGCGAAACTTGGCTCTCCCTTTGGGAGAGCTGTCGGCGCAGCCGGCTGAGAGGGTAAAATATGACCATATCAAAGGACAACAGCCAACTGGAAAACGCCCGGCGGTTGCGCAGAGAGATGACGCCCCACGAACGAAAGCTCTGGTATCTTTTCCTCCGCAAGTATCCGGTGAAGATTTATAAACAGCGAATCATCGGGAGATTTATCGCAGACTTTTATTGTGCTTCTGCCAAGTTGGTTATTGAATTGGATGGTTCTCAACACTATGAGCTTCAGGGGATGGCCTATGATTCTGAGCGTTCCGCATTTTTGACAGCGCTTGGATTGGAGGTTCTGCGATTTTCCAACCGAGACGTCGACAGGAATTTTCGCGGCGTGTGTACACAAATTGATATTACCATTCAAAAGCGCCTGTAAGGCCCTCTCAGTCACCTTCGGTGACAGCTCTCCCAGAGGGAGAGCCAAGGGGAATGCCTGCAACTGCGCCATACGGTCATAATAGTGTAAGAAATGGAGCGTATCTGCACCGCTACGCTCCATGAACTGTCTTACGAACATCCCGAGAAGGCGCGGAACCGTTTTTGTGTTTTTCCGCCTGCTTTCCGCGGGAGTATGTTTGTTATTGTGCGTTATCTTCCGGAAACGGGAACATTGCTTTTCAGGATAACGTCATGCGAACCGCCTTCAACTATGCTTGTTGAAGAAACGAGCGTCAGCTTTGCATTTTTGCGCAGGTCTGCAAGGTTCAGCACGCCGCAGTTGCACATTGTTGAACGAACTTTGCCGAGGGTGACTGCAAGATTATCCTTAAGACTGCCCGCATAGGGAACATATGCATCAACGCCTTCTTCAAAGCTGAGCTTTGCCGCGCCGCCCATGTCGTAACGCTGCCAGTTGCGTGCGCGGTTCGAGCCTTCGCCCCAGTATTCCTTATAGTAGTTGCCGTTAATGCGGATTTTCGGAGTGGGGCTTTCGTCAAAGCGGGAGAAATACCTTCCGAGCATCACGAAATCCGCACCCATTGCAAGCGCAAGGGTGATGTGGTAATCGTGAACAATGCCGCCGTCAGAGCAGATGGGAACATAAATGCCCGTCTCCTCATAATACTCATCGCGCGCGCGCGCAACATCGAGCATTGCGGTCGCCTGTCCTCTGCCGATGCCCTTCTGTTCGCGGGTAATGCAAATCGAACCGCCGCCGATACCGACCTTTACAAAGTCCGCTCCGCATTCCGCAAGATAGCGGAAACCGTCGCCGTCAACAACGTTGCCCGCACCGACTTTGACGCTGTCTCCGTATTTTTCGCGGATGAAATCAATGGTCAGCTTCTGCCACTCGGTGTATCCCTCGGAGGAGTCTATGCAAAGTGCATCAACGCCTGCTTCAACAAGCGCGGGAACGCGCTCCGCATAGTCGCGGGTGTTGATGCCCGCGCCGACAAGATAACGCTTGCTGCTGTCGATCGATTCGAGCGGATTAGCCTTGTGGTTGGAATAGTCTTTGCGGAAAACGAAAAACTTAAGATGCCCCCTGTCGTCCACAATGGGAAGGGAGTTGATTTTGTGATCCCAAATGATATCGTTTGCAATCTTAAGGGTAATATCCTCGGTTGCATAAACAAGGCGGCTGAGCGGAGTCATGAACTCGGAAACCTTCATGTCAAGAGGCATTCGGCTGACGCGGTAGTCCTTATCGGTAACAATGCCGACGAGCTTGCCCGTGCCCGTTCCGTCCGCCGTGATTGCAACGGTGGAATGCCCGGTGAGGTCGTGGAGCTCAAGAACGTCTTTAAGCGTTGCATCGGGACGAAGGTTGGAATCGCTCTTCACAAAGCCCGCCTTATGTCCCTTTACGTTGCGCACCATCTGAGCCTGATCCTCAATGGATTGGGAGCCGTAGATGAAAGAAATTCCGCCCTCCTGGGCAAGCGCAATCGCCATCGTATCGTTTGATACGGACTGCATAATTGCGGATACCATGGGAGTGTTGATCGAGACGGCAGGTTCTTCGCCTCTGCGGAATTTAACAAGAGGGGTGCGCAGGCTGACGTTTGCGGGAATGCATTCCTTGGAGGAATATCCTGGAACAAGCAGATATTCGCCGAAGGTGCGTGAAGGTTCGCTGTAGATGAATGCCATAACAGTTTTTTCCTTTCTGTTTATAAGTTTCCGGTTTTGTTCGGCAGTCCTTCCGGGCTTTTTGCGGTCCTTCCGGGCTTGGTATTTTCAGCCCTTTCGGGCTTTTGCTTCAGGAATTTGATTATTCGTTCGATCGACTGCAATGCGGTCGGTAATTTCAGCAGTTCGTTAACCTTGCATTTCGTGCATTCAGCTCATGTTCCGCGCAGTCCACAAGGTTCGTCATGAGCATTGCAACGGTCATCGGACCCACACCGCCGACAGCTTTTGTGATATAGCTTGCTTTTTTTGAAACATTTTCAAAGTCAACATCGCCGTAGAGTTTACCGTCTATATTTGTCTGTCCGATGTCGATAACAACCGCACCGTCCTTGACCATATCCGCCTTGATAAGCCCCGCCGAACCCGCAGCAACGATAAGAATATCGGCATTTTTGGTTATGTCGCCGAGATTCTGAGTCTTTGTGTGGCAAACCGAAACCGTTGCGTTGCGGTTCAGCAGACAGATTGCAATCGGCCTGCCCACCAGTACGGATTTTCCGACGACGACCGTGTGTTTGGACATTATGTCTATGCCCGTTTCATCCAGAATACGGATAACAGCGCGCGGGGTGCAGGCAATGACGGCAGGCTCGCCGTTCAAAAGCTTGCCCGCGTTGCAGAAATGCAGACCGTCAATATCCTTTTCGGGGTCAATGGCATCAAGAACGGTTTTTGTGTCCATGCTGTCCGGCAGAGGCATCTGAACCAGGATGCCGTGAACCGATTCATCCGCATTCAGCTTTTGAACAAGCTCTATCACCCGTTGCTGCGAAACATCTTCCACAAGATGATAGGTCACGCATTCCATGCCGAGTCTTATCGCGGCATTTTCTTTCAGCGTGACATAGCGTTTGGTCATTTCCTCCGTGCCCACATGAATGATGGCAACACGCGGAATAACACCCTTCGCCTTAAGCACCGCCACCCGCGTTGTAAGTTCCGAATAGACCTGCGCTGCAATTGCGCGGCCGTCGATTATCTGTGCGCTCATATTTTCCCCTTTCCGTCTGCATTTTCCAATCCGACCGCATTATTCGCGGTTTTGTGCGGATTGAAATTGACTCATTATACACCAAACGGCCAAATAATTAAAGCCCGATTTTTCGGTCTGGTGCATATATTTCCGCAAACCGCGCCTCATTTATGCGAAACGGCGCGATTTGCCCGGCTTGCCGTGTTTTCGGAATGTCCCGAACATTTCGGGTTCTTTGCGGGAAGAGGCTTGTGTTTGCCGCGCTTTTCCCGCAAAGTCCGTCTTCGGTCGAAGCGTTTTAAGTTACAGTCTGAAGTAATCCACTGCACCGCGGAAGATCGCCGATTCGTCCTTTCCGGGTACGTTTTTGTAAAGATTTTTTCCGTATCTTTCGCTGTGTGCCATCTTTCCGAACACTCTTCCGTCCGCAGAAGTGATGCCCTCAACGGCAAGCACGGAGCCGTTCGGATTTATCTCGGTGCGCATGGAGGCCCTGCCGGATGCATCGCAGTAAACCGTTGCGATCTGTCCGTTTTCAACAAGTCTGTTCAGCAGCTCATCGGGGCAAACGAACCTTCCCTCGCCGTGGGACACGGGAACGAGTGAAACTTCGCCCGGCTCACGGTACATAAGCCACGGGGACAGGTTGGAAACCGTGCGGGTATGCACAAGGCGCGAACGATGCAGTCCGATCGTGTTATATGTCAGAGTGGGGCAGTTTTCATCCGTGTGAATGATTTTTCCGAAAGGCACAAGTCCGAGTTTTATCAACGCCTGGAACCCGTTGCAAATGCCGAGGATCAAGCCGTCGCGACGGTTGAGCAGCCGTTCGATCGCCTCCGCCGCACGGGCATTGCGCATGAAGGATTCAATGAGCTTTGCGCTGCCCTCGGGTTCGTCTCCGCCGGAAAAACCGCCGGGAATGAACAAAATTTGTGAATCCTCCAACCTGTTCGCAAATGCGTTGACTGATTCTTCTATGCCCTTTGCGGTGATGTTGTTGATAACAAGCACTTCCGCTTCCGCTCCCGCAAGGCGCATTGCCCGTGCGGAATCCATTTCGCAGTTCGTACCGGGGAAGACCGGAATCAGCACACGCGGGCGTGCATATCTGCCGTTCGGCTTTATCATCGGTGCATTCCTTCGGAAAGAGCCGATTTCAACAGGCGTTTCGTCCGTTGTTTTATGTCTGTAAACCGGTTCAAGTTTTTTGTCATAAATTTCGAACAGCGGAGCAAGTGCAACGTTTTCGTCCCTGTATTCGAACGCAAATTCCGACATTGTTGAGCCGAGTTCGAGCCCGTTCGGGATTTGCTCCGTGCAGCCTTCCGCAATTTCAAGTATCAGCGCGCCGTAATTGCGGCAGAACAGTTCTTCCTGCGGGAATTCGGGATTCAGGCGAACGCCGATTCCGTTGCCGAGAGCGGCTTTGAACAGGCCTTCCGCCGCGCCGCCCTTATCGACTGCCCATGCGGAAAGCACGCTGCCGCCGCGTATCAGGCGCGTTGCAAGCGCAAAATTGGTGCGCAGAGAGTCCGCTGCGGGAAGACCGTTTTCGTCCGGTTTCGCCGGCAGGAAAACAAGCCTTGAGCCGGGTTTTTTAAATTCCGGAGAGATGATATTCCCTGCCTTATCCGCTGCAATTGCAAACGAAACAAGCGTCGGCGGAACCGTTATGTTTTCGAAAGTTCCGCTCATTGAGTCCTTGCCGCCGATTGCCGCAAGCCTAAGCCCGAGCTGTGCGCGCAGCGCTCCCAACAGCGCGGCAAGGGGTTTGCCCCAGCGCACGGGATCACTGCCGAGCTTTTCAAAATATTCCTGGAATGTCAGCCAGCAGTTTTCTGTTGATGCACCCGCCGCAACAAGCTTGGCAACGGAAGTCACGACCGCGCAGTACGCCGCGCCGAACGGATCTTCCGCCGAATAATGCGGGTCAAAGCCGTATGCCATGACGGAGCATGTATCCGTTTCGCTTCCGCGAACGGGCAGCTTTGCGGCCATTGCCTGAGTCGGCGTCAGCATATTCTTTCCGCCGAAAGGCATAAGCACCGTTGCCGCGCCGATGGTTGAATCAAACCGCTCCGCAAGCCCCTGCCGAGAGCAGATGTTAATATCCGAAACACATTCCGAGAGCCTTTCCGCAAAGGAAGTTTCGGCTTTTTTTCCCGTTTCGGGACAGTTTTTTCGAGCGAAGCAATCCGAAAGGCCGCACTTTTGAACCTTGGCGCGCATTTGCTTCACCGCACCGTTTGTGTTCAGGAATTCGCGGGAAAGATCGACGATTTTTTCCCCGTTCCAATGCATGACCATGCGCCCGGTATCCGTAACGCGGGCAACAACGGTTGCTTCAAGGTTTTCGCCGTTTGCAAGTGCAAGGAATTTTTCGCAGTCCTCCGCCGCAACAACAACCGCCATGCGTTCCTGAGATTCGCTTATCGCAAGCTCCGTGCCGTCAAGCCCGGCATATTTTTTCGGAACCCTGTCAAGCTCGATATCCAGTCCGTCCGCAAGCTCGCCGATTGCAACGGAAACGCCGCCCGCACCGAAATCGTTGCAGCATTTTATCAATGTTGAAGCTTCCGGGTTCAGGAACAGCCTTTGCAATTTGCGTTCCTCGGGCGCATTGCCCTTTTGAACCTCCGCTCCGCATGTTTCAAGTGATGATACGTTGTGTGACTTGCTTGAGCCCGTTGCACCGCCGCAGCCGTCGCGTCCCGTTCTTCCGCCGAGAAGGATAACGGCATCGCCCGCAGCAGGTTTTTCGCGGCGGACATTCCGTTCGGGTGCCGCACCGACAACAGCACCGATTTCCATATGCTTTGCAAGATAGCCGTCATGATAAACTTCATCCACAAGGCCCGTTGCAATGCCGATCTGATTGCCGTAGGAGCTGTAGCCCTGCGCCGCCGTTGCAGCAAGTTTTCTTTGGGGAAGCTTGCCGCGGATGGTGCTTTCAATCGGGGCAAGCGGGTTTGCGCCGCCCGTCACGCGCATTGCATGATAAACATAGCTCCGCCCCGAAAGGGGATCTCGTATCGCGCCGCCGATGCAGGTTGCCGCACCGCCGAAGGGTTCGATCTCCGTCGGGTGGTTGTGCGTTTCGTTTTTAAACAGCAGCAGCCACGGCTCCTCAACGCCGTCGGCATCGACCTTTATCTTCACGGTGCAGGCATTGATTTCGTCCGACTCGTCAAGATTGCGCAATTCGCCGCTTTTTTTAAGTGCCTTTGCCGCAACGCAGGCAATATCCATGAGGCATACGGGCTTTTTGTCCCCGATGCTTTCGCGAAGAGCAAGGTAATTTTCGAATTCGCGCCGAACGCGTTCATCCTCGAATTCAACATCCGTCAAATGCGTGTTGAAGGTTGTATGGCGGCAATGATCCGACCAATATGTGTCGATAACGCGGAGTTCGGTCAGCGTCGGCTCACGATTTTCTGTTTTAAAATAGACTTTAAGGCACTCCGCATCCGCCTCATCCATTGCAAGCCCGTAAAGCGCGATAAGCTCCTTTGCGGGGGTGTCAAACAGCTTTACGCGCGGCGGCTGAGCAGGCTCGTCGCAGCGCATTGCAAGCGTGTCACAGCATTCAAGCGCGGCTTCGCGCGAATCCACGGGGTTGATAATGTATGCCTTTATCCTGTTCAGTTCTTCGGATGTGAGACTGCCCGAAAGCATGTATACGGCGGCCGAACGCACTGCCGGCCTTTCGCACTGCGCAACAAGGCTTATGCACTGCGCTGCGGAATCCGCCCGCTGGTCGAACTGCCCGGGCAGATATTCAACCGCAAAAACCTTTGCACCCGCCGCATTGCCGCAGATTTCCGCACGGAATTCAGCTTCCGTATAGGTTCTGTCAACCTGCGGTTCGGAAAAAACGGTTTCGATGCAGGCGTTGAACGTCGCTTCGTCCACACCCTCCGCGTCATACCTGTTGATGATGCGAACCCCTTCAAGAGTGCGGATCCCGAGAAATTCGCGAATATCCTTCGCAAGCCCTTCCGCCGCTTCCGAAAATTCGGGGCGTTTTTCGCTGTAAATTCTGTAAACCATTCTGTTGTCTCCCGTTAAATTTCCCGTATTCCGTAATGTTCGTTCTTTCGGCAAATGCCGGCGGTGCCGGCGTTTACCCGTTTTTTAAACGGCTTTCGCGCAATGCGGAAAGTCCGATGTCGCTTCTTGAATATTTTCCGTCAAAATGCACTCGTTCGGCTGCCGCATATGCCGCCCGAACCGCCTCTTCAAGCGTATCGCGAACGGCCGTGATGCCGAGCACGCGCCCGCCGCTTGTAACGAATTCGCTGCTGTCGGGTGCTCTGAGTTTTGTTCCCGCATGGAAGATGCATACCCCGCAATCTGCTTCAACATCGCCGTCAAAGGTGATGAGTTTGCCCTTTTCGTATTTTTCCGGGTAGCCCCCGCTTGCAAGCACAAGGCAGCAGGAGGATTTGTCGGAAAGCTTGATCTCGCATTTGTCAAGCGTCCCCGCCTGCGTCGCAATCATTATTTCAAGCAGGTCGCCTTCAACAAGGGGCAGCACCGCCTGCGTTTCCGGATCGCCGAAACGGCAGTTATATTCAATAACACGCGGGCCGTTCGGTGTGAGCATAAGCCCGAAATACAGGCACCCGCGGAAAGTCCGTCCCTCGGCATTCATTGCGTTCAGCGTGGGGAGGATGATGCTTTGCATAACCTGCTCCGCCGCCGCTTTTGTGTAAAAAGGATTCGGTGCAATAACGCCCATGCCGCCGGTGTTCAGTCCCGTGTCGCCGTCGCCCGCACGTTTATGATCCATTGAAGAGGGCAGGGGAACAACTGTTTTTCCGTCCGTAAACGCAAGCACGGAAACCTCGGGTCCGGTCAGGAACTCTTCAACAACGACAGTTGCGCCGCTCCTGCCGAATTTGCCGCCCCGCATCATGTCGTTCACGGCTTCAATCGCTTCCTCGTGAGTTTTTGCAATTATAACGCCCTTGCCGAGAGCAAGCCCGTCCGCTTTGACAACGGCGGGAAGGCTGTGGTGCGCTGCGTATTCGGCCGCAGCATCGGCATCCGAAAAGACCTTGTATTCGGCCGTCGGAATGCCGTATTTCTTCATGAGTTCCTTTGAAAAAGCCTTGCTGCCCTCGATTATTGCCGCAGCCTTGCTCGGGCCGAAGCAGGGAATGCCCTTTTCGCGCAGCATGTCGCAAAGCCCCATAACGAGAGGGTCGTCCGGAATCACGGCAGCAAAGTCAATTTCGTTGTTCAGCACAAAATCAACAATTTTTTCCAAATCCGTTGCGGCAATGCCCGTGCAGGTCACCGGGCATGAATCGCTGCCCGCATGTTCGCGGGAAATTCCGCCGTTTCCGGGAAGCGCATATATCTTTCCCGCTCTGCGGCTTTGAGCAAGCCGCCTGATTATCGCATGTTCGCGTCCGCCGCCGCCTATGACGGCAATATTGAGTTTATCCTTTGTTATCTGCATTTCTTTACTCTTAATTCCGTTCCTTGTTCCGTCCCTTCCGCATGTTCCGCACCTGCATCGGGAAATTCTTTTCGTCTATGTTCGCTTAATTGCTATGTCCGCTTAATTGACCGTTCGTTTCCGTTCGCCCGGCACACTGCCGAGTGCCGAACAGATCCGAATATCCGAATGAACCGCTCCGTTAAAAATCAATGGTGGAAAAGGCGCAGTCCGGTAAAAGCCATGACCATGCCGTGTTTGTTGCATGCCTCAATAACGGCATCATCGCGCACCGAACCGCCGGGCTGAGCAATATAGGCAACGCCGCTGCGGAAAGCACGCTCGATATTATCGCCGAATGGGAAGAACGCATCGCTTGCAAGTGCGGTTTCGCCGAACCTGCTCAGCCATTCCCGCTTCTGTTCCTTTGTCATCGGCTCGGGGCGGCGGGTGAAGAAATTCTGCCAATTTCCGTCGTCAAGCACGTCCCCGCATTCATCCTCGTTTAAATACAAATCAATTGCATTATCGCGGTTGGGGCGCGGGATATCCGCACGGAACGGCAGGTTCAGCACGGAAGGATGCGAGCGCAGGTGCCAAAGGTCGGCTTTATTGCCCGCAAGGCGTGTGCAGTGAATGCGGGATTGCTGCCCCGCGCCCACTCCGATCGTTTGCCCGTTTTCAACATAGCAAACGGAGTTGGACTGGGTGTATTTAAGCGTGATAAGCGCAATAACAAGGTCGCGTTTCGCACTTTCGGGCAGGTTTTTGTTTTCGGTCACGATATTTGAAAGCAGGCTTTCGTCAATCGTTGAATCGTTGCGCCCCTGTTCGAATGTTATGCCGAACACCGTGCGCGTTTCAATGGGAGCGGGAACATAGTTTTCGTCGATTTTAATAACCGTGTATGCACCCTTTTTCTTTGCGGAAAGGATCTCAAACGCATCCTCATCGTAATCCGGAGCAATAATGCCGTCCGAAACTTCATGCTTCAAAACTTTCGCAAGCGAAACATCGACCCTGTCGCTGACGGCGATAAAATCTCCGAAGGAGCTCATTCTGTCCGCACCTCTTGCGCGAATATAGGCACAGGCAAGGGGGGAAAGCTCTGTTGTTTCATCAACAAAATACATTTTGCGAAGCGTCTCGTTCAGCGGAAGGCCGACGGCCGCACCTGCCGGGCTGACGTGTTTGAACGATGCCGCCGCAGGAAGTCCCGTTGCGGTGCGAAGTTCTCTGACGAGCTGCCACCCGTTGAGTGCGTCAAGAAGGTTGATATAGCCCGCCCTGCCGTTCAAAACAGCAATCGGCAGTTCGCCGTCAATTGAAATTGCAGCGGGTTTCTGATTGGGATTGCAGCCGTATTTAAGTTCGTATCGCATGTTTGCCTCCGTTAGTATGTTCGGTTTAATTCGATTAAGTTCTATAGTTTATGGTTCGTTTCCGCTCTTACTGTCGGTCAGGGTAACTTAAGTTGACGTTGACCGGCTTCGTTTTTTTGCAAAGCCGCACAGCGCTCAGCGGGTGTGCCGGTTGATGATGAATGTGTCCTCCGCGCCGTCCGCGCAGCCGATAAAGCGCACAAACAGCGAAACACGGTTGTTTTCATCAAGACCTGCCCAAATTTCTTCGGCAAAAGTCTCTGCATCGGGCGCGTTCAGCGCAATGCGCACCGGTTCACCGCAGAACGAGGGCAGCGGCGAGCCGTCATGCTCATATGTGTGGATAAGATGCGCCGTACCCGCTTCGGGTTCGTAATTGTAAAAATTCCTGCGGCAGCGTGTGCCGTCGGGCGTTTCCGCCTTCAGTATGCTGAGGGTGTATTCGCCTGTTTCGGGGTAAAGAATGCCGCTGATGCGCGGGGTAAAATTCGGAGCATCAGGTTCAAAGCTCCTTTTGCGCAGTGCGGATTCAAAGCTTCCGCCCTCCGCAATTTCGCAGGCAACGTTGTCCGTCTGGTCGCCGTTGGTAACGACGGTGCAGCCGTTGACCTTCCGCACGGGGGAATAGATGATAAGCGAAGGGTCTGTCAGCTTTTTTTCATCAAACGCCCGCGTTCTGATGCCGTCCTCGGTCGGTTCAAATATGCGGTTGCGGCTGTTCTCGCTTCTGCCCATGATGAAGTATGCGGCCACATAATGTGCGTTGTCCGCACTTTTTCCGATAAGCACGCCGCGTCCGGGATAGGTATTGCCGTTCAGGTATTCGTTGATAGTTTTCATTTATTCCGCCTTTCGCATTTCGGTTCCGACTCGTTTGTTCACTGTTTGTTTCACTGTTCTGTTGATTTTATTGATAAAAACACCTGTTCAAGCGCAAGGGGCAGCAATTCCCATTCCGCCTGTTCCATAACGCGCCGCTGCAAGGTTTCCGGAGTGTCGCCCGGAAGCACATCAACGGCTTTCTGCATGATTATCTCGCCGCCGTCGGCAACCGCATTTACATAGTGTACCGTTGCACCCGTGACCTTCACGCCGTATGCAAGCGCAGCCTCGTGAACGCGCAGACCGTAGTACCCCTTTCCGCAGAAGGACGGAATGAGTGACGGATGAACGTTGATGATGCGCCTGTCGTAACTTTCGGTAAAATCCGCACTCAGTATTGCAAGAAAGCCCGCAAGCACGACAACATCGATTTCGCGCTCCTCGAGCAGTTTCCGCGCCGCCGTTTCGAACAGTGTGGGGTCCTGCCTGTTTTGAGGAAGATAAACCGCTTCAATGCCCGCATTTTTTGCCCGCTGAAGTGCGAATGCATCCGGCTTGTTGGAAACAACAAGCGCAATATCGCCGCTTTTTATAACCGAACCGCGCTTGTCGAGCAAAGCCTGAAGGTTCGTTCCCCCTCCGGAAACGAACACGGCAGCGCGCGGACGGCGGGGAGCTTCGGCCCCGCCGCAGCTGCCGCTTTTGCCGATCGCGGCGGAAAGTTCTCCGCCCGTCAGCATATCTCAATACCTTCGCCGAGCACGGTGTCGCCGCAGATGTAAGCCTCCTCGCCGTTTGCGCGGAGAATTTCAAGCGCACGATCCGCATCCTCGCGTGAAACTATGAGGCACATGCCGACGCCCATGTTGAAGGTGTTGAACATGTCCCTTTCGGGGATATCTCCCGTTGACGCGATAAGGTCAAAAAGCGGATGAATGCGCAGTGCGTTTTTGTTTATTCTTGCCGCAATGCCCTTTTTGAGGCAGCGCGGGATATTCTCATAGAAGCCGCCGCCGGTGATATGTGCACAGCCCTTTATGCGGACTTCCTTTGCAAGCTCCAGCACGGGTTTAACGTAAATCCTTGTGGGCTCAAGCAAAGCTTCGCCAAGAGTTTTTCCGAGGGATTCAACGTAGGTTCCGAGCGCGGCATTGTTTGAATTGAGATTGAAAACCTTGCGCACAAGGGAGAAGCCGTTGGAATGAACTCCGCTTGACGGCAGCGCAATGATAACATCTCCGGGACGCTGCGTTTCAACGTCGAACACCTTGCTCCTGTCCACGATGCCGACGGCAAACCCTGCAAGGTCATATTCGTCCGCAGGGTAGAAACCCGGCATTTCGGCCGTTTCGCCGCCGATAAGTGCGCAGCCGGACTGCACGCAGCCCTCCGCAACGCCCTCAACAACGGAGGCGACTTTTTCGGGAATGTTTTTGCCGAGTGCGATATAGTCAAGGAAAAACAGAGGCTTTGCACCGCAGCAGATGATGTCGTTCACACACATTGCAACGCAGTCGATGCCGACGGTGTTATGTTTGTCGCTCAAAAAGGCGAGCTTAAGTTTCGTTCCCACGCCGTCCGTACCGCTGACAAGGATGGGTTCGCTCATGCCTGCAAGATCCGGTGCAAACAGGCCGCCGAAATTGCCGATGGAGGGCATTGCACCGGGCGTGATCGTGCGCGAAATGTGTTTTTTCATCAGTTCAACGGCGCGATAGCCCGCAGTAATATCAACGCCCGCTTTTTCGTAGCTTTCGCTCCTGCTGTTGTTGTTTGCCATTTATGTTCTTCCTTTCGATTTAATAAATCCGTCTGATAAATCCGTTTGGTTTATTTTGTTCGGTGGTTTCGATTGCGTTCGCGGCCCGTCAGAGCCGCAGTTTTTCTGTTCGGTTATTCTTTCGGCTGCGGCGTATCGGATTTTTCGCTGAGCTTGCGCGCATATTTGTTGACATAGCGGCGTTTGGGCGGCTCGCAGGGATATTCGCCCGTGAAGCAGCCGACACAATAATCCGTTTTGCCGTTGCCGGCAAGCAGCCTTGCGTTCTCAACGCTCAGGAAACCGAGGGAATCGAGCCCAAGTTCGCGAACAAGTTCCTCATCGTTGTATTTGTTTGCAATCAGCTCCTCCCGCGAGGGAACATCCGTGCCGAAATAGCAGGGGAACAGGAATTTCGGCGCGGCGGAACGCACATGCACCTCCGTTGCACCCGCTTCACGCAGAAGGCGGACGATACGCTTGATTGTTGTTCCGCGAACGATGGAATCATCGATAAGCACAACGCGCTTGCCGCTGACAGTTGCGGATACGGGGTTGAGCTTGATTCGAACGAGTTTTTCACGCTCGTTCTGTTTCGGCTGAATGAAGGTTCTGCCGATATATTTGTTTTTGATAAAGCCTATGCCGTAGGGAATGCCGGACTGTCTTGAAAAGCCGATCGCGGCATCAAGCCCGGAATCGGGAACGCCGATAACAACATCCGCCTGCACGGGATGTTCAAGCGCAAGGAACGAACCTGCGCGCTGACGCGCAAGATGCACCGAACAGCCGTCAATAACGCTGTCGGGACGCGCAAAATAGATGTATTCAAACACGCAGAGCGCGGGCTTGACTTTTCCGCAGTGGCTGCGCAGGCTGCGCAGCTCGTCGTTTTCAACAACAACGATCTCGCCCGGTTCAACATCACGCAGGAATTTCGCTCCCATTGCATCAAGCGCACATGTTTCGGAAGCAAAGCAGTAACCGCCTTCGGACAGTTCTCCGATGCAGAGCGGACGGAACCCGTGCGGATCGCGTGCGGCAATGAGCTTTTTGGGCGACATGATAACGAGTGAATAGGCACCCTTTATCCTGTCCATTGCGCGCGATACGGCCTCCTCAATGGAATCAGCCGTCAGCCGTTCTTTGGTAATTGTGTATGCAATGACTTCCGTGTCGGTCGTTGTGTGGAAAATAGAACCCGCAAGCTCCAGTTCCTCACGCAGTTCGGCATCGTTGACAAGGTTGCCGTTGTGTGCTATCGCCATCGTGCCCTTTATGTGGTTCACCACAAGGGGCTGGCAGTTGATGCGCTTTTCGTAGCCGGTTGTGGAATAGCGGACATGCCCGACCGCCATGCTTCCCGTTCCGAGTTTTGCAAGCGAATTTCCGTCAAATACCTCGTTGACAAGCCCCTCATCGCAGTGCGCGCTTATAACGCCGTCGTCGTTGACGGCAATGCCTGCGCTCTGCTGCCCGCGATGCTGCAAAGCATAGAGTGCATAATATGCAAGCGCGGCAACGTTTTCGCGTTTTGAAGCGGCAATGCCCACAACGCCGCATTCCTCGCCGAGGTGCTCAAAGGTTGTTTCGTGTTCGGTTATGTTTTCCAAAATATCCATTTTGCTGTTCTCAATCCAGATAAATCATTCTGTTAATTCTCCGAGTTTCGCACAAAAGCTTACTCGCCCATCAGGCGGTGCAGGATCTCGTGATATGCGCCTTCAACATTGCCGAGGTCGCGGCGGAAACGATCCTTATCCAGTTTTTCGTGGGTTTTGCTGTCCCAGAAACGGCAGGTATCCGGCGAAATCTCGTCCGCAAGCACAATTGTGCCGTCGCTCAGTCTTCCGAACTCAAGTTTGAAATCGATAAGCTCGATGTTGACTTCCGCAAAGAATGCGGTCAAAATTTCGTTGATTTTCAGAGCGTACTTTTTTATCGTTTCAAGCTCCTCCGGCGTGCAGAGACCCATTGCAAAAACATGGCTGTCGTTAATCATGGGATCGCCCAATGCATCGTCCTTGTAGCAAAGTTCGAGAACGGTGCTTTTGAGTTTCGTGCCTTCGGGGAAACCTATGCGTTTTGCAAGCGAACCCGCCGCAACGTTGCGGACAATAACCTCAAGAGGAACGATGCGGACGGCTTTGACCGCCGTTTCCCTGTCGGAAAGCTGTTCGACAAAATGAGTCGGAATGCCTTTTTCTTCAAGCATTTTCATGAGATAGTTCGTAACGCGGTTGTTGATAACGCCCTTGCCCGCGATTGTACCCTTCTTTTCGCCGTTAAATGCGGTTGCATCGTCCTTATAGTCAACGATATAAATACCTTCGACATCGGTTGCGTAAACCTTCTTTGCCTTGCCTTCGTAGAGCTGCTGAGTCTTTTTCATTTTTGTTCCTCCTTTTCGGTATCCGTTTGCCTTGTTTGTTATTATTTTTATTTTGTTATTTTTGCTGTTTGCGTTTCACCGTTCGGTTCCGCAGTCGGAGCGGCACCGTTTTTTGAAAGTGCCGTTCGCACCGCAGTCCCCGAAAAAAAGTTTGATAGCCGCATCATTACGGGCTGCGGCTATCTTTGTTTATTGTTAATCTCTGTGCTGCAATGCGGCATCCTTTTTGCGGACATCCTCCGCCATTTTTATTCTCATTGCGTCAAGCTTTTCGTGAAGTGCGGGTTCCGCAAGCGAAAGCATTTGAGCCGCAAGTATCGCGGCGTTGGCCGCACCGTCGACGGCAACCGTTGCCACGGGCACGCCCGAGGGCATCTGCACCGTTGCAAGCAAGGCATCCAGCCCGTCAAACGTTGAAGCTTTGATGGGTATGCCGATAACGGGCAGAGTTGTGTTTGCGGCAATAAAGCCCGCAAGATGCGCCGCCTTGCCCGCTGCGGCGATAATAACGCCGAAATCACGTTTATAGGCGTTTTGTGCGAATTCCGCAACATCCGCCGGGGTTCTGTGCGCGGACATAACGCGCATTTCATAGTTTATTCCGAGTTCATCGAGCTTTGCCGCACAGCCGGACACAACCGGCAGGTCGCTGTCGCTCCCCATGATGACCGCAACACGTTTCATGCTGCCCACCTCCGTTGTTTCATGGGTTCATGGTAACAGATTTTTACCTGCAATTTCAAGGCTTTTTTTGCAGATATATCAAATATGTTGCCTGATATATTTTTATCCGTTCGTTTTTGCTTTATTTGCATGGTTTTTTGTTTTCCGATAAAACCGCGCCCCCTGCATTCGCGCTTGCAATAAACGGAATATAATGTTATTATTGTACGGGTAAAGCAAAACTCCGCTGCGGCAGTCTTTTCGGAAAAACCTCTGCGGAGGGAATCTTCTCAATCTCATTCTCAATCTCAACGGAGAGGCTCTGAAAGCGAGGGGTTCAAAAGCGCGGTCAGCCGGCACTTTCGGCGCGATTTTTACCCGAATCGACCGCAAAACAAAATGCTGCGCCCGCAATGCAGCATTCGATTCCGCTTACGAAACCGGAGCAAAGCTTCGGCTTTGCAAAAAGCTCCGGCTTTATACAAAAAGGAGAGTACAGATTATGAAAACATGCGCCATCGTGGGCATCAACTGGGGCGATGAGGGCAAGGGCCGAATGGTTGACCTCGTTGCGGAAGAATATGACATTGTTGTTCGTTACCAGGGCGGCAACAATGCAGGACACACCATCAAAAACGACTACGGCACATTTGCGCTGAATCTTTTGCCTTCCGGCATTTTCCGCCGTGAAAAGATGAATATTCTCGGCAACGGCACCGTTGTCGACATCCGCCACCTCTGCGGCGAAATCGAACGGCTGCACGATGCAGGCGTCTATATCTCCCCGGAAAACCTTATGATAAGCTCCCGTGCCATCATTGTTATGCCCTATCATGTTGCATTGGACGGGCTTGAAGAAGCACGCCTTTCCGACAAACCCTACGGTTCGACAAAGCGCGGCATTGCCCCCGTTTACGGCGACAAATACATGAAAAAGGGCATTATGCTCGGTGAATTGTTCGACAGGGAATACCTTATCGACCACCTTTCCGATGTTCTTGAATTCAAAAACCTTCAGATAACCCGCGTATACGGCGGCGAACCCTTCTCCCTTGAAAGCATGGTTGAATACCTCGATACCTACGGCGAGATTCTCAAGCCCTATATCGGCGACACGAGCGCATACCTGCGCAAAGCAGCTCACGAGGGCAAAAAGATCCTTTACGAAGCTCAGCTCGGCGTTCTGCGCGACATTGATTTCGGCATCTATCCTTACACCTCCTCAAGCTCTCCCCTTGCGGCATACGCTCCCATCGGCTCCGGTGCGCCGGACATTCCCGTGAACCGCGTCATCGGCGTTGTGAAAGCATATTCCACCTGCGTCGGCGAAGGTCCTTTCACCGCCGAATGGTTCGGAGAAGAGGCCGAAAGGCTGCGTAAAGAGGGCGGTGAATACGGCGCCGCAACGGGACGCCCCCGCAGAGTCGGCCCCATCGACCTTGTTGCAACGCGGTACGGCGTTCAGATGCAGGGTGCAACGGAAGTCGCGCTCACAAAGCTCGACATCCTTTCCTACATGGATTCCATCCCCGTTTGCGCCGCATACGAATGCGACGGTGAAGTGACCCGCACGTTCCCCTTCCCTTCGAAACTCGGCAGGGCAAAGCCCATTTATGTTAAACTTCCCGGTTGGGGCTGCGACATTTCAAAGATTCGCACCTATGACGAGCTTCCCGAAAATGCCCGCAAATACGTTGAATACGTTGAACGCGAAATCGGCTGCCGCATAAGCTATGTTTCCGTCGGCCCGGGCAGGGAAGAGATAATTCTCCGATAAGAGGACTGCCCGAAAACTGTTGAAGGACGATTAATTTATGAAAGAATTTTACGAAAGCCCCCTTTCGAGCCGATATGCCTCGGAATACATGCTGCGCCTCTTCTCGCCGGACAAACGCTACGGCACATGGCGCAGGCTTTGGGTTGCGCTTGCCCGTGCGGAGCATCGTCTCGGTCTTCCGGTAACGGATGAACAGGTGGCGCAGCTTGAAGCGCATGTTGATGACGAAATAGACTATGCCGCCGTTGCGGAATGGGAAAAAAAGCTTCGCCACGACGTCATGGCGCATATCCATGTTTACGGCGAAAGCTGCCCCGATGCCGCCGGAATCATCCATCTCGGCGCAACGAGCTGCTATGTTACGGATAATGCGGATATCATGATTTACCGCGATGCTTTGCTGCACATCCGCAGCGAGCTTGTTTCCGTCATTGCCGCACTCTGCGATTTTGCATACAAATACCGTGCAATGCCGACTTTGGGCTACACGCATTTTCAGCCCGCTCAGCTTGTGACCGTCGGCAAACGCGCCTGCCTCTGGGCGCAGGATTTCCTGCTTGACCTTGACGAGCTGAATTTTGTCATCGACAACCTGTTGTTCCACGGCTGCCGCGGAACAACGGGCACGGACGCAAGTTTCCTCTCACTTTTCGACGGCGACGTTCAAAAGGTTCGCGAACTGAATGCAATGATCGCGGAGGAATGCGGTTTTTCAACGCTTTTCCCCGTTGCGGGGCAAACCTACCCCCGCAAATACGACAGCCGCATTCTGAACGTGCTTTCCGCAATTGCACAAAGTGCATACCGGTTTGCAAACGACATGCGGCTGCTTCAGCACCTGCGGCAGGTTGAAGAACCGTTCGAAAAGAATCAGGTCGGTTCCTCCGCAATGGCATACAAGCGCAACCCCATGCGCTGTGAGCGAATCTGTTCGCTTTCGCGCTATATCATGGCGGATGCACTGAACGCGCCGATGACGGCCTCAACACAATGGTTCGAACGCACTTTGGACGACTCAGCGAACCGCCGCATATCACTTCCGGAGGGTTTCCTCGCCTGTGACGCAGTGCTCAGGCTTATGCGCAACGTCACCGCCGGCATCCACGTCAACGAAAAAATCGTCGAACGAACCGTGCTTGAATATCTTCCCTTCATTGCCACGGAAAACCTGCTCATGAGTGCGGTCCGTAAGGGCGGCGACAGGCAGGAGCTTCACGAGGTCATCCGCACCCGCTCCATGGAAGCGACGGCACGCATGAAGGAGGGGCTGAACTGCGACCTTCTCGACAGGCTTGCGCTTGATCCCGCCTTCCCGCTGGACAGGGAAGAGATAACCGCCGTGCTCGATCCCGCCGAATTCATCGGAATCTGCCCCGAACAGGTGGAAGAATTCGTTGCCGAAGCGCGCGCACGGATTGCCGATTGCGCCGCCGAAACAGGCGACGTAAGCATCAACGTATAACTTATAAACAACAATGACCGATGTCGCGGGGAGCCGCCTTTTTTGCAGTCTCCCCGCAAACCCGCGCCGTTCATCAACGCCGGAATATCCATGAACAACAAATACAAAATCTTGCTCGTTGAGGATGAGCCGAGCATACGCAAATATGTGAATGCACTGCTCAACGCCTCCGGCTATATCGTAATTGAAGCTGCAAACTGTGCCGAAGCCAAGCCCTGTTTTCTTTCACACACGCCCGACCTTGTTCTTCTTGACCTCGGGCTGCCCGACGGGGACGGAATGCAGCTGCTTGAGTTCATCCGCAGTCGTTCTGCCGTGCCCGTAATAGTGCTTTCCGCACGCAGCGACGAAACGGACAAGGTTGTTGCGCTTGACGGCGGTGCAAATGATTATGTTACAAAGCCTTTCGGTTCGGCCGAACTGCTTGCGCGAATGCGTTCCGCTCTCCGCACCGGGCGGCAGCACGGAACAGGTGAAACGGACGGCAGGCTCTGCATCGGCGCACTCACGATCGATTGCGATGCCCGCCGCGTTTTTGCAGGCGAATCCGAAGTTCGGCTCACCCAAACGGAATACAATCTGCTGCTCCTGCTTGCGGAAAACAGCGGCCGAATGATGACGTATCAAAAGGTGATAAAGGCCGTGTGGGGCGAAGGGGTGAATGAGGCTAACATCAAAAAGCTTCAAGTGAACATAGCAAATATTAGAAAAAAATTTGCCGGTGTTTCCGTTCCTCTTCCCGGCATTCGCAACGAACTCGGCGTCGGCTACAGGCTTGACGGCTGAAACCGGGTTTTCTTCCGGTTTTTCGCGTTTTTCGAAATATATCTGTTTGGAACGCTCTTTTCCTATTGACAAAAAGGGTGAAAAAAAGATATACTGAACTATGAAGATAGAGGCGCAGAAGTCGAGGTAAGCTTTCGCAAAACGGGCGGTTCCGGCGAAAGGCTGAATGCGGCTCTTGCCGAAAGTGCGGCGGGGAATCCGCTTCCCCCGTGCTTGGGCGCAGCAGCTCAGTGCGCTGCGACTGTCATCGCGGGTCGTTTTCGGCTTGGGTACTGATGATGCGCTATTCACGCGGGTTTTTCTGCGTTGATGGTGCTTTTTTTGTTTTTTGCCCGAAAAGCCCGTTTTTTGCAAAAATTATACCACGGAGGAACATAAAATGGAACAAAAAATCACATCCACCATTCGCCTTCGCATGAGCTCTCAGGATGCTCATTACGGCGGAAATCTTGTTGACGGCGCACACATGCTTGCCCTTTTCGGCGACGTTGCAACCGAACTTCTCATCAAGTGCGACGGCGATGAAGGCCTGTTCAAAGCATATGACATGGTCGAATTCATAGCACCCGTCTATGCCGGCGACTATATCGAAGCATACGGCGAAATCACCCATATCGGCAACAGCTCCCGCAAGATGAGCTTTGAAGCACGCAAGGTTATTGTTCCGCGCACCGATATTAACGACTCCGCATGCGATTTCCTTGAGGAACCCATCGTTGTTTGCAGAGCAACGGGAACCTGCGTGGTGCCCATAGACAAACAGCGCAAATAAATTGCACTGTTTGTCATTGGCAGAAAGTCTTTGCCTTTCTGCAATGCGGTAAAACAGACAAACAGCGCAAATAAACTGCACTGTTTGTAATCTATACTTGTCTGCATTAGTTTACAGGAGGTACACAAATGGCATGTTTTCTTGTTCCGGTTGCCGAGGCAATCGTTACAACAATTGTTGAAAAAGCTCTGAAATCCACCGAGAAGAAAGCTGTCGTCAAGCTTAATTCTGCCGACGGCACAGCTTTGGAAGTATCAAAAACCCCGTTTTCTGCCAAGCTTGGTTGGCTCAACAAGCTGCTTTGGGGCGGCTCCGCTCTCTTAGCTTTCGAGCACGTTTGGCACGGAGAAATCGTTCCGTTTTTTCCTTTTCTGACAGCTGTTAAAAGCGGTGAAACCGGAGAAATGCTTGCGGAAATGGGCAGTGCCGGCGTAATGATGGCCGTTATTGTTACCGCCGTTTGGGTCGGAATGCTCGCAGTCTCCCGTTTTGCGGAAAAGAAATCGCTCAAATCGCCCGCGGACTTGCTCGGAGGAACGCAAAGATGACGCTGCTTACAACGGTATTTGCTGCAATTGCCTCCACAATTGTCTGGTACAAAAAAGCACCTGAAAACGAGATGAAAGTCGGCATTCTCTGCTGGATGTATTGGGGAGCATCGCTTATGTGGCTTGTAGATGCAATATTTGAGTATATTGAAATCGGAGCCGGTCTTTTTACCCCCGCCCCGGTCGATATGCTCAACGATCTTTTTCTCGGGCTTTCCGTTGTTGCGCTGGGTCTTGTCATATGGCTTGTTGTATTGCTTATAAAGGATCCAAAAGGTGTTGTAAGATCGGCGTTGTTCGGAAAAAAATAATCTTCCGCAAGGGAACGCAAATTTATATTTTTGTGTCCCCTGTGTAAAAATCAAAACAAAAAGCAAACGCCGAGGCGGAATTGCAAACGAGCAGCGAAACGGAACTGCCGGTTGCCGATTTTCGATTCCCGTTTTTTCCACGGTTCGTTTGCCGCAGAATAAAATAATTTGAAAGGAACTATCGGAATCCATGGAAAAACTCATCATCACCGCCTGCATCTGCGGCGCGGAAGTCACCAAGGAACACAATCCCGCCGTGCCTTACACGGTTGAAGAGATTGCGAACGAAGCCTATTCCGCATACAAAGCGGGCGCAAGCATCATTCACCTGCATGTCCGCTATGATGACGGCACACCCACCCAGGATAAGGCACGCTTCAAAGAATGCATGGATGCCATCTATGCAAAATGTCCCGATGTTATCATTCAGCCCTCCACCGGCGGTGCAGTCGGCATGAGCGATGACGAAAGGCTCCAGCCCATCGAGCTTATGCCCGAAATGGCAACCCTCGACTGCGGCACCTGCAATTTCGGCGGGGACGACATCTTTGTTAACACCGAAAACACCATCAAGTATTTCGGCGAACGCATGATCGAACGCAATATCAAACCCGAAGTCGAAGTTTTCGACAAGGGCATGATCGATATGGCGATTCGTCTCAACAAGAAAGGCTTTATCAAGAGCCCCATGCATTTTGACTTTGTTATGGGCGTCAACGGCGGCATCAGCGGCACGCCGCGCGACCTTGTATTCATGGCAGGCAGCATTCCCCAGGGTTCAACCTTCACGGTTGCGGGCGTCGGCAGAACCGAATTCCCGATGATCACCCTCGGCATTCTTCTCGGCGGCCATGTCCGCGTCGGCTTTGAAGACAACGTCTACCTTGAAAAGGGCGTTCTTGCAAAGAGCAACGGCGAGCTTGTTGAAAAAGCAGTCCGCATTGCAAAGGAACTCGGCAGGGAGATCGCAACCCCCGCCGAAGCACGCGAGATCCTCGGCCTTGCGCCCCGCGCATGACCGATAATCCGCCATAAACCTAAATTTTATTCGGAGGAAACCAAAATGGAACTTAAAGGCAACAAATACGGCACTCACAGAGTTATCGAACCCAAGGGCGTTCTCACTCAGGCAGCATGGAAAATCGACAACGACATGACCAAGCACTACTCCAACGAGATCATCTGCGATGTTATCTCCCTTAACATCGACTCCGCTTCCTTCACTCAGATTGAAGAAGCATGCGGCGGCGACGAGCAGAAGATCGGCGAAATGATCATGGGCATCGTTGCAGAGCGCGGCAAGCAGCAGAACCCCGTTACCGGTTCCGGCGGCATGTTCATCGGCAAAGTTGCATACATCGGCGAAGATCTTAAGGATCGCGACCTTAAAGTCGGCGACAAGATCGCTTCCCTCGTTTCCCTCTCCCTCACTCCGCTCAAAATCGAAAAGATCCTTGCTATCCACAAGGATATTGACCGCGTTGACATTATCGGTCAGGCTGTTCTTTTCGAAAGCGGCATCTACGCAAAGCTGCCCGATGACATGAGCGAACCTCTCGCACTTGCAGCTCTCGACGTTGCAGGCGCACCCGCACAGGCCCGCAAGCTCCCCAAGGAAGGCGACAGCGTTCTTATCCTCGGCGCAAACGGCAAGAGCGGCGTTCTCTGCGGCTACGAAGCAATGAAGAAGGTAGGCCCCAAGGGCAATGTTGTCGGCGTTGTCCGCAACCCCGCTCAGGTTCCCGCCCTTATGGAACTCGGCGTTTACAACAAGGTTATCGTTGCAAGCGCAACCGAACCCATTGCAGTGCTTGATGCCGCACTGGCTGCAAACGACGGCAAGGAATACGACATCTCCATCTGCTGCGTCAACATCGAAAACTGCGAAATGAGCGCGATCCTCCCCGTTCGCGACGACGGCATCGTTTACTTCTTCTCCATGGCAACCAGCTTCACAAAGGCTGCACTCGGCGCAGAGGGCATCGGCAAGGACGTTACCATGATCATCGGCAACGGCTACACCAAGGATCATGCCGAAATCACCCTCAACGTTCTCCGCGAGAACGAGAAGCTTCGCAAGCTCTTTGACGAGAAGTACTGCTGATAACCGTCTGTTTATCGACACGTCAACCGAATAAGGGGCTTATAAATTCGTTTTTTTGCGAATAAGCCTTTTCCGGGCTGCTCTCCGCGCTGCGCAGATTTGCGGCAGGGGGACAGCCCGTATAAAACACCGTTTATCGATATTATTTTTATCGATAACTTTCGGGCAGATTGTTTTTTATCGTCCGAAATCCGGTTCACACCCCGGAATACCCGCAACGACAGCCGAAAGGCAAGGAGGCAAAAATGAATAAAAGCAGGCAATACGGTCTGTTCACCGATGTTCCCGATGAGCTTTGGAACGATTGGCATTGGCAGGTTGCAAATCGCATCGAAACTCTTGAAGATCTCAAAAAATACATCTCCCTGACTCCCGAGGAAGAAGAGGGCGTTGCGAAATGCCTCGGCACGCTCCGCATGGCGATCACTCCCTATTATCTCTCCCTCATCAACCCGAACGATCCCTATGATCCCGTTCGTCGTCAGTGCATTCCTTCCGCGGCAGAGCTTTATCAGGCTCCCGAGGACCAGCTTGACCCCCTTCATGAGGACACGGATTCCCCCGTGCCCGGTTTGACTCATCGTTATCCGGACAGGGTTCTGTTCCTTATCACCGACCAGTGCTCCATGTACTGCCGTCACTGCACCCGCCGCAGGTTTGCGGGGCAGCATGATACCGCCGTTCCCGATTGCCAAATCGAGAAATGTCTCGACTATATCCGCAATCATACCGAAGTTCGCGATGTTCTTCTTTCCGGCGGCGACGCACTCATGCAGAGCGACGAAAAGCTTGAATACATCATCAGCGAGCTGCGCAAGATGCCACATGTTGAAATCGTCCGCCTCGGCAGCAGAACCCCTGTTGTCATGCCGCAGAGGATCACCCCGGAGCTTTGCGCAATGCTCAAAAAGTACCATCCCGTTTGGCTGAACACGCATTTCAACCATCCCAACGAAATCACCGAAGAGAGCAAGCGCGCATGTGAGATGCTTGCAGACGCAGGCATTCCCCTCGGCAACCAGAGTGTTCTGCTTGCAGGCGTCAACGACTGCGTACATGTGATGAAAAAGCTTGTTCAGGATCTCGTTCGCATCCGCGTTCGTCCTTACTACATCTATGTTTGCGATCTTTCCATGGGTCTGACCCATTTCCGCACCCCCGTAAGCAAGGGTATCGAAATCATCGAGGGTCTGCGCGGCCACACCAGCGGCTACTGCATCCCCACCTTTGTTGTTGACGCACCCGGCGGCGGCGGCAAAACCCCCGTTATGCCCAACTACGTCATCAGTCAGACTCCCAGAAAGACGATCCTCAGGAATTTCGAGGGCGTTATCACGACCTATACCGAGCCGGAGCATTACGAAAACGTATGTCATTGTGAAGTTTGCCGCAAGGCACGCGGCGAACAGCCCGACCTTATCGGCGTTGCAGGCCTTGAACAGGGCAGGCGCGACGGCAAAATCTCCCTTGAACCCTCCGATCTTGAAAGGCTCAAGAGGGGGCATCACGAATAATCGGCATTTAATTGCTCCGCAGAAAGCTGCTTAAGCAATTGCAGGTTAACCACTCGGTGTGTTCTGTTTCGCATGAACGCGCCGCACACCGCCCGCCGGGCGCAGGGATCATGTCCCGGCGGGTGACTTTAAAAGGATTATGGAAAAGTGTCAGGAGGATAAGCACTCAATGGAATCAAAACTTAACCTCAATCGAAATCTTGTTGATAAAGCCCGCGAATCTGCCCGCCGCATTGCGGAGGATACTCAGAACTTTATCGACCTTCACACGACGGTAACGGTGGAACGCGCCGTTTGCCGCCTTCTCGGCATCGACGGTATAAACGCACTTGAAGTTCCGCTGCCCAACGTTGTTGTCGATCACCTTTTCGACAAGGGTCTGCTCCCGGGCGGCGCAGCCTACTATATCGGCAACGCAATGGCCGAAACCGGCATGAATCCGCAGCAAATTGCGGAGAGCATCGACCGCGGCGAGCTTGATCTTTCCGCCGTTGCTCCCCACAGCATTGAAGAGATTCGCGCCGCCGTCATGCCCGTTGCGGAAGCCACGGCGGAACGCATTCGCACAAACGTTGCAAAGCGCAATGATTATCTCAACAGCTTCGGCGACAAAACCGACCCGTACCTCTATGTTATCGTTGCAACCGGCAACATCTATGAGGATATCGTGCAGGCAAAGGCTGCCGCAAAACAGGGTGCGGACATTATCGCCGTTATCCGCACCACCGGTCAGAGCCTGCTCGACTATGTTCCCTACGGCGCAACCACCGAGGGTTTCGGCGGAACCTACGCAACTCAGGAAAACTTCCGCCTTATGCGTGCTGCGCTTGACGAAGTCGGCGAACAGGAACATCGCTACATCCGTCTGTGCAACTACTGCTCCGGTCTCTGTATGCCCGAAATCGCCGCCATGGGCGCGTTGGAACGCCTTGACGTAATGCTTAACGATGCTCTTTACGGTATCCTCTTCCGCGATATCAACATGCAGCGCACGATCGTTGACCAGTATTTCAGCCGCGTTATCAACAGCTTTGCCGGCGTTATCATCAACACCGGCGAGGACAACTACCTTACCACAGCCGATGCGGTCGAAGAGGCGCACACCGTGCTTGCTTCCCAGTTCCTCAACGAGCAATTCGCACTCAAAGCCGGGCTTCCCGAAGAGCAGATGGGTCTCGGGCACGCATTCGAAATATCTCCCGATGTTGAAAACGGCTTCCTTTACGAGCTTGCGCAGGCGCAGATGGCAAGGGAGATCTTCCCCAATGCACCGCTTAAATACATGCCCCCCACCAAGTTCATGACGGGCAATATTTTCCGCGGGCATGTTCAGGACGCGCTCTTCAACATGGTCACGATCCTCACCGGACAGAAGCTCCACCTTCTCGGTATGCTCACCGAAGCTATCCACACTCCGTTCATGAGCGACCGTGCACTCTCCATAGAGAACGCGCAGTACATCTTCCGCACCATGCACGAGCTCGGCAGTGAACTGACCTATAAAGAAGGCGGCATCATGCAGACCCGTGCAAACGAAGTTCTTCGGAAAGCAACCGATCTGCTCGGTGAAATTGAGCAGACAGGCTTGTTTGCAACGCTTGAAAAGGGCGTGTTTGCGGACATTAAGCGTCCTCGCGACGGCGGCAAAGGTCTTGCCGGCGTTGTTACCAAGGATGATTGCTATTTCAACCCCTTTGTTGAGCTGATGCATAAAAAAGGAGGCAACGAATAATGAGCGGCGGACTTTATAACACCCACAAGGCTGATTTTGACACAACTCTCGACCTTACACGGCTCAAGGCATACGGCGACACCATGAACGACGGCAAGGTTCAGTTCAGCTTCACCCTTCCCGTTAAGAACGATGAAAAGGGCATGGAAGCTGCACGCCAGCTCGTCCGCAAAATGGGCGTTGAAGAACCCAACGTTGCGCTTGCAAAGTCTTTGGACAAGGAGTTCACATTCTATGTTGTTTACGGCAGCGTTGTGCATACCGTTGACTATGAAAACATCCATGTGCAGACCGTTGAAGAGGAAACCATGAGCATGGCAGAAACCGACGAATATATTCGCGAGCATTTCGGCAGGAAGATCGTCATGATCGGCGCTTCCACCGGCACCGATGCGCACACCGTCGGAATCGATGCAATCATGAACCGCAAGGGCTTTGCAGGCCATTACGGACTTGAACGCTACGACATGATCGAAGCTATCAACATGGGTGCACAGGTTCCCAACGAGGAATTCATCAAAAAGGCGGTTGAAGTCAACGCCGATGTTCTTCTTGTTTCCCAAACCGTTACCCAGAAGGATATACACATTCAGAACCTTACCGAGCTTATCGAGCTGCTTGAAGCGGAAGGCCTGCGCGACAGGTTCATCGTCTGCTGCGGCGGCGCACGCATCACCCACGAGCTTGCAAAGGAACTCGGTTTTGATGCAGGGTTCGGCGCAAGCAAATATGCCGATGATGTTGCAACTTTTGCCGTCACCGAAATGGTTAAGCGCGGAATGAAGTAATCTGTTTTTCGATGCCGTTTAAACACGGTTTCGTTTTAAACAGCACACGGGACTGCTCCGAAAGGGGCGGTTCCGTTTTTGTTTTTCTTTCCTTTATGCAGTTGCCGGCGGGCAGCGGTTGGATCCGATATTAAAAATATACTTGCATTTTTGCGCAAAAGCCTTAAAATTTACTTCACCGAAACATTTTGAAAAAAACTGCGGCACAAACGAATCCGCTGCCGAATAAAGAAAGGATGCACCGAAACCATGGACGAACTGCTTGAACAACTCATTGACCAATGCCGCTCCTACGCTTCCGAGGGCAGATTGGCAAGCTATATTCCGGAGCTTACAAAAGCCGACCCGAACGCACTGGGGGTGTACCTTATCGGCAGCGATGGCAAACATTACTGTGCGGGTGATTACACCAAAAAATTTACGATTCAAAGCGTTGTGAAGCCGATTCTGCTTTTGCTTGCGTTAATGGACAACGGCATTGAACAGGTTCGCTCACGCATCGGCGTTGAAGCAACGGGCAAGCCCTTCGATGCAATAAATGTTTCGGCGCAGTCCCTTTTGAGCGAGCATCTGAATCCAATGGTCAACATGGGTGCGATCGCCCTCTGTCCGATGATACGCGGAAATGACTACAACGAACGTTTTGAGCGTCTTCTTGACCTGACGCGCCGCCTTGCGGACAATCCCGATATCGCACTTAACGAAAGCGTCTATCTTTCCGAAAAGCGGACGGGCAACAAAAACCGTGCGCTTGCATACATGCTCAAATCCCAAGGTATGATAGCCGATGACGTTGAAGATGTTCTTGATTGTTATTTCAAGGCCTGCTCAATCTCTGTCGACTGCCGCGACCTTGCAAAAATCGGCTGGGTGCTTGCCTCCCACGGAAAGCCCCTCAAGCGGCTGTTTCCGTATGAATATGCACGCTATGTGAATGCGGTGCTCATGACCTGCGGCATGTATGACGGTTCCGGCGAGTTTGCCGTGCGCGTCGGCGTTCCTGCCAAAAGCGGCGTCGGCGGCGGAATAATGGCGGTTGTGCCGACAAGAATGGGCATCGGGATTTTTTCTCCCGCACTGGATGAAAAAGGCAACGGTTATGCCGGAATAATGCTGCTTCAAAAGCTTTCGGAGCAATTGTTCCTGAGCATCTTCTGATTTTCCCCCGTTTTTTGACACGACTCCAAAATAAATCTTTGATTTGATTTTTAAATCGGGCAATGTTCGACATTTGCCGAAAAAGCGGAACACGGAGGTTTCTCCCCCTGTTCCGCTTTTGTTTTTTAAGCGCATATTATTCAAAAATTCGCTTCACCTTCGGAAACAGCGGTTCAAACACAAAGAACCTGTCAAGAACTTTTCCGAAAAGCCCGATAAGCGCGCCGTTGACGGCCGTCATGATTATCGTTCCGACGCCTATGCCGCGGAATCTGCCGAAAAAAGCAAGCGTCAGCACGCACGCGGCTGCAAGGCAGCAAAAATCAAAACATGTTTTGAATTTCGGCAGCGCAATGTTGAACCTGCGGCTCAGCATTTTAACAAAAAAATCATACACCTGCGGATAAAGGTAGACTTTGTAGAACAAAGCGATCGAAAATGAGCAGAGCAGCACGCCGCCCGCAAACAGAAGCAGGCGCACAGGCAGAGCAAAACTTCCCGGTGCTGTCACTGCGGGATTGAATGCCGGCACAACGCTGCGCCATGCGTCAAGCACAAAGCCGTAGATTATGCACGTCACGAACGAAAACAGGTACACCGGCTTTACGCGGCGCATCAAAATGCAGAAAACCGCAAACAGCAGTGCCTGAATAATGTATTCCGCCCTTCCGAAAGTCAGGAACGGAAATTTAAGGCTGAGGATATACGCCGGAGCAACGATCATCGAAACGCCGAAATCCGCCGCCGCCGTCATTGCAACGGCAAGTGAAAGCATCACAAGTGCGGCAAGGTAGACCGGCTCCTCATAAAGCCGTATTCTCCCCGCCGCCGGTTCAGAACTTTTTTCAGTTGAATTTTTCAAAAAAATACCTCCGCATCCGCCTGCATGTGCAAACGCCGCGCCCGTCGGCATTTGCCGAAAGGTATTATAAGAATATCGGCGGAAATTGTCAATCGGAAAACGGCATTAAACCGCCTGTGCGCTGCCGTCAGTTCTCCAAGCTCCGCATGAGCCCGGGCAATGCCTTCTCGAATTTGACCCCGTATTTGTGCCCGCTGTCCCCGACGGTTGCTTTTATTGATGCAACCGTGAAATCAACCGCAAGCTTCATTGCCGCCGCAATGTCTTTGCCGAGAACAAGTGCACCGAACAGAACGGCCGCAAAAACATCGCCCGTTCCGTGGAACGAATCTGGAATGTTCTCCGAATAATATGAGCGGAATTCGCCGTCAACACTGTCATATGCCATGACGCCCTGATGCGCGCTGTCCAAAGAAACGCCCGTGATCAGCGCACGGCGCGGCCCGAGAGCGCAGAGTCCGCGCAGCATTCCGCGAATGTATTCCTCATCGTATCCGCTCTGTTTGTATTCCGTGTTTAGCAGCATCGATGCTTCCGTTATGTTCGGCACAACTATATCAGCCTCACGGCAAAGCTCACGCATCGAGTCAACAAATGCGCTGTCGAATCCGCTGTAAAGCACGCCGTTATCTGCCATTGCGGGATCTATAAAGACCAATGCCCCTTCACGACGGTTTTGCGCGATAAAGTCCGAAACAACATCAACCTGATGACAGCTGCCCAGATAGCCCGTGTAGATTCCGTCAAAGGTGATTCCGCAGGTTTTCCAATGGTCGGAGATTTTCTGAATGTCCTCCGTGAGATCGCGGAAAGTGTAGCCTGTAAACCCGCCGGTATGTGTTGACAATACCGCCGTCGGAATGATCGAGCAGCTTATCCCCATTGCCGAAATGACCGGCAAAGCGACCGTAAGCGAACATTTGCCGAAACATGAAATATCTTGCAGAGTAACAACTTTTTTATCCATAATGCATACCTCCTGAGTATGCACCAATCGTACTCCCGCGGCCGCATTCTGTCAATCGTCAAAATGTTGTCACATTGTGTTTAGATTTATTTCATGTTATTTTTCTTTACATATCGAAAGGGATTCTTGCTCCGCGCCCTGCCCGAAAAAGTGCCGTTTGAAGCGTGTTTTCCACAAAAACCGCACAAGCTTCGGTTTGTGTTTTGTAAAGATAAATTACTCGGAGAAATTCTTAAAATTTCCCCGCTTCCGACAGTGCCGTTGCCATGATTCCGACATTATCGTTATAAATCCTTCCGAATTGGCTGAGCGGCAGGGGATTCGTGCCGCGTCCGGCTTCAACAGTGTATCCCGGGCGATTATAAAACAGGATGAACCAATCCTTGTACCCGGCAAAGCCGCTCTCCGTCGGCACTTCGTCCAGTTTATAGCCGCTGACGGCAGCAAGCGCACGCCCGATATCATAGCCGTTCGGCGGTTCAATATCAAGGTATTTCCAATAAATTACCTCACCCTGCGTATGATAGGCAAGGATAAGCCGAAACTCATGATCGGCGGTGAAATCAAACACGGCGCGGCTCTCCGGCGCGGAAAGAGGCTCAGTGCCGACAAAATCGCGCGGTGCGGGCGAAACCCAGCCTTGAGCATATTTCGTTTCTTTTGCCGTATCCCAGCCCGCCGGGTAGTTAAGGTTCAGATCCGTACCTTCAATATTCGCCTTCCACCCGCTCGGGAAAGGCACCGCAGGGTATTGCCGCGCAATGCGCTTCACGGACTGCCAAAGCGGCGTTGTTTCATCCAATGCACCGTTAACAAGATCCACGCCGTCCGGATTGACAAGCGGGGCGATGAAAAGCCGCGTTTTTGCAAAAAGTTCACGCGCATCCCTTCCGAAAATGCTGCTCCCGTTGATATATGCTTTCAGATAGTTTTCTGCAAATTTCAGCACAAGCGGAGTTGTTATCCACTCGTTCGCATGGTGTGACGCATTGAAAAACGCCTCAGCCGAGCCCGCACCGATTGAAACTGCGCGAAGCGGCCTGCCCATGACGGATTTCCCGTATGTTTCCGTTCCGATAAAAGGATAGCGCAGCTTCAACCCTTCAAGCACAAGTTCATTCAGCTTGGAGGTCCACCGAACATCGGACGGCACAAGGTCAAAGCCGTACGGAATATAAATTTCCGTTCCCGGAACCAGTTTCTCCGGATTCAATGCGGGATTCGCCGCCGCAATTGCGGCAATCGTTGTTCCGTAATGCTTTGCAAGGCGGTAAAAAGTGTCTCCGCTGCGAATTTTTGTTGCAAACCCGCCGAGAAGGAAGGGGAGCAGAGCCTTTTTCGTGTCCCTGCCGACAATGCCGTCCGCCGCAAGCCCGAATGCAGCCTGAAACCTGCGCACCGCGTTCTGCGTGTCCGCACCGAAAATGCCGTCAATTCCGTACGGTGAATTATAATATCCGCTGCGCGTGAGCGCAAGCTGCAAAAGCTCAACATCCGTGCCTCGACTGCCGTATTTCAAATTATCCATTCGCTTTTTGTCCTTTCAAGCTGCGTATTTCGGAATGCGCGAAGCAGTTGACAGAATGCCCCGCGCATATCCGCTGCCGCTGCTTAATTGTATGCGCGAAAGGAAGAAGTATGAATGCAAGGGCGGGCTGCGGTGACAGCTCCTCTTCAATGCGATTCCGTCTGTTAATTAAAAAGGAGGAATGCGAAACAATTCCGCATTCCCGACCCGTGATTCAAGTATTTGATTATTTATCCGTTCCGATCAGGAACTCCGTGATTCCGTTCAGCCAATCGCCCTCATATATCTCGATAAGCCCTGCATCGGAAGCGGCGGCAAGTTTGGGATTGATGGGCAGGCGTGCGGCGGCGGGGATATTGAACCTGTGCGCCGTTTCGTCAATATGACTTCTGCCGAAAATCTCGCTGCGTTCACCGCAATGCGGGCACTCGTAATAGGACATGTTTTCAACGATGCCGAGCACGGGAATATTCATCATGCGCGCCATGTTCACGGCCTTTTCAACTATCATGGAAACGAGATCCTGCGGAGAGGTAACAACAACGATGCCTGCAATCGGCAGGGACTGGAACACCGTCAGGGGAACATCGCCCGTTCCCGGAGGCATGTCAACAAACATGAAATCAACGTCACGCCAGATGACATCCGTGTAGAACTGTTTGACCGTTCCCGCAATAACCGGGCCGCGCCAAACCACGGGGTCGGTATCGTTTTCCAGCAGGAGGTTGATGCTCATAACATCAATGCCCGTTTTGCTTTTGCAGGGGAGAATGCCGTCCTCGTTTCCGAGAGCCTTTTCATGTATGCCGAAAAGCTTGGGGATGGAGGGGCCGGTAATATCCGCATCAAGAATCGCGCTGTGCTTTCCCGCACGGTTCATGTTTACCGCAAGCAGGGAAGTGACGAGGGATTTGCCGACGCCGCCCTTGCCGCTGACAACGGCAATGACCTTTTTGATATTGCTCAGCGGATGTGCATTCACTTTAAAATCCTGCTGCTTTTGCGCACTGCTGCGGGAAGCGCAATCCACCCCGCAGGTTTCGCAATTGTGGGTACACTGTTCGCTCATTAATTGACCTTTCTCCCGCCCGCGAAGGAGCAGCCGCAGAGCGGGAATCGAATTATCTTTGCTCATCGCTATTATAACCCGAAATGCGGCTCAATACAAGGGGAACACGTGCGATATACATTCTTATTCGTCTTTTTTCATCAATCCGCAAAGCGCATCAAGGAAACAGTCCGTACGCTCCTTGTTGAGCGAATAATACACTCTGCGGCCGATATCCGCGCTTTTAACAAGGTTTGCGCCGAGCAGAACGCTTAGGTGCTGCGAAACGGTGCAGGGTGCAAGCCCGAGATACTTTGCAAGTTCGCCCACATATGCCGAACCTTCAAGCAGCCGCAGAACGATTTTGAAGCGATTCTGTTCGCCCAAGATATCCATTATCCGTGCAACTTCGGAAACCGAGTTTTCCGCGCTTTCCGAATTGCGGCGGAAAGTGCCGAAAAGCGTGCCGATAATCGCAATCAGCCGCGAGCTGCCCGCCTCCGGTGCATCCGTGCCTATGTATGCATTTGCAAACCCGATAACGGAGGGACAGATCAGGCACTCGTCAATCGGGGAAGCATCATATTTCATTTCACTGAGCAAAAGAGCCTTGTCGTTGCCGCCGGTCGGGAAAAACTCCGCAAAATCACCGATAAGCGGCTGCCAGAGTTCGCGCTGACGCTCAAATTCGTCCGCAACGGGGCAAAGCACTTCCCGCAGCATTTGAGCATACCTTTGCGGGTCAAGCGCAGCATCTATGAGTGCGTTTTTTGTTTTTTGCGGAAGCGCGCTTCCGTTCACTGCGCGAAACACCTCTGCCGCATCAACCTTTTCGCCGTCCGCAAATGCCTTTTCCTGCATCTGCCCGGCAACGGCGCGGAAAATCAGACCGGGGACTTCATCAAGACTGTTTTCAATGCTTTCGAAAACCTTTTCGCGGTCGCTTTCAAGAAAAACCGTCATGCTCTGTGTGAAAAACCCTGCTATGGTTTCCGACTGGTGCATATCCCGTGCTCTGCCGCGCGGAGTGAACATGCTGAACAAAGCTGTAATTTTTTCCGGCTCCGCAGTCACGGACGCGGCAAGCCGCCGGTACAGCTCCGACAGTATCCTGCATCTTTTGCCGTACTCCTCCGCTTTTGATATGTGTTTTATATACATCGCTTCAAAGAATTCTTCAATTGAAAAATCATTCGCAATGCCGGTTAAAAAGCTGAACGCCTCATACAGCGGCAGCGGCTCATGTGTTATCATTTTTACCTCCGTTTGCAATTTTCGGTTTAATAATATCACAACTTTTGCAAAAAAGCTATTGACACGGACGCCGTTTTAAGTTATATTTTATTTACGGCAACGAATCAACATGTTTATACATGCAAACATGTTATTCACCCGGCAAGCCTCAAGACCCCCCAATCCGACCGGGATGCCGCAGCAACAAATCCCGCCGCGGTTCGGCAAACAAGAGTCCGCCTGCGGCGGGAGGATCCCGCCCACGCCCGTATGCGCCGGTGCAGAATGCCGTAATTGCGGGCAAGAAAATATATTTTTGGAGGAAAAAGATGAAAAAATCGAAGTTTAAGCTCTTTGCCGCCCTTCTGCTTGCTGCGGCAATGACTGTGCTGTCCCTGTCCGGTGCTGCACCCGTGCTTGCGGATGAAACGGCTGCAATTCTTGCGAATGCCGCAAAATCTCCCGCCGTGCATACCGCACCCGAGGGTTATGACCAAAACGACTTTAACAAGGTTCGCACATTCCTTGAACAGACCGATTCAAACGGCATTCGCAACGGCGAAAAGCTCAATCCCGACGGTTACGATCCTGACGACCCCGAAAGTTGGGGCGCACTGTTCGTTGATGAATGGGGCTTTGAGCACGAAGCGTATTTCGATTGGGAAGAAGTGGACGGAATCAACCGCATGTTTGCGATCAACCTCACCTATATAAGGGATTTTGCAGGTCCCTTTGACATGAGCGGGCTTGACGCGCTTTCAACCCTTGATGTTGACGGCGGCAATTTCACCACGGCGGATCTTTCCAATTGCTATGAAATGACTCATTGCTACTTTGCAAACAGCACTTTAAGTTCCGTTAATTTTTTCAACTGCGCAAACGTTACGGAACTGTATCTTCAAGATAACGAGCTTACCGAAGTGCTGAATCTCGGCGACTGCACCTCCCTCCTCTTCCTTGATATACTCATGAACAACGACCTTGAGGAAATTGATCTGAGCGGGTGTGAAAGGATTATTGAACACCTTGACTTTTCGCAAACAAAAATCAGCGACATAAACGAAACCGAAATGTTCGCCCTTTGCGAATTCGGCTGCGAAAGCTCAGGCATTACGGAGCTCGATCTGCGCAACTGCAATTATCTGAACTATGTAAACTGCAATTTCTGCGATATGGACTTCCTTTATCTGCCTGAGCTGCCGAACAATCTTGCGGTCAACTGCATGGAGACCGGGCTTACGGAGCTGAACTATGAGAATTGCGGCGGAATCTATGATCTTTCCATCTCCGGCAACCCCGGATTGACCGGCAAGCTCAACCTTGCGTCAAATCCCCACCTTATGAACGTTTCCGCCGATAACTGCGGCTTTACCGAAATTGATGCGGCCGGCTGCGAAGCATTGGAAGGGCTGGATATTTCCGGCAACAATATTTCCGGCGTTCTCGATCTTTCGGACTGCAAACAGTTGCTTCAGCTTTACACGACAGGCAACAAATTTACCGAAATTCGCTGGCACCACAACAGCGAGTGGTACGGACAGTTCAATATTGACCTTGAAGCACAGCCCGGCGGTTATGTGAACTGCTCCATGCGGCTTGAGAATGATTTCGCCGTGAATTATTTTGAGGCGAACGAAAAACCCGGCTTCCGTTTCAACGGCTGGTACAGCAACGGCAGTCTCGTTTCCGAAACGCCCGAATATAGTTATGATATGTTCGTTTCCTATGAACTGACCGCCGGGTTTGAACCGTTGTTCTATGATGTGAACGGTGACGGACTTGCGAACACCGAGGACGCCATTCATATTGCGCGTCACGCGTTGCAGCTTGAAACCATTCCCGCCGAATATCTTCCGAATGCCGATCTTGACGGCGACGGAAGAATTACCATTGCGGATGCGATCATCGCCCTCAGGCTCACGCTCGGCATTGCATAAGCTCAGTTTATGAGCGTTGCATTGCATAAGCTCAGTTTGTGAGCATTGCATTGCATAAGCGTTATATATAAGCGCAATCGATAACTTACGGGATGAACGGTGCGGACAAAATCCGTGCCGTTCATTTTATTTGCTTGCTTTTATCCCGGATTTATGATAGCATTTTCCGCAAGGCGTACTGTCAGCAGGTCTGCATTATGCCGAACTAAAAATCAATTACGGAAATGTATTTATGGAAATAAACACTGAATTGAACCCCACGCCGCATTCCGAGCGGAATCACGGCATTGAGCTTCTGCGGATTTTTGCAATGCTGCTTGCGGCGGTGCTGCATATTTTAAAAAAAGGCGGTGTTATCACTGCCTCCGAAGGGAACCTTGCTGCATATTCAACAGTTTGGCTGCTGGAAGCCGCCGCATACTGCGCCGTGAATTGTTATGCGCTCATCAGCGGCTATGTCGGTTATTCGGACAGGCCGAAGCCTCTGCGTCTTGCCCGCTGCATTGAACTTTGGCTTCAGGTTGTTTTTTATTCGGTGATAATTACAACGGTTTATTGCATCGCGGGCGTCGGTTCCGTCGGCGTTTCGGATTTTGCGGACGCATTTCTGCCCGTGACTTCAAAACAGTATTGGTATTTCACGGCATATATCGGCATGTTTTTCTTCATTCCGCTGCTGAATGCGCTTGTTCGCAGGCTGAATCGCCGCGCACTTGTTTCGCTCTGCATTATGCTTATTGCGGTTTTCAGTTTGTATGATACATTTGCTTCCTTTTGGAAAAAAGATCCCCTTGCGCTTGTCGGGGGGCACTCCCCGCTTTGGCTCGGTGTGCTTTATATCTTCGGTGCGGCAATGAAGAAACTTCGCGTTCCCGAAAGCATGTCGTCAAAAAAAGCTCTTTTGATTTACGCCTCTGCTGCCGTGTTCACCGCACTTTTTAAAATCACAGGCGACAGGCTGCTCCGCTTTGTTCCGGGAAGTCTTTTCGTGCGGGACACCTCCCCGACGGTGCTGCTCTGCGCCGCTGCGCTGTTAGTCGCTTTTGCCCGTTTTAAGCCCGGCCGCAAGCTCACCGAATTTGCCGTTTTGTTTGCACCCGCCGCATTCGGCGTTTACCTGCTGCATGTTTCGCCGCTTGTGTTCGAACACGTTATCGGCAATCGTTTTGCTTTTATCGGGCGGCTTCCGTTCCCGCTTATCCCGTTCGCCGTGCTTGCCTCGGCAGGAGTTATCTTGGCTGTCGGACTTGCGGCGGACAAAGTGCGCATATTGCTGTTCAAAGCCTTGGGTGTTCCGAAGCTGTGCCGAAAAGCCGAAAACTCCATACGCAGGCTGTGGATGCATGTTGTTGATGCTGCTGCAAACAGGGAATAATCAAACAGCGGCCTGATTGACTTTGTGCACGGGCAAAATATGATTTCTGCATTTTTGCTCACTCGATATGTACCGTTATGTTGACTATAACAGCAAGCGGCTGCCCGCAACGGGCAGCCGCTTGCCTTATCAGGGAAAAATTACCTGCGCTAAACAGGCAAACTACCTGAGATTATTCAATAACGCTGGAAACAACGCCGGAAGCAACGGTCCTGCCGCCTTCACGGATAGCGAAGCGAAGACCTGCATCCATTGCGATGGGAGTGATGAGTTCGATTTCCATGCGAATGTTGTCGCCGGGCATAACCATTTCAACACCCTCGGGGAGCTTGATAACACCGGTAACATCGGTGGTCCTGAAATAGAACTGGGGACGATAGCCGGAGAAGAAGGGGGTATGACGGCCGCCTTCTTCCTTGGTCAGAACGTAAACCTCGGAATTGAAGTGAGTGTGGGGGTGGATGGAACCGGGCTTTGCCAGAACCTGACCACGCTCAACCTCGGACCTCTGGATACCGCGGAGAAGAGCACCGATGTTGTCGCCTGCGATCGCCTGATCGAGGAGCTTACGGAACATCTCAACGCCGGTAACAACGGTCTGCTTGGTTTCGCGGAGACCGACGATCTGAACGGGATCGTTTACCTTTACAACACCGCGCTCAACACGACCGGTTGCAACGGTGCCGCGGCCGGTGATGGTGAATACGTCCTCAACGGGCATAAGGAAGGGCTTGTCGGAAGCACGCTCGGGCTCGGGAATGTACTGGTCAACAGCATCCATAAGCTCGAAAATGCACTGGCACTCGGGGGTTTCCTTTGCGATCTTGCCTGCCGTGAGTGCTTCGAGAGCACGCAGAGCGGAACCCCTGATGATGGGGATCTCGTCGCCGGGGAAGTCGTAGCTGGAGAGCAGCTCACGGATTTCCATTTCAACAAGCTCAAGGAGCTCTTCGTCGTCAACCTGGTCAACCTTGTTCATGAAAACAACGATGTAGGGAACACCGACCTGACGAGCGAGCAGGATGTGCTCACGGGTCTGGGGCATGGGGCCGTCCGCTGCGGAAACAACGAGAATCGCGCCGTCCATCTGTGCTGCACCGGTGATCATGTTCTTAACATAGTCAGCGTGGCCGGGGCAGTCAACATGTGCATAGTGACGGTGATCGGTCTCGTATTCAACGTGAGCGGTGTTGATGGTTATACCACGGGCTTTCTCTTCGGGAGCCTTGTCGATTTCATCGTAACGCATTGCTGCAGCCTGGCCCTGCTGAGAGAGAGCCATGGTGATTGCAGCGGTGAGGGTGGTCTTGCCATGGTCAACGTGACCGATGGTGCCGATGTTTACATGGGGTTTGGTTCTTTCGAACTTCTGCTTTGCCATTGTGAATTCCTCCTGATGGATTTAATAGTTTATTCTCTCAAATAATTATATCCCAATTGCATCGCTTTTGCAATAAGGGGATGTCGGTGTATCACGGTGCTCCGACAGATATATTCTCGCAAAGTCGGGATTTTTCGGCGAGACCGGCTGAATAAGCCCTTTTGCCGCTGTCGGAAGCTCCGATGTTACTGGTAGATAATGCCAAGGATTTTGTCAACAAGGTTCTTGGCAACCTCTTCATAGTGGTCGAAATGCATTGTGAAGCTTCCGCGGCCCTGCGTTCTTGAACGCAGATCCGTTGCATAGCCGAACATTTCGCTGAGGGGACAAAGCGCATTGATGCACTGCTGACCTCCCGCGCGCATTTCAACCCCGTCGATTCTGCCGCGCCGCGCCGTGATGTTGCCCATAACATCGCCCAAGAACTCATCCGGAACGACAATTTCGCACTTCATGAACGGTTCAAGCAGCACGGAGCCGCCTTTTTCACACGCTTCGCGGAATGCGAGACTTCCCGCAATTTTGTATGCAAGTTCGCATGATTCAAGCTCGTTCACGCTGCCGTCAACAAGCTTTGCGGAAAAATCAACGACTTCGTATCCGCCCAGCGAACCGCTGCGCGATGCCTCGCGAATGCCTTCTTCAACAGCCTTAACGTATTCAGGCGGAAGCACGGAAGGCGGAACGGCGTTTTCGAACACAAACCCGCTGCCGGGCGCGCCGGGCGCAAACTCAACGGCACAGTGGCCGTAAACGCCCTTGCCCGCATTCTGGCGGATGTAGCTGCCGACGGTGCGAACGGTTTTTGTGATGCTTTCGCGATATGCAACCTGCGGTTTGCCCACACGGCACTCGACTTTGAACTCACGAATGAGTCTGTCAACGATTATGTCAAGATGCAGCTCGCCCATGCCCGCAAGGATCGTCTGCCCTGTTTCCTCGTCCGAATAGGAACGGAAAGTGGGATCCTCCTCTGCAAGCTTTGCAAGCGCATCGCTGAGTTTTTGCTGACCTGCCTTTGTTTTTGATTCGATGGCGATACGAATCACCGGCTCCGGAAAATCCATTGATTCCATGAGCAGCGGTTTGCCTTCGCTGCAAAGCGTTTCGCCCGTGACCGTCTCGCGAAGTCCGACAAATGCGGCAATATCGCCGGCATAAACTTCGTCAAGCTCGGTGCGGCTGTCCGCATGCATGAGCAAAAGCTTTGTGACACGTTCGCGCTTGCCCTTGTTTGCATTGTACACAACGGAACCCACTTTGAGCGAACCCGCATAAACTCTACAAAATGCAAGCTTGCCGACGAATGAATCGGTAACGATTTTAAACGCCAGCGCAGCGAACGGTGCGGAATCATCCGCCGTGACCTCGATCGTTTTTTTGCCGTCCCTGCTCGTTGCCTCAATGGGAGGAAGATCCAAGGGACTCGGCAGATAATCAACGATCGCGTCCATAAGGGGCTGAACGCCCTTGTTGCGATAAGATGAACCGCAGCAGGTCGGAACGGCGTTGTTGTTGATGGTTGCGGATCTTATGGCACTGCGAAGCAGATCCTCGGGGATGGGCTCACCCGCAAGGTAAAGCTCCATCAGTTCGTCGCTTTCATCGGCAACGGCTTCTATCAAAGCGGTGCGGTATTGCTCCGCTTTTTCAAGATATTCCGAAGGGATCGGCTCATTGCGAATGTCAAACCCGTCATCGTCGTAATAGACCTCTGCGCACATGCGCACAAGGTCGATAACGCCGCGGAAATCTGCTTCACTGCCGATAGGAAGCTGCAGCGCGACGGGGTTTGCTCCCAAACGCTCGCGCATCATGTCCATGACGTTAAAGAAATCAGCACCGACGATGTCCATTTTGTTGACATAGGCAATGCGGGGAACATGGTAGCGTTCCGCCTGATGCCAAACAGTCTCGCTCTGGGACTCAACGCCGCCCTTTGCACAGAATACCGCAACCGCACCATCGAGCACGCGCAGGGAGCGTTCGACTTCAACAGTGAAATCAACATGCCCCGGTGTGTCAATGATGTTTATGCGGCAATCGTGCCAATAGGTGGTTGTTGCGGCGGAGGTGATGGTGATGCCGCGTTCGCGCTCCTGTTCCATGTAGTCCATGGTGGCTGCGCCCTCGTGAACTTCGCCCGCGCGGTGAATTTTGCCCGTATAGAGCAGAATGCGCTCGGTCGTTGTTGTTTTGCCCGCGTCAATATGAGCCATGATGCCGATGTTGCGCGTCATCTCAAGGGGTGTTTTGCGAGGCATTGCCGAATCCTCCTTTCCGCATTGTTGAAAATTTCCGAAATAAGTTTATGCAGTTTTTGGATTTTTAAACGAAATCCGAAAAACGACAGCGGCTTTGATGTTTCCGAAAACGGAAAATCAGAACCTGAAGTGTGCGAAAGCCTTGTTCGCTTCTGCCATCTTGTGAACATCCTCTTTCTTTTTGAAAGCGGAGCCCTGCTGATTGCAGGCATCAAGAATTTCGCCGGCGAGCCTTTCCTGCATGGTGCGCTCGCTCCTTGCGCGTGCATAAAGCACGATCCAGCGCAGACCGAGAGTCTGGCGGCGTTCCGCACGGATTTCGAGGGGAACCTGATAGGTGGAACCGCCGATACGGCGAGCCTTGACTTCCAGAACGGGCATGACGTTGTTCATTGCTTCCTGGAATACTTCAAGAGGCTCACGGCCGGTCTTTTCACGAATGATATCGAAAGCACCGTAGCAGGCCTTCTGAGCCGTGCCGCGTTTGCCGTCGAGCATAACCTGGTTGATGAGCTTGGTTACGAGCTTGCCGCCGTAAATAGGATCATCAAGAACTTCCCTCTTGGGAACAAAACCTCTCCTGGGCATAGTTTACCTCCTTACTTCTTGGGACGCTTCGCGCCGTAACGGCTGCGAGCCTGCATACGCTTTGCAACGCCTGCGGTATCGAGTGCACCGCGGATGATGTGGTAGCGAACACCGGGAAGATCCTTAACCCTGCCGCCCCTGATAAGAACGACGGAGTGCTCCTGAAGGTTGTGACCGATGCCGGGGATGTAAGCGGTACCCTCGAGACCGTCGGTAAGGCGGATACGGGCAATCTTACGGAGTGCGGAGTTCGGCTTTTTGGGAGTCATGGTACGAACAGCGGTGCAAACGCCGCGGCGCTGAGGGCACTGCTTCAGAATCGGGGAATTGGACTTGTATTCGACCTTTTCCCTGCTCTTTCTGACCAACTGGTTAATAGTGGGCATGAAAGTTTCTCCTTAACTAAAATAAAATTTTTATTTTTATATAAAGAAAACCCCTTGCAACCCCTTGAAAGGAGTATTTTCCATACAAAAATCGCATAGTATGTCAGCTTAAAAACACACTGAGCGTATTATATCATCCATTCAAGGCATTGTCAAGTATATTTGCCCTTTTTTATTGAAAATTTTTGAAAAATCGGTTTCTTCAATTATATTATTTTGAAATTCGGCTTCAGGCAGAAAAACGACCCGTCAAACTTCTGCAATGCAGCGTCTGCGAGTCGATTTTTTCCGTTAACCTTTCGGCGACAACATCATTCATCGGAACAATGCGGCAAAACGCTCTGCCGCCGATTCACACTTATTCTATTTTATGATAAACTCATATCCTGCGCCGATCGGTTCCGGATCCTGTGTTGAGTTTTCATCCGTCTGTTGCAGCGAAAACGTCGCCTGAGCAGCCGCTATTATCACCGTTTCTCCCTGCGGCGTCACGGCGAAAAATGCTCTGTCAATACTCGGACCTTCAACAATCGTGCCGTTCGGGAAGGGGTGGATATTCTGAAACGCCTTTCGAACTTCATCTTCAATATTCAGGCTGTCGAATCTTACGCTGTCCGCCGCCATCTTTTCGAAAGAATCCAAATCCCCAAGGCTGAACGAAATAAGCATACCCCTTGAGTTGACGCGAACGGCGACATATGCCCTTGTTTCAATGCCGTTCAGTTTCCTGCAAAAAAAGTACTGGTAAAGATCCAATGCCGCGCCGCTCTCGTCTCCAAGAGGCACAACGCTCACCGTGGGCTCACCGCATTCTTCAAGGTTCACGAAGTTTGCGGCGCATTCCCTTGCAACCTCTTCGGCGCGTTCCCGCGCATTTCTCAACTCCGATGCCGCACTTTCTTTTTTATAGAAAGACTCTGTTTGGAAATTGATTCCAACAAGTTTCCCGTTTTCGGAATTGATCCCGAATTCATAACAGTTATCCCCCGTATAGTAATGCGTGATATATGAATTTCCCATTCTATACTCCGAGTCTCTGTATGTCCCTGTGTAAGTTTCTCCGCCATAGGTCACGGAAGCTTTTGCCGGCGCACCGGATGCTTTAAAGCTTGACCCGCCCCATTGCGACATCAGCTCGCCCTCATAAACGGCTGTATCCGCGCTGTCCTTGCTTTGCAGTCCACCGTTTGCGGAGCTGAAAAGATAACATTTCGGCTGCGTTTTTTCCAAGTCTTGCGGTTGATTCACCGCTTGTTTTTCACTGCCTCCGGTGCAGGCAAAGGTGTTCAGCACCAAAAGTGCGGCCAAAAGAATCATCGCGATTTTTTTCATATTCTTTCCTTCCTTTCTTACCAGTTCAGTGTTAATGTGCCGTCTCCGCCGATAACGGCAAGTTGACTCATATTAAGCAGCATATCCGAGCAATCAACGTTCCTCGCTGCATAATACACATTTTTCCCGGATTGCATTGTTGTTTGTGCAAACCTATCGGCAAATTTATTGCAATCTGATACATCGGAATATCGAAATTTATAAAAACGCGTCTTGTTTCATAGGCGTCATCACAACCTGTACGGAGGTAGTCGTTCGTGTAATAGTTTGCGCTCGGGTATTTCTTTGAAATATACGTATCTTCGGAAAAGACAACGCATTCATACAAGCCATCCGTCCGGAGATATGTTTCTGTGTTCGTGCCTCGCAACTCGCAAAGCTCCCGAACTATACCCGGCTCTGCAGGTTTCTCACCTGAAACACTCATCGGAATAAGCAACAACTGGAGCAACATTATCAATATCAAAAGATAAGATAAAGTTCTTTTTAACTTTCGCACAAGTTACCTCCTTTAATGCTGCATATTAAAATTTAAGTACACTGCATAGAGCCGAACTTTTGTTCTTTTATATACTGTGTATCTTATGCTGATATTATACAGGATTTCAATATCGCTGTCAACGGTATTCCCAATGTTTTTTCGAAAAAAACACGCATTTTCGAACGAATTTCTTTCAAACATATTTAATTCGCAAAATCGTCACTTTTCCGACACACAACAACAAAAGACCCAATATCAACCCTCGGAAGAAAGAATCCGCCGTTGATATTGAGCCTTGCCTGTTTCCGGAACGTTGAGTACGTCTCGGTGATTAAGTTTTATTTCTTTTTGGAAGTTTCGGAACGAATATCGTCAAGCAGCTCCCTCTGCCCTCTTCCGGTCAGAATGCCGCTTTCAAGGGGTTTATCGGTGAAGGTATATCGAATGCCGTTTTCACTCCCGTGAACAGGGAACCAACCCAGCTTTGTGAGCGCAGAAAGCTTTGCAATGCGGGAAGCACGGGTATTCATTCTGCGTTCAACGCGCTTGGTGTAAGAGATCCGAAGCAAACTTTCGGCGATGATACCGATAAAAACAAACATCAGGAAAAACAGGAAGGGGATCGCTGCGCCGAACCGCGCAAGAGCTGCACGAACAGGTTCGATTATCGTCAGCACAAGCCCCGCTGCCGCGAACACAACTCCGACAATTATCGGTACAAAATATGACTGCATGAGCAGACTGCGGCATTTGCGGCAGGCAGGAAGCTGCACGGGTATGAGCATGGCTGTGCTGCGCTTGTATTTTTTATTGCTTTTTTCATCCAAGTAGTCAACCGTCGGATGATCGTGCCCCATGCTGAGCTGCGCAAAAAACTCGGGCTTTCCCTTTTCACTGCCCTTGCAAAGCATACATTCGGGTTCATCAAGGAAACTTTCAATGCCGTCCTCTGGCAGAGCAGCGGCAATATAGCCTATATCCTCAATAAGAGCCTCCTGCTGCTCCGAATCAAGCTTTGAAGCGAAGCAGTCCGCACAGTTTTTCATGTTCAGCGCGGCGCAGTAGGGTGTGCCGTGAAGCTTGCACTCGGTTTTTGTATATAATTCAGCCATTTTTAAGCTTCCTTTCGAATAAACTTTTCCGAATACATTCTACCGCTTTTTTCCCCGCACGTCAAGCCCGCTCGTAGCGATTTAAAAGGAGTTTTCAACTGTTTGGTCTGCTGATATGCGAACGCAATGTGCTTCGAATAATTCCGGGCATTGCTTACGAATTTCGAAATCGCTCGGGCATTGCACGCGGCAAATGCAAACACGGCAGCCCTTGGCGGCAGTTTTCTGCCGTTTGTCGGGTGCCGTGTCTTTAACTGTAAAACTGTTCCGAATTAAGCTGCTGCACGAGTGGTCGGCTGCGGTGCTTATTCGGCATTGCCCGCTGCTGCCGGGTTATCGGACTCGGGCTTTAACTCAACTTCGACATTGCGATAACGTTTCATGCCGACGCCTGCGGGTATGAGCTTGCCGATGATGACATTCTCCTTCAGGCCGACCAACGGGTCAACCTTGCCCTTGATTGCAGCTTCGGTAAGCACGCGGGTCGTCTCCTGGAAGCTTGCAGCGGAGAGGAATGAGTCGGTTGCAAGCGATGCTTTGGTGATGCCGAGCAGCTTACGCTTTGCGGTTGCGGGAACGCCGCCCACCGCAACAACGCTGTCGTTCGTCTGTTCGAACTTGAAGATATCGATAAGCTCGCCGGGCAGCAGATCCGTGTCGCCCGAATCTTCGACCTGAACCTTGCGGAGCATCTGGCGAATGATAACTTCGATGTGCTTATCGGAAATTTCAACGCCCTGGCTGCGGTAAACAGCCTGAACTTCGCGGAGCATATAAGCCTGAACGCCCTTGACACCCTTGATTTTGAGGATATCATGCGGGTTGATTGAACCTTCGGTCAAAGTGTCGCCCGCTTCAACGAAATCGCCGGTTTCAACCTTGCGCTTTGAGCCGAACGGAATGAGATACTTCTCGATTTCGCCGTCCTCGCCGGAAATAATTGCTTCGGTCTTTTTGCCGTCCGTCTTGATTTCCACCGAGCCGGAGAGTTCCGTGATAACCGCAAGACCCTTGGGCTTGCGTGCTTCGAAAATTTCCTCAACACGGGGAAGACCCTGAGTGATGTCGTCGGCGGTTGCAACGCCGCCGGTGTGGAATGTACGCATGGTGAGCTGCGTACCGGGTTCGCCGATCGCCTGTGCTGCAATGATGCCGACGGCTTCGCCGATGGTAACGGGCTGTCCCGTTGCGCAGTTGCGGCCGTAGCACTTTGCGCAGACGCCGTGTTCGCTGCGGCAGGTGAAGACCGTGCGGCACTTGACGCCGGTGATGCCTGCTTTAACGATGCGGTCACGAATATCGAACGTTATCATTTCGTTTTTGCCGACGATGAGCTCGTTCGTTTCGGGATCGCGAACCTCCGCTGCGGTGAACCTGCCGAGAATACGGTCGCCGAGAGGTTCAAGGGGACGGTCGCCGTCGCCGATGGTTTCAAGAATCATGCCGTCGATCGCCATGCCGCGTTCCGCAAAGCAGTCCTCTTCACGAACGATGACGTTGTGAGAAACGTCAACAAGGCGTCTTGTGAGGTAACCGGAGTCTGCGGTGCGGAGTGCGGTATCGGCAAGACCTTTGCGCGCACCGTGGGAACTGATGAAGAACTCAAGAACGGAGAGGCCTTCACGGAAGTTTGCACGAATCGGAACCTCGATGATCTGTCCGCGCGGGTCCGCCATGAGGCCGCGCATACCGGCAAGCTGACGAATCTGGTTGGTTGAACCGCGCGCACCGGAGTTTGCCATCATGAAGATGGGGTTAATCGGGCTGAGCCGCTTCATCAATGCGTCGGTAACAAGGCTTTCCGTTTCCTTCCAAACTTCGATGACCTTCTTGCGGCGGTTTTCTGCGGAAAGCAGACCCATGCGGTAAAGGTTGTCAATCTGTCCGCACTGTTCATCGGCGGCTTCGAGGAAATTGTGCTTTTCCTCCGGAACGGTGATATCGCAGAAGCCGACAGTGACACCGCCGCGGGTGGAGTATTTGTAGCCGAGAGCCTTTATGCTGTCCGCAACTTCGCTTGTGACCGTGGGGCCGTGTTTGCGGAAGCAGTGGTCGATAATGTTGCCGAGATCCTTCTTTACAACAAGTTTATCAACCTCAAGCTTGAACATATCGTCCAGAGTCTCGCGCTTTACATAACCGAGATCCTGCGGTATTGCGTGGTTGAAGATGACCCTGCCGATTGAGGTGGATACGATCCTGCGGTAAATCTTGCCTTCAAACTCGCGTTCAAGGCGAATCTTTGCAAGCGCATGGAGTGAAAGCTCGCCCGTTTGATACGCCATGATCGCCTCGTTTTCGCTTGAGAACGCCTTTCCCTCGCCGTTGAACATGCGGATAAGGCGGGAATCGTCAAGATATTCGCGGAGGGCTTCCTCGTCAACCGTGGGAACCTCGCGGATTGCCCTTGCAACAAGATCCTCGATTATTGTCTTGCTGCGCAGCGCATATACCCTGTGAATGACCTCATCGGTGACGTATTCATCAACAAAGCTGTTGTCCTTGATGATAGCCTTGAGCGTTGTGCGTATTTCGGAATCGTACAGCTCATCGCAGCGCATCGTGAGGTAGTAGCAGCCCATAACCATATCCTGTGAGGGGCTGACAACGGGCTTGCCGTCCTGCGGCTTGAGGATGTTGTTTGCCGCAAGCATAAGGAAGCGGGCTTCGGCCTGAGCTTCGACCGAAAGGGGGACGTGAACCGCCATCTGGTCGCCGTCAAAGTCCGCATTGTATGCGGTGCAGACAAGGGGATGAAGCTTTATCGCCCTGCCCTCAACCAGAACGGGTTCAAATGCCTGAATGCCGAGCCTGTGCAGCGTGGGTGCACGGTTGAGAAGAACGGGGTGGTCCTTGATAACATCTTCGAGAACATCCCAAACCTCGGGCTTCACGCGCTCAACCATGCGCTTTGCGGACTTGATATTGTGGGCATAGCCAAGCTCATTGAGCTTTTTCATGACAAAGGGCTTGAACAGCTCCAATGCCATCTCTTTGGGAAGACCGCACTGATACATCTTGAGTTCGGGCCCCACGACGATAACGGAACGGCCGGAATAGTCAACACGTTTGCCGAGCAGGTTTTGGCGGAAACGTCCCTGTTTGCCGCGCAGCATGTCGGAAAGGGACTTCAGCGGGCGGTTGCCGGGACCCGTTACCGGGCGCCCGCGCCTGCCGTTGTCGATAAGTGCATCCACAGCTTCCTGAAGCATGCGCTTTTCGTTGCGAACAATGATGTCCGGTGCGCGCAGCTCAAGCAGCCTTTTAAGGCGGTTGTTGCGGTTGATGACCCTTCGGTAAAGGTCGTTAAGGTCGCTTGTCGCAAATCTTCCGCCGTCCAGCTGAACCATGGGGCGGATTTCCGGCGGAATAACCGGAACAACATCCATTATGATCCATTCGGGCTTGTTTCCGCTCTTTATGAAAGCTTCGATGACTTCAAGGCGTTTAATCGCATTCACGCGCTTCTGTCCGCCGGAATTTGCGATTTCTTCACGAAGCTCTTTTTCGGTTTTTTCAAGATCGAGCTGCTGCAAAAGCTCCTTTATGGCCTCTGCACCCATGCCCGCTTTGAAGCTCTTTGCGCCGTAATCACGCTGCGCCTGACGGTATTCAACATCGGTGAGCAGCTGCTTGTATTCAAGCGGGGTGTCACCGGGATCGGTAACGACGAATGCAACGAAGTAAAGTACCTTTTCAAGATTGCGGGGGGACATGTCCAGCAGCATCTTCATGCGGCACGGTATGCCTTTGAAGTACCAGATATGGGATACGGGAGCCGCAAGTTCGATATGGCCCATGCGCTCTCTGCGCACCTTTGCTCTCGTAACTTCAACACCGCACTTTTCGCAGACAACGCCCTTGTAGCGCACCCGCTTATAGCGTCCGCAGTGGCATTCCCAGTCCTTCGTCGGTCCGAAAATACGTTCGCAGAAGAGGCCGTCCGCCTCGGGTTTAAGGCTCCTGTAGTTTATGGTTTCGGGTTTTTTAACTTCACCGTGGGACCATTCTCTGATCTTTTCGGGGGATGCAAGACCGATTCGGATTGCATCGAAATTTGTCAGTTCAAACAAGTTCTTATCTCCCTTCCGACTTTACTTTATTCCTCGTAGTTACCGTCGGCGTCCTCGAAGGTGAAGCCGTCGAATTCATCATGCTCGTCTTCCTCATAGCTGTCGTCGTCGTCATCCTCACCGTCGTCGTCGATGAAGTTAAAGTCATCGACATCATCGTCTCTGAGCATGCCGCCGGGTGCATCTTCATAACCGGCAATATTGACGCCCAACTCTCTTACATCGTCATCGTCCGTAAGCTCTCCGATAACGATTTCTTCATTATTTTCGGACAGAACCTTGATATCAAGACCAAGGGACTGCAATTCTTTGATAAGAACCTTAAAGCTCTCGGGAACGCCGGGCTCGGGAACGTTTTCGCCGTTGACAATGGCTTCGTAGGTTTTTACGCGGCCCACGACGTCATCGCTCTTGACGGTCAGGATCTCCTGAAGGGTGTTTGCCGCACCGTATGCTTCAAGTGCCCAGACTTCCATTTCGCCGAAACGCTGTCCGCCGAACTGCGCCTTGCCGCCGAGAGGCTGCTGAGTGACCAGTGAGTACGGACCCGTGCTTCTTGCATGGATTTTGTCGTCAACAAGGTGGTGCAGCTTAAGGTAGTACATATATCCGACGGAAACACGGTTCTCAAAGGGTTCACCGCTGCGGCCGTCGTAAAGCACGGTCTTTCCGTCCTCGTGTTTGTATGCCTCGCGGAATTTTTCGCCGACAACGGGGTCGGAATCCGCAAGTTCAATCAGCTTCAGCACATCGCCCGCAGTCATTTTCATAAGATCCTGCATGGGCTTGTTGGACTTGTTGGACATTGCAAGCAGCATTTTGATATCGTCCTCGCCCGCACCGTCAAGAACGGGAGTTGCGACCTTCATGTTAAGTCCCTTTGCTGCCTTGCCGAGATGCAGCTCGAGGATCTGACCGATGTTCATACGCGACGGAACGCCCATCGGGTTCAGAACTATCTGAAGCGGAGTGCCGTCGGGCAGGAAGGGCATATCCTCTTCGGGAAGGATTCTTGAAATAACACCCTTGTTGCCGTGGCGGCCCGCCATCTTGTCGCCGACGGAGATTTTGCGCTTCTGTGCAATATAAACGCGGACAAGTTCATGAACGCCGGGGGAGAGTTCGTCCTTGTTTTCGCGGCTGAAAATGCGAACGTCAACAACAACGCCGCCCTCGCCGTGCGGAACACGCAGGGAGGTGTCGCGAACCTCGCGCGCCTTTTCGCCGAAAATTGCCCTGAGCAGGCGTTCCTCGGCGGTGAGTTCCGTCTCGCCCTTGGGCGTGACTTTGCCGACAAGGATGTCGCCGGAATGAACCTCCGCACCGATTCGGATGATGCCGCGTTCGTCAAGATCCTTCAGTGCCTCTTCGCCGACGTTGGGGATATCGCGCGTGATCTCTTCCGCACCGAGCTGCTTTGTGTCGCGTGCCTCGGTTTCGTGTTCTTCGATATGGAGTGACGTGTAAACATCGTCGCGAACAAGCTGTTCGCTGATGAGAACTGCGTCCTCGTAGTTGTAGCCCTCCCAAGTCATGAACCCGATGAGAATGTTCTTGCCGAGAGCAATTTCGCCGTCCTTGGTGGATGCGCCGTCTGCAATGACCGCACCTTTTTCAAGATGTTCGCCGACATCGACAACGGGGCGCTGGTTGATGCAGGTGCCCTGGTTGGAGCGTTTGAACTTGATGAGGCGATAGGTATGCAGGCTTCTGTCGGAATCGGATTCAACAACGACTTTATCTGCCGAAACATGGCGAACAACGCCCGCTTCTTCGTTAAGAACAAGAACGCCGCTGTCGTATGCCGCCTTGTATTCCATGCCCGTGCCGACAGCCGGGGATTCGGTCACAAGCAGGGGAACCGCCTGACGCTGCATGTTGGAGCCCATCAGGGCGCGGTTTGCGTCGTCGTTTTCGAGGAAGGGGATCATTGCCGTTGCAACCGAAACGAGCTGCTTTGCGGAAACGTCCATATAGTCGATATCGGTGCTGCGCACCTCGATGATCTGATCCAGCCTGCGTGCAACGACACGCTCCTTTTCGAACCAAACTCTGCCGTCCTCGCCGCGGACGGTGGGTTCGTTTGCCTGGGCAATGATTTTGCCGTTTTCCTCGGTTGCGGTGAGGTAAACGATCTCGTCAAGGATGCAGTGGTTCTCCTTGTCGATTTTGCGGTAGGGAGCTTCGATGAAGCCGTATTTATTTATTCTTGCATAGGTTGCAAGGGAGTTGATAAGACCGATGTTCGGGCCTTCGGGCGTCTCGATAGGGCACATTCTGCCGTAATGAGAATAGTGAACGTCGCGAACTTCGAACGTTGCACGGTCGCGGTTCAAACCGCCGGGGCCGAGAGCGGAAAGCCTGCGCTTGTGGGTCAGCTCCGCAAGCGGGTTCGTCTGATCCATGAACTGGGACAGCTGGGACGAACCGAAAAACTCTTTGACGGCCGCCGTTACCGGGCGAATATTGATAAGGTTTATCGGCATTGTGCTTTCAACGTCCTGAATGGACATGCGCTCGCGAACAACGCGCTCAAGCCTTGTGAAGCCGACGCGGATCTGGTTCTGGAGCAGCTCGCCGACGGAACGAATGCGGCGGTTGCCGAGGTGGTCGATATCGTCGCAGAAGCCGATGCCGTAGGGCAGACCCATAAGGTAACTCACGGAGGCGATCATATCTGCGGGCAGGATATGCCTCGGGCTGAGTTCAAGCACATTGTCGTGCAGAAGTTTTTTGAATTCGTCGTCGGAAAGAGCCTCTTTCTGAGCGAGCATATCCATCAGCACGGGGTAGTAAACATGTTCGTTGATGCCGACTTCAAGAGGATCAAAGTCAAGATAGCATGCCGCATCGACAAACTGGTTGCCGACAACGCGGATGCGTTTTTCGTTCACGGAAACATACACGCCGAGAACACCCGCGTTCTCGATTCGGAACGCAAGCTCACGGTCGATAAGCTGACCTTCTTCCGCAAGGATCTCTCCCGTGCGGGGGTCAACAACGGTTTCGGCGGCGGTTTTGCCTTCAAGGCGCGCACCAATGCCGAGTTTATAGTTGAATTTGTATCTGCCGACGCGGGCAAGATCGTAGCGCTTGTCAAAGAACAGCGCGGTCATAAGGTTGCGCGCACTCTCTTCGGTGGGCGGTTCGCCCGGACGCTGGCGTTTGTATATTTCGATAAGACCCTCAACCGTGTCGTGAGTGGGGTCCTTTTCAAGGGTGTTTTTAAGGCGTTCTTCCTCGCCGAGCAGCTCAAGGATCTGCGCATCGGAGCTGTAACCGAGAGCGCGCAGGAGGGTGGTGACGTGGAGCTTGCGCTGACGGTCGATTTTTGTGTAAAGAATTTCGTTGCTGTCGGTTTCGTATTCAAGCCATGCGCCTCTGTTGGGGATGACCTGAGAATTGAAAAGCCTTCTGCCGACTTTGTCAACGGTTTCGGTATAATATGCGCCGGGCGAGCGAACGAGCTGGCTGACAATGACGCGTTCCGCTCCGTTGATGACGAACGTGCCCTGTTCCGTCATGAGCGGGAAATCGCCCATGAAGACTTCCTGCTGCTTCACGGAACCGGTTTCGGTATTGATAAGCCGCGCGATAACATACAGCGGCGCGCAATAGTTAACATCGCGTTCCTTGCATTCCGCAACGCTGCGCTTGGGTTTTGATTCGTCGATTTTGTAGCCGACAAATTCAAGCACCAACCGCTCCGAAAAGTCCTTAATGGGAGAGATGTCGTCAAGAACTTCGCCCAGACCCTTTTCGATGAATTGACGATATGAATCCTTTTGAACCTCAATAAGGTCGGGCATATCGAGAATTTCGTTGATGCGGGAGAAGCTCATGCGTGTTTTCTTGCCCACGTTTACTTTATGCAACATTGTTTCACCCCTAACCTCTGCGGCTCTCCGCAGAAAACTTGATTGTGTCGTGTCTTACGCATTGTTCGCATTTCGGAATGCCGCATTGAGTGCGGCCGAAGCCCCGCCTGCGGTATTCGCTGCCTGCGCGTTCCTTGGGCTGCCGTTCCGCGCAAAAAATGCGGGATCCACAGCGTTAAACGATGCTTTCGCACATGACGGCGGCGAAAAATTCGTATTTTACCCATAATAATGCAGTATCACAGTTTAACAGGTTGTTGTCAAGATGTCAACCCCGAAATGCGCGGTTTTTCAAATATATTTATATTTAATCAAGCATATGTTGACGTTGTGCATTCGGTTTGTGTATTAAGTTTTGAAAACACTGCGTTTGTTCATTCCGATGCGAAAACGGCATAAAAAAACGGCTCAATGCCGATGGTTCGTGTTCCGAACCGCCCGCATTGAGCCGCTCCGCATTTACGGGATCACTGCTTCACACATTTTTCCGAAACGAGCAATGTCCGCGAACAGTTTTTTAAATTTTAATTCAGTTTCCCATTGCAACCCTTGCCGCAAGCAGTGCATCCGGAATGCCTATGCTTCCGTTTCTGTCCGCATCCGCAAGCCTGATTTGTAATCGTTTTCGAATCGCAGAAGCCGCCTCACCTGAAAGGAAAGTGGGGAGGGGAACGCAAAGAGGGGGTGTGGAAGGGGCGCCGCCGTTGTGCAGCTGACCGCTCGCGGCATGCTATCAATCCCCGCAATGGGGGGCAATAGACCAATATTATGTTGGTCGATTCCATTATAACCGCAAGCGACAGTTGTGTCAAGCGCGGCCGCATTTAACTTGCACAAACCGCACATCACTCAAAGAAAGAACGTGCCTAATTCCTAATTCCTCATTCTAAAAGGAGTGCCCGGGGAAAGGGCGGGCGAACCGCCCCTTCCCGTCGGACAGGAGGTTTATAAAGAAAATCCTGTCGGATTTTCCGCTCTGTTAATGCACCGATTCATCCTGTTTTAAAAGGAAGAAATTCGGTGCTTTCCCGAACCGTGTTTACAGTCCGAGAGAGATCCTCATTGTAACGAGAGCATCGTTAAGGGTGATGACGCCGTCCGAACCGTAAACATCGGCAAGAATCATCTGCGCCGGGGTCAGCTCCGCAACACCGATTGCATTGCGTGCAATGAGGAGTGCATCGGCGGTTTGGATCTCGCCGTTCATATCAACGTCGCCGAGAGCAGCATACTGCGCGGTGACGGTAATATCATGCTGAACGTTTGCAAAATCAACATCCCAACCGATGAACATCAGCATCGTGGGCTGATGGGGCTGGTTCTCGGGAACGGGTGCAGCGGGAGTGGTTCCTGCGGGAACGGTCACTTCGGTGCTCGTCCATTCACCGTTTACCATATAGTTGAAGGTGACGGTGACGTTTGAGGGCTGAGTGGGATCGTCCCAGGAGGGAACGGTGTAGCCGCCGCAAACCTGTGCCGCATCCTGAATATCGCCGATCGAAACGCTTTCGCCTGTTTCAAGGTTAACTTCGCGCAGACCGTTTGCATCGTCTTTCCAATAAGCCGCCCAGAACATTATGCCGTTGTCATGGTCATAAACAAGGGACTGACAGAATCCGACGCCGGGGCAGCCGGTGAAGCCGATTTCGGTAACCTGTGCGGTTTCAAGGTTTACCTCGTACAGAAGGCCGGAGGTTGCGGTGATGCCGTATGCCCTGCCCTCGGTGGTGATTGCGAATGTCCACAGGGGATCGCGATCCACGGTGTCGGGCTGTCCGATAACGGCTGCGGCACCGGTCTGCATGTTGATTTCGTAAAGATCCCAACGGCTCTGCTGAGTGTAGCCGACTGCATAGATTTTGCCGTTCGCATAGTTATATGCCATTGCGGTGATCATTGCGGTGCCGGTCTGTCCGATGATTGTGCGCTGAGTTGAACCGGGCGTGCTTGTGAAGAAATTGTTCTCACTGTCGATGCCGTATACAACGCCGTGCGCATAAGTCATTGCGTAAGTGTCAGCGGGGAATGCACCAAGCTGCTGAACGTGGGCGGAATCATCCGTAAAGAAGGAGATCAGGTTCGTTGTTTGAGTCTGGTAAGCATAAATCTTCGTATGCGGAACGGGCGCAATAACCGTTACGGTGCAGGTATCGGTATGACCCTGTGCCGTTGTTGCGGTGATGACTGCGGTGCCCTCGTTAACGCCGCGTACAACGCCGTTTGCATCAACGGAAGCAATGCTTGCATCGGAGCTTGTAAGTGTCACGGACTGATCGAAAGCATAGTAGGGAGCGACAGTCCAGCTGAGCTGAGCGGTGAGACCCTTGCGGACGGTCACGGCATCGGGTGCGAACTCAACGCTTTCATCCGGAAGGGGTGCGCCGGCGTAAACATTTTTAACATAGCCGCGATCCTGACCTTCGGTCCACATGGTCTCCTTGTGATAAGTCCAGCTGAAGGTGTATTCACCTGCTGCTTCGGCAACATAGTTATAGGGCACAAAATCGGTGCTTTGTCCGGAGATCGCAGCAACTTCGGTTCCGTTCACGGAGAAGGTGAGGCGTTCGAAATCTTCACGGCAGCTGACAGCCCAGTCAAAGCGCATTACATCGCCCGCATTGAGCTGAACGGTGGCGGAAACGGTGCTTGTCGTGCCGACATGATCCTGGTTGCCGCTTGCGCCGCAGAGTTCATCGTTGAACACAACGGGAACCCAGGGATATTCGCCTTCGGTCACGAAATGATGCCTGTTTTCAACAAGGTTCATCGCTTCGTCAAGGGTTGCCTGCGGTTCTTCGCCGCCGCCCATATCGATAAAGCACATGCCGTTTACGTAGGTGCCGTAATCTTCGCCGATAAAGCCGCGGTATTCGCCTTCACCGGTCACGGGGTCGATTGCGAAAAGCTTGCCCCAGAAGCCGACACTGGAAGTATCGTCGCCGTTCTGCATGTTGGTGTAGCAGATGTAGCACTTGCCGTCCTCGCGGTTGTAAACCATGGAGGAGGACCAGCCCTGAAGCCCGTCGGAATGGGCAAGCTGAGTGGTGCTGCCGTCCGCCGCAATGCGAACGTAGTTGCGGGTGTTGAAGTCAAGGCTCAGGAATTCGCCGTTGCCGACATAGGTAACGGGAGCAATGCAAACAACGTTTGCGGGCGTGATTGCGGAGCCGAGGGAACCGTCCTTACGGAGCTCACGGATCTGAAGGTTGCTGTTGACAATGTAGAAAGTGTCGTGCTCCCAGTCATAGGTCATTGAATTCGCAGTGTCGGAAATGCTGCCGATAAGCGTGGATTCAAAGGTTTCGGGGTTTACGGAATAGAAATTGTTGTCGGTATCCAAGCCGTAAATAAGTTCGCCGTCGTATGCAGCTTCATAGAATTCAACGCCGCCGCGGGAAAGCTCGGTGAAGCTGCCTGCGGGATCCTCGGTGTTGAAAGTTACCCATGCCGCATAGGGCAGGTAGCTGCCGTCCGACGTGTACTTGTTGCGGGCATATGCCAGAATCGTCTGACCGCCGCGCGATGCAGCCTTTGTTGAATCATCGGACTTTTTGCCGATATTCAGCGGCATTCCCGAATAGTTTCCGCCGAGAGACTTTGCGGGATAGTCATCATTTCCGCAATAGCGGGTCGTTTCGCTGCTGTCGGTTGCTGCACCTTCAGCCGTTGCGGTCAAGGGATTAAATGCCGCACAGGTAAGGAGCATTGCAATTGCGAGCATTGCTGCAAGCAGCTTCTTCATTGTTTTCATACTCTTCCTCCATGTTTGTTGTTGCAGGGCGTAAGCTTTGTTCGGTGAAAATGTACGGAAACAACCTTCCGCCTCTGTATATTCAGTATCATAGCACGAAAATCGCCTGTAGTCAATAGTCATCGCATACTTTATTCCATAAATATGTTAAACATTGCCTTTTGCTATTGACAACCGGCAAAAAAAATTGCATACTAATAATCGTCCGTTGGTTTCGTTTTTTCGCAAAGCAGGCAGACGGTCAATGTTTTTTGCCGAACGGCAGCAGGTTGTTCGGTTTTTTCAATAATATTCAATAATGATTCAAAGTTGCTGTCCGACGAACGATCCGGCAAACGCACGGAAAAATCTGCCGTTTTCCGAAACGTGTCTGCCGAAAGCACGGCTGCTCAGTGATCCTTTGACAGATAAGATCGACAAGTCGGGAGGTTTTTGTTATGAACGCTTATGCCGTCGTGAATCCGCTGCTTGAGGCAATCTATTATTTTAAAATGAAAGCAAACGGTGAAACCCAGGCTCAGGTGCTTGACCGTGTGCTGAAAAAGCGCATCACCACTGCGGGCGAGGTAACCGATTTTTTCGGGCCTGCATTTGAGCTTGAAAAACTTCTTGATGAGGGCATTGTTCTGCCCGAACGAATTTCGGAGTTTTTCGGCTATTTTAAATTCACGGACGGAAGCGACGCCACGAGCACCTGCCCTGCAATACTCGTCTTTTTGAACTCGTTCCGCCGAAGTTTCACAAGTTTGGATGAAGTAAAATCCGCCATGCTTGCCCAAACGGATGAGCAAAGGCTCTCCGGCATCATGAAAGAGCTTACCACATTCAATGTTTCGCTGAATGATTTCGAACCGACTCTCGACGGGCTGCTTGAACTTCTCGAACAGCTTCCGCTGACGGAGGAATCCCGTTGGCGAATAATAAAGATTTATAAACATTACAACGAATATGTCTGCGATATTTGCGAAACCGTCCGCCCCGCCGTAAAGCTGATTGCGGACAATTCCGCGGTTTATTCGGATGTTCTTCGGAATTTCAGCCGCGATTATGCGGATATTACCGATATTCTAAAGTATATTTGCGGCAGATTTCATATTGACTTCATAACAGGCAGGGGCGTTGTTTATCCGCTGATAATCGGCAACGGGAACTTCTTCACCGTTGCCGACCCCGCCGATCCGGAATTTATGGCATATTACGTCGGCGTCGGCGTCCGTCCGATGATGCATGTTCCCTATCGCGAAAGGCTTTCCATCGACTGCGACGAGATTCTGCGCACGCTTGCCGACAAAAACCGCATGAAAATAATGCAGCAGCTGAGTGCGGGAAAATCCTACGGGCAGGAGCTTGCCGACATGCTCGGACTTTCACCCAACACCGTATCGCACCACATGAACAAACTGCAAAAAAGCGGGCTTACGACCTCAACACTTGAGGGCTGCAAGGTCTATTACAAAACAAACGAAGAAGTTGTGGATGAATTCATCCGCCGTCTTGCGGAAAAGTTGAAAACAAAGGACGAACAGTGAGCGGTCCCCGCGGAGCGTATGCGGCGCGGATCAAAATTTTTTCGGAGAATAATCATTAATGAAAGCATTTGCTGTTATAAATCCAATACTCGAAGCAATAAAGTATTTTTACTTGAAAGCGAACAACACCTGCATCCGTCAGAAAATCGATAATATCATTCGAAACCGCGAAGTGACGGCGGAACAGGCAGAGGCGATAATGCACCCCGCAATGGTGTTGGAAAGATTTCTCGACGAAAACATTGTTATGCCGTCATGCGCAGAAGAGCTTTTCGGCGATATTCCGTGCATCGAAGGCGCGGACAGCCTTAATACATGCATCGCCGCTCTTCTGACCGACAGGGCATTGAGAAGCGAGATACGAAATATTGACGAGGCTGAGCAATTGCTGCTCTCGCAGACACAGCCGCAGGCAATCAGCAACATAACAATGAACCTGACTTCGGCCAATATCCATGCCGCTGCGGAAGCCCATTCCTACAACGGCCTGCTTTCCGTGCTGGAGGGTCTGCCGCTCACAAACGATTCTCGGTGGAAGATTCTTTTCGTTCTTCAACACTATGAGCAATATGTGCGCTTGATTTGCAACTCTCTGCGTTCCGCAGTCGGGCTTATTGAAGCAAACCCGCAGCTTTATGCATATGCGCTGAAGGATTTTGAACATGATTACTCCGATATTTCAGACATAATCGAAGTGATTGAGGATGAAAACGGCGTTGACACCGCTTCCGCAGACGGAAGGGTTTATCCGACCGTTATCGGGAGCAACAGTTTCACCGTTCACACCGGCGAATCCGACGGCACCCGCACCGTTTATTATGTCGGGCTCGGTGTTCGCGCCATCGGCAGGCTTCCGCTACGCGGCATCGAAAAAATGGATTACGACGAAGCGTTTCGAATCCTTGCGGACAAAAACCGAATGAAAATCATGCAGCTGCTTTGCGGCGAACAGGCTTACGGGCTTGAGCTTGCGGAAAAACTGAAGCTTTCACCGAACACGATTTCACATCACATGAGCAAGCTGCAAAAATGCGGATTGGTTATTTCGTCCTTTGAGGGCAACCGGGTTTATTACAGGGCAAACAAAGCGGCGGTTGATGAGTTCATCCGTATGCTTTCGAAAAAACTTCGTGTGAAATAATTCCCTGTTCGGTTCGGCAGCGGAATCAAATCATATGAATTTTGCAATAAACTCGGCAAACGGCGGAATCGCTTCCGCCTTGCGGTAACGCGAACAATCGGGCGTTCTGTCCACAAGTCCCTTGTTAAACAGCTCGCGACGCAAAGTCGCCGGGTCGTGAAAACAGGTCCAATCATCAAGAATGTCATTGATTTCGGGTTCGGTATAATCACGGTTCGGTTCAATTTTTCCCGCAAGGTAATAAAGAGCCGAAAGCTTCTTTTTGTTTTTTGCGGGAATCGCCGTCAGCCGAAGATTCTCATCAAGGAACGGTTTCAAATCCGGCAAAATGTTATCTTCATATTGAACTGCCATTTTCATCTCCCTCTGTTTGCCGCTTTTGCTGCCGTGTTTTGCAAATCGCGGCGCAAACCGCGTCCCGACGGCTCCAAAGCACGTACCGAAAGCGCACAAACATTTCAAAAGTTGCGAAAGCACGGCAAACATGATAAAATAGGTGCAGGGAAATCATCGACAGCCGCCGAAGCAATTCACGGACGTTTGCAAAGGCTGCCGCCGATTCCGCAATACGACATAAAAAGGAAAAACGGAATACTATGAACAACGGCAGGAAAACAATTATCAAGATCCAGGCGATTCTCTTTGCAGTTCTTTTTGCAGCCTTTGCTTTTGCCGGCTGTAAAAACAACGACAACAACAAAGCGGATGAAAACGGATTCACGGCCGAACAGCGCACCGTGCTGTGTGATGCGGCAAGGGCATTCTATTTGTTGGACTTTGACTACAACTCAAAGGATAACGCAATATCCTTCCGTCAGCTTGAGGAATTTGCCTTCTATGTTTATGCCTACGGCGACAGTCTTGAAACAACCGCTGCCGACAACAGCGGCTATCGCTCCGTTGACGGTCAAAAAGTTGACGATATCGTAAAAATGCTTTTCGGAGTCAAGCTCGGAACGCGTTCTTCCCGCCCGTCAACAAAGCTCAATTTCTACTACCGTGACGGTAAATATTATTTCATGGTCGGCAAAGACCTTGACATTGCGGCTGAAATCGTCGGCGTTGAATCGGACGATGCCGGCAATCGGGTCGTTACGGTTCAGCTCACCGAAAACGGTGCTTACGCCGGAAAAATCGAGCTTACGGCTGCAAGTGCGGACAGCGAAAACAGCATGCGGATAACCGCATGCAAATCCTACAGAGCCAAATGAGCTTTCCGCGCCGCACGGCGGAACGGAATTTAACGGCCTTACCGAAATTTTACCAAATATAACCAACGACTGTATAACTAACGACTGATAATCTACGAAAGAGGCACTGAAATGGGAAAGATGAGAATGCTGTCCAACGTCATCAATCATGCATCAAACCAAGTGGAGGGTTTTTGCTTCATTAAAAGCCTTCAGCTTAAGGTAAACGTGAAAGGTGCGGAATATCTTGATATTATGCTTGCGGATGCGGACGGGGAAATCAACGCAAAGCTTTGGGACTATCAAAGCGCCGTCCACGGAATGTATTCCGCCGGAGAGGTCATCAAGGTTCGCGGAACAATAAACCTGTATAAAGACACGGAACAGCTCAAAATCGACCGAATCCGCCACATAACGGAAGCCGATCATGTTGATATGTCCTCAATCGTTGCTTCCGCACCGATAGACGGCGAAAAAATATTTGACAGCTTATTCGAATTTGCGGGTAGTTTTGCCGATGCCGACATTGCAAAGCTCACGCAGTATCTTCTTACGGAGAACCGCGAACGTATGCTGTACTATCCCGCCGCGCTGAAGCTGCACCATGCACACAGGGGCGGACTTATGTACCACACTTCAACCATGCTCGACACGGCAAAGCAGGTCGTTTCGGTTTACGGCGCAATTTATCCGGAGCTTTGCAGCGATCTTGTTTACGCAGGCGTCATTTTGCATGACATTGCAAAAACGCAGGAGCTTGAAGTCGGCACCGTCGGGCTTGCAACGGCGTACACAACGGAGGGGCAGCTTCTCGGACATATTTCAATGGGCATGGCAATGATAAACAATGCGGCAAAAAAGCTCAATATCCCGCGGGAAACCGCAATGCTGCTCGAACATATCATGCTTTCGCACCACGGAGTTCCCGAATACGGTTCCCCGCAGATGCCGATGTTCCCCGAGGCTGAGATCGTTTCCGCAATCGACACGCTTGACGCGCGGCTGTTCGAAATGTTTGACGCCCTTTCGGCGGTGAACACCGGAGAATTCACGGACAGGCAGTGGGCGCTTGACAACAGGCGGCTTTACCGCCACGGGCACAAGTTCTCCAAGGAATCCGGCGGATTCCAAAGCGGCGCAGGCACGGCCGACGGGCAGCCCGCGGCAGCGGCCGAGGATGACAGCCTTGCAGCAAAACTGAGCAGCCTTGCGGGCAAATTCAACTCGATGAAATCCTGACCGGAATTCGGGCATTCCGAATAAAGGCAATCAACCGAAAAGAAAACGAAAGGAAGCTTTTGCCTTTGCAAAAGCCACGGCAATAATTATGAAAATTATCACAACAGGTGTTGCGGGAACGATGGAATCAAGCGATATTATCGTTCGAATCGAACCGAAGGAAACGAGCGGAATCGAACTGTCTCTCGAGAGCGATGTTAAACAGCAATACGGCGACAGGATAGAGCAGGTCATCCGCGAAACTCTTGCCGCAATGGGCGTTGAAAGCGCATACGTAAGCGCAGTTGACAAGGGCGCATTGGATTGCACCGTTGAAGCGCGCACGCAGGCAGCGGCTTACCGTGCGGCAAACAGCACCGATTATAAATTTACGGAATAAGCGCATTGCGCGTTTAAATTTAGAAACATTATCCGAGCGGCGGAAAGGAGCATTACCGTGAGTTTTTCGATGATGACAATACCGAACATAAGCGGAACAAGGCTTGAAAGCCTTTGTGAATTTCTTTCTGCCGCAGGGCTTACCTATGAAGGCGGAGCCGAATACACCGTGCTGCTTCTTGACGATGAGACCGATGCCGTAGTCGGCACCGGCTCACTCTGCGGCAGCGTGCTGAAATACATTGCCGTGTCCGAAGCCATGCAGGGCGAAGGGGGCGCGGCAAGCATAGTTTCCGAACTTGTGCGCCATGCATACACATGCGGACGGCGAAAACTCTTCCTTTTCACAAAGCCGCAGAACGAATACCTGTTCCGCAGCCTTGGCTTTTTCCGCCTTGCAGCGACCGACGGCGCGATTTATATGGAAAACAGCCGAAGCGGGTTGAAGAACTACCTTGACTCACTTGAAAAAGGGCGGGGAGTTCAGGGTGCGATCGTTGCCAACTGCAACCCCTTCACCCTCGGGCACAAATATCTGATGGAAACGGCGGCGGCGCAGGTCGATTCCCTTCACGTTTTCATCCTCAGCGAAAACAGCGCGGAAAATGCGGAATTCTCCGCCGAAGCAAGGTTCGAACTTGTCAAAAAAGGCACTAAACACATAAAGAATCTTCTCCTGCACCGGAGCGGGGACTATATCATTTCGCACTCAACCTTCCCGACGTACTTTATAAAAGACAAAGCCGATGCCGGGCGCATCAATGCCGATCTTGATCTGACGCTTTTCGGCTCCGCAATTGCTCCCGCTCTCGGCATAACAAAGCGTTTTGTCGGCACGGAACCGTTTTGCGCCGTGACACGCGCATATAACGAACGCATGAAACAGATTCTGCCGAAATACGGAGTCGAAGTCATTGAAATACCCCGAATCGGCGGAATCAGCGCAAGCCTTGTTCGAAAGGCAATGGCCGAGGGCAATTTGGAGCTTGTGTCAAAAATCGTGCCGGAAACAACCATGGAATACATAAGAGCCGAGAATTAGGAGCCGGAAATCAGAAGTCATCGGAAGTCATAAGTCAGAAATTCTGCCCGAATGCACGTTTCGGCCGCCGATACCGAACCACGGTTTCCGATTTTCGTCTTCCCGTTCCAAACCAATGAAAAGGGCGGTATTTTTATATGAACCTGAAAAAAATCCGAAACATACTGTGCATTGCCGTTTTGCTCATCGCGGCGGCGGGCACATTTGTGTTGTTTGCTTATCCGCGGTTTGTTGAACCCGTTGTGAAATACAACGAGGCACAGTCCCTTTATGAAAGCGGGGATTATTTGCGTGCGGCAATGCAGTTTTCCGCATTGGGCGGGAAGCGTGATTCGGCGCAGAAAGCGGCTGATGCGTGGTGTTCTGCCGGTGAAGCTGCGCTTGCACGCGGAGATGCCGAAACGGCATATGCCTGTTTCAAAAGCGCGGGAATGCCCGAAGCAGAGCAGCTCAAGCAGGACGAATGCTTTTTTGAACTGGGAAAAAATGCGTATGCGGCGGGCGACTACAACCGTGCGGAAATCTGCTTTGACAGCATAACTGACAAAGCAGGTTTTGCGGCGCGAACCGATGAAGTCCGCATTGCAGCGGCGGAAAGTTTTCTGGGTGCGGGTGAAATGCCGCAGGCAATGCGCTGTTTTTCGCTCTGTTCCGATGAATCAAAGTCAAACATATGCCGAATTTATATAACTCAGGGCGAGAACCTCCTTCAAAATTTCGAAATTGAATCGGCATACAAGTGTTTCAACGGCGCAAAAAACAATTGTTCGGACGATGCGCTTGCCGACTTGCTGCAAAAGATAAATTCCGCGTGGGAAAGCGCGGGGCAGCGGGCAATGGAAGCTGGCAAATACGAGATTGCAACCGAATGCTATTCAATGAGCGATGGTTTTTCGCCGGATGAAGTTATTGCCGAGCGTGATGCGGCGCGATATGAAAAGGCGGTTGAAGCGTATCAAAGGAACAATTATCTCGAAGCTTTGACCCTGCTCAATTCCGTGTCCGAAGACTATGAACAATCGGCGGATATGATTGCGGAAATCCTGAAGATGCTGCAAAGCACCCCTGCGGCGGGCGGCAAGGATTTTTATGCGCTGCGGAATCTTGACGGAACCGTTTCGCTCACGGGTTCCGGCTGGAAAGGCGAAACAGTCTCGTGGAGCGGGATACGTTCGATCGCTGTCGGAAGGGAAAACTTCATTCTCGGGCTGCGGGCGAACGGCACCGTTGCGGCTGCCGGGAAATCTTCCTATGACCGCACCGGCGTTGGTTCGTGGACCAATATCGTTCAGGTCGCCTGCGGACTGAACCACTCGCTCGGGCTGCGAAGCGACGGAACGGTTGTCGGCTGCGGCTGGAACTATTACGGGCAGCGCATAACGGAAACTTGGGCGGGTGTGGTTTACATCGCAGCCGGGAACAACACGAGCTACGGCGTTCTGAGCTCCGGACGCGTCATTGCGATCGGTGATAACAGCAGCGGGCAATGCAATGTTTCCGAATGGCGCGGCGTCGCCGCCGTCAGCGCGGGTTATATGCACGCCGTGGGGCTTAAAAGCGACGGAACCGCGCTTGCGTGCGGTGCGAACAACTCCGGGCAGTGCAATGTTTCCGAATGGGAAGATTTGACAATGATTGCAGCCGGTGCATATCACACCGTCGGGCTTAAGAGCGACGGAACACTTGTTGCCTGCGGCAGCAACACTTTCGGCGAATGCAATGTTTCCGGTTTTCACAATGTTGCAGCCGTTTCTGCGGGCGAAAGGTTCACGCTTATCACATTTAAAGACGGCTCAAGCACCGTTGTCGGTAACTTCGATGCAGGCCAAAGCAATCCGTGAGCAGCAATGAGCAGAGAGAGTCAAATGAACAATGTCAGCGTTTTTGAAATGGCGGAACGGCGCGAAAAGCGTGCGGCGGAGCAGCAAGACATGCTTGCCCGCTGCGGGCTGCCCCTTGTTTGCATAAACATGAATATTGCCGGCCCCGTCAAGCGCGGTGCGCTCATCGATTGGGCGTTCTTCCGCGCGCTGAACGCCGCCGCAAACAGTTTTAAGGGCAAAATACGCGGGTTCGCCTTCACGAACGAAAAAACCGGAATTGAAGCGATGCTTGCGGTTGACGCGGCGGCAGAAAGCCTGAAAAAACAAGCGGAAAGCATTGAAAAGGATTTTCCCGAAGGGCGGCTGTTTGATATCGATGTCATCGGCACGGACGGGCTGAAGCTCTCCCGCAATGTGCCGCGAAAATGCTTAATCTGCGGACAGCCCGCTGCGGCATGTGCGCGCAGCAGAACACATTCGGCGGAGGAGCTCCGAAAAGCGACAGCGGAGCTTCTGAAAAAGGCGGCAGCGCAGCATTATTCCGAACTTGCGGCGCAGGCACTTATCCGCGAGGTTCACACAACGCCGAAACCCGGACTTGTTGACGAAAACAACAGCGGCGCAAACGACGATATGGATGCCGCACTGTTTGAGCTCAGCACGGAAGCTGTCCAACCTTTTTTTGCGCAGATGGCAAAAATTGCGCTTGACGCCGTTTGCACCGCGGCTTCCGGATTCTCCGGCGATTTTTCCGGCAATGCAGCGTTCGGCGGAAGCATTCTTCCGAACGATGCGGTATCCAGCCTGAAGCAAACAGGCATCCTTGCCGAAAAAGCAATGCTCGCGGCAACCGGCGGGGTAAATACACATCGCGGTGCAATATTCTCTATCGGGCTTTCGGTGTGTGCGGCTGCGCTTTCGGCAGCGGGTGCGGAAGGGCATTTGCCTTTGCAGGAAAATGCCGGCGAGCGCATTGCAAAGCTTGCGGGAAAACTTGCCGAAGCATTTGATTACGAACGCAATTCGGGTTCCAACGGCGCAATTGTGCGGCGCAAATACGGCGTCGGCGGCGCGATCGAGCAGGCAAAAGCGGGGTTTCCGCTTGCAATTGTTGCAAAATCCCTGCATGAAGAGTATAATATCGAATCAAACGGACAGGGTTCTGTCGATTCGTGGGCATTTGCTCTTCTGGGCATCATGGCCGAGCTGGAGGATAACAACGCGCTCAAGCGCGGCGGCAATGCGGGCGCACGGTTTGTTAAACAGCGCGCCGCGTTCCTGCTTTCAAAGCGCACAATGCTGACGGAGGCGGAGCTTCTTGATTTTGACGATGAGCTTATTCGGCGCGGCATAAGCTGCGGCGGCGCGGCGGACATGCTTGCCGCTGCAATTTTCCTTTCCCTTGCGGATGAGGAACAGCGAGGTTTCGCTGAACTTATAAAAACAACATTATAAACAACGAAAGCGTATAATTGCATGGATGCAAGACCAATCGGCATTTTTGATTCGGGCATGGGCGGCGTGAGTCTGCTGCGTGACGCAAGGATGCTTTTACCGACGGAAAATTTTATATACTACGGGGACAACCTTAACGCTCCCTACGGCGACAGAACAGAGGAAGAGATTCTTGCCCTGACCGAGAATTCCGCTGATTTTCTGCTGCAATTGGGCGTTAAAGCGCTTGTTATCGCCTGCAACACGGCAACGAGTGCCTCCATAAACGTTCTCAGAAAAAGACTTGACGTTCCCGTCATAAGCGTTGAACCCGCAATAAAGCCCGCCTGCGAAATTCCCGGGGACGGCAAAATCTTCATGCTTGCCACCGCCGCAACAACGCGGCTTGCAAGGTATCGGGCGCTTCAGGAGCGAATGCCCGACCCGCAGCGCGTGCTGAATTTCGGCATAAGCGGCATTGTTGCGCGAATTGAAAGCGGAATCGTTGCCGATGATGCATTTGACGACATTTTTGACGCATATCTTGCACCGTATCACGGCATGAAAGCGGACGGCATTGTTCTCGGCTGTACTCACTACATTTTTATTGCCCGCGCCGTTGAAAGATATTTCAAAAAACACTTCTGCGGGGAATGCCGCCTGTTTGACGGCAATTCGGCAACCGTTCGGCAGCTCGGAAGGGTGCTTGAACAAAGCAATCTCGGCAATTTCACGGGCTGCGGCAAAGTCGCATTCCATACAAGCGGGAATTCGGAAAAGCTGAAACCCGTGTTCGATATGCTGCTTGATATGCCGATTTACAAACAGGGAGAAGAATAAAACACTTTCTTCCGTTAAACAAAACCGTTCAAACACAACATTAATGCCCTCGGCACGGATTTTGCCGAGGGCTTTTTCAAATTCCGCACGACCGGCGGCGCAGTCTTCAAATTCTTTCCTTAAACCGATTTCTCTTTAAATCAGTTTTTTCATGCAGTGAATTGCCGAACCCGCATTTGCTTACAGTTCCGCCGTCACAATGAACCCGCCGTCATTCGAACCGGAAATAAAATAACTCCCGCACTGTGCGGGCACGGGAATATTCACGCTTTCCGTGCCTGCGTTTTCGTCCGTCGGAACAAAGTATATGACGTGTCCGGAATCGGGAAGAGCGGAAAACTCCGCCGTGCCGAGATCCTCGGGCTTTGCGGCGGAAAGACTCGGAACATGCAGCAATTTCGTCTCCCATGTGAAGCCGCGGAGATATTCGATGTACTCCTCGAATGTTATGCCGAGAGCGCGGACCGCTGCCGCGTTTTCCTTGCCGACATAGCGAAAATGCCACGGTTCATATGCAACATGCGTTATGTTCTCCTTTTCCGGCGGATAGCGAAGGATGAAACCGTAATCCGCACAATGCGCCTTCAGCCATTCAAACTGCGGGTGATTCGGAAGCGTCACGCGTTCGCCGTCCTTTGACATTGACGAAAGGTCGGCCGCAAGCCCCGTGTGGTGTTCGCTCGTTCCGGGGGCGGCAACATAGGCATCCGCCGCTGCCTGACCGTAGGCCGCAGCATAATCATCGTAAACCCCCTGTTGATATTCAAGAGTTCGATACGCGCTTGTGAGCAGCAGCCTGTCGCCGCCCGTCTGCTCCGAAAAAGCTTCCGCAAGTGCGGAGAGCGCGGAAAGTGCAGGTTGAGCAAGACTTAAATCATTGCGTTCGGTCAAAAGCGAACCTGCGGCGGTTACCGGAACAACATCGGTTGAATCCGCTGCGGGGAAACCATGCTCAAAATTTACGAGTGCAAGCTGACCCTCCGCCGCATCGGAAACGCTTACGGAAACGAAAGTATACGGTGCGGGAGTTGCCGTCGGGAGCGGAGCTGCCGTTGGGAGCGGAGCTGCCGTCGAAAGTGAAGCTGACGTCGGCACGAATGTGTTCTGCGGCGGGGGAGTGCGCTGCGCCGAACATGCGGGAAACCCCGCCTTGCAGCACAACGCGGCCGAAACGGCGATTATAACGGCGCAAATTACAAGAATCGCTGCAATTGCCGTTTTTCTTTCGGAGGGCGCGTGACCCCTGCGGCGGCGAACTCTGATTGAAGGTGCCGAAGACAAATGTTTTTTCATGTTGTTATTTCCTGTTCAATATTTTTCGTGCAAAGTATAATATTTAAACGAACACCGAATAAACCCGTGCGGGCGTCACTGCGCGCCTTTGAAGTAGTTTTCCGCTTCCTCTGCGGAAACAAGCGTTATTTTTGCATCCTGCACGCGGAAGATTTTGTCGCAAAGGGCAAGTATGCTCGGGCGGTGAGTTGCAACAATGCAGGTCTTTTTTGCTCCGCAATTGCGGTTGAAGCTGCTTCCTTTTGCAATTATATTGCGGATTATCAGCTGCTCCGTCTCAATATCCAGTCCGCTGGTTGCCTCATCAAGCAGCAGTATCGGTGCATCGCGCAGAATTGCTCTTGCAATGGCAAGCCGCTGCGCCTGTCCCTCGCTTATACCGTGTCCCTTTTCCCCGATGCAGGCATCTATGCCCCCCATTCTTGTTACAAAGCGGAGCGCACATGCGGCATCCAGTGCAGCCGTCAATTCCTCGTCGGATGCTTCCGGGCGGACAATGCGAAGATTTTCCGCAATCGTTCCCGAAAAAACCGTGTTGCCCTGCGGAACATAGGAAAACAGCCTGCGATGTTCGGCCGAAACGGTGTGAGCCCTGCCGCTGTCATCCACAAGCTCCGCAAGCCCGCCTTCAGGTCGAATAAGCCCGAGAATCAGCCTAAGCAGCGTTGTTTTTCCCTGTCCGCTTGCGCCGATAACGGCTATTATCTCGCCCGGTTCCGCCGAAAAAGAGCTGCGCATCAGCACGGGTTTGACAGCCGCATCATCGGAGTAACGAAAATCTATGTTCGTCAGGCGAAGACTGAGCGGGCGGGAGGCAAGTTCCGCCGCCTGTTCGGGAGTTTCGGCCTGCGGCTCCGGCGGAAGATCCGAAAGCTCGCGGACGCGGTGCGCGGAAACGGCACTGTTCAAAAGCTGCGGAACAAGCTTTATGAATGAAGAAAAACCCGCCGTGATACGCGCTCTCTGCTGAAGGAAGAATGTCATCGTTCCATATGATATTGCGCCGTGCCAAATAAGGCTCAGACAGTATCCGAAGGTTGCAAACGAAACGATATATGATGAAACGGTGAGCAGGATGTTTGCGCGGATAAGGAAAAGGTTGTTGTCAAGGCTTGCCGTTTTGCACTCCTCCTGCTTGCATCGGAATCGCTCGCCGTAGGCTTCCGCCGCGCCGAGACTCTTGACCGTGTCGTAATTGCAGAAAGTCTCCGTTTCAAAGCTCATGAGCGCGCTTTCCTTTTCAAGCACAAGGCGGTGAAAAAGGCGGGATTTTTTCATTAATCCGCGGCTGACGACAACAAGAAACGGCGCGCTGAGCAAAGCAATAAATGCCATGGGCACGTTGTAAAACAGAATCGTGACGAACGAAGATGCGAAAGAAAAGCCCGTTACAATGACGGAGGGAATCCAGCTTATTGCAATTGAAGCCGCCGTTTGCGTGTCCCCGTTTAAGCGGTTCAGAATGTCGCCGCTCTGAAATTTTTTAACGCCCTGCCAGTCCGCCCGCATAAGTTTGTCGAAAAGTTCCGCCCGCATATCGTTGTTCACCCGAAGAGCAATTTTTGCGGAAACACGCGATTGAAGGCTTGAAAACACAAGCCCCGCAACCGCACTTGCCGCAACAGCAGCGATAAGCAGCCAGAGTGAGCCGATTTTTTTATTTATAACAATATCTATTGCGTACTTGCTGATGATTGCGGAAACAAGGCTCAGTGATGCACTGAGCACGCCGAACAGTATCTGAATAACAACAAACCATTTGTATTTTTTTGTATAACCGAAAATCCAGCGCATATCCGAAAAGAACTCCTCTGCCGAGCCGTCCCGGAAACTGCCGAAAATACGTTTTACAATGCCTGCCGGACCGCGTCCGCCGCTTTTTTGTTCGGTCTTTTCCAATGTGTTCACCCTGTTGAATCGAGAATCAGTGTCCGCAGCGGCATGTGCTGCTCGGGCGCACACCTCTGCATTATGGATTATAACAAAAAACGGGTGAAATAACAATACGCTGAAAAACATTCAAACTTTTTGCAAAATGCGAAAAAAGCAGCGATAAACCGCGCAATGCGGCATACTGTTTATTATCTGCCGTTGTGAATGCGATGCTCCGAACGATTGTTTTTCCGGTTGAAAAACTTTAACCAATCGTATTTTCGAGCGGAAACATATGTTCGGAGTTTTTGAACCGGCATCGGGAATCCGCAAAACATGCAGAAATTTTCGAAATACTTCCGATTTACGAGAACAAGATTTTGGGGAACAGGATTTGAGGGAACGGGATGAAACTTGTTGTTAATGCTTATGCCCGCAGCGGAGCGGAGAGCGCGGACGGAATTGAAAAAACGGCGGGGAAGCTCCGTTCCGCCGCAGCAATGGTGTTTGTCGCCGGCAGCGGCTTTTTTCGCTCCGGAGTTTGCGGAGAAGTTTTTGATATTCCGACCGTTGATGCGGGCGGAGGGGCGGTGCCGTCTTTCATCGCAGCCGTGCTTCCCGCCGAAACCTCTTCGGAAATTGCGGTATTAAAAATCGACGGAGACGGCAGGCTCACCGACGTTGCGGCTCAGTGCATACACTGGGATGCGGGCTGTTTTGAGCTGTGCGTATTGCTGAACGAAAAAAAACGCTCGGAGCCCGAACCCGCACGGCTCGGGAGCGTTGATTTTCCGACAGGGAGCGGCAGGCAGCGGAGGGTTGCGCTTTTTCGTGACGGCGGCCTCAGAATCTCCGTTGAAGAAAGCGGGCAGGAACGAAGCTGGTATGTTTGCGGCGGCACGGACGGGAAAGCGCATGTTTTGGACGTCGGAAGGGAAAGGCTGCTCGTTATTCATGCCTCGGGCTGCCGCCGATGCGAAAATTCGGAAGCCGAAACGCCCGTGCTCGGTTTTAAATGCGGCTGCCGATGTGAAAAACTCGTTGCTCTGAACGACAAAATCGAGGTTGCCGCCGCTCTTGCCGGGGAAATCTGCCGCATTGAAAACGGATACCTCACCGCGATTGAGCCGCTCGGAACCGTTTTGGGACACGAAAAGCGAACAAGGTATGAGTTTTTCGGCGGTTCACTGCGCGAATTGCCGCCGGAAACGGGCTTTTTCACAAACCGGGCGCATATGCCGAACTCCCCGCAGGAAACCGCACTTGCATTGATGCAGGCCGTTCGGCTCGGCAGGGAGGATGAGGCCGATGCTCTGCTTTCCCGCGAGCTTGCCGAAACGCTCTCGTTTGCGGAGCTTTGCGATTTTTTCGGGAGCTTTGCGGACGAAAGAATTGCCCCGTCGGGGTTCTGCGAACCCACCGCATATGATAATTCAACCGCCGAAAAAATCATCGTCGGTGCGATAAAAACCGATGCAAACGGGCTTGTCCGTGCGGAAAAATTCGTTTTCACGATTGAAAACGGCGTTGTGACGGATGTTGAAGGGGAGGATTAAGTCCAAGCGAACCTGCGTTTTTGCCGACTTGTCACCGCATTTCTTTCGTCCCGCAGTCAGGCGCGAAAATCCTCCTCCGCGATTTTCCACAGAAGCCGAACGACTTTCTCCGCGCACTGTTCCTGCGCCAAATACTCCGAAAAAGCGGATGTGTTCCAGTAGGCGGAGTACATAGCGATTTTTGAATACAGTCGATAGGCGCGAAACTCCTGCGGCGTAAAATTATAATATTTACGGATAAGCTCCGTGCTTTCGGCGTATGCTTTTGTAAGCATCAGATAGATCTCGTCCGCACTGCGGCTCTGCATTATCTCATCGGTATAGAAAAAATTCATGGCCGCATTTGCAAGGTAATTCGCGATAACTTCCGTTCCGGACATATTGAAATCAAACAGTCCCGAAATTCGGCGGTTTTCGTCCACGCACAGGTTGGAGAAATTCTCGTCTCCCTGGAAAACGCAGCGCGGAAGTTCTTTGTAAAACGATTTTAATTCGCGGCGGATTCTTTCATTTTCCTGCACCAATCTTTCGGCAAGGGCATATTCTCCCGCTTTTTGAAGATCCGCCGTCAGGTGATTAAAATTATCCTGCTTTTCGTCAATTTCAAGTCCGTCAAGTTTATCATAGGGTGAAAGGTCGAATATCGAATACATCGATACCGTTTCCGTCAAGTCCACGTTTCTGTATTTCTCGGCAAAGCGGGCAATGAAAATTCTTCTTTGAGTCCGCAGCTCCTCAAGGCATCCGTCCTTCACGTCATCGGCAACGGTTTCGTCCAGATATTCGGAAAGATAGCAGATGTTTCCGTCCCGCTCAACGATGAACCTGCCGTCTTTCGCTTTAAGGAATTTCGGCGCATGCATTCCGAATTCGCGATAGCGTTCTATCAGCCTGTTCAACTCCTCCAATCGCCCGTCCGTCATAACGGGTGCCGAATTGATGCGCAGAACGTACTTCCTGTCAATCAGGTAATTGTGGCGGATATCCGAATCTCCGTGCGATGAATCCGTAAATTCCACCGTTTGAACGGAATCCGCACCGAACAGACGCAGCAGCTCCCTGACCGTGTCGTAAATTTCGCTTCCGTTTTTAATCTCCGTTTTTTCCATATCCGCCTCCGAATCAATCATTTGCTGCCGAAGCACTGCAAGTATAGCACAGAAAGCCTGCAAATTAAAGGGACATGAAGCATTCGGGAAAGGGACGCGAAGCCTTCGGGAAAGGGACGCGAAGCATTCGGGAGCGAATCGCAAATTGCGGCATCCGCTGCCCGCCTTTAAAAACTGCTTGCATATTCCCGCACGGGGCATTATAATAAGAATGCCGATTCAGTGCATTTTCATTTTATGAAAAAGGTTCGGTTATGCCCTGCCGTTCCCGATGCCCGCATACAGCAATCGGCGGCTTACCCCGACGAAAACGGGAATCTGACGCACGGAGGAAACGAATGCGAGTTTTTAAAACTATGTTTGCCGCACTGCTTGCGGCTTTGATGCTTGTGAGCCTTCCCGGCTGCAAAAAAGAAAAGGAATTTGTTGTGCCGAGCAATATGACGCGCGAGGAAGCTGCTCTGTTCACGGCGATTGCAAATGTTTGCCCCAAGGATGACAACCATTCAAAAGTCGAATATTTAACTTTCTTCATCGAGGGCTGGAGCTTTGACAAGCTCCCTTCCGAAATTACCTCCTATCTCACAGAGTACTGTGCAAACAGCGGAGCGAACCTTGTTCAGCTCAGCTATGAGGATCTTGTTGCCCAGGGCTATATCACAAAGGGCGACGGCGATTTTTACAAGACCTATGACGACACCTACAAGATGGGGTTGGGAAAGATTTTCACATTCACCCTTAAGGACGGCGAAAGCACCGATGCGGACACATGCACGGTTGCCGTCAAAGGCTTTATTTCCGAAAGCGACACAAGCGGGTTTGACGTTGAGCTTCAATACGTTGACGGCGCATGGAAATTCGTAAAGTATTCCAATGCATGGAATCAACACCAGTTCTTCACTCCCGAACCGGAAAATTCGGACGGACCCGAAAAAGGCTGATATCACCGTTATCCGAAACACCGAACCCGAATGAAAAGCCGAATTTGCATCTGATTCTGCGGGGCTGCCGTGAGCGGCTCCGCTTTTTTTCATATCTCTCGCGTAATTTTCGCCAAAAAGCTTGAAAATCGCACCGTTCTGCGCTATAATCCGCTTGAGGTGAGAAAAGAATGAATAGTAACAAAAAACTTTACAATCTTTTTTTAATTTTTGTTGCCGTTTCGATGCTTTTTGTGTCGGTTTTCGGCAGTTTTTCCGTTGCAGACACAAACACCGAAAAAAGCGAAAAGTCTGACGATAATTATTTATTGTCCGATATTCCCGACGAGCTTTCGGACGAACCGCCCTTTGACGCCGAAGCCGTTTCCGAAAAGGATGCGGAGGATTACCGCAAATGGGCGCAGCGCGATCCGCGCTGGGGGCAGCTCCCGATGGGCGCAAGCGGAAAAACAGTGGCGCAGATCGGCTGCCTTGTAACATCCGTAACAAAGATAATTATTCAAAGCGGATACAGAACATCCGACACATTCAACGTTGCAACGCTCGTTAACTGGCTGAACACCAACGGCGGCCTGAGCGACGACGGCAATCTGTATTGGTACAAGCCCGCACAGATGATAGACGGACTTGAATTTGAAGGGATGGAGTATTACGCGGGGGATTCGTCCTCCGCCGCAATGCAGGAAAAGATAATGAGCTATGTGCGGCAGGATAAGCATGTTATTCTGACTGTAAAAAACTATGGGCATTATGTTGCCGTTGATAATGCAAAAAGCATTGCGGAAGGTCGTGTTTATATCATGGACTCGCTGAACAATGTTGCGGGAAACGCGGATGTTGCGCTGGATTCCCGTTATCCGTACGTCAGCAGGCTGTGCATCTATTCAGGCAATAATCCCAACGATTCGGACTACATCTCCCGGTGCAGCTTTGAAATGACGCATCTTGAGGCGCAGGTCAAATCAAGAGCAACGCTGTTCTCCCTGCCCTGCGACGCAAGCGCGGGGTTCGGCTCGGTTGCCGTTTCAACCGCCTCTGCCGGCGAAAAGCTCGTTGTAACAGGCGACCTTGTAAACACCCTCGGGCAAAGCTGGCACCAAGTGTTTGTTAACGGTTCGCATCTTTATGTAAAACAAGGTGAAATCGGGTTTGTGCGGTTTTTGGATGATATTGAAATTCAGTCCGAAACGATCCCGCAGGGAACGCTCCCTCTCGGAAGGTCATTCGCGCTTACGCAGACCGTTGTTTCACGGCACAGTATAACGCGCATTGAGGGCAGGTTTGCGGACGGCGACGCGGACACGCTCATGTCCGCCGCGGTGCTGCCGGGCGTTCACGGCGGGTTTGACATATCCGGCACGGCTGTTGACGCCGCACTCCGTTTCGGAAGCCTTGCCGCCGGGCATTATGCCTACGAACTTAAAGCAATTGTTACGGCAAGCTCCTCTCTCACAAGCCGAACCAAAACGTTTACGGAGATCCTCGTCTGCCCGTTTTCGATTGAGCTTGAGCCGCTGCGCACGTACACAGTCACATTTAAGGACGGAATGACACGCGAAGTCCTTTCGCAGCAAAACATATACTACGGTTTTTCCGCCGTTGAACCTGCTTTGCCCACACACGACGGTTATGTTTTTTACGGTTGGTCGGAAGACTTTGATAATGTTCGGAGTAACCTTCATGTCTATGCAAATTTCGGCCTGCCTTACCTTATCGGCGATGCGGACGGCAACGGCGCGGTTGAACTTACGGACGCACTGAGCATTCTTCGCCACTCAATGGGCATCAATGTTCCCGGAATCCTGCTCGCCGCCTGTGATGTGAACGGGGACGGCACCGTTGATTCCGTCGATGCACTGATGTTGATGCGGCGGCTGCTTGCGGCACGCGCTTTTTGAATTTGCGTCGGTTAAACCAAGTTAATTAACAAGCTGCTTTTGCGCAAAATGCGGGGCGTTCGGCTTTGTCTCCGCTGAGCAAAGGCAGCTGTATTTTTTTCATTTTGCACTACATGCTGATTTTTTCTCACTTTTCGATAGATTATAGATTTTTCTTGACTTCAGTCCCCGTTTCTGATAATATTATACGGACAGATTTGCTTCGGCGTTTTAAACACGATATGCACCGCAGCGAATCAACAAACATAACACGGAGGAAAACCGAATGAATCTCAGGAAAACTGCTGCACTGCTGCTCTCGCTCATCATGTGCTTCAGCCTCATCGTTCCCGTCGGCAGCTTTGCCGAAGGGACCGTCACCGCTGCCGATAACGCAAAGCGCAGCGAAGATCTGCTTGCTTTTGCCGGCAGACTGCACAACATGACCGAAAAGTATTCCGCTGAATATACCAAAAAAGCAGCGGATACCGACCCCTATGCAAACGGACGAATCATCGTCAAGAGCGCCGAAGAGCTGGACTACACCGGCTCCGTTGCGCATGTAAACGGCTACAATGACTGGCACATTATTCAGTACAGAACTTCCGAAGAAGCGCGCAAAGCGGCCGAAGCTTTTGAGCTTGTAAAGGGCGTTCAGTATGCCGAACCCGATATCGTCATGCAGGCGGATCAGGAACCCGGCGTGAACGAATTCCTCAGCTGGGGTTACGGTGCGGACTATGTTGATGCTTTCAACTACAATGAGTGGATGCTCGACTATGCCGGCGGCGTTGAAAACCTTCCCGAAGTCGTTGTTGCCGTTATCGACACCGGTTACGACAGCGATCACCCCTATCTTGTCGGCAGATCCGTTCCGGGTTATGACTTTGTAAACAACGACAGCAACCCCGAGGATGACCACGGCCACGGTTCCCACTGCGCAGGCACCATCATTGACGGCAACCTTCCCAACGTCAAAATCATGCCTCTGAAAGTTCTCGATGCCGAGGGTTACGGTAATTCCGCAGAGATCATTCTTGCAATGGAATACGCTTCCCTCAACGGCGCGGCTGCGGCAAACCTCAGCCTCAGCGGCCCCTGCGACACCGACCACAATGCATACGTTGAAGTTGTTGCCGAGGGCATGGCACACAACGACATCGTTTACTGCGTTGCGGCAGGCAACAACTACGGTTCCGACGCTTCCACCCGCTGCCCCGCAAACGTTCCCGACTGCGTTACCGTTGCGGCACACGACAGGAACAAGCTTATGGCCGATTTCTCCAACGTGGGCGAAATCGTTGACATTACCGCTCCCGGTGTCGGCATCCGCAGCGTCCGTATGGGCGGCGGCTACACCGAAATGGACGGCACCAGCATGGCGACTCCGCACGTTGCGGCAGCATGCGCACTTCTTAAAACCTTCAACCCCGACATGGGCGCATTCGAAGTTATCAACACTCTCAAGGGTGCTGCCATCGATGTCGGCATCGAAGGCGGCGGCACCGGTATTCTGAACGTTACCGACCTGCTTAAGTTCGACAATATCATCAACGGCGAAGGCAGCTTCCTGCACTTCACTTCCGCAAGCGAATATCCTTGGAATGCGGATGCAAACTGCGCATTCAGCGGCAATGCGGGCGTGAACAACAGCACTTCCGTCCTCAGCGCAAAAGCAACTCTCGGTTCATATCAGCGCATCAGCTTTGAATACAAAGTCAGCAGCGAACAGAACCACGACTATCTCCGTTTCCTTGCAAACGGCGAAGAACTGTTCTCCGCAAGCGGAAGCCAAAACTGGCAGACCTACACCTGCTACATTCCCACCCACGGCGATGTGCTTCTCACTTGGGAATTCAGCAAGGATGCAAGCGGCGCGGCAGGCGACGACAAGGCATACATCCGCAACGTTGTGCTTGAGGAAACTCTCAGCTCCGTTATCAACACCGGCAACGGCAACTTCCTGTTCGAGGGCAACAACTATCCCTGGACCGTTGACGGCAATGCTGCAAAGAGCGGCAATGCGGGCGTGAACAACAGCACCTCCGAAATCAGCACCTCCGCAAACATCAATTCCGGACTTACCTTCCGCTTCAACTACAAGTTCGACGGCGGCGCAGGCGATAAGTTCCAGTTTGTTGTTGACGGAAATGTTGTTCTTGAAGTTTCAACCGCATCGGATTGGACTCAGTACGATTACCTCATCGAAGAAAGCGGCGACCACACCTTTGCTTTCCGCTATGTTAAGGACGGCAGCGGTGCAGCGGGCAGCGACTGCGCATGGGTCAAGGAAGTTAACCTGCTCTACACCCTCGAATCCGCACTCAACGTTCCCGGCGGCGAGCTGAACTTCACCAGCACGGGCAGCTATCCCTGGGCGGTTCTCGATGACTATGCAAAGAGCAGCAACGAGGGCGTGAACAGCAGCACCTCCGCAATCTCTCTCAGTCTTACCATGAGCGCGGGCGAAACCCTCACCTTCCGCTACAAGGTCAGCAGTGAGCAGAACTACGACAAGTTCATCTTCACCGCAAACAACACTCAGGTATTCTCAAAGTCCGGCAGCCTTGCATGGGAGGAATACACCTACACCGCAGCCACCTCCGGCACCTACAACTTTGAGTGGAAATACACCAAGGACGGCAGCGTCAACCGCAACGATGACTGCGCATATCTTGACGATGTTGAATATCATTCCAATGCGATCCCCGGCGATTCCGACGGCGACGGCACCGTTACCGTAAGCGATGCACTGCTTGCAATGCGCTATGCAATGGGCACCGTTACAAACATCAATGTGAATGCAGCCGATGTTGACGGCGACGGCAATGTTACCATCACCGATGCCGTAACGATCCTCCGCATGGCAATGACCGCATAACCTTGACTCGACCGAATCGGCTCGGTTGAATCGAACTTAACCTACCGACAGGGACTGCCCGCAGACATGCGGGCGGCCCCTGTTTTTTGATTATGGTTCCACGAATAAGTTTTATTTCCCGGGAAATACAGCTTCGTTTCCCGAGCCCGGCTCAGACTTTTCTCAATCACGGCTTTTTTAAGAAAACGGCTCTTTAATTCGGCGGCGAAATGCGTTATAATAGAATACCGGTTCAAACCGCAGGCATTCAAATGCACATATCACTCTGAAAGGGTTCAAATAAATGGCAGCAACAGGTTCAAACGACGCAAAGAGACGCTCCGGACGGGGCTCCGCAGGGCGCAGCGAACAGCGGCCCGCTTCCGCTTCACGAAACGGAAAAAAGCAAAGCGGCAAATCCGCCGATTCGGCCGATACCAAGCGCGAGATAATCGGAGTCGTGCTTATGCTTGTCGGCATCATACTCGGCATATTCTGCTATGCCCCCCGTTCGTCCCAAGGGGTCATTGCGGCAATTGTGCCTCTGCTTTTCGGCATTTTCGGCATCGGAATGTATGCAGTGCCCGTGCTTTGTGCGGCACTCGGAGTTTGTGTTATCGCAATTCGAAAGGACAATTCCCGCACGGGCACGATCGTTTGCGCAGCCGCTGCCGCATTCGCGCTGCTTTCGTTCATTCACCTTGCCGAATATGCAAAATTGATTCCCGCCATGAACTTCGGAGAGACTGTTTCCCATGCATGGTCCGCAGGCAGCCGCCTGCGCAGCGGCGGAGGTTTTTTCGGCGGAAGCCTTGCATACCTTTTTGCAAAGTTGTTCGGCGTCACGGGCGGATGTGTTGCACTGGCGGGCATTGATATTATCATGCTGCTTGTTATCACAGGGCTTTCCCTCCGAAAAACGGGCAAAAAGCTTGCCGAAAGCGTTGCGGAGGCTCACGCCGTTTCGCGCGCCCGCCGACAAACCGAGCTTTACAACGAAAAGCTTGACGACACAAAACCCGAGAGAGGGCGCAAAAAACAAAGCTCATCCAACGAGCCGCAGTTTGACGAGGACGGATTCCTTGTTCATTCCGGAAAACCGCTCACAGCGGGGGACAGCGATTACGGGGCGGAAAGCGGCGAACAGGTTTCCTCCCTTGCAAAACGCAGCAAAGCCCGCAAAAAGCAGGAAGCGGAGATGTCCGCACGTTCCGAAAACGTGAATGCGGCGGACATTGCCGAAACCGTCGGCACATCCGATTTCACCGCACGGCGCACCCCGCAGAAGCGCAGGCCTTTCGGCACCGCAAAAAACAATGATGAACTTGAGTTTTTCCCCGTTTCGGGGCCGCTCAAAACAACAAAACCTCAGAAGCACAGGCGCAGCGGAAAACGTGAACTGAAAACAAGCAATTTTGTTCCCTCCGATGTTGATGTTGACAACGGGTCTCGGGAGGATTTTCCTTCCTACGGCGATGAACACGTTGACATTCCGATGAACCTTTCCTATGCCGATGTTGAACGCGACGAAGAGGGCTTTGCTCCTCCGACAGCGGATGACGACATGCCTTTCGAGCCGGATTATTCCAACGAGTCTTCCGATTCGGCTGTTTCCGCGTCGGAAGAGCCGTTTGACAGCCCCGCCGCCGAAGATTCAACCGAAGCCGATGATGACTTCCTGCGCGGCATTCCGGTGACACGCATGGAGGACATTCCGCCGCAAAGCATCACGGAACAGTCCGAAACGGCGCAAAGCGGCTTTTCCGCAGAACGCAAATCAACACCCGTCGGCGGCAATGATTCTTCGCAAGGCGGCAGTCCCTCGGGAAACACCGTCTCCTCCGTCGTTCCCGCCGCCGTGATCGAATACCAACGGCCGCCGTACAGCCTTCTGCGCCTGCCCGACCCTGCCGCAGCGGTTGCATCAGAATCGCCGACGGAGAAGGCAAAGGTGCTTATCGAAACGCTCAACAGCTTTAATATTTCCGCACGAATTGTAAATATCAGTGTCGGTCCGGTGATAACAAGGTTCGAGCTCCAGCCCGCACAGGGAATCCGCGTGAACCGCATCACGACCCTGAGCAACGATATTGCACTTGCGCTTGCGGCTCCGCGTGTCCGCATCGAAGCACCGATACCCGGAAAATCAGCAATCGGCATTGAAATTCCGAACAAGGATACCGCACCCGTGTACCTCCGCGATGTGCTTGAAACGCGTGAATTCAACACTGCAAAATCCCCGCTCACAATGGGCTTGGGCAAGGATATTGCGGGCAAAGTCGTGCTTGCGGATCTTGAAAAAATGCCGCATATGCTGATTGCGGGTCAAACGGGCTCCGGTAAATCCGTGTGCATCAACTGCATCATATTGAGCTTGATCTTCAAATCCGCACCTAAGGATGTTCGAATGATCCTCATCGACCCGAAAGTCGTTGAGCTGTCCATCTTCTCCGCGCTTCCGCACCTGTTCTGTCCCGTTGTTACCGAGCCGAAAAAAGCGGCGGGCGCACTGCGCTGGGCGGTTACGGAAATGGAGCAGCGTTACGGCAAGATGGGAAAAGTCAACGCCCGCGACATCTACCGCTATAATGCCATGCAGGAGCGTGAGGAGGATAAGTGGCCGCGCCTTGTTATCATAATCGATGAACTTGCCGACCTTATGATGGTTGCTTCAAAGGATGTTGAAGAATCCATCTGCCGCATTGCGCAGCTCGGCAGAGCCTGCGGCATTCACCTTATCGTTGCAACTCAGCGGCCGTCCGTTGATGTTATAACAGGCCTTATAAAAGCCAACATTCCCTCGCGAATTGCGTTTGCCGTTTCAAACGGCACGGATTCCCGCGTTATTATGGACGCAAGCGGCGCTGAAAAACTTCTCGGCAAGGGCGATATGCTTTTCCATGCGAACGGCGCAAGCAAACCCACACGCGCACAGGGTGCGTTTGTGTCGGATGAAGAGGTTGAAGCGATTCGCGACTTTTTCCTTCAGAATCAGGTGACTGCTCCGTCATATGACGAAAGCGTGTTAAGCGAAATCACCGGCGGCGGGGGAGGGCTCGGCCAAGGCAACGGCAAACAGGACGACGATCTGCTTCCCGATGCGGTGCGGCTCGTTGTTGAAAGCGGCACGGCCTCCATTTCAATGATTCAGCGCCGGCTGCGCGTCGGCTATGCGCGTGCGGCAAGGCTTGTTGACATCATGGAACAAAACAAATTCGTGAGCGAACCGGACGGTGCAAAGCCCCGAAAGGTGCTCATTGATGCAGCCGAATACAACCGCATATTCGGCGGAAATCTGCAAAGCGGCTCCCCCGGGAGCGGAAAGGATACTGATTAAGTGAACAGCGATAAATTATATTCAAAATGCCCCCGTGTCGGTCTCGTCTCTCTCGGATGCAGCAAAAATGCCGTGGATTCCGAAATTCTGTTGGGCGAACTTAAGTCACGCGGGTTCGATATCGTGAACGATGCCGCGCAGGCGGAAATCATTATCGTTAACACCTGCGGCTTTATCGAAAGCGCAAAGACGGATTCCATAGATACGATTCTCGATATGGCGCAATATAAAACCGCAGGCAGCTGCAAACTGCTTGTTGTCACGGGTTGTTTGAGCCAGCGTTACGGTGATGAGCTTGCGCGGGAACTGCCCGAGGTTGACGTTTTCAACGGCGTAAAAAACTATCCCGCTCTTGCGGAGCGGCTTGCGGAAATCTGCGGAGTTAAACCCGCGCCCGAAAGTGCGAATGCCGCGGCGTGCTGCGGCATCCCGAAGCGACTGCTCACGACCCCGTCATATCGCGCATATCTGCGCATTGCGGACGGCTGTGACAATCGCTGCACTTATTGCGCGATCCCGCTGATTCGCGGCGGCAGAGTCAGCACCCCCATGGAGACCCTTCTTGCCGAAGCTGAACAGCTTGCAAAAAGCGGGGTCACGGAGCTGACCGTTATTGCGCAGGACACTTCGGCATACGGCATTGACCTTTACGGAAAACCCATGCTGCGTGAACTGCTTGAAAAACTGACCGAAATCGAGGGGCTGCATTGGGTTCGCGTGCTTTATGCCTATCCCAACACCGTCACGGAAGAACTTGTTGACGCAATGTACCGCAACCCGAAAATCTGCAATTATATCGACATTCCGATTCAGCATATCTCGGCACATATGCTGCGCGACATGAACCGCCACGGCAGCGCGGAACACATCCGCGAAATCACGGACTATATCCGCCGCAGTGCTCCCGGGTTCATTCTCCGCACAACTGTCATGCTCGGCTTCCCCGGCGAAACCGAAGCGGATTTTGACGAGCTTATGCATTTCATGGCGGAACATCCCTTCGACAGGGTGGGCGCATTCACCTATTCCGCCGAGGACGGCACACCTGCCGCCTCCATGCCGAACGCAGTCGATGCGGAAACCGCCGAGCAGCGGCTTGACAGGCTCATGCGTCAGCAGATGAAGATTTCCCTTGAGCTGAACCGCGCAAGAATCGGCGCCGTTGTTGAAGCCCTTGTTGACGGCGCGGACGAGGAATTCCTTTTCTGCCGTTCCTACGCCGAAGCAGCCGATGTTGACGGAATCATCAAGGTTCCGCATTGCGGAAACCCCGTTCCCGCCGGAAGTTATGTCAGCATCAAAATCACCGGCGCGGATTATTATGACCTCTGCGGTGAATTGGTGCCGTCCCTTAAAACGGTTATGCGGTGAATCGACACCGCCCCTTAAATACTGTTATGCAGGGAGTCGGCATCGCCCTTTAAAACGGTTATGCGGTAAGCCGGCACCACCCCTTAAAACTGTTACGGAGAAACAAAAATGAACCTTCCAAACAAGCTTACAATGCTTCGCATGCTTATGATACCGCTCTTTATCGCATGCTTCTATCTGCCCGAAAGCTGGCTTATCGGCACACTGAACGGCGTTCCGCTGCTGCTCAAATACGTTCTTGCAGCAGTGGTTTTCCTGCTTGCCTATGTTACGGACACGCTGGACGGGCGCATTGCGCGCGCACGCGGCCTTGTTACCGACTTCGGCAAACTGATGGATCCGACGGCGGACAAGCTGCTCACCTCCGCCGCACTCATCATGCTCTGCCGATTTGAAGTCATGAGCTTCGGCAATTTCCTGATGCCGGTGTTCACATTCATCATCATTGCGCGGGAAATCTTCGTCAGCGGCATCCGCCAGCTTGCCGCAGGCAAGGGCATTGTTATTGCCGCAAAAGCCATCGGCAAGGCGAAAACAACGCTGCAATTTGCCGCAATCCTTATTACCCTGCTTTGCGGACCCGTGTTCACGGCAATAGGCATTCCCGTGGATTTCGTGCTTATCTGCGCCGCCGCTGCGCTGACGGTCTGGTCCGGAATCGACTACACCGTCGGAGCCAAGGATCTTTTCAAAAACAGGTGAGCGTTCGCCGCATCTCAACATGATTAATGCTTTTAAATCAGCCCCGATTTTTTCGCGGGCTGATTTTGTTCGAAAATATTCCGAATACTTTCTTTCATGAAAAAAGCTTCAATTAATTGTCTTTTTATCCATGACCGATTCTAAATCGGCTTTTCTTTTAAGAACGTTTTTTAATCCCGTTTTCCCTGTTCAAACCGCAGTCGGTTCAATTTCGCAGTGCTTTTTAATTATATTATTTTTTGATGTTGACACGCAGTGTAAATCATGGTAAACTATTAAAGTTGTTTTTTTCATATCATCTTGAATAAAACGATAGAAAAACTAAGGAGATCTAAAATGATCAAAAAAATCGTATCTTTGTTGCTTGTTACAGTAACAATTCTCTCGCTTGCTGCACCGCCTATCTGTGCTGAAGCATTGAATGCCGACAATATACCCATTGTCGAGTACATTCCTCAAAATCCAGCTACCCCCTCTGTTCTCAGCAACGAGGGTAGCTCTGACGATCGTTATGCCGACGCAAAGATTATATCTGTCAGTCGTGAAGCAACACTTACTTCGAAACAGACAGATCTTGCAAATCTTATGAATGAACGCAACGTGGTTTTTTTCAAAAACCAATCTGCATACGAGGTTTCCCAAGCAACAGGAATCCCTTCCGGTTTATCATGTGATTCTACTGAAACAAGTACAGTTTTGCTCGGCACCTCTGTCACCAGGATTGATGAACAGTATTTCTTTACCGAATCTGTTGCTGTTCCTCTTTTGCCCACAGATGAACCTTGCGACGACTGTGGAGAAAACTGCACTGGCGAATGCGGTGCAATCAATCCCCCTGAAGGTGGTTCACCCATAGTTATTACGGATGATGATTATAATTGTGCAGCACGCGATGTCTATTACTCTGAGCGGCTTGACGTGGACGCTGAAATCCGGGCATCGATTCTGCAAACTCCTTATGGATTCAAACGCGAAATCTATGTTTTTCACAAGCAGGAGCGAGTCGGAAGGCTAAGTATGATCGTTATGACATATAAACGCGGTCGAATGTACTTTGATGGTCAAAATCGTGATGTATATGATGTTGTCGTGTTGTGTAAATCTGCACCAAAAAGCAACAGAAAAGTCAAAAGCTTTATGACGAGAATCGGTCACGACTACAACACAGGTTATCGTTCCGGTTGTATCATTGACGAGTCGGAAATTCCGAGCTACGGAAAAACTCACTCTGTCGAATTGGGACTGAACGCAGGCGCAAATTCTTCTGGTGAAATTGAGGCCGGGCTTGGTGTTAACTTCACTTGGAGCTATGAATCAAAGGCGTTCAATTGTGCAAACGACTTCTTCGAATCTCGTTATCGAGAATGGCGTATCAAGCCGAAGACATCGGTTAACACTCTTGGCGATGCGTGGAAAATGCAGCCTGGAATAAGGACGTTCAACAATGGCAATTCCGGCAAGTATTTCTTCGTTCGCATCGAAACCGAGTTGCGCAATGGCTACTTTGGAATGACTCGTGGGAAAGGTTCCTATGAAGTACATTGTTCTTTCGATTAATTGAAAAGCATAGGGTGTTTATTATTAAGAAAAGAGGTCTAAGATGAAAAAAAGTACAAAAATCACAATTATCGCGATGTCGCTCGTTATTGCACTGCTTATTGCGGCAGTGGGCGTGCTTTGGTATTCGCTGAACACCGCCGAAACGTTTGCGAACCGCAGCCGAACCGATATAGCTCTCGGCAAGTATGAGATTCTGCGCGACCGCAGTGCTTCTCCCGAAAAGTTCCTTGAAGCCGCAAAAGCCAAAGATTATGACATCATAATCTTTTCAAAGGAACAGACGCTTGCTCTCGGGGAAAAAATCAAAGAGCTGTTCCCCGACGGCAATGCCGACAGCAGGCGTTTCACCATCGGAATTGAAGATGTTATGCCGAATGACCTTGCAAAGCTCTTCAACGATGAAATGTTCTCAAACCTTGAAATTTCCGGTTCGTATTGCGGTGTGATCATTGATTTTGACAGTGTCCCCGGTGCATCCATGACGGTAAGCCCCTGCGCGCCCTCCTACTCCGGCAGCATCATTGTTGAACAGGCTGCAAAGAAGTTTTCGGATGAGCTGCTGTCCCAAATTCTGCATAACAGAAATTTCGAAGACAGTCCCGAAGCGGCTTCCGACGGTTTGAACTGACCGAACCCGCCTTCTCCGCTTCAAACATCCTTTGCGTGAAGGATATGTGCAAAGCCCGAAGCGATTTATCATTTTGAAATGAACAAAAATCCGAAAAGCCGTGCCGCATCGGCAGCATTGTTTTTCGGATTTTTTTATTTTCGCTTTTATCGGCTTCGGTGCGCTCACCGTTCAAACGCCTGCACGGTTCTTTTCGGCTTTTTTTCGGTTTTTTTACCCACGCTCTTAAGCGCACGGATATTCCGCATCATATACATCAGGAACGAAAAGCACATCATCGCCGTGCAGATTATTATCAGCGTGTCCGACAGCGCAGGAGCAATATTATAGAACACAACATGTGCAATCATCAGCGTGTATAAAAGAAAAGTCGTCAGCTTGCCGTGCCATTCCGCCGCAAGAACCTTTCCCGTGCGGCGAATTACGGCAATGCCCATGCAGCCGGTGACGATTTCCTTCACGATTAGCAGAACGCAGGGGAACAGCAGGTTGCCGAAGCGCGTCAACAGGCAGGCAAGCATCACAATTTGTGTGAGCTTATCCGCAATCGGATCGAGCGCCTTGCCGAGGTCACTCACCATTCCGAATCTCCGCGCAATAAAGCCGTCCGCAATATCCGTTGCGCCCGAAAGCAGCAGCACCCATGCCGTTGCGGAATAATCCTTCCGAACAAGATACAGCCACGCAAGTGCAGGAACAAGTAAAAGCCGGAATGCGGAAAGCACATTCGGCACGGTCAGAATCTTATTTTTGTAAATTTCGTTTTTGCGGGCATCATCCGCTTCGTTGTTTTTCATGTTCTCCTCCCGTCGGTTCATCCTTTTTCTTTCGGGCTTTTTCGTCGAACATACGCTGCCCGGGCTTTTCTCTGCATTTCCTTTTTCGCATTGATTATATGCCGCCTGCCGCAACGTTGTATCAATTCAACATCAACGCCCGTTAAAAAAAGCAGATATCATCTTTTTAAGGAAATTATCCCTTTTTCAGTCTTTCTCGACGGGGAAGGATTCATTCTTTATTTTTAATTTTTTTGCTCAAACGCAGCGGATTCCGCATCCTTCAGCCGAACGTTATTTAAGTTTCGGATTCGCTGTTCGACATTTGCTCCGCATACCTTTCATCGCCCCACCATTTCGGCATCAGCTCATTCAAAGTAATCGTCTCACGCGTTTCGTAGTTAACAAGAATTTCCGCATCTTTGTTGCGCGGGGACAGCTGCATGAAAAACTCGCGGCACGCACCGCAGGGCATTCCGCTTCCGCCGCCGCAGGGCGGTGCATCACGGAACGCGATCATGCGTTTCACAACAGTCTGCCCGCTGTTCACAAACATATTCAATGCGGCAACGCGCTCCGCACAAAGGTTCATCACACCGCTGCAGCTTTCAATGCAGAATCCCGTGAAGATCTCTCCGTTTTCGCTTTCAAGTGCGCAAACAACATGATGCGCATACACAAACGGCGTAACATCCTCCGGATGATATTGTTCCTTTGCTTTAAGGTACAGTTTTTCCCAAATATCCATATCAATAATACCTCTTAACTCTCCCAACGATTATCAGCTGCGGTTGTCCGCTGCATAAACTATGCAGCCTATGCCCGCAATCATTGAAAAAAGTATTGCGCCGCCCATTCCGTCCGTAACAGCCGAACCTGCAAAAAAGCCTGCAATTCCGGCAAGTATCATGATAATTACCGAAACTGTTGTTCTGAATTTTTTCATATGCTTCTCCTTATTTTTGAATTGCGTTTTCCGCCACGGCTCATTTTCGGGTCTGAAAGCACAAAAAAACAACCTTTATCGTGGTAGACAAAAGTTGTTTTCCTGATGGTGCGGTTGATGGGACTTGAACCCATACGGTCTCCCATACGCCCCTCAAACGTACGCGTCTGCCTGTTCCGCCACAACCGCATTTTTCACTGCGAGAGATATTATAACTCTTTCCGATGCATTTGTCAACACAAATTATGTCCGAAAGTCAATATATTTTTAAAGCTGTGCAAATTTCCGCCTTTTGCCCTTTTGCAGGGTGCAAAACGTGCTGCGTTTATGTTATAATATAGGCACAGCAAACCCTTGTTTCAGGGTCGTTTTACGAATAATATCGGGAGGTTGGGGCGATTTTCGACTTTTACTGCGCAATTCCGTCCGAACCGGAAAGGGAACAGAACATGCAAAAAGATAAAGCACTTGAAATGGCACTCGGTCAAATCGAAAAGCAATACGGCAAGGGTGCAATTATGCTGATGGGAGATGCCGCCTCAAGGATTCAGGTTTCCGTCATTCCGACGGGCTGCATTGAGCTTGACGCAGCTCTCGGCGTCGGCGGCGTTCCGCGCGGAAGAATAGTTGAAATATACGGGCCGGAATCCTCCGGCAAAACCACCATTGCGCTGCATATCATTGCCGAAGCGCAAAAAATGGGAGGTATGTGCGTTTTTATCGATGCCGAACATGCGCTTGACCCCGTTTATGCCGAAAAGCTTGGCATCAGCATGGACAAGCTCTATGTTTCCCAGCCGGACAACGGCGAACAGGCACTTGACATTGCGGATGCACTCGTTCGCAGCGGCGCGATCGACGTTATCGTTGTTGACTCCGTTGCAGCTCTCGTTCCCAAAGCCGAGCTTGAAGGCGACATGGGTGATTCTCACGTCGGCTTGCAGGCAAGGCTCATGAGCCAGGCATTGCGCAAGCTTGCCGGCGTTGTCGGAAAATCCCGCACCTGCGTTATTTTTATCAATCAGCTCCGCGAAAAAGTCGGTGTTATGTTCGGCAATCCCGAAACCACCACCGGCGGCAAGGCGCTGAAGTTCTTTGCCTCCATCCGTTTGGACGTCCGCAAAATCGACACGCTGAAACAGGGCAATTCGCCTGTCGGCAACCGCACGCGCATCAAAGTCGTTAAAAACAAGGTTGCGCCGCCTTTCCGCGTTGCCGAGTTCGACATTATCTACGGTGAAGGTGTTTCTAAGGAAGGTTCCATTCTCGATATGGGCGTTGCAAACAAAATCATCACAAAGACCGGCGCATGGTTCTCCTACGGCGATATCCGCATCGGACAGGGCAGGGAAAACGCACGCAATTTCCTGCGCGACAACCCCGAGCTTTGCAAAGAAATCGAAAAGAAGCTCCGCGACCTTATCGAAACAGCCCATGACGAAACCGCTCCCGTCAGCGAGGACGAGCCCTATTCCGAGGATGAATAATTCAAAAGCAACCCGCGCTTTATGCCGTGCATACCGAAAACATGGCGGCTGACGCTCAGGTTAACGTCCCGCGGTTAAATTTTCAATTACAAAAAGCTCCGCAGCAGGTATTTCGGCCGTGCGGAGCTTTTTCGCATTTTATCCGTTTTGTCAAATTCGAATTCTCAGCCCAATCCGAGTGCGGCACGGAGTATCAGCACGGCGTCCGAAAGCGTGACGTTTCCGTCCCCGTCCGCATCGCAGAGTGCGGCAGTTTCGGGCGAAAGCTCAGCCGTTCCGAGTGCGCACCGCATCACGAGCAGCGCATCCGCCGCCGTCACAATGCCGTCCCCGTCCGCATCGCCGGGAACACCCGATTCGCCGCCGTTAACAAAGATCCATCCGCTTTGCGTCTGCGTCGGCACGGGATATTGATCGTCGTCGGTCATCATATAATTAAATTTTTTAACTTCAACGCGAATTTCGGAATCCTCCGCAGCGCCTGCAAGCACGGTAAAATTCATTGTGTGAATAATGCCGTTGTTTGCCTGCGTCATGCCTTCGTTGCCCGGGTACAGCACGCCGAGGCTGATCCTGCCGGGTATGGATGTGTCCAGATGGTTAAGCGTGTTTTCCCAATCTATCGCGCTGCCGCAGGTCACGGAATTCAGCTCCAACGCCTCCGGATCATACCAGACCGTGACTGCAAGCGCATGTGCAAGATAGTCTTCGCCTTCAATGCAAAGATTGATGTCTGCCGATTCGCCCGCCGCCGCTGCTGCCGTGTCCGCATAAAAAAGCACCGTCTCCGTGTTTATCCTGAGTGCCTCGGCACTCGCCGCCGCAGGCCGAACAAAGCCGCACAGAACCGCTGCGGCAAGAATGATTGCAGCAGCAAGAAGTCCTGTAAATCCGCATTTTGCTTTCTGTATTTTTCCGTTTATCATCTGATTTTGAACCCTCCCCGTGATTCTGCACTTATTCTATCTTTTTTTTGCATGATTTGCAACACCCTTCAACAAAAACCTCGTCCCCGCAGTTGCCCGCAGGGACGAGGTCAGGAAGAAATCCCGCTGTTCTGTTAATGGGGGAGGAATCATGCATCAGGGTGCTCCATCCTCCCCATCGAAGTGGTTATTGCTCGATATGCATTGCGAAACGAAGTGCCAGCAGCGCATCCATGGAGGTTATGAATCCATCGCCGTCAACATCCGCAATCTGCTGATTTTCAACGGGCAAAATGTCCATTGCCATGCGCAGGATCGTCAGCGCATCCGCCATGGAAACATTGCCGTCACCGTCAACATCGCCAAGCATTTCATACTGTGCCGTGACAACAAGGTCTGCCATGATGTTTGTGAATGCCTTGTCCCAGCCGGTGAAGGTGTAGCCCGTGCGAGTCGGTTCGGCGGGTGCTTCTGCATCGCCGCCGTACTGCACTTCCTGAGTCTTAAGCACTGTTCCGTCCCAGTCCTTGAAGGTTACGGTGTAGGTATTGATTTCATACTGTGCCGTGACAACAAGGTCTGCCGTGATGTTTGTGAATTCCTTGTCCCAGCCGGTGAAGGTGTACCCAACGCGAGTCGGGTCGGCGGGTGCTTCTGCGTCGCCGCCGTGCTGCACTTCCTGAGTCTTAAGCACCGTTCCGTCCCAGTCCTTGAAAGTTACGGTGTGCATTTCGGGCTGTGCGGCCGCAACAGTGACAGCGCCATTTTGGACAGCAAACTCTATGGGTTCACCATCATAGTTGTAAATGTCATAGTTCTCATAATCGTAGGTTACGGTTATGCTGTACGTGCCGGGAGCCGCATCATCTGCAACCTTAAACTCAAGGTAGATTATTACACCGTTTTCAGTGCAGTTTCCAGATGTGGTATTTCCCCAAAACAGGGGTTGCGGATTCTCGATTACCGTACTGTGCAGCTGTCCGGGAAGTAATCCAGTGTCCTCAAAACCGAGCAAGGTAAGGTTTTCATCATAACCAACCATAATTCCCATGACAACCACACCGGGGTTATTGGCAAGTTCAATGGGGATACGAACGGTTTCTCCCGGGGCAGCTTCAGCATTACCCACAACTATTGTAGGTTCGTTCTCAAACGTGGTATTGTCCGGTCGGACCGCAACGATACCTTTCTGACTGCTGTACGGCAAAGTGGCGTATGCCGGCCACTTTGCAAGGTGACGCATAAGAATCATGCCATCGAGGTTATTTATCCTGCCATCGGCATTTACATCAGCACCGGGTGAAATCATCGAAGCCGGGTAGGAAGGCCACTTTGCAAGGTGACGCATGAGTACCATGCCGTCAAGATTATTCACTCTCCCATCCCCGTTTACATCGCCGTAAACTACATCAGTTACAGTCAATGTACCGTTTACAGTTGCGAATTGAACCGCTTCTCCTGACTGGTTGTAGATATCATAGTTATCGTAATCATAACTTACTCTGATATGGTACTCACCCTCCTCAGCGTTATCGGCAACCTTAAAGGTCAGAGTTGCAATCTTGCCGTTAACCGTACAATCAGCCGTCGCTGTCGGATTTGCCCAATACAACGGTTGAGGATTCTCAATCTCTGTGCTGAACATTTGTCCCGGAACCAATCCTGTATCGCTAACACTGAGCAGCGTTAGATTCGAATCATATGCAACCTGAATTCCCATGGTTACAAACCCCGGGTTATTCGCAATGCTGATATTAACCGCAACGGTTGAGCCTGCGGAAGTTGTTTTGCTTTCAACAACAATCTGCGGAGCATCGGACGGCACGGGTGTTGAAACCGGTTCGTTCTGCACATACTGTGCCGTAACAACGAGGTTTGCGGTAACATTGGTGAATTCCTTGTCCCAACCGGTGAAGGTATAGCCCGTGCGGGTCGGGTTCGCGGGGGCTGTTGCCGCGCCGCCGTACTGTACCTGCTGAGTCTTAAGCACCGTTCCGTTCCAGTCCTTGAAGGTTACGGTGTATGTGTTTGCGCTGTACTGTGCCGTAACAACGAGGTCAGCGGTAACATTGGTGAACGCCTTATCCCAGCCCGTGAAGGTATAGCCCGTGCGGGTCGGGTTCGCGGGAGCTGTTGCCGCGCCGGTATGGTATACTGATTGTGTCTTAAGTACCGTACCATTCCAATCCTTAAATGTTACAGTATGCTTCGTAACGGTTATCCCGTAAGAACTTACATGGCTGTTGTATCTGCAATTCTGCATTGCGACCGCTTTTACGGTTGCAGCACCGTTAAGAACAAACGAGCCAGTATATTTGTTGCTGCTCTCCGTTGGAGTGGAACCGTTTGTTGTGTAAAAAACCGTTGTTCCGCTGCTTCCGGAGATCGTAACTCTTGTTCCGTTAGCATCGTATGCAGTTGTAATGGTAGGTGCTGCCACCGTAAGCACTTCAAGAATCTTTGTTCTGCATTCGGGACCGAAACCACCGTCAACGGTAAGACCGTATGCACGTTGGAAGCCCTTAAGTGCTTCGGCCGTGCCGTATCCGAACTGTCCGTCAACATCGCAGCTGTAGCCGCACTGATTCAGACAGGCCTGAAGCCAGCGTACATAAGTGCCGCTGTCACCGACGTTGAGATAAGTGCCGGAAGGAGGAGTTGAATACTTGTTAGGATTCTTCGGGTTTGTCAAATCCTGAACTCCGCCGCTCGGAGCGGGAGTGGGGGTCGGAGTAGGTGTTGGAGTAGGATTTGATGTAACGAGTTCGCAATAATCCAAACAACCCCAGCCTGTTGTTCCGTTGTACGTCATTTTGCCCCAGTTTGTTGAAGTTCTCTGCGTTACGGTAACAATGGTGCCTTTCGGTATCGCAGTCAAAACCGGATAATCCGTGCTCGGTCCGCTTCTTACATTAAGTCCTGCCGAACCGGTTACTCTGTACTGCCAGTTTCCGTTTTCAACATCCGGCGGAGTTGTGGGATCCGGACTGGTTGACGGAGCGTTGGTGCTGCGGTTAATGGTCGCAGTGTTGTAATGCGAGTACGGAATATAATGTTTATAAACATGACACTGACCAGAGCTGCCCCAGTCCCAGTTGCTGTCCAAAACATAGATGCCGTTGGATGAATCGGCTGAGATGAAAATTGCATAATGCGTATCAAAGCTGATCAAATCGCCCGGCTGTGCATACCGACTCATGTTCGAGTAGTTAAACGAGTAACTGCCGATTTTGTTCACATTAACGCTGCTCGAGTTTGAACTTTTGAAAATGTACCACTCTGCAAAGTTTGCAAAGCCATAACATGACCATCCCGCACTATAGCAAGAACCGTCCGAATCGTACACTTCCGGGAAGTTATTCACGGAAACGCTTCCGAAAAGGTTTCTGAACCATGAGCTTGCCACAACATGCGTATTCAAGCATTTGTCGCAATGATGGTTGCTTTCATATGTTCCGCACGCCGAGCCTGTAGTCGTAAAGTACGATATGTTATTGTTTAAGTAATCAATTTTCTGATTGATCACTTCTGTGTTAGAGAGCGTCCCACCGTCAGGCTCCCCATTCACGTATTTGGGCAAACCGTAGCACTGGATTTCTGCGTCTGTAAGCGGATAAGACCCACTAATAACAGCGTTGGATGCATTGCCTTCGATCGTGTAAACCTGTCCGTTGGAAACCCCGATAACGATACCGACATGATCCCATTCACCGGCTTGCGATGCCTTATCAAAGAAGATCAAATCACCCTCCTGCGGAGTGTATTCGGTCGGAGATTTGTAATCAACGTGGAAATAAGAGTATCCTCCGGAGCTGTTAGATCCGTCTGCATGTGCGTAAGCCGCATTGCTTATCACACTTGTGGGAATACCGGCCTGTCTGGCACACCAAGAGACAAACATTGCACACCACGCATAGTAATGGCCATACGTATTGCCTTTAACTTGAGTTCCGAACCAATAACCGTATTCCGAATAGTTGCCGGAACCTGAGCCGGTACCATTCAGGTCTTCAATTGAATCCCCCTCATGATACCCAAGCTGGCTGCGCGCAACATTCACAAGGTCGGTGCGCTGGTTGCCCGTAATCGAAACATTGCAGAGCTGAGTATAATACTTGCCGCTGCGATAGGACGCCGACGGAGTGTAAGAAGGGGTAAGCATGGGCTTTACCGAAAGTGCGGCTTCGGCGGTGTTTTCCGCCTCCGCACGGGTCGCAGTCCCGCTCTGTCCGATTTCGGCAGCAGCCTGCAAGGGCAGCACCGAAACAAGCACCATAAGTGCAAGCAGCAAAGCGGTAAACACTCTGAACTTTGTCTTCATTTGTCATGTTCCTCCTGACTGATATGGACTTGGTAGTTTTTGCTCCTTCTCAAGAGCATATAACACCCGAGCGGACATTTGCCGCGGGCGGTTATATCGAAAAAATGTTAAGGAAGTAGGTTGCCAACAAATCAGCTTGCTTTCCGCAAGCAAACGAATAAATAAACTCCTAAGTGTTGCTCGCAAGAAGCAACGATCCTTTTAATTCTGTTCGATGGTGGGGCTTCTCTGCAAAATCAAAATTTAACTGAAATTGTTTTAGCTATCATCGATAAGTTCTTAAATCTTCTTTGCAAAAGCAATTATACTCTCTGAAAAGATGTATGTCAAGTGCATTTGCACACAGTCCTCCATTTTTTTCAAATATATTTTACTGTCTCGCGCTTTTTTTGCATCGCGGCGGCGGGTATCCAACAGCGGCATGTCAAGCACAACAATATCCACACCTTTTTCAGACGTCAGGTATTGCCACTGTTCAATTATCTCCCGATAGTTTCTGCCGAGTCTGTCAATGGAATGCACAAAGAGCGTGTCCCCGCGGCGAAGCCTGCGCAGCAGCTTTTTGTATTGCGGACGTTCAAAATCCCTTCCGCTCTGCTTTTCCGCAAATATATATTCCGCCCGAATTCCCGCGTTGCACATTGCCGCAAGCTGCCGCGCTTCGTTCTGTTCCCTGCTTGAAACGCGAACATAGCCGTATTGCCTCCCGTCGCGATGTTCCGTTTTTCCGTTTTTATGCATTTTTCTGTTCCTCCGATATTCTGCAAAGAATCACTTCCCTTATTATAGCGAGAGTGCGTAACTGCCGTTTGCGGAACGGATATACCGGATATTATTTCGTTTTTATGCTGTACGCGTTTTTGTACACTTGACATCGGTTTAATGCACTTGTATAATAGGATGGAGTGTCTATATGCTGCCGTATTCTCGGCACCGCTGCGACACATTAACATAAATCGGAGGTGAAATTCTGTGGCTTTTGATGCTTTATATATAATTCTTCCGGTCGCTGCTGCCATTTTCGGCGCAGGCGGCGGAGTATTCGTAAAAAATATATATGACAAGAACAGTGCAGAATCCAAGGTCGCCAAGGCGGACGAGATGGTCAAAAAAATGATCACCGACGCACAGAAGCGCGCCGAAACACTGAAAAAAGAGACCATTCTCGAAGCGAAAGAAGAAGTCTACCGCCTTAAGACCGAGAATGAGAGGGAAAGCAAAGAAAGGCGGAGCGAATTGCAGCGCGCGGAGCGCAGACTTCAGCAAAAGGAGGAAAGTTTCGACAAAAAGCAGGACACCCTTGAGCAGCGCGAGCAGCAGCTTGCAAAGCGCATCAAGGCGATCGATGCAAAAGAAGCTTCCGTCAGCAAGCTTTATGATGCACAGCAGCAGGAACTTGAACGCGTTGCGGGCATGACGCAGGACGAGGCAAAGGACGTGCTTCTCAACAACGTTGAAAAAGAAGCAAGGCACGAGGCTGCGCTCATCATTCGCGACATTGAATCCAAAGCAAAGGCCGAAGCCGACAGGCGCGCCGTGAACATCATTTCAATGGCGATTCAGCGCTGCGCAGCGGATCATGTTGCGGAATCCACCGTTTCCGTTGTGGCTCTGCCCAACGACGAAATGAAAGGCCGCATCATCGGCAGGGAAGGACGCAACATCCGCACACTCGAAACCGCAACCGGCGTTGATCTCATCATTGACGACACGCCCGAAGCGGTCATCCTTTCCGGCTTTGACCCCATGCGCCGCGAAGTTGCGCGAATTGCACTCGAAAAGCTCATCCTTGACGGGCGCATTCATCCCGCACGGATCGAGGAAATGGTCGAAAAGGCACGCAAAGAGGTCGAAACCCAAATCCGCGAAGCGGGCGAACAGGCCGTTTTCGAATCCGGTGTTCACGGTTTGCATCATGAGCTTGTTCGTTTGCTCGGCAGATTGCGCTACCGCACCAGCTACGGTCAGAATGTTCTCAAGCATTCAATCGAAGTTTCGCACCTTGCCGGACTTATGGCAACGGAACTCGGCGTTAACGTTCAGCTTGCGAAGCGTGCAGGTCTGCTGCACGACATCGGCAAGGCGGTTGACCACGAGGTTGAGGGCACGCATAACCAAATCGGCGCGGATCTTGCAAAGAAATATCGTGAAAACAACCAAGTTGTTCACTGCATTCTTGCACACCACGGCGATGTTGAACCCGGAACGGTTGAAGCCGTTCTCGTTCAGGCGGCGGATGCAATTTCCGCAGCAAGGCCGGGCGCAAGGCGTGAAACCCTTGAAAATTACATCAAGCGTCTTGAAAAGCTTGAGGAAATTGCCAATTCCTTTGACGGCGTTGACAAGAGCTTTGCGATTCAGGCGGGCCGCGAAGTCCGCATCATGGTCAAGTCCGATACCGTTTCGGATACGGATATTGTTGTTATCGCAAAAGACATCGTCAAGCGCATTGAATCCGAGCTTGAATATCCCGGACAGATCAAGGTCAATGTTATTCGCGAAACACGTGCAACGGAATATGCGAAATAATTGCGCCTGACGTTCCGAACAAATTTTTTCAACGCAAAAACCCGTTCCCGAGGTTAGCTGTCCCCGGGAGCGGGTTTATGTTTGTCCGTTTGTCGTTCGTGCTTCCGTCCGCATTTCGCTGCTCCGAACACAGCGGAACCAAACCGAAATCAATCTCTGTTTTCGTTCAGTTTTTCAATCGGACTTCCGCAAAGCAGTCTTCCCTTTGCCGCAAGGCTTATCAGCACGATAACGGCGGCGCAGGCAAAGCTCAGCCCGAGCATTGTCCAAACGGTTGCACCGAACCGCTGCAGTCCATACAGTTTTGACGTAAGTGCGGAATTCAGGCTGTTATACGCTTCCGGGAATTGCTGCATGAGCCTCCGCGCCGAAAGCACTGCATAGCCCGCATACACGACCCAGCCCACCGCTGCGGCAATTAAGCCGTTTATTAATGCCGTGCCTGCAAATTTTCCGACTGCCTGCCTGCCCGACATGCCGATTGCGCGCAATATTCCGACGTTTCGCATTTGCTCCCTTGCCTCCAGCGTGAGCGCGTTCATAAGCAGCATCAGCATTATGACCGCAATGCATCCGCCGACGGACAGAATCAGCGTTATCTGCTGAATGCTTGTTTGCAGATTCGCCGCAAGCGACTCGCGGCGGTTGGACATTCGCACTCCGAGGTCCGCCGCCTTTTTCGCAAGCACATAGTCCGTTGCAGCGTATCCGGAGCGGATATCCGCATAGCAAAATGCGCCCGTGTAAGCAAAATCCCCGTTCATTACATAATTGCCGTCAACGATGTAATCTCGGAATTCATCCGTCAGCTCCGCAAAGGCATTTTTAATCAATGCGGTTGAAGCAGCAACGTTGAAAGTTCTTGCTCCGTAGGCCTCAATTTCGGTAACGGATGTTGAAGTATCGGAACAATAAACGATTCCGCCGACCGTATAGGAAAAAGTTTTGAGCGAATGTTCGCTTTCGTCCCCTATATAGTTTTTTTGCGCCGCTCCGTAAAACGAAAGTTCGATTTTGTCGCCCGGCTTTATTCCGATACTGTCAATATCCCCGTATGTTTCGCGCAGTTCATCGTCATACATTCCATAGTTAATCATGATATTTCCGTCCGAACCGCGCACCGCAAAAAGCAGAACCTGTTCGCCACGCTCATAAGCCTGCCTGTCGAATGCCGAAAGGTCAAGTTCAACATCATCGCGTGCAAGAAGCCTGTCCGTTATGAATTCGGGGTATGCATACAGATTTGAGTGTATGCCGTCATCATACGGCACATAATAGTATCCGTCGCGAAGCTCCGCTTTGTCCGACGCCCGCGAAGCGGCAAACGCAGGGGAGGATTCCGAACCCGCATAATTCAGCTCAACTTTCATAAGTATGTACGGATCGACCCGCACCATGCCTTGAATTGTGCGCATCTGCTCAACTGCCTTTTCGGGAATCAGGTGTTCATGCATCACATCGTTTTCGTAGTCAAAATCGCTGCTGCAATAGATTTGATATGCGGGGAACCGTTCCGTTTCATGTTTATTGCTCAAAGGCGATGCGGATTCCACCGCCATGAAAAACACTGCCGCACAGAACAGGGAAGCGAGCGCAACGGTCAGCACGCGCTTTGCCGCCGCAATGCGGCGCGCTTTTTTCCGTGCAACATGCAGCCTGCCCGTCAGCGGCTGATGCAGAGCGGTTTGGAAAACGATCAGCCGCATCAGAATGATTCCGAACAGCCAGCAAAGCACGGCGAGCCCCACTTGTTTGAAAGGGATATCAACAAGAATTTCCGCGCCGTTTTTGAACAGCGCCGTGCGAAGCAGCAGCCATGTGCCGCCCGCGCCGAATAAAATGCCGAGGGCAACCGAAGGAATGCAGATGAACAGCATCTCAAAAATCTGCATTTGCCGAAGCTGCCGTTTTGTTACGCCGATGCTGCGGAAAAGCGCAATCTGTCTTATTTGTTTCTGCATCTGCATTATGTTGACGCAGACAACCGCAAGCAGCGTGACGGCAAAAATCAATGCCGTAAAGAAAATGTTGTATGTTTGAGTCTCCTGCTGCGCATACTTTGTTGCATTGAATGCAAGCGGAACGCTGCCCACGGTCTGATACACTCTTGCAATAAAGTTTGTTTTGTCCGTGTCGAACCCGGTGCAGAAAAAATTGCTTGTCGGTGCATCGCAAAGCTTTATTCGCAGATCGGAACCCTGCTCCTTCTCTGCATTATTAAAGGCCTCCGCCTGCAATTGCGCCTGCCGCACAATTTCTGCACACGCATTTTCCGTCAGGAGTGCGCTGCAAAGGGTTGCGGAAATTCCGCTTTCGGCGCGTGAACTTGTGCCGTCAAGTTCGCAAACGGGCTTCGTTGCCCAAGTCCAAACATCCGTGTATTCTTTAATAATGCCGACAAGCTGATATGTTCTGACAACGTTGACGGGGTGCGACGTTCCCAATGCGGAGTTTTCCCGCGCCGCAATGCTGACGGAGAGCGTGACATCCTGTCCAAGGGTGTAATCGATGCCGAGTTTGCTCAAAAGATCCGCTTCCATCGCGATTTCGCCGTCACTTTCGGGAAATCTGCCTTCGTTAACCGTAATATGGCCGAGTTTTTTCAGCGTTTCGTCCACTGTGCCGACGCCGTCCTCCCCGATTGTTCCGTAAACATTCATGACGCCGAGTTCATCCAGCCAGTCGCTGTTTGCGGCTGCGCCCTTAAGCTTTGAATTGATGCCCGGCAGAATCAACTGCCACTCGCCGTAGGTCGTTTTTCTGAACACATCGTTTGTTTTTATCATGCTTCCCGAAACGGACAGCGTGATAACCGCAAATGCAAACGATATTGCAAGGATAACGCTCATAAGAACGCTGCTGCGCTTTTTTCCGCAAACGCTTTGCCACGCCAGCTTCAAACACTCCATTTTTGCCTCCGATCCGACAGCGGTTTTCCGCCCGCTGTCCGCTTTGCTGCTGATGATACCCCTTATTGTAAATTAAAAACCTTACGAACAGCTTTCAGCGTGCCTTACAATAACGTAAGACGGGCACGGCTGCACATATTATGTGTTGAAAATACGCCGCCGAAAAACAAAAAACAGCCGAATAAGCGGCTGCCTTTTTTGGGGAGCTTTCCGCAGCAATCTTCTGCAATTCAAAACAGCCGAACGATCGCCGTTATCAGCAGAACCGATGCCGCAGCAATAACAATTCCGGAGAATACGCAGCGGCAGACAAAGTTTGTTTTCGGAGTTGTGCGCACATATTTTTCCGTGACCTTTCCCTGTTCGAAAAGTTTTTTCAAATCAGGGGAAATATAATTGCGCCTGCGGAAAGCGTTTGCCAATATTGAACCGCCGAAGATAAGAAAGAAAACCGCAGCGATGATTTCGGACAGTCTGCTCACAGTATTCCAATCCGCTGATGCCGCTGCTCCGCTTGCGCTCACGGCGGCAGCACCGAATAACGCCAACAGCAAATATGCCGCCGCACCGATGCGCAGCCCGTAAACAAGCTTTTTAAGCTTCTTTTCGTTTTTTTCGGATGAAGTTTTTGTTTCGGCCGCATTCTGCCGTGAGTTTTTGTATGCCATTGTTTGCCCTCTCCGTTCCGTTTTTTCCGCCTGCCGTATGCCTGCGCCGCTGATATGGTACCACCCGCCCGCGGCCGTGTCAAGCATCGGGAGCGTTCACGATGTTTCGCTTTCAAAAAAGCTCGGCTCCGCCGTTTGCTTTGTCCGAATACCTTTTAATCGTTTTTTTAAAAAGTTAAGGCGTGAAAATGTTCCTTCACTTGCGTCTGCCCGTCTTAAATGATATAATAGACTTGCGATACAACATCGGTTTCGGAAATGCTCCGAATGATTTCCGCTTACCCCTGCTGCACACCGCAGGCTTAAGTCGGCAATTCACTTCAGGCCGATTGATTTTTTGCAAACAAATTCACGGAGGAAGCACTCATGTTCAAAAAAACCGCCGCCGCTCTTCTTGCGCTCATTATGCTGCTGAGCTTTTTTGCCTGCGACACGCCCGGCGCAAACGGGGGAGAGGATTCGATCCCGTCGCAAAGTCCGACCCTGCTCCCGAGCGCGGCCGATACCGCACAGCCCACTCCGACGAATTCCGCGATCGAGTACAAAAAGTTTTCGACCAAACCCTTTTCAAGGGCAGCGACCGTCAGCCGGGCGGTTCTTCACGATGATGATCGCATATCGATTTCGGCGAACGAATTGGTTTATATCGATGATTTTGCCGTGCTGAAGCTTACGGCGGAAAATAAATCGGCGGATGACTTGCTTGTTTCCGATGTTTCGATTTATGTGAACGACTGCCTTGTTGAAGTTGACTTCAGGCACAAATTTGCTGCGGGCAAAGCCGAAGATTTCAGTCTGTACATGCCGATTCTTGATATGATGCTGTACGGCATTCGGGAAATTTCCTCCATTGACATTGAATTCCGCATTGCAGCCGCTTCGGGCGAAAAATACTTTACAGAGCTTACCCACCTGTCCGCCGCTTCCGCACAGCCGCGGGAACCGGGCGCATATGATTACAGCGGCTATATTGCAGGCGATATTGCTCAGGCCATTCATTATGATAAGTTGAACGCTTTCAATGACTCTCCCGGTTTTGAATCCGACGGATTGAGCCTTGATTCATCCGCACTCATCACCGTCAACGAAAAATACCGTGTGCTGCTTGAATTCGAAAACGCCGCTGCCAAGCCCGCAGAGGTGAACATCGGTTATATCAAAATCAACAACCTTGTTGTTTTTAACGAATTTGATTATGCCGCCTTCCGTATTCATCCGCAAAAACATGCTGTTATCAGCATTCCGCTTTTCACAAAAGCACAGCTGCTTTTTTACAGCATCGGCAGAATTGCGGATGTGCAGTTTGATATCACGCTGACAAACGAAAACGCCGAAATTCTTTCGCGCGGTTCGGCTTCCGTTGCGATTCCCGGCAGAGTCGGAAACTTTGACTTTTCCAATCAGTATGCCAATTATGATGAAAACGGAGTTTGCATGTTGGTTGCCGGACCCATTGAGAACTTTGATCTTGCAAACAAAAATCCGCTTATCCTCGTTTACGTCAAAAACGAAAGCGGGAAGACGATAAGCATTTCAAGCTTTGAAAAATGTCTGTTCATCAACGGGCGGCCCGTCGAATGTGTGAGTTTTTCAAAAATTCTGCGAAGTGATGATCGTATGCTTTTTGAAATTGAAATTGATGCGGCTTCACTTGAAACCGAGCTTTCCGCAATTTGGGAAATTGCCGTGTCATTCGAAATTTCTGATGAGAACGGTAATTTGATTTGCAAACCCGAAATAAAGCTTCAGGATCCTTCTCAGTCCCCTATAACAGCCGCATAACTGCGGCACCGCCTAACTGCGGCACCGCATTCGGCTTTCTTTATTCAAATTCAACGTTCGTAAGGCAGCCTTCATGCAGGGTTTGCGTGTCGGCTGCCTTTTCCGCATTCTTTTTCTGTTGAAACCGAACATCGCAAGTGATATAATAAATTCGGAGGAATTTTTGCGATTTTTGTTTTATTCTGCGAGATATTTCCTCAAAACTAAATATACAAAGCAAGGATGAACCCCTGTCCCTGCCGGCAGTTCGTGAGTCCATTTCGGGATCGGCTGCCGCCGTTTGGCTGTCCGTTCCTTGCCTTACGAAATCCCGACCCGATTCGGATTTAGCTTAAACGGCTGCTTTCGGCAGGAACTGCTTTGAAACTTTTCCGTCGGCACGGGGCCTGTCGATGTTTGCCCGGCGGCAGGCAAATAAAAAAACAAAAGCACCGCGGAAGATAAAACCTGCAAATGCGTTTTCTTTTTCGGGGTTTTTGCAGCATTGACACGGAGTAGGTCATAGAAATGAAACTGAAGTTTTTGGAACAGTACAAACACCTCGGAAAGGAGATATATATCCTTTTCTGGGGACGAATCGTAACAAGCATGGGCTCGCTTATCTGGCCGCTGCTGACTTTGATTCTTGAAAACAAGCTCGGCTATGATGCAACTCTTATTGCGGGCATTTCATTTGCAATGTCGATATTGCAGTTTCCGATGCTTCTGCTCGGCGGCAGGCTTGCGGATAAGCGCAACCGCAAGAACGTCATTGTCATCTGCGATCTGGTAACGGTTGTTTGTTATATCATCTGCGGTCTGATTCCGCTTTCGGCATACAGCATCGGACTGTTTTATGTTGCAAGCGTTTTTGCAACCATCGAGGGTCCGTCATACGATGCACTGATTGCCGATCTGAGTGACGGAGAGGACAGGGAAAAGGCATACAGCCTTCAGTATCTCGGAATGAACCTCGGGCTTGTGCTTGCGCCCACAATCGGCGGTTTTCTGTTCAAAGACTATCTGTGGCTTGCGTTCATTATCACGGGCATTGCAACGCTTTCTTCAACGCTGCCGATTCTTTTCTTTGTCAAAACGCTCAGCATACCGAAAAAGAACATCAGCGCATACGAACAAAAGCGTGAAGGTGTGAGTGTTTTTTCGCTTCTGCGCGAAAGGAAAACGATACTTATATATCTGCTTGTTGCGGGAATCGGCGGGTTTGTGTATGCTCAATTCAACTACCTTCTTCCGCTTAACATGGGTGCGCTTTACGGCGCGGAAGGCGCGGAAATATTCGGCGTTATGACAAGCGTCAACGCCCTCGTTGTAATCCTTGCAACACCCGTTGTAACGACCTTTTTCGGGCGGATCCGTGATGTTCGAAAGATACTTCTGGGCGAAACGCTGATAGTTGTCGGGCTGTTCTGCTATCGGTTCGTTCAGGGAATCATCCCGCTGTATTTCGTTTTAATGACTGTTTTCACCATCGGTGAAGTATTCAACACCATCGGCGTGCAGCCCTATGTGACGCGGCGCATTCCCTCAACGCATTGGGGAAGGATGAACTCGATAATATCCATTGCATCCGGTGCTTTTTCCGGAGTCGGCAACCTGCTTATCGGCAAGCTTGTGGACACCTCGGGCTTTGATTCCGCGTGGCTCGTTATCGGCATTGCGGGAATTTTTCTCATACTCTGTGCCGCCGCAATGTGCATTACCGATAAAAAATATTTCCCCTTGCTTTATGAAAAAAGCACCCCCGGAAGCACTCCCGAAGCGTTTTCGGATTCGGAGCCGGAAAGCTCTGCGTCGGGATCCGACAAATAGCATTCGGCCTTTTCGGCTGCATTTCCGTACCCGTGCCTTTTGTCAAAAGTAAAAAATCAGTTTGCAAAGATGCGCGAATTGTGTTAAAATTGTGAACGGAGAAGCAGATATTTTCCGCTTCTCCGAGTATTATTCCTCGGATTTTTTCCGCAGCAAAAATTTTTTTGAAAGATAACGCAACCGAATCGGCGCGAATTGCGTTATATGAATGGAGACAAAAATTGTCCGACCGCAGTTTCGACAGCATATATAGTGATTATTCACGCCTTGTCTTCTGGGCGGCATATCGTGTTGTGCCAAACAGGGAGACGGCGGAAGATATTACGCAAATTGCTTTTGAACGTGTGCTTTCCAATCTCGGCAGGCTGGCCGGCCTTGACGACGGACAGTTGAAAAGCTGGCTTTACCGCGTGTCCACAAACATCGCGCTTGATCATCTGCGCCGTGCAAAACACGAAACGCCGGTTGATGCGCCGATAAGCGAGGATATCGAGGATTCAGCCCTCCCGCTCGATGAGGAAGTTGAAAGGCGCCGAAAAGCGGCAAAAGTTCGAAGTGCGATCGACAAACTTGACGAAACGAGCCGCAAAGTCATATTGCTGCACTATTACGCCGGTATGACCGTTCGCGAAATTTCGGCTTGCACGGGCATCAGCGAAGGAACGGTTAAATCGCGGCTTATGAAGGCAAGAAAGCGGCTTGCGGTTATGCTCGGAGAGGAGGCAGCGGATGAAAAAAAGCGGAAGAAAAAATGATTATTTCTGTTCGAATACGGTGAATCTCGAAGCAGCGGATTCCAATCATTCCGCCGACACATGCACGGAATTTGACAGTTCCCGCACAATTGACGAGCTTCTTCGTTGGGCTGCGAACGAAAGCACGGCCGAGATTGATTTCGAATCGATTCGTCTGCGCGCTGTTGAGAGCAGCCGAAAGTCCAAAATGCAGCGCATACGCCGAATCCGTGCGTTGACGGCAGCAGGCGCGGCCATTCTTTTGATCCTGTTTGTTTTTGCACTCACCATCGGAAAAATCAACGATTGCGCAAAAGATCCGCAGGTCAGTGCAGGCCTCACGCCTAATGCAGGAGCAACACCCGAACCGTTTTCCGATCCGATGAACCTGCCGTCCGGATATGACAGTTTTCAAAACGCCGGAACCGTCGCCGATGAGGCGATAAAAAACACAAACATGTTCCCGCAGAATCTTCCTTCCGAAATGCACAAAAAGGTTGATAACGATTCCCTGCGCATTTCTGCCGAAGGTTTTGATGCAAACGGCAACCGCCTTTATTACGATTGCGAAGTTGTTGATGTTGCGCCGTATCAGCTCTCTGTCGGCCAGGTCGGTTCGTTTTCCGACGGCGTGGATATTGTTTACTATTGGCAGATAACAAGCGGCACATGCTTGCGCGTTCGTTTCTTTGGGTTTAAGCAGGCAACCGCTGAAATGCTCTTTAACCAGCTTTCCGGACAGATAACGGGCACGAGCGGGAAAACCGCTGCTGTCGTGGCCGCACCTGCCCCATGGATACCTTCCGTTATCAGCTCGGGCGATTCCGAACCGTCCGAAGACGGTACGCTGCCTGTCGTCAGTGTTCCTTACATCGACAATTCGCCTGCTGAAACCGCACCGGTTTATGCTGCTCCCATCGGAACAGCTCCGACAGTTGATATTCCTTTTGAGCAGATATCGGACTCCGGCTACGATGCAATCGGGGAAATCCCCGTCGTTGCCCTTAACTCCGAATCGGCGGAAATCGGCGGCACATCGGCAAAAGCCGGCGGAGGTTCGGTCTGCGAAAAATCCGACAGGGTCAGTTTGCCCCGCCCCGGAAGCAGCAAAGTTGACTGCGGAAGCAACAGTTCAAACACCGGCAAAGACATTGCAGACGGGAATGACGGTACAAAAAACGTTGTCAGGACGCAGCTCAATGATACGAACGGTACGTTCGACAAAACTCCGGCTGACCGTCCCTGATTTTTGGGCAAACGCAGGACAAACCTGCATCAGGACACGGCTCTCATATTTTTTGTTCTCCGAATTGTTTTCGATACTCTTTAATAAACTTAACTCGGAAGGAATCCGCGCATAATGAGCAAAAGAAGAAGATGCAGAAACGTCGTAACAGTTGTTAATGTGCTGAAAGAGCAGGGTGTTTTAACAATTGATATTCAGGAGGCTTTCCGCCGCGGCAATGTTGACGCACTTATTTTTTCCAATAAAGATGCGGTGCTTATCAAGCACTCATGCGGAGCTTACATGCTTTGGGCTGCAACCGTTGAAGCCGGAAGGCTTGCCCTTCGCGAGGTTCCCGAAATGCGGGTTTGTGTTGTTCACGGGCAAGCTGCTTTTGAGGCAATTCGCTGCGAACGAAAAGGTTTTTCTGTCGAAAAACCCTGCAAGCAATTCTGCCGCTACTCCATGCAGCGGCACAAGGCGAAATCGCCTTTTCCGATTCGGGAACTGACAACGGACGATCTTCCCCAAGTTGCCGCGCACTATAAGCTTGAATCCAAGGAAGAAATAGCTGCAACGATTGAACACGGGCTGATGTTCGGTGCCGAGGTTGACGGAGAACTTGCCGGCTTCATCGGAATGCACACCGACGGCAGCGTCGGAATGCTTGAAGTATTTAAAAAATATCGCCGTTGCGGCGTCGGCAGTGCACTTGTGTCGCACATGAACAACTATCATGCCGACAGAGGATGGACCGTTTACGGACAGGTTTATTTCGATAATGATGTTTCCCTTGCGATGCAGCGCCGTCTCGGGCTTGCCGAATCGGAAGACTATATCCGTTGGATCAGCGGCAAGGATACGTTTTAAGTCGGTTTGCTCTGTGCATGTTTTTCGCTGCACACGCACGGATTCGGCATCAATAACCGTTCCGTCGTCTATCGCAGCTCAGTCAAAGATTCTTTATAAAAAATAAAATAGGGGCTGTTGCAAAATCAAGTCATATTTGCAGCAGCCACATAAACCTGATGTCGGTTTTGCACGCTTCTTCTATAGCTCTGCTCGAGAAAATTCCTCGCATGTTTGCATATACAACAATCGAAAACACAACCTCAGGATCAATCTTTCTCCACCGCCTGCGATAATCGGAATGCAGTTTTCTGTAATCTGATTTTTCCGGAATCTCGGCCATTTTAAATACCGGATCGTTTTCGTCAATCATTGCTGCAACATTTATTGGCATGACTGTTTGATTTTTGCTCGTTTTCATTGTGCAATCAGCTCGTTTTCTGTTGGTTTTTGAGCAGTTTAATTATATACGAAATCAGCAAACCGGTCAACCCTTCTTGAGTTGCCCGGTTTACTGTTTTCGTTGCGTTATCTCGTCCATGCAGTAGAGGAAGTTCTCCCTCTTCGTGAGTCTCTTACGACAGTAATACCCGTAGTCCGAGAAGTTGATCCGGGCAGTCATACCGTTGCGCCCCTTTCTTTGCTGTGGCTATTTTATACCACATCGCGAGAAAATAGAGGAGTTAGTCAGTGATTACTTAAATGCTTTCAAACGCCGAAATACCTGCCCGCCTTAATATGTTCTTGAGCATAATTATCCAATTTGTTTAATTATTTGCAGAATTGTCGAAATCACTTCCTTAATCTCATCACATGTTTCTGCGCTGTCTTCAAACGAGCTGATAAAAAGTCTTGTTTTCACTGTTTCGAATTTCTTCATTTTCTTCAAATCAGCTTTTAGTCTTTCATGCAGTTCTTCTAACTTTGCACGCGCAGCGCAAATATCATCGTTTTTAATATTTTCTATGTGCCGCAACATGCTGTTTGATACACCAAGCAACATTTCAAATCGTGTCTTTATCCAATTCACGGTAACCAAGTTATCGTCAAAGCAAGCAGCCGTTTTCTCAAGCTTTTCGATCAAGGACAGTCTTTCCTGTGTTTTCTGCGGTAGAAGCTTAATATACTCAGCCGTTTTCGATAGCCTGCCGGCCAACTGCACGCCTTCAAGCGTGTAACCCATTGGTGTACCATCCAAAACAATCGGTTCATCAACCCATGCTGCTATTATCTTATTTGCAGCGTTGTGTTGAAAATAGTGAATGGCTCTCTGAAGCTCCTTTTCGACCCAAACAGACCAAACCGCCGACTCAGACAGCATCAAAATGAATTTTTCGGCGTTCTTAATTGATATCTCAATCATATGAGCATAGTTTGTCCCATACGGAATATCTCTCGGAGCCATCCAACACTGCACTCCCGCTTTCTCAATCAGTTCTCGAATTTCATTTACCTTTCTATAGTCCTTCGAACTATAACTTATAAAGTAATAGTTCTTTTTGAGCAGGTTTATTTTTTCTAAAAAAACACTCCCGGTACAGTGCAACTTTGGTTCACTGCTTTCCATAGCCGGAAGAATCATCTCTGCGTAAATACTATCAATTTTACGTTTGGCTGTTCTTTTGTCAATTAAATCTTTACCGACATTAATTGTTGCTCTTATAAATGACGATATGCTTCGTCCGTTTCGGACAATATCATCCATATTATAAGTATAGAAATCATTCAAGATCAGCGATCGATCCTCTTTCAAATTAATCAATAATAATTCGCATTCTCCGCTGTATCTCCACCGAATATTATTATTTTTTTCCAATTCATGAACGCAGTTAATAAACTCACTGAAATAAAAGTGAACACTACCATAATTTCTCACATTTACAGTGTCTGGATAGCCAAAATGTCCCAGTATTCCGGAGATTAATCCACCGTACGGCTTGTTTAAAAATCCGGGAATAAAGTATACAACGTTTTTGCCGGAATCCAAATCGAAATAGTCAAGATTGTTGATCAGAATTTTGCCTGCCGGGGTTAATTCTCTCAAGTTAAGCAGTATAACATAACACCAATGCTGTTCTCGACATCGTATGTCTTGTTCGCTCAAATCCGCATAAGATTTAACACATAACATCTATATTTTTTCCTCTCTCTAAAATCCGTTTACAACCAAGCATCTATGACGGCATCATATGTTGCCGTCATAGTACATTGCAGGAGGCCTCAACATTTTTTCTGTCTTTTTCTCCGTTTACCGTCTTTTAAGTTCAATTCGCCTTTGCAGCAGGGAATTGACGTTCATAACTGCCCTATTCATTGCATTTATGCTTTCTTCGCTATCATCGTTTTCAACCTTGCTTACCATATCAACAAGGGAGCGAAGTTGTTTTGCAATGTTGTTTGCGCAGGCAATTACCGCATCGTTTCCATAGCCAAAATCGCTTTCAACAGACAGTTTTTCCTTTAGCCGCTTGACGGCATATAAAAGAGGATCAAGCTGTCGGTTGTTTGCTCGAAGCCTTATTTGTTTAAGCAACTCATACACTTCCTGAATCATCAGATAGGGCTCCTTGTTTTTCAGGACAGCATTAACAGCGTTCTGCTCCATCCCACCGTGAAGCTGCTTCCCGACAGCAAACAGCGAAGCCGCAAATCCCGCAAGCCATATCCACGGTAACGGAAGGGATTATTCTTTCCGAGTGTGGACGCGAGTGGGCCCGAGGTTGACAGCAGTTTGCTCCAACTGTTTCCTCACTTAAAGGCAAAAAAGCAAGTCTCAACTTTGAATGTTCACAAAATGTTTACATGTTGCAAGCTGCATGCTGTGTACCAGCAAGCATCGCGTTTGGTCACCCAAACACAGACTTGTTGGGATAGTCCCAAGCCCTTACAAAAAATCAATACCAGAAATATTATTTAACGTCAAATAAAGACAATGCAATTGGTGGCTTTTTACAACCATAATTATATGAGGTGCAAACTCAATCACTTCCCCAATCGATTCAGGATTGCCGATGCATAGGATGTTCTTTCTTTCATCCCAATACACTTTATTTGAAAACGGATGATAATGGCAACCTTCTCCAGGAAAAAGCATCTCGCCACTTTTAATAAAAACTCTTCTCGCTTTCGATTCTGGCAAAACTAAAGGTTTATGCAACACTTTTAATTCATCTAAAAAGCTTTGAAATTTTATACAAAGACCAGTAGAACTATCAACTATAAGTTCAAATCGCCAATTGCCACCAAGCAATATACTGTAATCTCCATTTGTTGTGGATTGATATAATAAAGACCTATCTTCCGTTAGGTAAAAATCATTTCTGTCCTTAACAGAATCCCTATCATACAAATCGCCAATCATAAACTTAATCTTATTCATTTGGATATGATTTTTCATTTTTTCCTCCTATTTTAAAAACCATGTCCCCAATGCCACACTAAACCTTTGGCGGTATTTATTCCCAATCTCCAAAGTTTTTCTTTTCCATTTACAGAACCCATAGCGCTAAAGACATAACCAAATGAATCTTTTGTCATTTTACCATATTTAATCACTTGCTTTTGTGTTAATACAGAGTTTGCATATGGTCTGCTCATATGTGTGACATCAGAAATAGTGTCGGTTCTCTGCTACAGCTGCAGTGGTATTAGAGTAAACATCATAAGCTTTTTCGTTTCCACGGAAAACATCATCTCGTACAAAATTATGACCAGTCGCCGCCTCACCTAATTCAGACACACCATTTACTGCGGTTAATGCTCCAGCAGTTACCGTAACCGCTGCAACAGCCATCATTGCAGGCGCAGCTACCCCACAAGTCAAAACAGAAACACCAACACAAATCGCTGTAATGCCAATAGCTAACCAACCAGCACCCTTTCCAAAACTTGACCAATCAAATGTTCCATAGGGGTCATATCCCATAACAGGGTTATTGCCACAGTAGGCAAATAGATTGTAACTGGTAAGTCCTCTCATACCTAAATATGCGATGTCGTCTGCATTAATAAACCGACCGATCTCAGGATCATAATAACGGCTGGATACATAGTAGAATCCTGTTTCCTCATCATAGACATACCCACGGTAACGGAAGGGATTATTCTTTCCGAGTGTGGACGCAAGTGAGCCCGAGGTTGACAGCAGTTTGCCCCAACTGTCATAGCGGTATTCTACAACGGTTGCTCCGGTTTTGTCAATGAGTTTCACAATGTCATTCTGGGCATTGCGGAGGTAATAGTAATAATTTCCGTTATAGTTCACGGCAACGACTTTGCCGTTAGCGTCGTAGCTGAAGCGGAGCTTTGAAGTCGTTGTGCTTCCGTTGCTGTTTGTTGTGGTTTTGACGGTGCCCATGAGCAGCGTGCCGTTATAGTAATAGTCCGTAACGGTGTTGCCGATGGTTTTTCTTGTACGGATGCCGTTTTCATCGTAACTGTAGACATACGAGTTCGCGCGTCCGGAGGATGCGTCTTTTGGGGTATACGACTTCAGCCGCTGACCTTCCCAAACCAGAGTTGCACCGAGGTAGTTCGTCGGGTTGCCGGAAGCGTCATATGTTATGCTTTCGCCATCGTACGAAGTGAGCTGATCCTTCCATGCCGAGTTTGTGTAGGCATAGGGAACGGTCTCCCGAGCCGTGCCGAGCGTTCCGACAGTGTAAGCATAGATCTTTTTGTTGAGCAGATTGCCCCAAATATCGTATTCATATGTAATGGTAGCATTGCTGCTGTTGCCGCTGCCGTAATAAAGGTTCTCCCTTATGAGCTGATTCGCCGAATCATAAACATATGAATACTTCTCCGAAGCATTGGTGAATGACGTGTTTCCGCGCCAGATTCTGGTTATGTTGCCGTTGGCGTCATAATCATAGTTGTACTTTGCATCACTGCCGTTTGCGTATGTTGAGAGCAGTGATGTTGCGGAACCGTTTGCTCCGGGCTTGTACGTCCAGTCCACAACATAATCCGTGTCGAGATGCAGCGTGATCTTGTCGGGACGCCCCGTAGATGTACCGTAGGCATATTCGATCGTTTTGCCGTTGTTCAGCTTTACAAGCGACTGTCTGCCGTCTGCATCGTAGGAATATTCCGTGCTCCAAGTGTAACCGGCGAGCGTGTGTGTCAGCTTTGCCGGTTACATATAAGTGCAGAAAATGCTCTTTTCAATGCATATGCAAGATGATAGGTCTAATCAGCGTCCCTTAAGTCGAGAAAGTCTAAGTATATGTCCTGCAATGTCCAGGATTGTATAATACCAAATGCCAGCTGAGCTAATCCGCAAAAAACGAACGCAAAGATTTTTTTCCCTGAACAGTCTTTGTTATAATCAGCATATATAGTGCTGTCGCTGCGTATGTCAACGATACATTTGCCGCCGCCTATCCAGAAATATTTAATTTTTACGGTATCTTCCTTCTGAAGCATACTGAATAATTTGTAGATATTTCCCTTGTAATTAGTAGTGACTGTATACTCTTCGCCGTTGATTAAGAATTTTTTTCCATGGTTGGTCGTATAAACGTATGGCGGGTCGTATAGGATTATGGCATATCCAGGCACTTGCATTTCAATTGCTTTGTCCGGAGATTTGGGATAGATCATCAGAAACAACAAAACAATCGGAATTTCCCAAATAAGCAATGAAAATATGTTATTAAGCAATTTTTTCAGGAAACGTTTAATTTTCATTGTTCACCTCCGAGAGCACCAAAACCACAACTGCGTGGTCAGTTCAGCCTTATATAAATTGATTAGCTGTCAAGTTTTTGTATTGCTTTTTTTGAATACTTACGCCAACCGGCATTCGTCGAACTTTGAAATCGTTCAAAATAACAGCGAAAGTCCTTCCGTTTAAATTCGCTTAACGCACAAATAGCCTGCAATCGAACTTCCTCATCATCAAGCAGAGCTATTAACGTTGGGACGGTGCTTTCGTCTTTCAGTTTGCCAAGAAGCAAAATAATCATTTGCCTATTTAGTCCGAAAGCCCTATTTGAAGCAATGTTCAAATATTCCTTTATAAACTGTCTGGACTTTATTTGGTAAATACAATCCGATATAAGCCATCGAGTTAAATCCGTTGTTTTATCCGAATAAAAGTCGCTGAGCAGCAAGGGAACGATTTCATCAAGTCCTTTGATACGAAAGAAACCAATAAAGTGATTCTGCTCATTCGGCATATTCATTTCTTTTGCAAGCTGATAATATTTGAGCGCAATTGGAACTATAACATTTTTATATTGGGGCACAAATCCAAACGTTTGACTGGATGTCTCAAATTCGAACCCCAGATCTTTCAACTCTTTTTCAAAAAGCGGAATCAAAGAACCGGGATTCTCTTTATAATAAAGCTCTGCGTTGGACTTCTCGTTTTCGAGCATGATCCGAACCACAATGGGATTACGAACATCTCTATTCTCCATCGTTTCACCTCTCATTTTAAAGGAAACAGCTTAATTATACCGCTGTCAACAATTTTCTGCAATGACTATATCAAAATTTGAACGTCGACAGCGACACAGTTCAAGAATTTGTATGCCGGGTGCAACCACTCATTGACACCGGAACATGCCGGGATTAATAACAGCTTTATAATCGTTTTGCCTTAAAGGCTTATACCCGCACCTGTTATGCACCAACACAAACTCATCCGAGTCTGCATTTGCAGAGACATAGTATGTGTGATAGTCTTCGACCTCAAAGTTATAGACGGTTACGGGGTTTCAAGCAGTTTCATTTGCTCGGCGCTTAAAGCTTCAAATCGTCATTGAGCTGTATGGGCTTGCACTCCTGCGTTTTCGCAAGAATTTGCTCAGCAATGTTTTGAGGTGCATAAACAGCATAACCATAGCTGTAAGCACATGAACCGCCAATGGTTAAATCGTCTCCGTAATATGCAGTGCTGATTGACGGAAAAAGTAAAGCATATCGCGGAGTTTCAGATGTTTCGGACATCATATATGCATACAGTTCTTTTGACGCATTTTTTGCGCGTATGCATATGACGTCAGCATCTTCTCCGGGGAATGCAAGGTAATCCCAAACACTTTCATGCATCACAGGGCAATAATTACCGGCAGAATCTCCGCTTCCGAAGAAAATCACATCATTCGGGTGCAGCATTTTTAATAATATGTCAAAAAGCTCCGGTGACATTGCCAAGAGATCGGAACTGCCGATAGGTTTGCTGCATTCCTCAACAATCTTCAAGACTGATTCTTTAAAGTCAATTATGCTCGCATTGCATGTTATCAACTCAGGCGGTTCAGCCCTCCTATATTCGCAGTTGCATGTAAGCAAACTTACTGCGGATAATGTAACAAATGCAAGCCTCAGCTCGCAAAGCAAGGATTTTGCGTAACGAACATCGCAGGAGTCGGCTCGTTCGTTTACATCTGTGAATATATCAGTCTCTTTGCAATAAATGCAGCCGAGGCATCTCTGATTGAGATTGTTCGCATATCTAAACTCAAGCTCAAAATCAATGAGGTTGTCGGATTTGGGCTCGCCGACAGGACGAAACTCATTGTACAGGACAGTTATTTCTTTTGGGCGAGAAATATGTTCGCATTCGAAAAAGATAACCGTTTGACTGTCACCGGTCTGCTTTATATCGTACAGATAAATAACTCTGCTGCCTTTTTTGTAGTAACAGCCTGAATACATCGTCCTGATAATCGAGTTAAAAAGACCTTTCATATGCTAACTCTCCAAACCACACATGAAAATGCTTATACTTTCCCGCAAACTTGTTTTCTGCAGCATGATAGTGCGCATATTCTCCGGAACCGTGCCATTCAAACCGTGGGGTTTCCGCCAAATCGCAGTTCAAGCAGAACCAATCGGTTTCAATGCTTCGGCGGTTCGGCTGCTGTCACTTTGGACTGCTGAGTATATTTTATAACAGTGCTGCCGCTGTTGTCAATGAGTTCGACGATGCAGTCATGCGCATTGACGCCGGAGCAAAATACTCAAATATATTAATTGCCCTATTGATTTCGTTCAAATAATGAGTATAATGTAAATGTACACGTTGCAAGTCAACATATCTTCAACAGAAACACATTCACATGGTTTCCGATTTAAAAGCAAAGGAGTTTTGTTTTATGCAAAAGAAGTCTTCCTGTCCAAGTTGTTTTAAAGCTGCAATGGCTCTGTTTTTTGCTGTTGTCTGCTTTATTTCCGGTTGTTCAGTCGGTTCGGGAACAGAACCGAGCTCAACACCTACATCGGTGCCGATTACGCAAGTTCCGACCACACCGGAACCTGAGAATGTCGGAAACGGCGAGGTGCGTGACGGCAGCCTTGTTAACGTGCAGCCGAAATGCATTCTCGACATTCGCGGATTGGATTTGACAAACTGCGAATGCACGGTGAAACTCAGCAAGATAGTAAACAGGAACACAGCCGACGGTTCACAGCAGGAACTTGAGCTCGTATTGCAGGAAACTATCAACAAACCGACCGAGGTCGATCTCAGCGGCGGTGAATTGTTCCTGCTTGAAATTCGAAATTCGGGAGAGGAAGCTTCAAATTCGGAAGTGTACAAGATATTTTTGTCGGTAGATTCCGACAATGGCAGGCCCGAACTTGTGTTCTATACAATGTACGGAACGGTGAGTCCGGAGATAACGGTTGATACGAACGTGCAGGTCGCTGCGGGCAATTCCGTTTCGTACGCGATAACGGAGGACGGTTCACTTTGGGAATGGGGAGCAAAATGCGGAACAAGACTTGCGGGAAACGCGGCTCCGAAAAAGATCTTAAGCGACATCGTTTCCGTAAGCACAAGCGGTGAAGCTTACTTTGATGAATCACTTCCGGAAGTATGGACGCATACGCTTGCGGTTGCAAAGGATGGCTCGCTGTATGGCTGGGGCTGCAACTCTTTCGGACAGATAACCGGAACTTCTCCGTCAAACTATGAAGAAAGCACTCATATCGGTGAACCTACTTTTATGATTGATAATATTAAACAAGCTTCCGCCGGAGGAGGTCTCTCTGCTGCGGTAACCACAAGCGGAGCACTTATCGTTTGGGGAGGAGCTTATAGCGAAGAAGATCCGTCGAGCAGAGTGATTAAGACTGACGTTGCTGCCGTTGAAGTCGGTTCAGGTCATAGCGGAGGAGTACTGTTTATTCTCAACCCTGACGGAACGGTTGAAGTTATGAATGCGGCCACGAGGTCTGCAAAAAAAGTTATGGACGGCGTTGAAGAGATTCACGGTGTAGAAGGATACAACGCGTCATGCCTTGCGCTGAAAAAGGATGGCTCGCTGTGGCTGATAGAATCGGGTCAATTCGGTGATGACACACAGACAATAAGAATAATGAATGATGTTATTTCTGCGGCTGCGTATTCGCGGGATTTATTGGAATATGAAGATAAGCCTCTTTACGTTGTTAACAAAGCGGGACAGCTTTTGAAATCGGTTGACTCCAACCTGAAGAACTTTTCGGTTGTGATGGAAGGCATTGTTTCCGTGTCCGCGGGCAGAACTCATGCGCTTGCAGTAACAACGGACGGAAAGGTTGTTGCATGGGGCAGCAACGGAGCCGGGCAGCTTGGCAGCGGGGTGACGGTGTTTGAAACAGAAAAGCCCGTCGCCGTAACCGGAATGAATAACGCGCTTTCCATAACTGTCGGCGGGGGAGGAAGTTTTGCTCTCGTTGTGAAATCCGATCACAGCCTTTGGGCTTGCGGCATCAATGACAGAGGACAGCTCGGCAACGGCACGACCCAAGGTTCTGCTGAATACATCAAGATTATGGACGATGTTTCAAAGGCAGAGGCGGGGGAGAACTTTGCTTTTGCCGTGAAGCAGGACGGAACACTTTGGGCATGGGGCGCAAATGACAGAGGGCAGCTCGGCGACGGCACCACGATCGACCGCCTGTCGCCGGTGAAGGTTGCAGACGGAATCGCGGATACAAATGCATACTATGCACTTACGACCGACGGAAGAATGCTTGAAATCGGCAATGGATTTGCAGAGGCGGCGACAGGAGTAAGCAGGATTCTGAACGGAAGTCTCGCAATAATGACCGATGGCTCGCTTTGGTCATGTTCAGTCGAATATGATGACTACTATATAACGGATGATGCAATAAGTGCATGTGAAGACGGTGAAGCAAACTGCTATGTAATTAAAACAGATCATTCGCTGTGGTTGACTGAAATGTTCTCCGAAGATGATACATCCACCGGAACTGAAATTGCTCACGGATACAAAGACGTTGCAAGCTTCGCAAATGAACTTGGAGCAGAGGGATGGCCGGAGTTTGTGCTGCTTGATGCCGACAACGTGCTGTATTACTTGGATTACATTGATGGTGACGGCAATCTCCAACTGAAAAAGATTGCAGATAATATTGCAGCGTTTGCGTTTTCTTCCGTGACAGTGGAGAACGACTGCGGAACACATTTATGTATTGACACAAGCGGTCAGCTTTATGCATTTGGCAAGAACCACTACGGAGTCTTTGGAAAAGGCAGAACGGCAGGATACAGCGATACACCCGTCACCGTTGCCTTTCCAAACTGATAATGCATTGATGTTCCTTACGGCAAACTGAACAAAAGACCCACCGCCGCAAAACCGCGGCGGCGGGTCGTTTCACTGTCCGTGAATTGCTGCGGGATTTATCGTCTCATTCAACAGCTGCGGAAAGAACTTTGCCTATCGAGTCATTGATAACAAGGTTTGCATAGCTGTCATACGGAGTGATGGTTTTGTTAATCAAAACGAGTTTATTGCCGGAGTAATAATTAATAAGTCCGGCGGCGGGGTAGACTTGGAGCGATGTGCCGCCGACAATAAGCATATCGGCGCGGGATATATGCGTGACTGCGCCCGCAAGAACATCGGGATCGAGAGATTCTTCATAAAGCACAACATCGGGTTTTATCATGCCGCCGCAGGGACAGTACGGAATGCCGCTGTGGTTTTTTACATATTCGGCATCAAAAAATCTGTTGCAGCGCATACAGTGATTGCGATGAATTGAACCGTGAAGCTCATAAACGTTTTTGCTGCCTGCAAGCTGGTGCAGCCCGTCGATATTTTGAGTTACAACGGCTGTTAGTTTGCCCTGCGCCTCAAGTTTCGCAAGTGCAGCATGCGCGGCATTCGGCTTTGCGTCAGTTGTCAGAAGAAGCGTTTTATAATATCTGAAGAAAACATCGGGCTTGCGTACGAAAAATGTATGCGAAAGCAGTTCTTCGGGAGGGTAACCGAATTGCTGAATGGCTTTAAAAATTCCGTTTTCACTGCGAAAATCCGAAATGCCGCTTTCTGTTGAAACACCAGCTCCGCCGAGAAAAACAACGCGCCTGCTGCTTTGGAGCATCTGCTTGAGATTATCGATTTTTTGTTCGAAATCTGATTTCGTATTTTTTATTTCGTTCATTTCTTCCGTTCCGATCCTTTTCTTTCCGTTTTGCTGATAAAGGCTTAAGCTTAACGCATCCTGCAAAAAAATTTTCGTCGGCGCCTTCGGATCAGCTTTTCCGAAATCAATTATATCATTTTTGTCTATGAAAGCAATACCGAAAACGGAAACACTCTCCGCAGATTCACTTCCGTATAATAAGACGGCGAAAAACAAGGCACTCGGGAAAAATTTTGTCGGGAAACTCAATATATAGGTTGACTTAGCTTGCGGATAGGTCTATAATTCATATTATGGCGATGTTTGGCGGCGTTCATTTTCCGCCGATTCGCCCGGCATGATAAGCATTGCCGAAATTCAGAAACGGGGTATCTCTTTTTGCGCGGCGGACAGTTTTATGTACGCTGCCGAAATCCGAACGATGCTGCGGGCTTCTGAAATCAACTTTTTATTCGCCTTTTGGGGGAGATTATGAAACTGAATGAAATGACCGAGCAGCAGCTTCAGGAGTTCTATTCCGAAGTGCTTGCCGAGTATCAGAATTGTTTGGCACAGGGATTGAACCTCAACATGTCAAGAGGTAAGCCCGGGCTTGAGCAGCTTGCACTTTCCGACGACTTGTTGAACATGTATATCGATCCTGCGGACACCAGGCCCGACGGAGTTGAAGCTCGTAATTACGGCGAGCTTATGGGTCTGCCCGCATGCCGCCGACTTTTCGCCGAATTGCTCGGTGTGCGTTTCGAACAGGTCTTTGCCTGCGGAAATGCAAGCCTCACATTGATGTACGACCTTATTTCAAAGGCATATACCCACGGCCTGCTGCATTCGGAAAAGCCGTGGTGCAAGCTTGAAAAAGTCAAATTCCTCTGCCCGTCGCCCGGCTATGATCGCCATTTCAAAATTTCAGAAACATTCGGCATGGAGCTTATAACCGTTCCGATGCTTGAAAGCGGTCCGGATATGGATCTTGTTGAAACACTTGTCAATGACGAGGCTGTAAAGGGCATGTGGTGCGTTCCGAAGTATTCAAACCCGGACGGAATCACCTATTCCGATGAAACGATTGCACGCCTTGCTTCGATGAAAACTGCGGCTCCCGATTTCACCCTTGTTTGGGACAATGCGTATTGTGTACACGAATTTGAGGGCGATTTTGTTCCATTCGCGAACATGCTTGAAATTTGTGAAAAAGCGGGCAATCCCGACAGAGTTTTTGAATTTGCCTCAACGTCAAAAATCACTTTCCCGGGTGCGGGGGTTGCATGTTTTGCCTGCAGCGAAACAAACATGGCTTATATGAAAAAGCTTTTGGCGGCACAGGTCATAAGCTTCGACAAGCTGAATCAGCTTCGCCATGTGCTTTATTTCAAGAATGCAGCCGGTGTGCTTGCACACATGAAAAAACATGCCGCGATTTTGAAACCCAAATTCGATATCGTCAACAAATGCCTCGAGGAAGAACTTGCTCCGCTCGGCATTGCGTCTTGGCACAAGCCCACGGGTGGCTATTTCGTGAGTCTTTTTGTTCAGCAAGGCTGTGCAAAGCGCGTGCATGAACTTTGCAGAAATGCAGGCGTTGTTATGACCGATGCGGGCGCAACCTATCCTTATAAAAATGACCCTGCGAACAGCAACCTCAGGATTGCTCCGAGTTTCCCGCCGCTTAACGAACTTGAACAGGCGATGCAGGTGCTTTGTGTATGCGTAAAGCTCGCAGCCGCAGAAAAGCTGCTCGGCAAATAATTTTAATCCTATTTCGGAGGAAAAAACAATGACAAAAATGATGGATGCTCTTGTAAAGACAGAAGCAGGAAAAGGTCTGAAACTGATGCAGGTTCCCGTGCCCGAACCCAAAATGGGCGAGGTCCTCATCAAAATTCGCAAAACCGCAATTTGCGGCACGGATGTTCATATATATAACTGGGATCCCTGGGCACAGCAGCATATCCATCCCGCAATGACGATAGGTCATGAATATGTCGGTGAAATTGCACAGCTCGGCGAAGGCGTAAAAGAACTCTATGTCGGCCAGCGTGTTTCCGGCGAAGGTCATATCGTTTGCGGTCACTGCCGCAACTGCCGCAGCGGCAACGGACAGTGGTGCGCACACACCAAGGGTGTCGGCGTTGATCGTGACGGTGCTTTTGCAGAATATCTCTGCATTCCCGCAACCAACGTTATTCCCATGGATAAAAACGATATTCCCGATGATCTTATCTCGTTCTTTGACGCATACGGCAACGCAACGCACACCGCACTGATGTTCGACGTCGTCGGTGAAGATGTTCTGATTACGGGTGCAGGTCCCATCGGCATGATGGCCGCCGGCATCTGCAAACACAACGGCGCCCGCAACGTTGTTATCACCGATGTAAACGAATACCGCCTTGAGCTTGCACGCAAAATGGGCGCAAATCGTCCCGTTAATGTTGCAAAGGAAAAGCTCGAGGATGTCATGAAGGAGCTCGGCATCGTCGAAGGTTTCGATGTTGCACTTGAAATGAGCGGCAACGGCGGAGCACTCAACCAGCTCATCCACTCCATGCGCAACGGCGGCAAGGTTGCTCTTCTCGGCATCGCCGGCCCCGGTACTGTTGTTGACTGGAACGAGATAATCTTCAAGGGTCTCAATATTCAGGGCATTTACGGCAGGAAAATGTTCGAAACTTGGTACAAGATGGGCGCAATGGTTCAGGCAGGTCTTGACCTCACCCCGATGGTAACTCACAGGTTCAACTATCGTGACTTTGAAAAGGGTTTTGAAGCAATGAACAGCGGCAGCAGCGGCAAGGTTGTTCTCGATTGGACAAAGTAACCGCCACATTGCCGATTCGGACAATATTTACGTTTAAACTGATTTTTCGGAGGTAAAAAAATGAAAAAAGCATACGAAATCTTTCGCAGCGAACTTGATTCCATCAAAGAAGCGGGCACCTACAAGGATGAACGCATAATCACAACCCCTCAGAAGGCTCGCATCGACACTACCGTTGCAAAGGGCGTTCTCAACATGTGCGCAAACAACTACCTCGGCCTTTCCAACAATCCTGAGGTTATCGCAGCAGCAAAGGCAAGCTATGATGAGTGGGGCTTCGGTCTCTCCTCCGTACGTTTCATTTGCGGCACTCAGCTGATCCACAAGCAGCTCGAACGCAAAATCGCAGATTTTCTCGGCATGGATGACTGCATTTTGTACACCTCCTGCTTCGATGCAAACGGCGGTCTGTTCGAGACTCTTCTCGGTGCGGAAGACGCGATCATTTCCGATGAGCTGAACCATGCAAGCATCATTGACGGCGTTCGCCTTTGCAAAGCAAAGAGATTCCGCTATAAGAACAACAACATGGAAGACCTTAAGGCTCAGCTTGAAGCAGCAAAGGATTGCAGAATCAAAGTTATTGCAACCGACGGCGTTTTCTCCATGGACGGTTTCATTGCCAACCTGCCCGCAATCTGCGATCTTGCGGATGAATACGGCGCACTTGTAATGGTTGATGACAGCCATGCTGTCGGCTTCATGGGCGAACACGGCAAGGGCACTCACGAACATTGCGGTGTTATGGGTCGTGTTGACATCATCACCGGCACCCTCGGCAAAGCACTCGGCGGCGCAAGCGGCGGTTACACGGCAGCTCGTCAGGAGGTTATTGACATGCTTCGTCAGAAGTCCCGTCCGTATCTGTTCTCCAACACGCTTTCACCCGCAATTTGCGCAGCATCCATCAAGGTATTCGATATGCTGAACGAATCCACTGCACTCCGCGACAAGGTTCACGAGAATACACGTTATTTCCGTGAGCAGCTCGGTAAGCTTGGTTTCGATGTTCCCGAAAGCACTCATCCCATCGTTCCCGTCATGCTCTATGATGCAAAGGTGGCACAGGAATTCGCAAGGCGCATGCTTGAAAAGGGAGTTTACGTTGTCGGCTTCTGCTATCCCGTTGTTCCCATGGGCAAAGCAAGAATCCGCACGCAGGTTTCAGCAGGCCACACAAAAGAAGACCTCGATTTCGCAGTAAAATGCTTCAAAGAGGTCAAAGAAGAAATGGGCATCTGACAATTTGCGCATAGCGGCCTGATTTTTGGGCAGAAATAAGATATGCTTCATCTGTAAACGATGTGAGCAGTTAGATTTGCCTGAATGATATATTTTAAACGGGCGGTTGCAATAACCGTCCGTTTATGTATAATTATAGAAATAAAAACAAGGAGGATTGGAATCATGGAAAAAAAGATTATCCTGAGCGGCATTCAACCGAGCGGCATACCAACTTTGGGCAATTACGTCGGGGCGCTGCGCAATTGGAAGCTTCTTCAGAGTGATGACAAATTCTGCTATTATTGCGTTGCCAATATGCACGCTTTGACCGTCAGGCAGGATCCCAAGCTCCTGCTTGAGCGTTCTTTCGGAATGGCTGCATTGCTTATTGCATGCGGTGTTGATCCGACTACTTCGCCCGTTTTCATCCAGAGTGATGTGCATCAACATGCTGAGATGAATTGGGTGCTTGCCTGCAACACATATATGGGCGAGCTGAACAGGATGACTCAGTTCAAGGACAAGAGTGCAAAGCATGCCGACAATATCAATGCCGGTTTGTATACCTACCCGGTGCTGATGGCGGGGGATATTCTGCTTTATCAGGCGGATCTGGTTCCCGTCGGAAACGATCAGAAACAGCATGTTGAAATAACACGCGATATTGCCGCACGCTTCAATAATGCCTACGGCGAAACATTCAAACTTCCCGAGCCGTACATTCCGAAAGTGGGCGGCAGAGTAATGAGCCTTACCGATCCGGAAAAGAAAATGAGCAAATCGGACACTAACCCGAATTCGTATATTTCGATTCTCGATGAACCGGCGGTGATAACAAAGAAGTTTAAGCGCGCAGTTACGGACAGCGAAGGGCGAATTGCATATGAAGAAGGACGCCCCGGCATGAACAACCTGCTTTCCATTTACAGTGCGATGACAGGAAAAACAATAGAACAGACTGTTTCGGAATTTGAAGGCTGCGGTTACGGCACGCTTAAAACCGCCGTTGCGGATGCGGTTATTGCCGAGATTGAACCCGTGCAGACAGAGTACAGGCGCATACTGGCGGACAAGGCAGAGCTTGAGCGCATAACAAAGGACGGTGCACGCCGCGCTTCCGAAGCCGCAGAAAAAACGTTGGATCTTGTTTACAGGCGCGTCGGGTTGAGATGAATTCAAAAACAACAGAAGCTGTGTCAGCCATTTTTGTTGTTGAACACTGAAAAAACAAAGGGAGCACTGCCGCATTGAGCAATGCTCTCTTTATTGTATACGGTTTAATTGTTTGGTGTACTCAAAAAAACAAACCGCGGACCCTCTTCCCCGATGGCACCCGTCGGCATAAAGCCGACGCGGAACAGTACACGCTGGGAAGCATTGTTCTCCGGAGCAGTTTCGGCTTCGATTCGCTTTACACGCGGTTGGAGAACGGTCCATTTGCAGACGGCTTCAAGAGCTTCGGTCATATATCCGCGTCCGCAGCAGCCGTCATACAGGCCGTATCCGATTTCAACCGTTCCGTCCGCATTCAACCCTTTGAAACAGAAATCACCGACAATGGTACGCGGAGAGTTTTTCAGCTCGATATACCATACCGCATACCATATCCGCTCGTTCGGGTTTTGAACACAACCCTGAAGCATTTCGGAGTAGGCTTGCTTCATTTCCGCATCGTGTTCCGCTGCAATAAGGAGCTCCATCGATTCATTTGCTGTCGGATAAAGAATCAAACGCTCGGTTTCAATTGCAAAGCCGTGCTCCCGGTTTGCAATGCAGTGATCATCATTAAATTCCAAGGCTTTTTACCCAGTTTGCAAGCTCTTCGGCTGTAATGTTCATTTTAAAGACTTTGCCGTCAAGCAGCTTTGCGCCGCGGCAGCTCGGTGCAAGCCCGGCATTTGTTTTTCCCATTCCGCTTCCGCCTGAAGTTGCAAACGGAACAATTGTCTTTCCCGAAAGGTCAAAACTCTCGAGGAATGTATTGATTATTGTCGGAGCCACATACCACCAGATGGGGAAGCCGATGAATATGGTGTCATAAGATGAAACATCGAGGTTTTCGTTCACAATCTCGGGGCGGGATGCAGGGTCGGACATTTCAACTGAGCTGCGTGAGCTTTTGTTTGTCCAGTCCAAGTCAGCCTTTGTGTAAGCGATTTTCGGCTGAATACGGAAGCAGTCGGCATGTGCTGCGGACGCAAGCTTTTCGGCAACCTGTTCGGTAACGCCGGATGCGGAAAAATATGCAACGAGAGCTTTTTTCATTTTTAAAACATTCTCCTTTTCTTTTTTAAAGGCAGGGACATTGCGTATGCAATGTCCCTGTGTTTGAATTACTGATTAAGCTGATTTAAATTCGGCTGAGCATAAATCAGCCTGCAACGAAAAATTATTCGTCGTCCTCGTCGTCCTTCTTTGCGGACTCGATAATCTTCTGAGCAACGTTTGCGGGAACATCTTCATAGCGAACAAACTCACTGGTGAAGGAGCCGCGCCCCTGAGTCATGCTGCGCAGGTCGGTTGCATACTTGAACATTTCGCTCAAGGGAGCTTCCGCAATAACAACGGTACCCTCGGAAGTGGGGTTGGTGCCGATGAGACGGCCGCGACGGCGGCTCATATCGCCCATGATATCGCCCATGTATTCGTTGGGAACGAGAACTTCGTAACGATAGATCGGTTCAATAAGCACGGGGGAAGCTTTTGCACAGGCAGCCTTGTAGGAAAGGCGGGCTGCGGATTTGAACGCAACTTCCTTGGAATCAACGGGATGGTATTTGCCATCGTAAAGAGTAGCTTTGATGCCAACCATGGGATAGCCTGCAAGAACACCCTTGACCATTGCTTCACGGAGACCCTTTTCAACTGCGGGGATGAATTCCTTGGGAACTACGCCGCCGACGATTGCGTTAACAAATTCAAATTCACCCGTGGGGGAGGGTTCGAAGCGCATCTGAACAACGCCGAACTGACCTGCACCGCCGGTCTGCTTTTTATGCTTACCTTCAGCCTCTGCCATGGTACGGATAGTCTCACGGTAGGGGATGCGGGGATCTGCAAGGCTTGCTTCAACCTTGAATTTGTTTTTGAGCTTTGCGCAGATAACGTCAATATGCATTTCGCCGAGACCTTTGATAAGAACATCGCCGGTTTCTGCATTCTTCTCGATCTCCATAGTGGGATCTTCTTCGGTGAGGCGGTTGATGCCTGCAAAGACTTTATCTTCTTCGCCCTGTTTCTTTGCGGAAACTGCAAGAGAAATGCAGGGAGCGGGGAACTCGATGGGTGCGAACTTGACGGGTTCTGCGGGGTCGGTCAGAGTATCGCCGGTGTTTGTGAACTGAAGCTTTGCCATTGCGCCGATGTCGCCTGCGCAGAGCTTGTCAACGTTGATGAGGTTCTTGCCGCGCATCATGTAAACTGCGCCGGATTTTTCACTCTTTTCGGCGTTGGGGTTGTATGCTGCAAAGGTTGCATCAATGGAGCCTGCATAAACCTTCATGATGGAGATCTTACCGACAAAGGGGTCAGCAACGGTCTTCATGATCTGAGCGGCAAACTTGCCGTCGCGCTTGATTTCAACGGCTTCGCCTGTGCGAGCGTTGACAGCGGGGCGGATGGGCGCCTTGTCAGCTGTGGGCATATAGTGAACAAGGTTGTTCATGAGGGTGTGAACACCGGTGTTGAGCAGTGCGGAAACGCAGCAAACGGGAGTTACGGCACCTTCTGCAATACCGAGGTTGAGACCGCGAATGATCTCTTCCTGGCTGAGTTCCATTGTGTCAAGATAGGTCATCATGAGCTCTTCATCGCCTTCTGCGGCTGCTTCCATAAGAGCTTCGCGCAATTCTTCGGCACGGCCTGCGAGAGAAGCGGGAATGTCGATTTCCTTTTCGCCCTTGCCGTCGAATCTCTTTGCGGTCATGGTGGTCAGGTCAACGTAACCGACATATGCGCCTTTTTCGATAATGGGGAGCTGAATGGGAACGCAGGTAACGCCGAACTTGTCGTGCAGGCCTTCGATTGCCTTGTCAAAGTTTGCGTTTTCGCGATCCATCTGGTTGATGACGATCATGCGGGGCATATTTGCCTTTTTGCACATGCTCATTGCTTTTTCGGTGCCGACAACGGGACCGGAAACTGCGCTGCAAACGATAATTGCGGAATCGGCAAGAGCCATTGCTTCGTATACTTCGCCATAGAAATCAAAGAAACCGGGAGCGTCAATAAGGTTTACTTTGGTTCCGTTCCACTCAAAGGGAGCAACAGCTGCGCTGATGGAAATGTGTCTTTTGGTTTCTTCGGGATCATAGTCGGAAACGGTCGTGCCGTCGTCAACCTTGCCCATGCGGTCGAGAAGCCCTGCATTGAAAAGCATTGCTTCAGTCAAAGTGGTTTTGCCTTCTCCGCCGTGGCCGAGGACGGCAATATTGCGGATGCTGTCAGCTTGATAGTTTTTCATATCGTTGTTTATTTCCCCTCTCGTGGTAATTAATAATTAAACATTTGTTTATCGATCCTGGCTGCGCTGTGCACGGAATCGGAAGCGAAACGCGCACAAGCGTACACACTATTCCTAATTATAGCATAAAAAATCAGCGTTGTAAACACATTGGTTTTCAGCATTTGCGTGTTTTGCAATATATTTGCGGATTATGCGTACCGAAGGATCCCCGTGCGGGAATCCTTCGGCGTTGTTAAGCGAATGCTGTTTGACGGGATATCATGCCCGGTCATGGCCTGTTTAAAGCTTAATGCTTAGGGCAAGATTACATGCTCTGCATTTCGGCAATGCGTGCTTCAAGTTTTGCAAGCATTTCCTTTGCCTTTTCAAGCTTTGAACGTTCTTCCTCAACAACCTTTTCGGGGGCTTTCGCAAGGAAGCCTTGGTTATTCAGCTTGCCTTCGGCGCGGGAAACTTCGCTCTGCCAATGCTTCCTGTCCTTTGCAAGGCGGTCGAGTTCCTTTGCAATATCAATAAGCTCATTCATCGGCATAAATGCCTCACCGAGCGTTGAAACAACCGAAACTGCATTCCTGTCAATGCCGGACTTGTCGAGCTGTACGGAAACCGTGCTTGCACCGGCAAGCTTATTCAGATACGGTGCTGCTGCGCGGCATGCCGCCTCGTTTGCTGCATTTGTAACGATCGTTACATGCGCCCGTTTTGCAGGGGGAACATTCATCTCTGCGCGAACGTTGCGGATTGCGCGAACCATATCCATGAGTCCGTCGGCAGCGGCAGCTTCGGCGGGGAAGCTGAATGCAGCATCAGCCTTCGGCCATGCGGAGAGCATAATGGTTTCCTCGCTGCCGGGCAGACGGGTGTAAATATCCTCGGTGATGAAAGGCATGAACGGATGCAGCAGCTTCATGCTGTTTTTGAGTACATGAACAAGGATGGCGCGAACATTTGCTTTTTGCGCTTCATCATCGCCGTAAAGGCGCGGTTTCGCCATTTCGATGTACCAATCACAGAACTCCGTCCAAATGAAGCTGTAAATCTTGTCAACGGCAAGATTCAGATCAAATGAGTCGAGATTTGCCGTCACGGCTTCGGCAACTTCGTTCAGACGATGCAGGATCCATTTATCCGCAATGTCGGTTATGCCCATGTCAACGGGCTGCAGCTCACCGTCGCCGAGGTTCATCATCACGAAACGGGAAGCGTTATAAACCTTGTTGCAGAAATTGCGTGCAGCCTCAACCTTTTTGGGCTGATAGCGCATATCGGTGCCCGCAGCAGTGCCGGAAGTCAGACTGAAACGCAGGGAATCGGCACCGTACTCTTTGATTATTTCCAACGGGTCGATTCCGTTGCCGAGGGACTTGCTCATTTTTCGTCCCTGCTCGTCGCGAACCATGCCGTGGATATAGACAGTGTCGAACGGAACATCGCCCATAACGTACAATCCGAACATTATCATTCTTGCAATCCAGAAGAAGATAAGGTCATAGCCGGTGGCAAGGGTGGATGTTGGGTAATAATACTTCAGCTCGGGGGTTTTATCCGGCCAGCCGAGAGTGGAGAACGGCCACATGCCCGAGGAGAACCATGTGTCAAGAACGTCGACATCCTGATGCAGGTTTGTACTGCCGCATTTCGGGCAGCGTTCGGGCGCGTTTTCTTCAACAATGGTTTCTCCGCAGCAGTCGCAATAATACGCGGGAATGCGATGTCCCCACCAGAGCTGGCGGGAAATGCACCAGTCACGGATGTTGTACATCCAATTATAGTACGTTTGAGCATATCTTTCGGGAACAAAGCGAATTCGTCCGCTTTCAACCGCCTTAATGGCGGGTTCCGCAAGATCCTTTACGGCAACGAACCATTGCTTGGAGACCATGGGTTCGATAGTTGTGCCGCAGCGGTAGCATGTGCCGACGTTGTGGCTGTAGGGCTCGATTTTAACCAGTGCGCCGCATTGCCTGAGATCTTCAACAAATATTTTGCGGCATTCTTTGGTTGTAAGTCCGGCATATTTCCCGCCGAGTTCGTTGATATGCCCGTCTTCCGTGAACACACACATGCGGGGGAGTCCCGTGCGCTGACCGACTTCAAAATCGTTCGGATCATGACTCGGAGTGATTTTAACGGCGCCGGTGCCGAAGTCCATTTCAACATATTCATCCGCAACTATGGGAATTTCCCTGCCGATGATGGGCACAACAACGGTTTTGCCGACAATTTCCGTATAGCGCGGGTCATTGGGGTTAACGGCTATGCCTGTGTCGCCGAGGATGGTTTCCGGGCGGGTCGTTGCGCAGATGATGGAATAGCTGCCGTCCGGTGCATCATAGCGAACATGCCAAAGATTGCTGGGCTGTTCAACAAAATCAACCTCCGCATTGGAAATCGCCGTTTTGCAGTGCGGACACCAGTTGACGATGCGATCGCCGCGGTAAATCAGACCTTTTTTATATAAATCAACAAAAACTTTCGTAACTGCTCTGCTGCATCCGTCATCCATTGTGAAGCGTTCGCGCTCCCAATCGCAGGAAGAACCGAGCTTGCGAAGCTGAGTAACTATGCGTCCGCCGTATTCTTTTTTCCATGCCCAAGCATGTTCGAGAAAACCCTCTCTGCCGATATCCGTTTTTGAAATGCCTTCGGCCGCAAGCTTGTTAACAACCTTAACTTCGGTTGCAATAGATGCATGATCCGTGCCGGGCAGCCAGAGTGTTTCAAAACCGCTCATACGCTTGTAGCGAATCAGTATGTCCTGCATGGTTTCATCAAGTGCATGTCCCATGTGGAGCTGACCCGTGATGTTGGGCGGGGGAATCACAATGGTGTAAGGTGGTTTATCGGGATTCGGCTCGGAATGAAAATATCCGCGCTCTTCCCATTTTTTGTACAGCCTTTCTTCAACCGAAGAAGGGTCGTAGGTTTTGGGCATTTCGTCGGGTGCAGCTGCGGTGTCTGCAATTCTCTCCGCGTTTTCAATGCCCTGATTGCTGCAATGATCGCACATTTTAAGTACCTCCGAAAAATAAAATCGCACCTCTCATCTTCAAAGGACGAGAGGTGCGCTCGCGGTACCACCTTTGTTGAACACAGCGGCCGGTCGGTGCGGGCAATCATCAAAAACAGAAAATCGCAGCACAGAATGCCGAACGAATGCGTTCCACTTGAATCGCCGTAACGGGGCGTGCCGTTCGGGTTGCTACCCCCGAATGCTCAGAAGCGACCTTCACACACTGTCCCTGCAAATTTCCCTTTCAGCCGAGGGGAAAAATCTCTTTTGCCGACAGAATGCTACTCCTCTTCGTCAACGCAATATTAAACAAACTTAATTATAACCGATGCATAAGGCCGTGTCAACAGCAATGCGGTAATATATCAAAATCGTCAATTTTTTGCTCCGCAGTGCGGGCAAAATGCAGCAGCGGAATTCAACTCGGAACCGCATGCAGCGCAATAACGCTTTGCCGAACAATCGGGTTTTGCGGAGTCATCGGCGGGAAGCCTGTTTCCGCAGCACGGGCAGAAAGCGGAAAGCTTATCAATCTGACGGCCGCAGCTCGGGCACTTAATTGTGCCGTCAACGGCATGAAAATCTTCGCGGCTGCATTCATACTCATTTGCGGCATCACCGTTTCGATTGTCGAACGAATCCTCGGCGAACTCGGTGGAGGAATCATCCGAGCCGCAGCAGCATTCTCCGTTGCTGTCGCTGCTGCCGTTAGTGTTAGTGTTGATTTTGGACTTAACGCTCGAAAGCTCTGCTGTAAGCTTTTCGATGGAAGCATGAATTTCGCGTATCCTGTCAAATACGGGAACAAGTTCTGCCGGCGGTTCGGCATCGTTTTGGTGTGCTTCCCAAACCAAAAGCCCAAGATGCTCATAAAGCTCTGAAAGCTTGCTCTTTTCTTCAGAAACCTTGTATGTTATTTTTGCGGAATCAACAAGACCCTTCGCCTTGTCGCCGATTTTATCAAAAAAAGCCATTTGAAACCTCCTTATTTATATTGTGCGCGTGTTACCGAACTCTTAATCGGTGCCTGCATAGTAATACGCCGATTAAATCATTTATATACGTTTATGCGGGAAATACATTGTTTTGCGGGTTTGCCGAACAAAAACATAACGCCGTGGAGACCGTCGACGCCCCGTGAACAATGCCCTTGGCAAATCATATGCCCAAGGAGGAACAAACAGAATCAACAATGTTTCCGATAAACGGAATATCCGATCTGTTGCCCATTGCAGCGCGGTAGGAGCAGTAAAGCGTGAACAGCGCAACAATTGTGCATATGATCCAATGCACAGTCCTGAAGAACCCGAATTTTCCGAGAAGGATTCCGAATATCAACGAGGATACAAATGTGACAATATGAAGAAAGATAACCTGAACACACGCTCTGCGCACGAATGAGTTCTTTTCAATGAAAATCAGCACAACAGCGCAGACAAACGTTACGAGGGCAAGAAAACCCCAGAAGCCGTTCAGAATGCCGAACACGGCAGTGAAAAGATAAACCAACGAGGCCAGCGTGTTTGCCTTCATTGAAGGAATAAGTGATGAATTTCCGTTTCTCATATTTTTACCTCCGTATAAGTTGAACAGTATTGCGAACCGGTATATCCCAACCCAATAATTATATAACAACATGGCGCGGAATGCAACACAAAAAAGGACATAATCCGATCAATTTGTTGTCAATACATAGTCGCACGGCACAAAAATCCGCACAGAAAACAACCGGTTGTCAAAAGCTCCGTCGGCTGCATCAACGAAATGCGGCAACCGCAAGTCCTTTGGGAAAATGATTCTTAAGCACGCCGTCAACCGCCTTGCCGAAACCGAGTGTACAGCCGTCAACGGAAACCGCAGCAAAACCGCGCATATTGACAGGAACGGGGACAGTGTTGCCCGAAAGGTATCGGCGAAGTTCATCCGATTCCGGCAGAAAATCAATTTCATTGCGGGAATGCAGCCCGTGGCACGCAACAAAAAACGAGTGGCAGGGTTTGAACCTGCCTTTAAGCAATTCACCGACTTCAACCCCGAGGGACAGTATGCGCAGCCTGAGCAGGTTTTCATGAAAGGTGAACGGTGCATAAACAATTCTGCCGTCAGACATACGGCGAATTTCATGAAGAAATTCATTTAACCTTGATTCATCACTGAAATCAAGAAAGGAATCCCTGAGGAACTCTGTAAGCGCCGCAATTTCGGCTTTATCCTTAATCCGCGGCACGGCAACAGCATCCGGTATGCAGTCGGAACGTTTTGCACGTCCGCTGCGTGTCCCTGCTTTTTTTTGTGCGGTGCAGGCAGATTCCGCGGAAGCCGTGAATGCGGAAGTGTCGGGAAAGCTGCTGCGGTTCCTTTGCAGTCTTGCAGCAAAATGCCCTTCTCCGCAGCATGTATGCGGATAAAGCCTGTGCTGCATCTCAACAGTGAATTCCGGATGCATACGGCAAAACTCCTCAATTACATCTTCGTTTTCCTCGCGTGAGAATGTACATGTGGAGTAGATAAGCTTTCCGCCGGGCGCAACGCAGCGGCATGCACTTTCAAGAATTTGCTGCTGACGCTTGGCACATGCCGAAACATGTTCCGGTGACCATTCGGCAATTGCGGTCGGATCTTTTCGAAACATGCCTTCGCCGGAGCAGGGAGCGTCAACAACAACACGATCGAAATACTGCGGCAGGGCTTCAGCAACGGCATCGGGATGAGCGGATGTTACAACGGCATTCACGATTCCGAGCCGCTCAAGGTTGCGGGCAAGCAGTTTTGCGCGATTCGGGATAATTTCGTTTGAAACAAGAATTCCGCGGCCGCAAAGCCTTGCGGCGATTCCTCCGCTTTTGCCTCCGGGCGCGGCACAAAGGTCGAGCACGCGCATTCCGGGAGCTATTTCGGCAGCTTCGACAACGCTCATGGCGGAGGGCTCCTGCATATAAAAGAGCCCGGCAATATGATAAGGATGCGTTCCGATATGCTCCGGGTTTTCGGTAAGTATCAACCCTTCGTTAAGCAGCTCCGATTGCTTGGTTCGCCACGGACAAAGGTCAAGAAAGCGTTCCTTTGAGATTTTAAGTGTGTTTATACGCATTGCGCGGACGGGTGCATCCGAATAACAGGCAATAAAACGCTCATACTCAGCCGTGGTTTCGAAATCGGTGCGCATTCTTTTGATGAATGCGTGAGGGAGTTTGCTTTCGATGCCGCTGCCGCTGCAAATCTTGTGCGGACATTGTGCGTCATGGGACAAATCGGATAAAGTCTCGCTCGAAAATGTATTGTTTGAATCCAAAATTCGCATTCCTTTCAATATCTGAATCTGAAATTAAAAATCTGTTCGCAAAGATCAACCGGTGCGCTTTCGCTGCCGAGCAGTCAAAAAGCGGCGGTCAGGCTCGGCTTGGGAATGAAATGCTCCGAAACGGGGTTCATTCTGTGCCGTGCGCAAACCGCCGCAGGGTTTGAATTTCTCAAAGAGAAAATGCAGTGCGGCGATTACGCCGCAGCCATTATATCATGCAGTGCAGCCGTTCTGCAATGCCGTGTGCTTTATTTAAGCAGGCTCGCCGTGCTTGTTTCCGTGAACTGAGTGGTATAAAGATCATAGTAATAACCTTTGAGTTTCAACAGTTCGCGATGCGTGCCGGATTCGGTGATTCTTCCGTTGCGGATAACAAGAATTCTGTCCGCTGACCGGATTGTGGAAAGCCTGTGCGCAACAATGAAGCTTGTTCTGTTTTTCAGAACGGTCCGGATCGCACTCTGTATAAGCACTTCGGTTTCGGTATCGATGGAGCTCGTTGCTTCATCAAGAACAAAAATACGCGGGTCGGCAAGGATAACCCTTGCGAATGAAATCAGCTGCTTCTGACCTGTCGAAAGCCTTGCGCCGCCTTCGCCGACTTCGGTATCATAGCCGTTTTCGAGCTGTTCAATGAATTCATCGGCATGAACCGTTTTTGCGGCAGCACGGACTTCTTCATCGCTTGCATCCTTTTTGCCGTAACGGATATTGTCCCGTATGCTACCGGAGAACAGGTGCGGAGTTTGCAGAACATAGCCGAGCCTGTCCTGAAGCCAGAGTTGACTGCGCTCGCGGTAATCCGTACCGTCAATAAGAATGCTCCCTTCGGTCGGTTCATAGAACCTGCAAACAAGGTTCACAATTGTGCTCTTGCCGGCGCCTGTTTCGCCGACGAGTGCGATGGTCTCGCCCTGTTTAACCACAAGACTGAAATCTTTCAGCACTTTTTCGCCGCCGTTGTATGCAAAACTCACATTGCGAAATTCAATATCGCCGCGGATGTCCTCCCAGTTTTCGCGTTTGGGGTTCATGCAGTCACCGTATTTTTCAATAACTTCGGGAGTGTCCGTAATATCGCTTTCGGTGTCAAGCAGCGAAACAACGCGTTCGGCACTCGCCTGCGCACTTTGCATTTCCGCGAATATACCTGCAAGCTGCTGAATCGGGTCAAACAGGTTGGTGGTATACGAAATGAAGGTTGAAAGCACACCGATGGTCATTGCCGCACCGAATACAGTGGGTGCGATAACGGTGCGCCCGCCGGCGTAAAGCGCAAGAGCGGTTCCTACCGAACCCAAAGTCATAACGATGGGGGTAAACATTGCCGAAAGCACGGCAGCCCGGATCGAGGCTTTCCGCATTTTGCCGGATTCTGCTTTAAACTCTTCAAAATTACGTTCTTCACGAACGAGCGTTTTCGTCGTGACCGCACCCATAATGCCCTCATTGAATGCACCTGTAATGCGGGAATTCTGTTTGCGTACGATTCGGTGCTGCTGAAGAATTCTTTTTTGAAACCATGCGCACAGAATCGCAATCGGCGGAACAACAATGAGCACGAGAAGGGCGAGCTTCCAGTTCATTGAAAGCATCATGACGGTGCAGCCGATAACAAAGCCGCCGGACCAGAGAATATCCGTAAGACTCCATGCGATCATGTCGCTGAGGCGGGGAATATCGCCGATCATTCGCGCCATGATGTAGCCGACTGCGGTCTTGTCATAGTATGAGAATGACAACTCCTGAAGCTTCTTGAATGCGTCCTGACGAATATCATAAGCGATCGCCATTTCAAGCTTTCCGGCGCGTGAAATAAACATCACAGTCCCGAAGGATTGAAGCGCAATGACAATAAAATACACTGCGGCGAACGGAATGAGCCGCTTAATATCACCCTGCATGATTATGCTGTCGATTGCGTATCTGCTAAGCTGAGGGTAAACAAGGTCGATGGCCGCAACTATGAACATGAACACGATCAGCGGAATCAGCAGTTTTTTTTGACGCAGTCCGTAAGCAAGCAGCCGCTTCCAGACCTTCATGTCAACTTTTTTATTGAACTCCTCTTCTTTAAGAGCAGTGGTGGTAAGTTCTTCTGACATTAGTTTTCCTCCTGTTCGGATCGGAGCTCATCTTCAAGCAGATTCTGAATATCCGCAATGCGTTTATACAGTCCGTCCTGCTTAAGCAGCTCCTCGTGTGTTCCCGTCTGCACAAGCCTGCCGCCTTCAAGAACAAGAATCTTGTCTGCACGGCAGAGCGTTGTGATACGGTGCGAAATGATGAATGTTGTGCAGCTGCTGCGGCGCGAATGCAGTGCATCGCGGATTGCCGCATCGGTTTCGGTATCAACCGCGCTCATCGAGTCGTCAAGCACGATGATTGGGGCTTTCTGCATCAGCATTCTTGCAATTGCAACGCGCTGCTTTTGTCCTCCGGACAATGTAACGCCCTTTTCGCCGACGACAGTGTCGTAACCGTTTTCGAAACTCTGAATAACGTCATGCACCGATGCAACGCGGGTGGCGTCAAACACTTCTTCAACGGCAGCATCAGGGTTGACAATGCGAACGTTTTCCATGATCGTTCTGGAGTAAAGGAAGGGTTCCTGTAAAACGATGCCGATATTGCGGCGCAGATGATGTCGCTCTATGTCGTTGATATTCACGCCGTCGATAAGAATTTCACCGCTGCGGCATGTGTACAGCCTTTGCAGCAGCTGCACAAGGCTGGATTTGCCGGAACCGGTGGAGCCGAGAATAGCAACGGTTTCGCCGCGCTTTGCAGTGAAGCTGATGTCCTTAAGGACTTCCTGTCCGTCCTCGTAGCCGAAATTAACATGGCGGAACTCAATGTCGCCGTGAATTTCCGGAGTCAATGCTTTCCCGGGTTCCTTTTCGGGGGGGACTTCAAGAATCTCGTCGATTCTGCCGAGAGAGACGCTTGCCTTGCCAAGGTCGGCAAGGGTTCGCCCAAGCTGACGAACGGGCCAGACAAGCATTGATGTGTAGCTTGAGAAAACAAGCATTTCACCTACCGAAATTTCTTTACGGAGAGCAAAAATGATGCCTGCAACAAGACTGATGCCGATTTGTAGATAGCCAAAGCCGTCAGTGCAGCCCCAGTAGTAGGCAAGCATCATAAGAAGCTTATCGTTCTTTTTGCGAAAATCAGCGTTCTTCTCCGTGAAGTTTTCAAATTCGCTGCGTTGCTGCCCGAACGCACGCACAACACGCATTCCGGAAACGTTCTCTTGAATAACGGCAGAAAGCTTGCCTTCGGCTTCGTCCGAAAGAGTGAACTGATCCTTAACAAACTTGAAATACACGAACGATGCAACAGCAAGGAACGGCATTATCATTACAGAAAAAGCTGCAAGCTTCGGATTGAGCGTGAACATGATTATTGCAGCGGCAACGATCATGACGATTGTGCGAATGATTTCAAGCAGCTGATTTGTAACAAACCTGCGGATGGTGTCAACATCCGATGTGCAGCGCTGAATGATATCGCCGCTTGAAATATGCTTGTAATAGTCGTAAGGCACGTTCGCAAGGTGCGAATAGAGCCTGTTGCGCATGTTGTAGGACATTGTTTCCGCGCCGTAGGCAATCTGACTTCTGCGAATATAAACAGAAAGTGCGTTCACACCTGTTGCAGCTATTAAAGCAATGCCCATGATATAGAGATGCTGTTCAAGAAAAGGGATTCCGCCGATTGAATCTATAAGGCGTTCGATCCAAGGGGCAACCGCAATGCCGCCGCTGTACCCTTCTTCGGCATAGCCGATGAGAACGTAGTCGATGGTAAAGCTTGTTATGAGCGGTATGCAGTATGCGGACAGAGCCGCAAAAACTATGCCGAGCGTTCCGAGAATGAAATGCCCCGCCGTGCCGCGGCAGAATTCCGAAACAAGCTTCCAATTGATTGCGCGGTGCTTGATCTTTTCTTTTTGTTTCTTAGTCTTTTTGTCCATAGTTCCTCCAAAACTGTCGGTTGAATCGAAAACATGCAGCCGCTGTTCCGGTTCGGATGTGCGCCTTGTGATGCCGCAGCGGGTGAAGAGCTTTTTCGTTCGGCACACATGAATTCCGCACGGAGCAGAAAGCGGAACTGCGTTGCATGCCGAAGTAAACGTTTATGAATTTGAAACGCCCCGAAAGCATGTTCCGGAAAAGGTTGAATACATGCCTTTTCGGAAAAGCGGCTTTGAAGCAGATTTCGGTTTTGAAAAGAGCGTGCGAACCTGCGTTTATTAAACAAGGCCGAGTAACGGAAATCGGCTTTGGGCTGTTCGCCGAAGTGAACTGCTGCGCTTAAATATATGAATTGCAATGATAAGGTCTATGGGCAAAAACCGTATCTGCCGACGCGCAAGCGTGTGTTCGAATGCTCTTTTCTGTTTTCAAGTTTCGAAAAAGCGTTGACTTGCAGCAATTGCGGCAAAAAAACGAGCCGCAATCGTGCTTGCGGCTCGGATAAGGCTGATAACATCAAACCCCTGTTATTTGCTCTTTCAGCAAAAGTCAGGCATTGATGCACCGAAGGCGGCCGACTGCACAAACGGAAAACGGGTATACACCGAAGCCGTTGATTCCTGAGATAATCCTGTTCATGCTTTAACCTCCTTCATCTGATGGTACTCTGTTTACGGGTATCCGCCGCATGATCCGACGTGCCGCCTGCAATGTTGATTTTAAACAACGATGCGGCTGATCGGAACGGATGCCCGGCAACATGCTGTCATTATATTCCCATTTTTCAAAAAATGCAACACTAAATGCCCGGATAATAATTATATATTGCGTCAACCCCGTGACCGGGCTTGACAATGCGGAGCAGTTGAATATAATACCAATTATCGGTAATAATGATTATGTACACCGATCGGTTTAATGCGTGAGCAATCCTGCGGCATAGGCAAAGCCCGAGCTTCGGGGAATATCCCGGGTGCCGCGCTTCCTTACGGCAGACTGTGATTCTCATCCGACATTGAATTCGATTTCAACACAATGTTATTGCATTGCATCAAGTATGCATCAAACTTCGTACTGCTGCACGGTTTCTGCGTCGGAACGGAGGCAGGGCAGTGCTTTTGCACAATTAGTTTCACACATACGGGTGCATCAGCATAACTGAAGTGTTATCCACATACAGGAGGTATTGTTATGAAAATCAGACCTTTATTCGACAGAGTTGTTATCAAGAGCTGCGAAGTTGAAGAAACCACCAAGAGCGGGCTCATCCTTACCGGAAACGCAAAAGAAAAGCCCCAGATGGCGGAAGTTATCGCAGTCGGCCCCGGCGGTGGTGTTGACGGCAAGGACGTCACGATGTCCGTAAACGTCGGCGACAAAGTTATCTATTCAAAGTATGCGGGCAATGAAGTCAAGCTTGACGGCGAAGAATACATCATCGTTCGCCAGAGCGATATTCTTGCCGTTGTTGAGTAACACGACAAGACGCTGAGCATAATTTGATTCGGGATGCACCCGTTTCTGTCTGCTCAGTGGTCGCAGCAACTTTTAAAACTTTACTGAAAGGAAGTATTTTTTTATGGCAAAACAGATAAAACACGGAGAGGATGCACGCCGCGCTCTTGAAGCGGGCCTTGACACTCTTGCAAATACGGTTAAAATCACTCTCGGACCCAAGGGCTGCAATGTTGTTCTTGAAAAGAAATACGGCGCACCGCTTATCACAAATGACGGTGTTACCATTGCGAAAGAGATCGAGCTTGAAGACCCGTTCGAAAACATGGGTGCACAGCTCGTTCGCGAAGTGGCTGCAAAAACAAATGACGTTGCAGGCGACGGCACAACAACAGCAACAATTCTTGCTCAGGCGATCGTTCGCGAGGGCATGAAGAACGTTGCGGCAGGTGCAAATCCCATGGTTCTCCGCAAGGGCATTGAAGCAGCAGTTGAAGAAGCTGTTGCAGGCCTTAAGGAAATCAGCAAACCCGTTTCCGGCAAACAGGAGATCGCACAGGTTGCCTCAATCTCCGCTTCCGACGAAAGGGTCGGCGCACTTATTTCCGATGCAATGGAAAAAGTCGGCAACGACGGCGTTATCACCATCGAAGAAGGCAAAACAATGAAAACCGAACTCAACGTTGTTGAGGGTATGCAGTTTGACAGAGGCTATGCTTCTGCGTACATGGTAACCGATTCCGACAAGATGGAAGCTGTTCTTGATGACCCCTATATTCTGATTACCGAGAAAAAAATCAGCAACATCCAGGAGATTTTGCCCGTTCTCGAACCTATCGCACAGCAGGGCAAAAAGCTGCTCATCATTGCGGAAGATGTTGAGGGAGATGCGCTTGCAACTCTCGTTGTGAACAAGCTTCGCGGCATCTTCACCTGCGTTGCGGTAAAAGCCCCCGGCTTCGGTGACAGGCGCAAGGAAATGCTCAAGGATATCGCAACCCTTACCGGCGGTGAGGTTATTTCCGAAGAACTCGGAATGGATCTTAAAGAAACCACGCTTAACCAGCTCGGCAGGGCACGCCAGGTTCGTGTCGACAAAGAGAACACCACCATTGTCGAGGGTGCAGGCAATCAGGAAGCTATTGCTGCACGCGTAAAGCAGATTCGTGCTCAGATTGCGGAAACCACTTCCGAATACGATAAAGAAAAACTCCAGGAACGCCTTGCAAAGCTTGCAGGCGGCGTTGCCGTCATTTCCGTCGGTGCTGCAACCGAACCCGAAATGAAGGAGATTAAAATGCGCATAGAGGACGCTCTTAACGCAACCCGCGCTGCGGTTGAAGAGGGCATCGTGCCCGGCGGCGGCATTGCGCTTCTCAGCGTTATCGACAGGGTTAAGGCGCTTGAGGCAAAGAACGAAGGCGATTTCCGCACCGGCGTTGCAATTATCGTCCGCGCTCTTGAAGAGCCCATCCGCCAGATCAGTGCAAATGCAGGTCTTGAAGGCAGCGTTATCGTTGCAAACGTCCGCAGTGCAGGCAAGCTTGGCTATGGCTACGATGCAGCGAAAAATGAATACGGCATGATGGTTGAAAAGGGCATTATCGATCCCACCAAGGTCACAAGGAGCGCACTCCAGAATGCTGCTTCAGTTGCGGCAATGGTTTTGACCACCGAAAGCATCGTTTGCGATATTCCCAAGCCCGAAGCACCCGAACCTCCCATGGGCGGCGCAGGAATGTATTAATCAGTTGAAAAGCTGAACGAATAAGTCATTCGTAAAACAAAAGCCGATATCGGAGGAACACGCTTCCGCCGGTATCGGTCGACAATATGTGTACGATTAACGCCGGCAGGATGCATTGATGTGTTTTACCGGCGTTTTGTTAATTTACATATAAAAAGAGGTTCGAAAACGTAAAGTCTGTTTTCGAACCTCAAAACTTAAATACAGAGTACTGAGCGGACAGTGCAAAAACTCACTCAGCCGCAGTCGATCTTTCGGCAGTTTCCTCGCGCAGTTCGAGTTTTTTCGTTGCACTGTCCATAGCATAGGATGCTGCAACACCGCCGGCAAAAAGAACAACAAGAACCACAATCCTCAGGAAACCGATGCCGGCTTGGTTTCGCATAACTTCCTGTATCACACAACCAACAATTGTTGCGAGCAGTATGCCGAACAGTGTATAGAAGGATTGACGATGGAAACGATTAAGCACCTTCCGAACAATCAGCAGCATCGGAATCGCAACAACAAGAATTCCGGCAATAGAGGACAGGCCGAGGACGATATTCTGCCCGGGATTGCTGAGAAACTTGGTGAATACTTCCATGAAACTCTTATAAACGTTCATGTTTATAAGAATGAACGATGTACTCACGCCGGGAAGAACGGTGCCGATCATGATTATTCCGCCGCAAAGCGCAGCAAGCAGGGGAGTAAGTTCACGGCTTGCCGCGGCTGCTCCGGTACCGGATTCACCCGTAAAAAATCCAAGCAAAACAAGTGTTATTGCAAACGCAAAGCCAAGGATAATATAGAGCCAATTAGTTTTTTTAAACGGTTCGTCACCGTTTGCTTCTTTCAGAAAAGAGGGGATACTGCCGATTACAAGCCCCATAAAAAGGCAGACGACTTCTGTCTGATATTTTGCAAACAGACTGTCGATCAAAAACATGAAAACCACAAAACCGATAACGCCGCCGATGCCGAGCGGAAGCAGAAAATTAAAATTCTTTTTCGGTGCTTTGAAAAAACCGGTGATTGCTTCAATCGTCGGCTGATACAACCCCATCGAAACGGCAAGAATTCCGCCGCTGAGTCCGGGAATGATTGCTCCCGCACCGATCACAAATCCTGCGAGAATTTTGCTGAGAAACAGATTCAAATTTTTCCTCCAATTTCGAATGCGGCCGAATATACTTCAGCATATTGACCGCTATTCCTTAGTAACAGCAACATTATACCATAAAGATACAGAAAGATAAACCGTTTTTATTTGCGGCAGCATAAATGTTCAAATTGATTCTTTTGCAGCGGATACACTCGGCATTCGAACAGTGGTGCAAAAATATACCAAAACATTTTTGAACAAGTTTGTATATTCGAGCATTTTCGGGCGGTTTTTTGTTCCGAAAAAGGGGTTGGATGATATATAACGCTCGCGGAGGAGTTGGAAATTTGCCTTTAAAATGTCTGAAAGTAATCTCAAATATGCGATTATACTGCAATTACTGCGTGTTAGAAAGTTTGTCAACCCCTCACTTGTAATAGTCATCTTTTAC